>Ga0163146_10007105_pt1 | contig 12417 bp, 8 predicted proteins | sample OliLakLV19MP7G1_FD_148648 | JGI IMG/M metagenome (GOLD analysis project Ga0163146, IMG submission 148648) | Freshwater microbial mat bacterial communities from Lake Vanda, McMurdo Dry Valleys, Antarctica - Oligotrophic Lake LV.19.MP7.G1 | ecosystem: Environmental > Aquatic > Freshwater > Lake >... | reverse complement strand
ACGACATCGCGCAGGTCGGGCAGGGGCGGATCGCCGACCGGACCGGCGACCGGCTCGGCCGTGCCGACGTCGGCGTGATCGCGATCCGCAAGCTCTGGGCGCGCGAACTGGACAACGCCATCTCCGGCCGGCCGCTGAAGCACTGGAAGCGCGACGCGAGCATCGTGCCGCGCGCCTGGAGCCTGGACGGCGGCGGCGCGCGCATCGGCGCCGAGGGCCTGGTGGCCGATGGCAGCGTGAAAGCGATGATCGTGGACGTGCGTCCGCAAGTCGAGGTGAAGATGCAATTGCGCGCCCTGCACGGCCGGCGGCACATGAAATCGGGAGAGTCCCAATGAAACGCCGCTGGAGCGGGCTGCTGTGCGCGGCCCTGTTGCTGGCACCGCTGCCGGGCTGGGCGCAGGTCTTCCCTGCGCGGGCGGTGAAGATCGTCGTGCCTTTCCCGCCGGGCGGCTCGTCCGACGCGGTGGCGCGCGTGCTGGGCGCGAAGCTCGCCGAGGACTGGAAGCAGCCGGTGATCGTCGAGAACCGTCCCGGCGCGGGCACCACCATCGCTGGCGCCTATGTCGCATCAGCGCCGCCAGACGGCTACCTGCTGTTCGTGCAGGGCGTGGCGACCTATGCCACCACCGGAGGCCTGTACAAGAACCTGAGCTTCGACCCGATCAGGGGCTTCGCGCCGGTGTCGATGCTGTCGACCTCGCCCTTCATCCTCGTCACCAAACAAGGCCTCGCTGCGGCCACGGCGAAGGAACTGGTGGAACTCGCGCGCAGCAAGCCGGGAGCGCTGACCTATGGTTCCTCGGGCAGCGGCGGCTCGCCGCACCTCTTCGTCGAAATGATGGGCTGGGCCACCAGCACCAGGTACCTGCACGTGCCGTTCAAGGGCGTGGGCCCGGCGATCGTCGCGCTGCTCGGCGGCGAGGTGGATTTCATGGTGGCCGATGTCGCGGTGATGCCGCAGGTGCGCGCCGGCAAGCTGCGCGCGCTGGCGGTGACCTCGGCACGCCCGTCGCCGTTGGCCGCGGGCATCCCGACCATGGCCGAGTCCGGCGTACCGGGACTGGTGATGCCCAGTTCGATCGCCATGCTGACCACCGCCGGCACGCCGCGCGAGACGATAGCCGCGCTGAACACTGCGCTGAACCGCGCGCTGGGCAACACGGACGTGCGCCAGAAGCTGGCGGCGCAGGGATTCGAGGCCTCGGGAGGCACGACCGAGGAGCTGGCTGCGATGCTTGCAACCGAAGCGCAGCGCTTCTCGCAACTGATACGCGACACGGGGCTCAAGCTGGACTGAATGGACTGACACGGGGGCAGCTGCAGCCGGCGGCGGTTCGTCATCGCCGCCTGGCTGGGCCTGATCGTCGATGTGGCGACCAAGACCGACGGCGCATGCGACAGCCATATCGAACGCCTTCTTGGCTTCGTTCCCCCGCACCTTGGCGATCACTTCCCTCACCGATCGGCATCAATACTTCGGGGCGCTGGCACCCAACTCGCCACTCCGTGCGGCGGTTACCGCGCTGGCGCAGTCGGTCGGGGAGGGCACCCAAAAGGGAGTATCTTCGCCCGCGCGGTGTTCCCCACCGACCGAGTGATCGGTCCACCGCCCCACTGGCTCCGTTACCAGCAGGCTTATGTCAGCGTCGAGGCTGGCTCTGCCAATAAAACTAGCGAAGGCAGTACGCCCATGTTTGACGCTCACAAAGCCCTGATGCTGCGGCCAATTCTGGCCGCGCTAGTGTTAGCGCTACTCGTCTTCGCGGTGGTAGGTGGCATCGCATGGAACGTCGCAACACCACTCTGGCCATCACAGTCGGTCGACCACACCCGTCAAGTGCTGGCCGCAATCGACGATTTGCGCGTCGAAACCGACCGTGCTGAATCCAGGCAATGGGCCTACTTTCTAACCCGTGATCGTAGTTTTCTGGCCGAACGCGATGCCGCAATTACGGCGGTAAGTGCCGCGCAGCGCGCACTGGGTGCCTTGACCATCGACAATAGCGCGCAGCAACTCATTCTGAAAAAACTGGGCGTGGCGGTCGATTACCGGGCGAAACTGTTTTCGGGCAGTCAAGCGTCATTGAACATCCAGAGCGCCAACGATGTTGCCGCACTGATCCGCGATGGGCGTGCCGCTGGTGACGCGGTGCGCGCCATCATGCAACAGCTTGAGGATCAGGAAAAGGAATTGCTGACGACGCGGCAAGCCAGGGAGCGCACAACACTGAGAATCGTGTTCACGGGCATTGCCTTGATGCTGACATTCGTTGCCATGCTGGCTTTGCGACTGCGACGCAGCAACCTCGCTCGCTTGGCGGATGAACAAATCAATCAGCAAGTAAATGATGTCGCTACGCGCGACATCACAGCGCAAAAGCAAGCCGCGCAGTATGCGCGCAGCCTGATTGAGGCGAGCCTCGATCCGCTGGTCACGATCAGCCCGGACGGGAAGATCATGGATGTGAACGCGGCAACCGTTAAGGTGACCGGAGTTACGCGCGAGGAACTCCTCGGCAGCGACTTTTCAAGCTATTTCACGGAACCGGCGAAAGCGCGTGATGGCTACCAGCAGGTATTCGCCAAGAGCTTTGTGGCTGACTACCCCCTCACCATCCGCCAGCGGGACGGCAAATTGACCGATGTGCTGTACAACGCTTCGGTATACAAGGATGTGGCAGGCAACGTGCTGGGCGTGTTTGCCGCAGCGCGCGACATCACTGAGCGCAAACTATTCGAGACATCGCTGCAGGCACATAACGTCGAACTGGAAATGGCAAAGGCGGTTGCGGAGAAAGCCAATCTGGCGAAATCGGATTTCTTGTCCAGCATGAGCCATGAATTGCGCACGCCACTCAATGCCGTGCTCGGATTCGCCCAGTTAATAGAATCCAGTCCGCAAACGATGACACCGGCACAAAAACTGTCGATTGACCAGATTTTGAAGGCAGGCTGGCATCTGCTGACCCTGATCAATGAAATCCTCGATCTGGCAATTATCGAATCGGGCAAAGCGTCGATGTCGATAGAGCCGGTATCGCTTCATCTGGTGCTGCAGGATTGTCACGCAATGATAGAGCCGCTGGCGCAAAAACGCGGAATACAGATGACATTCCCGAACGATGAGCACGGCTTCTGTGTGCGTGCCGACAGAACCCGTCTCAAGCAAGTGATCATCAACTTGCTGTCGAACGCGATTAAATACAATCGGGCCAATGGAGCGGTCATTTTGCAATGCGCGGTGAGCGGTAAAAACCGGATTCGCATCAGCGTTGAGGATACCGGAGCGGGTCTTTCAGCGGAACAGTTGGCGCAACTATTCCAGGCGTTCAACCGGCTTGGGCGGGAGGCAGGCACCGAAGAAGGTAGCGGTATCGGGCTCGTCGTCACCAAACAACTGGTGGAACTGATGAACGGCGAAGTCGGCGTGGAAAGCCGTATCGGAGTCGGCAGCACATTCTGGATCGACTTGGACGCAATGCAGGCCCAGGCATTGTCAATTGGGAGTGGGGTGGCAAGCGGCGTAACCAGCGGCGCGGATGAGCCGGATCAGGAGGCAGAACACGCATTGCCGATGCAGCGCACGCTTCTTTATGTCGAAGATGAGCCGGCCAATTTGCTGCTGGTCCAGCAATTGATTGCGCAACGTGGCGATATCAAATTACTGTCGGCCATCAATGGTGATCAGGGCATCGAGATGGCGCGCGCGCACCATCCGGAGGTGATTTTGATGGATATCAATTTGCCTGGCATCAGTGGATTTGATGTCATTAAACTTCTGCATGAAGATTCCGCGACAGCACACATCACGATCATGGCGCTGTCTGCCAATGCCATGCCGCTTGACGTCAAGAAGGGGTTAAAGGCTGGATTCTTCCGCTACTTGACCAAGCCGATCAAGATTGGTGAATTCATGAATGAACTCGATGCCGCGTTTCTGAATGCGGCAGAAAAAAGCCTGTCAAGCGAAGGGGTGGCAAAGTGAAGTCACCGTACAAAACACACCGGAAATTGCTGGCATAGATTGGTACTGCGAGTTGGCGGGGTTAGGGTCGATATGTTCATAACCCAAACTCCGTCCGTCTTTTGATCGGTACGAAATTCAAACTAAATCGCCCCAGCCGCTGTCACCTGCAGCTTGAGCCCAAGGCTCGCTCCGACAGCGCTGAAAATTGCCGCGAGGTTGCCCATACCCGGATTGCCAGTTTCCGACGACATCCAATGCAAGCTTTTGCACGGTTTCGACGCGGCTAGGCCAGCCCTTCGAAACCCACCGTCGCGTTTACCAAATCGCGAAGATTAAGCTTGGCCGTCTCATGTTCCCGATTCAAAGACAGGGCGGCTGCTTCGTCCAGCAACGCCTTGCAAACGCGGGCTCTCGCTGCACAGGCTCGACAAATGCGCTCAAAGGATCGCGCAACGCCATCGATAGTAGCGCAGGGCTTGTCGCACATCGGCCCGGCGCCACGGCCCGTAGCGTATACTTTTGTGCATGTCGTTGACCGCCTTTCGCAGCAGCACCGTCGCAGCGCTAACCCTGGCCCTGCTGCTGTTTGCACAGGCGGCCACCGCGTTCATGGGCTGTGCAGCATTGGCGGCTGACCCGCGCGGCACAGGCGTGGCGACCATGCCATCGGGGGAGCCCTGCGACATGCTGGGCCAGGCCCCGGCACCGCTGGTACTCAAGCATTGCCTGCCGGGCGACGCCGGCGTGGGGGTAGATGGCGCGCTGCCGCTGCCGGCGCTATCGACCACCGGCTGTATCACCGTGTCGCCGCCGGCGGCCACGACATCGCCCGCCACGGCGCATGCGGACACGGCGCGCATCCTCGGCCCGCCGCCGTTCCGTCTCACCCAACGCCTGCGCATTTGATCTTCCGCTGACACGTTTCGGCCGGTGCGCGCTCGCGCCCGGCACGTTTGAGTTGTCCAGCGGAGGTCTTCATGCTTCATATTTCACCGGTCCGCGCCGCGCGCGGATGTAGCGGCGCCGCGCTCTTGGCTGCCGCACTGTCGGTCCACGCGCAATTGGCTGGCGAGACCGCCCCATCCCTCACGGTATTCGAGGCGATGCAGCTGGCCGAACGCAACGCGCCGGCCATCGACGCGCGCAAATCGCAAGTCACGGCTGCCGCGGCGATGGCCGAATCGGCCCTCGCCCTGCCCGACCCCAAGCTCAAGATCGGGCTGGACAATTGGCCGATTGAAAGCGCCGACAAGTTCTCGACCGGGCGCGACTTCATGACCATGCGCCGCATCGGTATCGCGCGTGACATGCCGCGCGAAGAAAAGCGCGAGCTGCGCTCCCAGGCCCACAAACTCGATGCCAGGCGTGAGGAGGCCATGCTCGAGGACGCGCGCCTGGCGCTGCGCCGCGATACCGCCCTGTCGTTCGTCGAGCGCCAATACGCGAAGGCCGCAACTGGCCTGATCAACGAACTCAAGGGCGAGGCACGCATAGCCTACGACGTGCTCATCGGCCAGGTGCGTGCCGGGCGCGCGCAACCGATCGAAGCGGTGACTGCGCAATCGCAGTTGCGTGCACTCGATGATCGCGCCGCGGAATTCGCCCGGCTGGCCGCGCGCGCGGGATTGCAACTGGTGCGCCTCCTGGGCAGCGACTTGGCGGCGCGCCCGCCGGCGCCGTGGCAGCTCGCCGACGCCCGCCTCGAACGGCACGCCTATGCCGCCGGCGGCCATCCGCACCTGGCCGCCTTCGCGCAGGCCGAGGCGCAGGCCGACAACGGCATTGCCCAGGCGAAGGCGCAGGAAAAGGGCGATTGGGGCTGGGAAGTGGCCTACCAGAAGCGTGGCGCCCAATTCACCGACATGGTCTCTTTCGGCATCGCCATCGACCTGCCAGTCTTCGGCGAGAAGCGCATCGCCCCCGAAGTGCGCGCGCGCCAGGCGCAAAAGCAGGCGGCCGAGCAACGGCGCGAGGATGCAGAGCGTCAGCACGCGCTGGAGATCAGCCTGGCCCTGGCCGACTGGGATGCCGCCAATACGCGGCGCGCGGGCTTCGACGACACCTTGTTGCCCCTCGCCCAAGACCGCATAGACCAGGCGCTGGCCGCCTACAAGGGCGGCGCCGGCAAACTCGCCGATCTGCTCGAAGCGCGCCGCCAGTGGCTGGAGACCCGCCTGGCGCAATTGCAGTTGGAGCAGGACGCGGCCCGTGCCTGGGCGCAGTTGCAGTACTTCGCGCACGGCGCCCACACGGGAGTGACGAAATGAAACAGCGCCTCGTAGTCATCCTTCTCGTTGCACTCGTCTTCGCGGCCGCCGGCGGCGCTGGCGGCTGGTGGTACGCGAACATGCAGGCCCAGATGCGCGAATTCGACCGCCAGGCCGCGGCACCGACGCCGCCGGGCAAGAAGATCCTCTACTACCACGACCCGATGGTCCCGCAGAGCAAGTTCGACAAGCCCGGCAAGTCGCCTTTCATGGACATGCAACTGGTGCCGGTGTACGCCGATGACGATGGCGACGCCAAGGGTCCGAAAGAGGGCGTGAAGATCAGTGCGCAGGCTTCGCAAAGCCTGGGGGCGCGCACGGCTGAAGCGAAGATGACGCAACTCGCGCGCGCAATCGAGGTGGTCGGCAACGTGGCGTTCGACGAAAGCGCTATCGAGATCGTACAGGCACGCGTGACCGGCTGGATAGAAAAGCTCTACGCGCGCACCCCCAACGACCCGGTCGCACGCGGCGCGCCGCTGGCGGCGATCTACGCGCCCGAATGGCTCGCCGCGCAGGAGGAATACCTGGCCGTGCGCAAGCCCGGCAACGCCGATCTCGCCGCCGCGGCGCGCGCGCGGCTTATCTACCTGGGGATTCCCGAGGCGAACATCGCCGCACTGGAACGCGACGGCCGCGCCGATCCGCGCGTAACGCTTACCGCCCCGGCCGCCGGTGTGCTGCTGCCTCTGGGAACGGACATGAACGCGGCCATGGGTGCCTTCGCGCGCGAAGGCATGCAGGTCTCGCCCGGCGTGACGCTGTTTCGCATCGCCAGCCTCGCTACCGTGTGGGTGCTGGCCGACGTGCCTGAAGCTGCGATCGCGGCTGTTCGCGTGGGCAGCGCCGTGACGCTGCGCACGCCCGCGCTGGCCGGCAAGACCTTGAAAGGAGTCGTCGCCGCGCTCTTGCCTGAGGTCAATCCGGCCACCCGCACGGTGCGCGCGCGCATCCGCATCGCCAACCCGGACGGTGTTCTCAAGCCCGGCATGTTCGCCACCCTGTCGATTACGGGCGAGGCGGCGCGACGCGCCCTCGTGGTGCCATCCGAGGCGGTCATTGCGACCGGCGCGCGCAAGCTCGTCATGCTCGCGCTGGCGGACGGACGCTTCGCCCAGCGCGTCATCGAAACCGGCATGGAGGCGCGCGTGGACGGCCAGGACGTGACCGAGGTCGTGCGCGGCCTCTCGGCCGGCGAACGGGTGGTGGTGTCGGGCCAGTTCCTGTTCGATTCCGAGGCCAGCTTGAAGGGTCTGGGGGCGGCCGCCGCGCCCGTGGTCGATGCCACCAAAAGCGCCGCCGCCGGCACGCCGCCGCCCAAGGGCGCCGAGCATCGCGGCGAAGCGCGGGTCGAGAAAATCGCCGGCGACGCCGTCACCCTGTCGCACGGCCCGATCGCGTCGATCAAATGGCCCGAGATGACCATGGACTTCAAGGCGCCCAAGGGCGGCCTGCCGCGCAATGTGGCCCGCGGCGACAAGGTCGACTTCAGTTTCGTCGAAGACAAGGACGGCGACTATCGCATCACCCGCATCGCGCCACTCGCGCCGCCCCCCGCCAGGCCGGAGGCGAAAAAATGATCGCCGCGCTCATTCGCGCGTCGATCGCGAACCGCATCCTGGTGCTCATCGCCGCCCTCATCTGCGCCGCCTGGGGCGTGTGGTCGGTGATGAACACCCCGCTGGACGCGATTCCCGACCTTTCGGACACCCAGGTGATCATCCGCACTACTTATCCAGGTCAGGCGCCGCAAATCGTCGAAGACCAGGTCACCTATCCGCTCACCACCACGATGCTGTCGGTGCCGGGCGCCAAGACCGTGCGCGGCTATTCTTTTTTCGGCGACTCCTTCGTCTACGTGCTGTTCGACGACGGCACCGACCCGTACTGGGCGCGTTCGCGCGTGCTCGAATACTTAAACACGGTGCAGGCGCGCCTGCCGGCCCAGGCCAAGCCGGCGCTGGGGCCGGACGCGACCGGGGTCGGCTGGATCTACCAATACGCGCTGGTCGACCGCAGCGGCGCGCACGACCTGGCGCAACTGCGCGCGCTGCAGGACTGGTTTCTCAAGTACGAGCTCAAAACCGTGCCCAACGTGGCCGAAGTGGCGAGCATCGGCGGCATGGTGCGCCAATACCAGATCGTGCTCGACCCGGCCGCCATGCGCGCCTACAACATGCCGCACGCAAAAATCGTCGCTGCAATACGCAACGCCAACATGGAGACCGGCGGCTCGGTGCTTGAGCTGGGCGAAGCCGAATACATGGTGCGCGCGCGCGGCTACCTGAAGACGCTCGAGGATTTTCGCGCCATTCCCTTGAGCGTGTCCGACAGCGGCACGCCGGTACTGCTCAAGGACGTCGCGCGCGTCCAGGTGGGTCCGGAAATGCGGCGCGGCATCTCCGAACTCGACGGCGAAGGTGAAGTCGCCGGCGGCATCGTGGTGATGCGCTCGGGCAAGAATGCGCTTGAAACTCTCAAGGCGGTGAAGGCAAAGATCACCTCGCTCAAATCCTCGCTGCCCAAAGGTGTCGAAATCGTCGAGACCTACGACCGCACAGGTTTGATCGAGCGCGCGGTCACGCACCTGCGCGACAAGCTGGTGGAGGAATTCATCGTCGTAGCAATCGTCTGCGCACTGTTTCTCTACCACCTGCGCTCGGCGCTGGTCGCGGTGATCACCTTGCCGTTAGGCGTCCTCATCGCCTTCATCGTCATGCGCCACCAGGGCATCAACGCCAACATCATGAGCTTGGCCGGCATCGCGATTGCCATCGGCGCGATGGTCGATGCAGCCATCGTGATGATAGAGAACGCGCACAAGCACCTCGAAGAATGGGAGATGCTCCATGCGGGTGCGAAACCGGCCGGCGAAGAACGCTGGACCGTGATCGCCGATGCCGCCGCCGAAGTCGGGCCGGCGCTGTTTTTCTCGCTCCTCATCATCACGCTCTCGTTCGTGCCGGTGTTCGCGCTCGAGGCACAAGAGGGGCGCCTGTTCGGCCCGCTGGCCTATACCAAGACCTACGCGATGGCCGCTGCCGCCGGGCTGTCGGTCACGCTGGTGCCGGTGCTCATGGGCTACTGGATCCGCGGGCGCATCCCGAAAGAGAACGCGATCTTCCTGAACCGCTTTTTCACCGCGGTCTACCGGCCTGTATTGCGCGCGGTGCTGGCATGGCCGAAGGCCACGCTGGTACTCGCTGCGCTCGGGGCAGCGGCCACGTTCTATCCGGCCACCCGGGTCGGCGGCGAATTCCTGCCGCCGCTGGACGAAGGCGACCTGCTCTACATGCCCTCGGCGCTGCCCGGCATTTCCCCTTCCAAGGCCGCCGAACTGTTGCAGCAGACCGACCGCTTGATCAAAAGCGTGCCAGAGGTCAAGAGCGTGCATGGCAAGATCGGGCGCGCCGAGACCGCGACCGATCCGGCGCCGCTGGAAATGGTCGAGACCACGATCCAGTTCAAGCCGAAGTCCGAATGGCGACCCGGCATGACCATGGACAAGCTCATCGAGGAGCTCGACAGCGTGACGCGCCTGCCGGGCCTGGCCAACATCTGGATCCCGCCGATCCGCAACCGCATCGACATGCTCGCCACCGGCATCAAGTCGCCCCTGGGCATCAAGGTGGCCGGCGCCGACTTGAAGGAGATCGACCGCATCGCCGCCGATATCGAGCGTGCCGTCAAGAACGTGCCGGGCGTGAGTTCGGCCTTGGCCGAGCGCCTCTCGGGCGGGCGCTATGTAGACATCAACATCGATCGTGCAAAGGCCGCGCGTTACGGCATGAACATCGCCGATGTGCAGGGCATAGTCGCGGCGGCCATCGGCGGCGAAAACGTGACCGAGACCATCGAGGGACGGCAGCGCTTTCCGGTCAACCTGCGCTACCCGCGCGAACTGCGCGATTCGGTCGAAAAGCTGCGCCAGTTGCCCATCATCACCGAGCGCGGCGCCTACATCACCCTGGGAGAGGTGGCCGAAGTCAAGGTGGAAGACGGCCCGCCGATGCTCAAGAGCGAAAACGCGCGCCTGTCGGGCTGGATTTACGTCGACATACGCGGCCGCGACTTGGTCGCGGTGGTCGACGATGCGCGGCGCGCGGTGGCCAGGGAGGTCGCCTTGACCCCCGGCTATTCGCTGGCCTGGTCGGGCCAGTTCGAATACCTGGAGCGCGCCAAGGAGCGCCTGACGGTGGTGGTGCCGTTCACACTGCTGATCATTTTCGTCTTGCTCTACATCATCTTCGGGCGCGCCGGCGAGGCCCTTCTCATCATGGCGACACTGCCACTGGCCTTGTCAGGCGGTTTCTGGCTGATGTGGGCGCTCGATTACAACTTCTCGGTGGCGAGCGCGATCGGCTTCATCGCCTTGGCCGGCGTCGCCGCCGAATTCGGTGTGGTGATGCTGCTGTTCCTCAAGCAGGCCGTCGAGCGCCACGCGGGCGCCTTCGACGCGCACAGTCTCGACGCCGCCATCGAAGCCGGCGCGGTGCAGCGGGTGCGGCCCAAGACCATGACCATCGCGGTCATCGTCGCCGGCCTGATCCCGGTGATGCTCTCGACCGGCACCGGGGCCGAGATCATGCAACGCATCGCCGCGCCGATGGTGGGCGGCATGCTGAGCGCGCCGCTGCTCTCCATGTTCGTGATACCCGCGGCGTACAAGCTGATGCGGCGCCGAACAAGCATCGAGGCTGCGGTCGCACCGGCCGTGGGAGGAGTTGTGGCATGAAATTCCTTTGCGGGCTTTATGTTCTGGCGATTTCCTGTGCCGCGTCGGCGCAGCCGACTTTTACCGACACACCCTCGGCGGCTCCACCGGTAAAGATCGATGCGCCTGCCGCGCCGCCGCGCAGCGCCATTTGCGCCACGCCCCTGCTGACCGCGATGGTGACGGACGACCCGTACAACACGCCGGCCGACGCCGCCGAACGTTGGCGGTACTTGAAGATACCGGCGTGGCACGCCACCGCCAGAAAGCTGGCGGAGCAAAGCCGCTGCTTCAACTTGATCGACCCCGATCCCCTGTTGCTGGCGCTGCCCGGCGCGCCGCTGCCGGATGTGATCCTGCGCTTGCGGCCGGTCAAGCTGGTGCTGTACGAAAAAACCATCGCCGACAAGGTCGATGCGGGCGTGCGCGGCTACATCGAGAGCTACACCACCTGGCTTGGCGCCAAAAGCACCACCGACGGCCCGCCAATGTTGAGCGCGATCGAACTTACCTTGAGCGTGCTTTGCCCGCGTGAACGCCGCGTCGAGCGTGAACTGGCCGTCACCGACGACGCGCCGCCGCAACCCCTAATCAACCAGAACCGGGAGTACACCGGCGCGCAGCAAAACGCCGCCCGCGCCGAGCGTGCGATCGCGAAAGCGCTGGACGACATCAGCTACCGCCTGGCGCGTGGTGAAAAGCCATGCGCGCAAACGCAGATCGATCGGGCGGCGATGTCGCCGGCCATCGCGCCGCCAGGCTCGTCGCTGGCGCCTGGCGCCGCAGCGGCACCCGCCGTAGCAATGGATCCTGCCAAATGATCGAAGACCGCCGGACCCGCAGCGCGACCAGTGGCGCGCCCCGCCACACAACGTGGCTTTCGCGCGCGACATTGGCTGCCATCGCGTGGGCGCTGTGCGGTTGCACTGCCTGGATGCCGCGCCCGGCGCCGATAGGGAACGAACCGCGAGCCGTAGCCCCGCGACCATTAACGTCGCCGCGCCCGCTGGCACTGGTGCTCTCCGGCGACACAGGGGCGGCAGTGCGCGCCTCGAGCGCCGTGCCCGGCGTAGTCGCGCCGGTGCTTCTTGGCGACGGGTTGTACGTCGACGGCGGCCTGATAAGCCCGCCGCCGGCCGCCACCGCACGCGCGATGGGTGCTACGATCGTCATCGCCATCGACGTCGTCTACCCGCCCGGCGACAGCGTGATCAGCGGCCCCTTGAGCGTGCTGTTCCAGACCACGCGATTGACAGCCGCACCCAAGCACGCGGCGCTCCGCCGTTGAACATCTTGAGGCGCGCGCGAACCGTCAGGTCCGACGGCACTTCCGACGCCAGTCCCGCCACAACCATAGCCAAGCCGCCGCCAGTGCAAGGTAGTTCATCAACATGAACAGCGGCGTGTTCCAGGCTATCCCGTCGAAACCCGCGCGCGTGATCGGGTACAGCACCGGCGATGGATAG
>Ga0163146_10007097_pt1 | contig 12431 bp, 8 predicted proteins | sample OliLakLV19MP7G1_FD_148648 | JGI IMG/M metagenome (GOLD analysis project Ga0163146, IMG submission 148648) | Freshwater microbial mat bacterial communities from Lake Vanda, McMurdo Dry Valleys, Antarctica - Oligotrophic Lake LV.19.MP7.G1 | ecosystem: Environmental > Aquatic > Freshwater > Lake >... | reverse complement strand
TCCATGAAGTTTGGGCAATGCTCTAGGTGAGAGAGCAATCTTTGTTTGAAGGAGTGGAGCTGTCGCAACCTTGCAAACAGTGGAGCAGTGAGGCTATCATTGTAGCACCAATCTACATCTGACACAGAGTGCGAAGATTTGAATCACCAAGTGATCCATGTCTCCGAAGGAGTGTGTTGGAAGCGCAGCTAGCATTCCATAAGGGGCATGTGTGCACCTGTGGGCAACTTGAAGTGCAGCTGAGTCAATGACATGGAAGACTCCAGAAAGATCTACAACAACAACAACAACATTAGCTAGCAGCACTACAGTGCTTACAATTTCTAACAAACTGATCTGTTTCAACAAACAAACAGATCTCTTTCATCCAACACTTACATTTTTGCCGGTTTAAACAAATTGTCATTCAATGGAGGTGAGCTATGGCGCGGTGCAACTTCATGTGCGCTTTTGCGGCACATGCTTGCATGCAGTGTGAAGACACAGTGTGACATTCCAATGTCACAGATGAAGGATCAGCATGCCAACACAAGTCCTTTGTGAAATGAAAATGCAATGAGGAAGCGGAGCTGGATGGCTCCACTAGAATCTGACTTTGCACTCCACAACAAACATCAACAGAAGCATTGTCATTTTTAGCTAAAAATCAACAGTTATCTAATGTCATGCTAATGGGAAAGTAGCAGAAGCTTGCACTCAAGCAGCCAATTTTTATTCAGCTCGTTTGGTTGTCAACAAACCCAATCCAAACAGCCAATGGCTACAACAATGATGACAAGTTTAAAAGTGAACGAAATGTTAGCAAGCGCAGCACCAGGTAAAAATCTCTGCAGTAGGGTTAGAGTTTATGGAGCAACTGTGCTTCCGGACAGCACTAAAAAAACCAAAAATGGTTGTCCTCCATGCCTCCTCCACAATCTGCAAAAAATGATGCAGCAGGGTTGAAGTTTGTTGAGCAAATGTGCTGCGCAACAGCACAAAAAAAAATGGAGCAAATTTGCTACATGATGGTGCATGAAAAAACAGAAAGGGTCCTCCTCCGTGTCTCTTCCCAAATCCGACACATGCGTCTAGCGGAGCAAAAAAAGACTGTTAACCTGACCCATGACACAGTGCTCCACCAAAGGCCAACGCTGCACTTCGTCTGCAAAAAAGCTGATAGACAACATTGAAGTTTGCCACGTTCAAAAAGAAGACAGGGGTCAAGAAAAAGACAGGTGAAATCCTTTCCTTGAACTTTTTAATGCAGTGAAAAATGAATTGTCATTGATGATTTCAAATTGAGTTATGACAGTGGCAGCTAGCACAAAAATCAACCATCATCTGCAACAAACCCATGTGCCCTTGAATCTCATGCAAGGATGCTCTTTGTCTTGGCTGTGTTCTTGGAAAACACACAGGAGAATGCTCCAATGAAAAGGTCCCCTTTTTGAACCACAGGGTCCCAAGGAATGGACATGTTCAACTGTGGTGTGGAGAAAATTTCCACAACTGAGAACCAATTTGAGGTCTCCATTTGCAAAAAGAAATGTGCATCCATGATTGCAAATGGATGCAGTTCTTCTGCAATGCACTTGTTGTTCTGCATGCAGGCATGTGCACAGCTCTCTTTGCGGACAAATCTGACACCCTTCAGCCGAGACCCTTCAAAAAACTCCTCTCGAAGGACCAACTTCTGCAAATGACACCATCCTGCAGTGAACCTACTCTGTGACCTGAAATCATCCATGCTGCTGTGGTTAGGCATTTGGGAAGAAGAACAAAGAGGCCTTTTTGTCTTCTTCAATTCATTCATTTCTTGGGTGTGTTCATGTGTCACAGTGTGAGTTGTGCCAGTCATAGCTGCTAACCCCGCCAACAAGCCTGTTCGGCTGAAGCTGGGACGCACACCAGCTCAAATGCAGCTCAAATGCCCACAGACGTGACAATGCTGGGTATCGCACTAGGGTCTACTAGCATCTGCACATATGGCTTAAATTTGAGTTAGTGTGCGACTTTGTCAAAAGATTCGATTTGTCTGACGTTCTGCTGATGACTGATATCCTTTCTGAGTCTTGCTGCTGCCACCACCAATTTTTTTCACACACCACGCGCGTGATAGATACCTCGCTAATTACGCAAGGCACACTTTACGGTATTCGGCCATACATGTAGTGGAAGCTACCGGTAAGCCACAATAAAGACCAACCATTTCCGATGACGAAGAAAAATAAGATTGTTAAAGATAGAGGTTCTAATTGCTTTTGACGAAGAAAATAAAGACAGGAACAAACTTGTGTTGATTGACCAAGGACGAAAACAAGATACTACCACTAGCAAGTACAGTAGACAAGCTAGCAGCCATGAGTACTAGCACAAGTGGCCGAGGCAGAGCTAGTCGCAGTGCTGCTAATACGAGTGATGAGCATCAAGAAGGCGAGGATGGTGCACTACTAGTACCACCACTAGGTGCCGCCGGAGGAGCAGCTGCCTCCCGCGTGTTGCCACTGGCATTGAACAATGCTAACGTCTTTGCATCAGCTGCCGCTGTAGCCGATCATATTGCGACACTTCCTCCCATTGTTTTGGCCGATCCTCCTGGCCATGCAGCTGCTACTATGGCGGAAGCCTCTGCTGCCAAGACAATCGACGGCATTTCCATTTCCATTGCTGCTGCACCCGACACTACCACCACCAAAAAGAGAGCGGCCAGAGCTTCCACTGCCAGGGCGAGACGTCCCCTGAAGAAAAAGCCTCCTCTTGATGTTGGTGCTGATGCTATGACTCCCAACAGCAAAAGTGACAAACCCAAACGGTTGCCCTATGGACCCGCTCAAGCCAAATTTATTATGGACACACGGCGGGCCATTGATTTGGGAAAGTGTCCCGCTTTTGAAAATGATTGGTCCAACATCAAGCCAGGGTACGTACATTTTATTAGGAAGAGAAGTCTGCTTGAGGTTCCCAATGTCTTTTTTACCTTTTTGTCATTCCTACACTCATACCTATTTTGACTTGCACAGCTGCCTTACCTCGAATGCTCCCAACAACCATACCAAAGACAACAGAACCCCTCTACGCCATTCGGTTGGAGATTATTACATCAAACCCTTGGCCGTTTGGGTTCCTCATTTGATCATTCCCGGGCATGTTCCCGTCTGTCCTCATTGTCACGATACCAAGGGCGTCTACGACGAAATTTATGGCAATATGGTAAGGTTTGTTTGTATTATCTGAAACTAAATATGTTCCAAAAGTGATTTTTCATAATTTTTATTTGTTTAGCCCCGAAAACCAAAGTGGATTGCCAATCCCAAGTTGTTGTGGGGCGTTCATTCGCATAAATATTTGGACACGGTCATGTACTCGTGTCGGACTTGTGCGCATCGATGTTTTTTGGGCACCCATCCCATCAGTATGGCCCTCTCGAATTCACGAGTCTTGGGACAATTTCGATTTTATTTGCCCCAAGGCAATGCCTTGTATGCCATGGACGAGGAACTGTATAGGTACATTGCCACCTGTGCGCAATCCATTGTGCCCTTGGTCAAAATTGAAGCCACGTTGAAACGGTATCATCAACAAACCTACGATCAAACCTTGATGCGATACTTGTTGGATGCCCAACAAGGCCGCGTCATTCCCAAATTGGAGTCGCGGTTCTCGAAAAAGAAACGCAAACGCGAGGAATACCTGCCGTCGATTCAAAATGTCGTGGATTTACGTCTCCAATTAAAACACGCCGAACGACAAGCGGAAGATATTGCCTTTGAAGAGCTCTTGAATTTGAAACGCGATCGCAACAAACGCAATTTACCCTTGCCATCTTTGGGCGTTTCCAAACTCGAATTGTTGATTGGCGTGGGCATTGAAACGGCGACGGAACTCGTCGAGTGTGCCCGCTTTGACGATGATCCCATGTGGGTGGAATTGCAAGATCAGTGTAAAAAACCGGGTACCGCACAACGATGGGTCGATGCCGTGGCGGCGGCTTTGAAAGATCGTCAGGATGGCGTCATTGAATTGAAGACAAAAGTCCAACAAGCCGAAGCAGAGTTGGGGCCGGACATGGTCCTCGTGGCCAATGAATTGCAAGAACAACAAGAGCGAGAAAAAATGGAAGTGAAACCGGCTATTCCAGAGGGCGAGCCTCCCACTACTTTGAAAGTAAAAGGCGACATTCCTACTACTACTACTACCGTCACCACCACGACTACAGATACTGTCGAAACCAACGAGTACGAACCATTTTCGGACATTACCGATATTGACGGGTACAATGCTCGATTTGTCATTGGCAATGCCATTAAAGACGCGGTCCAAGAAGAGTTCAATCAACAACGTTTTGTCTATCGCGATCGCATGACGCGACTGGGTGGATCCGCCTTGAGGTTGTATTTCATTCATGACATTTGTAAAATCATTTGTCGTGGCGTCAATGACAACCCCTATCAATGTATGGCAGTACTCTACAATGAACAGGGACTCGTCATTTGGTGGGCCATGATACCCAAAACGCTGGGGTCTATCGAAGATTACGTATTGGGACCACTCAAACGATGCAAGGCGCGTCTGGATCGTTTGGGATCTTCCGTCCAATCTTTTTTTGCCGAGGATAGTGTTCTTTGTGAAAAAATTCAACAACAAGTCTTTGAGGTTCAAAAATTTGGCTTGTTTGAATGGCTCGATCGATGGAATGCATGCTTCGTGTCGCCCAAATCCAACACGGCCGAAGCCTTTCGTGCCTTGATGTGCAAAGCCGTGACGGGTATTTCGGCGGACGAATTTCGTCGTGCGAAACGAGTGCTCAAATCGCAGCATGCCTTGGGTCGCATGCCGACCCTCAAGGAGATTATTGTCGAGTGCAACAATGCCCAAGTTCCTGCCCCGGAGGAGCAAATTAGTGCCATTATGAATACCATGCTGTATTTTTATCATCACGATGTACGGAACGAGATTCTTCGGGCCAACAAAGTTGCGGGAGCTGGGGCTGTCATTTTCAACACCTACAATGTGGTGGCCAAAATTGTGGAAGATCAGCTTAAACCGATTCGTGCTGCCGGTCTCAGTGTTTCCTCGTATGCCAAGGGCAATATTGAAGAACTTTCCAAGGCCATCCAAAAGGAAGTCTTCAAGAACGAAAAACATTGTGGTATCCGCCGTGCGGAGCAAGGAATTTGGACGTTGCTGGACTGTCTGAATTCCAAAGTCGCGGGTGAAGACGGCCTCCCAGTTGACGACAATCATCTTTTCCGAAATGATGGCGCCAACAACAACACCATTACTGCTCCGTTATCGCAAATGCAAGAAGAGGGCAACGCTCTGGCAAGCGCATTGGGATTAGCACCTCCGAACTTTCAAGCAACAGAACCAACCTCCACTGCCACCAAACATACAACAACCGTCACGAATGCGGCCGAGACGGAGGATTTGGGATTTGATGTCGCGTGGGATGATAGCAAGGACGATGGTCGTGATTTTGATGAGTACCTCGAAAGCCTGACCAATCGTGAAATTCACGACCCCGAACCCGGTGTCGATGCCATCAACCTTATGACGAGAGAAGATGTGGAACTGGCCGTGGATTCGCTCATGGATATGGAACAACAGCAAGGTCCTTCGATTGCCGAGCATATCGCCAAGGCGATTTCCAAACATGAACGCGAAATGGAACAATTTCTCGAAGACATGAATATGAAGACAGGGTTTAAACCCTCCTTGCGATTATTTCGAAACCTCTCCCAAGAGGAAGGATGGTGCGTTTTTTTGGACACTACGCCATTCGACAATGATTCGGAAGACCCCGTGTGCGTGGCGGAGCGTACTGTATTTCGCAAAGCGAAGATTTATGTGGATGCCAGCTACAGCGGTACGACAGGGGACGAAGTGATGAAGGTGTGGAATTGGGAGGCAGGCCATCGTCTCAAGAATCGATGTAATGGGGATGATCCCCACCAATTGACGCTGATCCGTCTCAAGACGCTGGAACATTTTCATGACCAAATGGAAGTCATCAAGCTGGCGACGTCAAGTAATGCCGATGATTTTGATTTCCGGCTTCACTGGAGGAGATTTTGTATTACCTGTGGTTTCACCAAAAAGGAGCACGCCGCGGCCGAGTCGTTTGCCGGTACCTGTACCAAGGGCTTTTGTGCCCGATGTGGTATTTTACTGTGTTGGCATGCCCAAACCATGACCGGCATGGGTTTTTCTTGTGTGGTTACGGAAGCCCAGGGTGGTATGGCGAGCAAAATTGATGCCTTTGACCAAAAGTGGCGCATAGAAGCGACCCAGCAGCATCCCAAAAAGTTTTACATTGCGCCGAAGAACCCATCACGAAGCACTCGCAATCGGCAAGCCCAGGAGACAGAAAGCGAAGATTCAGAAGAGGAGCAAGAGAGCGCCGTCGTCTGAATGCTACTAACTAGCTAGTAGGACTTGCATGTATGTATTCCAGTAAAGTGTCACAATTAAAAACCTGGCAAGGTTAACGATGCTTTTTTATAGATTATTAGGCATTAGCTAGCTAGCTACTTGAAGCGGTAAATGCAGTAATGTATGTATGAGAGAGCTTGTCGCAACGACTCCATCCAAGAAGTTCAGCATTTTTGGTGGCCCGTCACAATCCTTAATGTTTGTTGTCGTCGTTTGTTGTCGTGATTCTTCTTCCTAAAATGATAGCTGGTCTCGAACCCTTTGAAGTACGGATTCCTCTCGGACCAACTCGTGTTGGATCCACCTTTGCAAATCCTCTTCGTTTCCGGGCTGACGAAGCTTCTTCAAGGCGCGTTCCTTTTGCTTCAGCATGAGTAGGACATCTTCCGCCATGCCTTCTTTTTGAATGGCATCTCGCTGGTGTTGTTGTGCCGCCTTGGCGTTTTCATCGGCTTGATCAATGTACCTATCGGCATCGCCTTTTTCAATCCAAAGGAATAAAGCTCGACGATCGACATCGTCGGTCATTTCGGGTTGATGTGTTTGCCATTCATCGACTTGATCAATGGCCCAAAGGGCTGCCTTGTATGCCCTCTGTTTGTACTGTACAGCTTCTTTTAGAGCTTCATTTGCCCTTTGCAATTCCTTCAAAGCGTCCCGGACCTGTTCCACTTGCTCCGTTTCTTGGAGTTTCAAAAGGTCTTCCGCCTTGGCCGCCAACATCTTTTCCTCGTCCACGACTTGCGTTTGTTGATGTTTGAGATCCAATAAATCTCTCTGAAGGTGCCTCCACATTTTTTGATATTCCCATTCCATACTGGCCACTTGCAGCAGATTTTGGTAGTGATCCGTCATTTCTTCGTTCAACCACGTTTGCCATGCTTGTGGATCACGAGAGTTGGCGACTTGTTGGAGATGAGATTCCTTGTCTTGTAAAAACTGCAGTAGTTCTTCGGCTTGACTTTCTTGCTGAAGAGCGTTTTGTTCGAGTTCTTGACTTTTTTGAATCAATGCTTCACTCTCTTTCAAGTCGGTCGCCGCTTGTTCGAGCAACAAGAAAGACTCCAAGTCGCGATGATCTTGGCCCATACTTTGCAACAATACCGCGTGTTCAATGGCAAATTCTGTTTCTACGAGAGCCCGCTGTTTTTTGCCCTTGGCCAAATGTACGGCCATGTGTGCTTCTTTCAAAACGTCGTCCTTGGCTACGACATCCAATTCTTGGGCCAGGCGTTCCATTTCTGTGGCGTCAAGCTCTTCTTGAAGGAACTGAGATTCATCTTGCACCACTTGACGGCGTTTGTGGGTCAATTGTAAGAGGTCAGACCTCAATTGGTCTTTGAACTTTTGATACTCGCCTTCCAAAGTAGCAATGGCGAGAGCCTTGTCGTTTCGATGGACAACGTCATCTCGACTTCGTCTGCTGTTTTTTGTGGCGAATGGTACTGCTATCGAATCCTCACAAGGACGGATCTTGGTTCCGAGTAGCGACGGATTATGTGTAGGCGACAAAAAGGCAGTGGTCCATCCTTCCAACAGGGAGGAGACGAAGAGAGCGGCGAATAACTTGTTCATAATTCTATCTTTGTGTGTTTCTTCCTGTATTGTTGTTCCTTCTACTATCTATTCTTGATTTGTTGATAATGATAGAAGATCATTCGTTACAATTATTTTATGATGCTAACCTTCTACAGTTTGCGAAGAACCCAAAACTCACGAAAAATGACGCCATTGTCAAGTGGGTTCTCAATTCCTAGAAAGATTTTGAAGTCGGTTCTCAATTTGGCTTCGCGTCATGAACCGTGAAAGAATGAGTCGTGATCGGAAAAACGACAACTTAGCGTTAGAATTAATCGTGAATGAAATCCCTTCATTGAGTCGTGATGAAAATCCGTGATGAAAATCCGTGATGAAAATTCGCGATGAAAATCCGTGATGAAAATTCGCGATGAAAATTCGTTATGAAAATCGGTGATGAAAATCGGTGATGAATATTCGTGATGAATGTTTTTGATGCTTAGGGTTAGGGTTCACACGCATTGTATGGATCTTTTTCGTTGGACAACAGGTCAATACAAGGGTTCGCGACACCAACCAATGAATAACCAACTCTAGCTAGTAGTAGCTTGCTAGCTAACTAGCTAGATAGTTGTATCCGTTCGTCTTCCATTGATGCCTTCTTCCTTCACCAGTCTCTAATATCGATACTAGCTAGCTAGTACTGTCTAATAGCTATTGGTAAATGGCTCAGCTATTATTATCCTATATCGAACCAAAACGAAGAACCAGAAAAGCGAGATCCCAAAATTAACCATGCCAGCCAACCATCACCAAGCTCTATCCGAGAATCTCAAGGCCCTCATTTGGGCCGTTCCTTCTCCCATTGCCTCTACGGACAGTGGTGACATGGTTGTTGTTGCTGCTGCTGCGGACGAGGATTGGGGTGACGCCCATGCTGCTGTCGCTACAACAGCAGCAACAAGTGCGGATGCCTTTCCTTCGAGTCCTGGCCACATGGCTCGCCACAACAGTCACGCCAGTAGTACGGCCACCACCAGCAGGAGTCAGATCTTGGATTACACGACCGGCGGCACCTCCCACATGGTCGTGGCCATTTTCAATTTGGTCGCCACCATCGTGGGCGGAGGCGTCCTGAGCGTTCCCTTTGCCTTTTCGGCGTGCGGGGGAGCCCTGTGGGGCTGCCTGTGGATGGCCTCGGCGGCACTGGCGACGGACTGCTCCTGCCTTTTACTGTGTTGGTCGGCCCGACCACCGCAGTGGGCGCGTGCCGATGCCGCCGTGTTTACGAAGAATGACGCGACCTTGCACCATTTGGTCTTGTCGACGTACGGCCAAGTGGGTCGGGCGGCCTTTGGACCCTTTGTGGAAGTCATTGTGGCGGCCTTGTTGTTTGTCTTTTTGGTCTTTGTCCTCATTGCCTATATGGTATTGGTCATGGATATTTGGACGCCTTTGATATTGAATTTTATACAATATTTCTATGGCAACAAGGGCAATAATTCACTACTATCATACGATGATCCGGCAAGAAAAAAAATACTGGACACAGAAATACAACAAGATAATTATTGGGGACCCTACGTTTTATTGACGATTATTGGTTTGATGAGTCCCTTTTTGGTCCAACGATCCTTACATGCACTCCGCTACAATTGTTATATTGGATTTGCGTCCGTTTCGGTCTTGTGTTTGGCACTCTTGTGGCATGCGTTGGTCAGTAATACGACCGCGACAACCTTGGAAGCCCCCCGCGAATATTCCAATTACATGGAACAACAAACGGCAGCCCAATCCGAAGAAATTACCATTGCCCTGACCTATTGGCACAATGTCTTGTGGACGTCGCATTTTTGGTTGGCACCTCAGGCCTCGATTTCCAATGTCATTACCGCCTTTCCCATTTTAATGTTGAGTTTTTTGTGTCATTTCAATGTCAATCCCATACAGAAGGCATTGATCCAACCGACCCCCGCTCGTGTTTCCACTGTGATTCATGTCAGTATGGCCGCCTGCGCTGTGCTCATGACCACCTTTGGCGTCGCCGGATATGCCTATGTGGTGGGAAATACGGCGACCTCCACCGTGGTACAAGGGAATATTCTTTTGAATTGTGAAGACCAATTTGCTACCTTGGGAAAACGCGACATATTACTGACCATGGGACGGGTTGGATGTGGAATTACAATTATGCTGGCCATGGCCATTATGATGTTGCCATGTCGGGCTTCTCTATTGGAAGTTTTGGATAGCATTGTTTTCGCACAATACCATCGGGATGCCGCGGAAATGGTCGCCACCATGAATCATACTAACAATCCAGAAACAACCACTCCTACTACGAATGATGGAGACATACCAGCATTGCAGGAAAACAATACCTTTGACAGCTACGGTCAACATTCGGAAGAAACACCCTTGTTGGACAATACACATTCCCTACTACGCGTCAGTACTACTACTAACGTCGAAGAAGCCGACTTATTGCCGCCGCCGCCGCCGTCCTTGTCGGAGAATCCGGTCGTGCATTACACTACCACCTTTATCATTGTTCTGATTTGTTACATTACCGCCATTAAAGTCCCGGGCGTCGCCATTGTTTGGTCGTTATGTGGATCTTGCATGGCCTTTGGCATTGCCTTTGCCTTGCCCTGTGCTTTTTATTTGCAAATTTTGAAACAATACCAAGCGAATCCTCCCCAACAATTACAACCAGAGGACGTAGAGGAAGCTCCGTCTCGAGAACAAGCCCAAACTCGCGACGAAAAAGAGCAGCAGCCAGTCACCCTGGGCGGCCCCAGCAGCAAATTGGACGACCAAAAAACATTGGTAGTCGAGGAGGAGAAAGACGCTCAACCTTCGGAAGTGCTGGCCTGGAGTTTACTCGTCGTTTCCATTGTGGCAGCTGTGGTCTGTACCACGCAAACCATTCAATCCATGGTAGACGGACGCACTGGTTGATGGATTTACGTGGCGGAAGTCTAGCTATAGATGGAGCGGTGGCTGGAGTTCCTCTGCTGCTATTGCTTCCGCGGAACCAAGCCAACGACGGCGACGAACCTACCTTCCTATCTGCCTACTACTAGGTAGCTCACAAGATTTCCAATTCCGTCATCTTCGGTGCCTTTGGTTCCATCCGGACTCGGCTGCCGCATCGAAGAAGCAAAAGAAGCCGGTGCAGGGGCTTTTACCGCTATCTCCTTGACATGACCCTTGTCCGTTCCCGGTTACAGAAGCACCTGAATTGATCGTGCCACCTTCTTTGGATGTCCAAACTGCGTCAGTTACAGATAGAGTTCATCAATTCAATTAGCAAGTCTAGCTTGTGGTTTCCAGCTTGAGGCGACAGAAAAAAGAAGGCCACCAGGATCTACAGTTGATTGCTCGACACTTCTTCGCAGAAAGGGCACGGCTAGATCAATACTATTTTTGAGCAGCAAAGCTATACTACGAACGGCACGATGCTGTTACATGTAGGAGTTCCATAGCCACCCAAATAGTCACACAAGTCGCTGTCCGTGGTAACCAACAGGCGACACGAAAAAGAAGTGGAATAAGATGCAGTAAAGTTTCTTCTTTTTCTTTAGAACTGGAACAAGGCTGGTTCCACCCGGAACCCGAGATTGATGGACGACGAACAACTACATTACTATGACACTCTTACTATTTCCAAATCTACTGTAGGTTCTTTTTTTTCGACGTCTACCTACCTATGACAGTTAGTCAGCTATCAGCTGCCTACCGTACTGTACAAAGCGCAGCACTTTTAGGGCCGAGATGGTACAACAGTGCGGGCATCAGGGTTGCCACAACTTTTTGATAAATCACCACGGATTAGATTGTCTGTCTTTCGGATAGTAGTCCTTCCAGTACTGTATGGACAGGAAACTAGCCAATAACAATCCACTAAATACCACTCCAATGGTACTGTACAACTACTGTACTGTCCGATACAGTAGTTGTTGTGGGATTCTTACAGTTGCATACCATTATTGCTTTTCAATTAACTCTATCTCTACTCCCTACAATAGAATGCTCTCCAAGAACGGCCAGACGTTCCACCGCACCACCACGTACGATCGTTTATCACGTTGAACGCACCAAGGACAGAATAATGAATCCTTCTCAACCATTGCTTTTCCAACCACCTCTCCATTCTTCACGCGTGATTAATGACAGAATACATTCGAGACCAACGAATGATAGAACATAGAACAATTGGGACCGTTGAAAATAGAGAGCAAAAACAATTTTGATTTTCTTTCAATACACCAAAGTAAATAAAGGGTGCAGCGAACAAAAGCGTGAATCACATAATTTGTTAGTAAGAGACAATAACAATTTATATTCGCCGTCATAATGCAGGGCTTGAACATACTCCGTATAAAAGAATCAAAGTTGACTGACGCACTGCATTTTGAGCCTATTGTTGAGTCTTTGAGGTTGTCAAATTCCATCTGTTCTATTAGAAGAGGCTTTGAAGCGAATGCGCAATACCT
>Ga0163146_10007087_pt1 | contig 12441 bp, 10 predicted proteins | sample OliLakLV19MP7G1_FD_148648 | JGI IMG/M metagenome (GOLD analysis project Ga0163146, IMG submission 148648) | Freshwater microbial mat bacterial communities from Lake Vanda, McMurdo Dry Valleys, Antarctica - Oligotrophic Lake LV.19.MP7.G1 | ecosystem: Environmental > Aquatic > Freshwater > Lake >... | reverse complement strand
TGGGTGGTGGGGATTGTCGTCGCGGGGCCCCACGAGGCCGGGGTATTCTCTGAGTTTCGAGATCGGCACGCGGACAAGCTGGGGCTGCTGGGGGCGAAGATATGCCGTGGCGGGGTGACGCATCGGTATGAGACGGTGGCGGCCGCGCTGGCGGAAGTGCCGGGCAGCGCCACGCACATCGCTGTCCACGACGCGGCCCGGCCCTGCACGCCGGCGGAGGTCATCGAGCGTGTGTTCGAGGCGGCGGCCAAACACAACGCGGTGGTGCCTGGGGTGGAGGTGTCGGACACGATCAAGCGCGCGGGGGAGGAGGCTGGGGAAGAGGAGGAGGCGGACCCGCTCGCGGCGATCCTGGGGGCCGCGCCCAGGAAAGCCAGACCGCGAGTTGTGCGTGAGACGCTGGATCGGCGGGGGCTGTTTGCGATCCAGACGCCGCAGGTGTTCGAGGCGGGGCTGCTGCGGCGCGCGTATGCCCAAATGGACCTGGCGAGCACGGATGATGCGGGGCTGGTGGAACGGCTCGGAGAGCAGGTGGTGATCGTGCCCGGCGATCCGCGGAACATCAAGATCACGCGGATGGGGGACCTGACGCTGGCGCGGGCGATCATGGGAGTGAAGGGTGGCGGGGGGCGGGAGGCGCACAAGAAGTTCTAAGAAAAGGACGGAGAGACGGAGCGACACAGCAATGACGCAACGCAGGTGTTGAGTGATTCGGACGGGGCGCTGGCGTGATTGGTCAGGCAGGTGGGCTGGCCGAGAGGCTGGCAAGGAGCCGGAGGCTGCTCACCCCTTGAAGCCGGGGCTTCGAGTCAGCGCCGGGTTTCGCTTTCGAGGTCAACAACCGTGGGCGCGGGGCCGGCGGCGGGTCTGGAGGACGCGGGCTTCGTCGGAAATCGCTTGTGCTCAGCGTCGGCCCACTTGTCGGCGACCTTCCACCAGAGAAGGGTGGCGGGGACGCCCAGGACGACGCAGAGAACGATAATGGTCAGCATCAGGCCCATGGCGCGGCAAGTGTAGATCGGCGTGGCGCGAGGGCGCGGGATGCGCCTCGCGGAGCCCGATGCGGCCCCGTGCGCCGAGCCCGCGGGCTGGGCGCGCCGGACACGGGCTGGGCGGGTCCAGATGGAGAATGAGACGCATTACACCGGCATTTTCCTGGCGCGCGGGCATTGTTCCAGTTGTCGACTCATGGGTGGCGCGCCCGACCGGGTCTCCCGACCGGACGCCCCCGATCCCAATCCTGTTCGCGCGGGGTGAAAGGGAGAATCTGCATGTATACCGGATCAATGCGCTCGTGGATTCATGCGGCCATCGTGCTGGTCGCCGCCGCCTTCACCACCCCGTCGCTCGCCCAGCCCTCCCTGCTCGAGGTCACCGAGGCCTCCTGCCTGCGGGTCGCCAAGGTCAGGACGGACGTGGAGGCGTCGCTGGGCGCGACCGCCCAGACCGGGGTGGCGGAGATCGAGCGCCTGGACGCGCAGGGCGCCTCCAACGCGACCATCTTCCACTACTACCTGGAGGTCCGGATGGAGCTTACCCGGACCTCAAGCGGCGGGCAGGCCCTGGTGGGCCGCATTCAGACCTCGTCGGTGGCCACGCTCATCCGGCTGGGGGCGCCCGAGGTGCTCATCGCCCGGGTGAACGAGCACTCGCTCAAGGCAACCCGCGGTATCGGGTTCGCGAGAGCCGCGGCACTGGAGGACGTGCGCTGGGCGGCGATTGCGGCCATGCAGTGAGGCCGCGACGTGGGGCCAGAACCGGCTGACCGCCGGGGGTTGGAACGCGAAAGCAAGCGGTTGAAACGGGCGGTCCGGGTCGCGGCGCCAGCGCGCGGTGACCCGGACCGCGTCGTCGCGCCGCGGCAATGCGCCGCGTCCGCGCCATCATCGGGCGTTGCATCACCCGCGGATTCTGGATCGACCCGGTGAGCCAGCAATACACGACGGTTACCCGCGTTGTACACCCTGGTATGACATGTCTCCGGCTCCCCGACGGGCAGGGGCGCCGGTCGGACCACAAGCCCGGGCGTGCATCAAGGCCAAGGAGGCCAACATGGGTAGCAGTGTTGTCGTGTGCCCCGTCCGTGCGAGCGGATGGGTGCGCGGGGTGATCCACATGGCCGCGATCTCGGCACTGGCGATCTTCGCCGGGCCGGCCCTCGCCCAGCCGACCGCCCAGCAGGTCGCGGATCGCGCGATCGCCGAGATCCAGACGGCGACGCAGAACGCGTCGGCCGCACTGGAGGCGGGCAAGACCCGTGCCGTGGCGGAGATCGAGCGCCTGGACTTGGCTGGCGCGCCGGATCGGCGGATCGTGAACTTCGGCCAGGCGGCGGTGGAAGCGCTGCAGCGGATGGGCCAGGCCGGCCGTGGGCGCATCGAGACCATCGCCCGCAATGCGGTGGTGGCCCTGCACCGCCTGAACGCTCCGCAAGAACTGATCGACAACGTCCTTCGGGCCGCCCAGGAAGGGCGACAGGCGATCACGCAAGCCCAGCAGCGGTCGGTGAACCAAGTGAGAGCGGCGGTGGCGGAGGCGATTGGCCCGCCGTGAGGCGGGCGGCGCGGATCGCCGGTCGATGGGCATGGCGGTCCACAGCCATAAGCACGCCACCTCGCGGGGCTCAAAAGGCCTATCCCGGGTGAACAGATGAAGCGATGCACGCCGGCCCCGGGGGGTGAGAACCCCCCCGGGGCCGATTTCTTGCTCGCGAAAGGCCGCACGCGAGCGATGGTTGTGTTCGCCGGCGTGACCTGTCACAATGCCCTCATGCGGCCCCTCGCGTCGAGATTCCGCTCGGCTGCGTTGTGTCTGGCCGGTTACGGCCTGGTTGGCCTTGTGCTGACCATCGGTGTGGCGTGGGGCATCGCGGCGTTCCTGCCCTTCTCGCAGGCGTTTGGGCTCACGCCCGAGACGAGCTTCCCGCGAGCCTGGCAACCCGCTGGTGACGTGGCGGCCAGGGGCTTTGTGGTGCGTCGCCTGGGGCGCACAAACTGGCAGATCTACTCAAGCGGACAACTGCCCGACGGATGGGTCACCAACGTCTCGCAACGGGGGTTCCCGGTGCCGGCGCTCGAGAGCGTCGCGATCTATGACGGGCGCGTCCGGAAACTCACGAGCAACCCGGTGATGCACGGCATCCCGATTCCGGGCGACTGGCCGAAGCATTGGATGATCGAGAACGAGTGCTACACCCCGCACCTGCCCCTGCGCCCGGTGTGGTACGGGCTGGCGATCGACACGGTGGTGTGGGGGGCCGCGGCGTTCATGGTCGCCCGCGTTGTGGGCGGGGTGCGCGCGTTCGGAAGGCAGCGGCGCGGGCGGTGCCGGGTGTGCGCCTACGAACTCGGCGGGCTGGGGATGTGCCCCGGGTGCGGGATCGAGGCGGGCGCCGCTATTGCTGGGTCCGACGGAGGTCCATAAACTGCGGGATGCCCGCGAAAGCCAGCCGATCATCTGACCGCACGACCGCTCGCAAGTCCCTCGCGAAGAGGGGTAAGTTGGCCCCGCTTCGTGGCGCCCAGCCGGACATGACGGGGGAGCCTTCGGCTCCAGGTGGAGCGCCGTCCCTTTACGCGATGGCGTTCGCGGGGGAGTACGCGCCCGCGCCAGAGTCTGTGAAGGTCGAGATCGCGGATCGGTACGGGCTGTTCATCGGTGGGCGGTTTGTGGAGCCGCAAGGGCACGCCCCGCAGAGCCACGCCGCCAAGGCCGGAGGCTTGTATTTCGACACGATCAATCCCGCGACGGAGGGTGTGTTGTCGAGGGTGGCGCGGGCGGGTGCGGGGGATGTGGATGCGGCGGTGCGGGCGGCGCGTCAGGCCTTGCCGGCGTGGGCCGGGTTGCCCGCCAAGGAGCGGGCCAAGTACCTCTATCGCATCGCCCGCCGGATCCAGGAGCGGGCCCGCGAGCTGGCGGTGCTCGAGACGCTCGACGGCGGGAAGCCCATCAAGGAGAGCCGAGATGTGGATGTGCCGCTGGCCGCGGCCCACTTCTTCTACTACGCCGGCTGGGCCGACAAACTGCAGCATGTGTTCGGGCGGGGGGTGCGCCCGGTGGGCGTGTGCGGGCAGATCATCCCCTGGAACTTCCCGCTGCTGATGGCCGCCTGGAAACTCGCCCCCGCACTGGCGTGCGGGAACACCTGCGTGCTCAAGCCGGCGGAGACCACGTCGCTGACCGCGCTGCGCCTGGCGGACATTCTGATCGAGGCAGGGTTGCCGCCGGGCGTGGTGAACATTGTGACCGGGGAGGGGGCGACGGGGGCCTCGCTGGTAGAGCATCCGGGTGTGGACAAGATCGCGTTCACGGGGTCAACGGAGGTGGGCAAGAAGATCGCGCGGGCCACGGCGGGGACTTTCAAGCGCCTGACGCTTGAACTCGGCGGGAAGAGCCCGAACATTATCTTCGAGGACGCGAGCCTGGATCAGGCCATCGAGGGGATCGTGCAGGGGATCTACTTCAACCAGGGCCATGTGTGCTGCGCGGGGTCGCGGCTGTTCGTGCAGGAGTCGATCCAGACGCAAGTGGTCAAGCGGCTTCGTGCGCGGCTGTTGACGCTGCGCGTAGGCGACCCGATGGACAAGAACACGGATGTGGGCGCGATCAACTCACGCGAGCAGATGGAGAAGATCGCGGGGTACCTGGAGGGCGGGGTCGCGGAAGGGGCGGAGCTGATGGTGTGCGGGGCTGGAAGCGACGCAGCGACCAAGCGACGCAGCGACGGAGGGAACCAGGGCAAGAAAGCCGCGCGGGAAGTTGGCGGCAAGATCGGGGTGCGTCGACTGAGTGAGAACGGCGTCCATGCGACCGGTGGGGAGTCGGTTCGAGGCGTTCCCGAGTGGCGGCGGGGGCTCCCCGGGGCCGGGTTCTGGTGCAGGCCGTGCTTCTTCACGGGGGTGCAGCCGAGCCACACGGTGGCGCGCGAGGAGATCTTCGGCCCGGTGCTGTCGGTGCTGACGTTCCGGACGCCCGAGGAGGCGATCGTGCGCGCGAACTCGACGCCGTATGGCCTGGCGGCGGGCGTGTGGACCGACAAGGGCAGCAAGATCTTCGAGACAGCGCGCCGGCTGAAGGCGGGGGTGGTGTGGCTGAATACGTACAACAAGTTCGACCCGGGCTCGCCGTTCGGCGGGTTCAAGGAGTCGGGGTTCGGCAGAGAGGGTGGGGTGCAGGGGCTGCGGGGGTATGTGGATGTGGGGGCGTGATCGCTCACGTTTTCACCCCTGACTCGGGGACTGGCTGCCCTGATCGGGGGAGTTTCCACCGACACGGGAGGTCGACTCTTCACACTTTTTCTGGCACGAGGGGCTTGACAGCCATCGCTGATTTAGTAGGTTGGCAGCATGAGCGATGTGGCGGCCAATCCTCTCCCCGGCTCCCCGGCTCCCCGGCTCCCCGCTAACGGCGAACTCGCCGCACTATCCGCCTCGCGCACGCAATCCGCACTTCGATCGCGGTTCGCGGGGTGCGTGGCTTGTGGCATGGGTGTGTTCTTCGTGTGGGTAGCGATTCAGAAGGTTTTCTCTCCTGATGCAACGCTCGTGGTCCTCGAGCGATTGACCAGCTGGCCCTCGCACATGGCGTCGATCACGGCGTACCTCTTGGCGAGCGTCGAATGGGTGCTCGGGCTCTGGCTGCTTTCCGGCGTCCGGCAGCGCGGCGCACTCATCGTGTCCATGGTCCTCCTCGCCGCGTTCACCGGTGCTCTCGTGATGCTCCGTCTTGACGGCTTCAACGGCGACTGCGGGTGCGGAGTCGGAGCATTCAGCGTCGCCGGAGCTCTGCTTCGAAACGGACTGTTACTCGCCCTGCTGGCGGTTGCGCTTGTCGCCAACCCTGTACGGCAGGGCTGTCCCCGTATGGGAGAATGACCATGACACTCGGTCGTATGCCTTTGGCCGCGCTGTTTGCCTGCGGACTGTCGCTCGTGTCGCTGGGTGCGTCGGGTCTGGCCCACATGGACGACGACTACACCGCGTTGGCGAGTGAGGAGGAGACGAGTGGCGACTTCGTCCGCACGCGGTGCTATGGGATCAACTGCCCCTCCGTGCTCATCGGGACCTGCCGCAGCAACGAGTTGTGCTGCGGCTGGGTCAACTGCGGCGACACCAGCCAGAAGTCCGTGAAGTGCTGTTCCTCTTCCGAGGTGTGCCACGACGGGTTGCACACCAATCCGCCGTCTCAGGCTCAGTGCGTTGGCACGCCATGATGTCTTCTTGAGCAAGGCCCAAGGAACGTCCTGAACCTTCGCGCCGCTGCGGCGCTGGTCGCGGCGGCGCAGATTTGAGGCATGAAAGATGAGAGCATTACGCCTGGCCCTGACCGGATCGATCGCGTTTGTGTCGGCGTGCGCCGTAGGCTTCGATGCGGCCCAGCCGCGGAACAAGGGCGAGGAGCGAGATTGGGATCGCGCGCTCGAAGACGCCGGGCACGGCACATGGCTCGATTGCGACGCCCCGGAGCGGGTTGAAATGACGTTGCAGGCGATCTCCGACCGACTCCATGACTCGGCGAACCGTTCGTTCAAGGACCCAGCCGGGGTCGAGCCCGCTCTCGATGGCTTTCTGATCACCCTCGGTGGTTGGCTGCGAGACGATTCCGCGCCGATCTTTGAGCATTTTGCTCAGGATAACCTTGTGTTCTCTCGCAAACGGGCGTTGGACACCGTTCGGACGGCCGTTACGTGGACATTTCTTGATGAGCATGATGAAGGCTGGTACGCCGAGGTCGATGATCGCGCGGTCTTCGCAGAAATGCTAGTGGCGCAGCGGGCATCGGGCCTGCGGATCGCGGCGATCGACGCCGACAGCGTGCGAGTCGGCAAGGGCGTGACGCTCGTGATGGCCACGGAAGAGTGGCCTCACAGCGGGATGTTCAGTTCGCTGTCGGTGTTCGACGGCCCGGCGGGCCCGCGTGAGGATTACGAGGCGCTGGAAGACACCGATGCCACATGCCACGCGCTGTTTCGGATTCGCCTCGAAGACGGACGAATCGGACATCTGGCCCTGTGCGCGCTCTTCGATGATCGCACCAACACATGGGTTCCCATCGGCGGCGCCACCGCAATTTACAATCACGCCTCGTGCCCTTGGCCGTTCGTGAACTGATGGCGACTACTGCTTTGCTGACGATTCGGTGTCCATGATCTCCCCGCGCTTCTTCAGCCACCGCGCCATCCCCCAGCAGCCCACGGCCCAGGCGACGCCCGCCGTCCAGCCGGCCACGACATCGGTCGGGTAGTGAACACCCAGATACACCCGCGTTGCGCCCACCAACGCGGCGACTCCGACGGCCACCGCGAGGATGAACGCCTTGACCCGCTTGCGCTTCTCGATCTCGGCCAGCAGCGCGCCCAGCGTGAGGAACGCGACGGTCGAGAGCATGGCGTGCCCGCTCGGAAAACTGGCCTGGCCCAAGTGGGTCAGGTGCGGAACGATGCTTGGGCGTTCGCGTCCGAAGATCAGTTTGAGCAGCGTGCTGATCAGCGCGCCCCCGCCAACCGAGATGAGCACAAACAGCGCGGTGTTCGGGCTGCGACGGAGCCAGAGGTACAGGCCCACGATAAGCGTGAGCAGCGCGAGCACGGAGGTGCTGCCCAGGGCCGTGATCTCCTGGGCGGTCACGACGAGCCAGTCGGGGCCGATGGGCTTGGCGGGGTCGTCCGGGCTGCGCAGGGCCAGCAGGATGCGGTGGTCGATGGGGTCGGCCTCGCCCTCGAGCACCTCGTCGGCGACGTTCGAGAAGAGCCAGAGCGCGGCCGCCACCACGGCGGCGGCGATGAGCACGCCGATCTCCTGGCGGAAGACCCAGCGGATCGCGGCGAGGGTGAGGGACAGGACGCGGCGGAGCATTGGGGATGGTTGTCGGGCAACGTTCAGAGCGTGTGGCTCTGAGGGTGAAATGCGGTTCATCGGGACGGGGCGGCGCGGGGGTCGTCCGGGCGCCTGAGTGTTGGCTCGCCGCGCACCCATGCGTTACGGCGCGAATCACCCGTGCGTTCAGTCGGCCGGTGGCCGACCGCTCGCGCAGCCATCTGTGTTGGCTCCGTGGGGGCCGAGCTGGGCTCAGCCGCCCGACTTGTTGCCGCCCCAGCGTTTGCGATCCTGGCCCGGAACCTCGATAGGCACGCCGTCTTTGAGGCGCAGCGCGCCGTCGCCCAGGACGCGGGCCGCCTCGGTGGCCAGGGCGGGGGCGAGGCGCGCGCTGGCCGACTCGGGCTTGAGTTCGTACCAGGCGTCCAGCGTCTCGATGACCAGTTCGAGGGGGACCATTGGGTATTGGGGGTTCTCGAAGTCGGCCTCAATGGAGCGCGAAGCGGGTCGAGCGCCGGTGGTCGTGCCGTTGGGTGCGCCAGGTTGCGCGCCAGGCGTGGCCGCGCCGACGCCCTTGGCGATCGCCTCGCACATGCGGTCAATCGCGTCCTGGCTGCCGCCGTTGAGCGCGGGCTCGCGGATGATCAGGCGGAGCCGGCCCTTCTCGAGCGGCACCGTCTCGATGGGCGACACGCGGTCGAGGATCACCTGCGGGTCTCCGCGCGAGAGGTCGAGTTTGCCGGTGAAGAACTTGGGGGAATCGTCGGTGAGCAGGTGGCCGAACAGGGCGTAGACGCCGGGGAACATGACGGCGTCGCAGGTGCCGCCCAGGTCCTCGAGGGTGATGATCGCCATCTTCTGGCCCGCGGACTGGCCCTTCTTGGAGACGATGGTGCGGACGGACTGGACGAGCGCGCCCGCGAGGACGCGCTGGTCCTGGGTTCCCTCGCGCAGGCCGATCAGATCGTGGGTCGCGAAGACGGCGATCCACGACTTCCAGCGGTCCAGCGGGTGGCTGGTGACATAGAAGCCCAGTGTGGCCTTCTCTTCGCGGAGGGTGTCGGTCTCGGACCACGGGGTGGCCGGCGTGAGAGTGGAGGCGGGGTCCGGCGCTCCGGCATCGGCGGGCTTGGACCTGGACTTTCCAACAGCCGGCTCGGACGGGCCGACGCCGAAGAGCTGGGTTTGACCCGAGGCCTTGTCGGCGGCCATGCGCTGGCCCGCGGCCACCGCGGTGTCGATGGTGGCGACCATGCCCGCGCGATCCTTGCGGCCATGCAGCGAGTCAAACGCGCCGCACTTGATGAGGGCCTCAATGGTGGCGCGGTTGACGGCGCCGTTTGGCCCGCCGGTGGGGACGCGCTCGCAGAAATCGAAGAGCGACGTGTAGGGGCGGGGGAAAGCGGGAGAAGAGACGCGGAGACGAAGAGACGAAGCGGGCAATGCCGCGGCGGCGGTGGCGTCATTCCCCGGCATTTCGATGGACGGCGGAACGCCGTCGCGCTCGCGGATCACAGCCTCAATCGCCTTCTCGCCGGCTCCTTTGATCGCATTCATGCCGAAGCGGATGTGCCCGTGCGCGGGAGTGCGGGGCTCGCCTCGCTCGAAGACAACGGCGAAGTCGGACTGGCTTAGATTGATATCGGGCGGGCGGACCTCCAGCCCGCCCTTGAGCGTCGCGCCGGTGGCGGGGTCGATGGTGCGGGTCTTGCGGGCGTCCTCGAGGTAGGCCATCCAGTCGGAGAGCTTCTGGGCCTGGCTCTCGAACGTAAGAAACGCGGCCATGTACTGGGCGGGGAAGTACGTCTTGAGGTACGCCGTCTGGTACGCGACGATCGCGTATCCGGTGGAGTGGCTCTTGTTGAAGCCGTAGCCCGCGAACTTCAGGATGAGCTCGAACAGGTCCTCGGCCTGCCTCTTTGCGAGCCCCTTGTCGACCGCGCCCTCGATGAACACGGGGCGGGCCTTGGCGATGTCCTTCTCTTTCTTCTTGCTTATCGCCTTGATGAGCGAGTACGCCGCCCGCAGCGGGATGCCGCCCAGCTCATGCACGATCTGCATGACCTGTTCCTGGTAGACCATGACCCCGTAGGTGTCGCGCGTGAACCTGTCCACGATCTCGTGAATGCTGGGGACCTGCTCCTGCCCGTGCTTGCGTTTGTTGTAGTCGGGGATCAGGTCCATGGGGCCGGGACGGAAGAGGGCGTTGGCCGCGATCAAGTCCTCGAGTCGGTCGGGCCTCATCTCGACCAGGAGGCGGCGCATGCCGCCGGACTCGAACTGGAAGACGCCGGTCACGTCGCCTCGTCTGAACATCTCGAAGACGGTCTGATTGTCGTACGACAAGCGATCAAGATCGAGCGGATGCGGACCGCCGTCGCCGAGCGAGCGAGCCACGGCCTGGTGTATCGCCTCCTCCGAGAGTCCCTCGCGGATCAGCCGCTTGGCCCGCTCGATCACCGAGAGCGTGCGCAGACCGAGGAAGTCCATCTTCAAGAGGCCCATCTTCTCGCACGTCGGGCCGTCCCACTGCGTCACAACCTCGTGCTCGTCGGCGCCGGTCTGCTTGTAGAGCGGCACGATCTCGTGCAGCGGGCGGGTCGCGACGATCACACCCGCGGCGTGAACGGACGCGTGGCGGGCCTGGCCCTCCAGCACCCGGGCGTTGTCGATGACGCGCCGGATCGTCGCATCCTCGTCGTACAGGCGCTTGAGGTCCGGCTCCTGCTGGAGCGCCTGGTCGAGCGTCATGCCCAGCGCTTCGGGGATCAGTTTCGCCAGACGATCCGCGTCGGAGAGAGAGACATCCATCACACGGCACACGTCGCGCACCGCGGCCCGGGCCTTGAGCGTTCCGAATGTGATGATCTGCGCCACGTGCCCGTACTTGCGACGCACATAGTCGATGACGCGCCCGCGCCCATCCTGGCACAAGTCGATGTCGATATCGGGGTACTCGCTGCGGTCGGGGTCGGTGAATCGCTCGAAGAGCAGGCCGTACTCGACCGGACACGCGTTGGAAAGCCCCAGGCAATAGCCCACCATGGTGCCGACGCCCGAGCCGCGGGCAAGGGCCGGCACGCCCTGCTGGCGCCCCCAGTTGACGAAGTCCCAGACGATGAGGAAGTACGCGGAGATGTCCTTGGCGGCCAGGATGCCCAGCTCGCGTTCGAGCCTTGCCCTGATCGCGCGCCGGCGATCGACTTCACCGCCACTGCGCTCCTCAACGCGCCCTGTCTGGCTTCTGCGTGACTCGGCCCCATACCGCCACACCATCCCGCCCTCGCCCAGCAGCCGCAGCGCGGCATCGCACTCGCGCTTGGCGTCGCCGAGTATGGTCGCACGCTCGCCCTCTCCGCAACCATCGGGGATCGACAGCGGCACGACCTCAAACTCGGCGCAGTACGCCGTGTACCACGCGGTCAGGTCGCCGCCGAACCGCGGGTCCTCGACGCGGGGCAAGTCGTCCCACTCGCCCCGCTCGTGCCCCGGCAGGGCGGCCTGGCGTCGCGCGGTCTCCCCGCCCTCCACACGGCGCCGCACGCGCACCATCGGCGCGTGGCTCTGGTTGAGACCAAGATCAACGTGGCAGCGGGCGGCGATCGCGGCCGTGTTATCAATCGCCTCGCGCCCGGCCTCGCCATACTCGGCGAAGAGCGCCTCCATCTCCTCCGGGCTCTTGACATACACATCGGCCGGGTACCGCATGCGGTCCTCGGTGGTCTTGGTCTTGCCGGTGGAGATGCAGATCAGTGTGTCGTGAGCGTCGTGGTCCTGGGCCCGCAGGAAGTGGGCGTCGTTGTCGCAGACCAGCGGCAGGCTCATCTCGCGGGCGATGCGGATGAGGTGGGGGTTGATGGCGTTCTGTTCGGGCACATGGTGCTGGAGCTCGATGAACAGGCGGGGGCCGGTGCCCGCATCGGCGAAGGCCCGCGCGTGCCAGGTCACGACATCGACGGCGCGTTGCCACGCCGCTTCATCGCGGGTTCGCTCGTAGTGGACCAGGTGATGGGCCAGTTCCGAGCCCAGGTGCCCCAGGATGGCGATGAGCCCCGAGCCGTGGACCTCGAGCAACGCCCGGTCCATCCGCGGCTTGTAGTAAAAACCGGTGAGGTAGGCCTCGGAACACAAGTACTTGAGGTTCTGCCAACCCGCGTTGTTCTCGGCCAGCAGAACCAGGTGCCAGCCGCCGTCCTGCACGCCGGTGGCCGTGCGGTCCTTGCGGTCGCCGGGCGCGACGTAGGCCTCAACTCCCAGGATGGGCTTGATGCCCGCAGCCTTGGCGGCGGCGGCGAACGCCACGGCGCCGTGCATGTTGCCGTGGTCGGTGATGGCGACAGCCGTCATGCCGAGCTCTTTGACGCGGGTGATGAGCCGGTCGATGCGGTTGCCGCCGTCGAGCAGCGAGTACTCGGTGTGGAGGTGCAGGTGGACGAAGGGGAGCGCGGGTCCGGAGTTGGCTTCGGGGGCCTGTGCGGCCCCCACCGCTGGCTTTGCTGATGTCTCGATTGGCTCCGCCATGCCTGCCCTCTCCCGTCCGTGGGTTGACCCGGGGAGTCCGGATACCCGAACGACTCCCTTCTGAGGATGGTACCCGCCGTGGGAGGCTTCGAGGGGCTGCCAACAG
>Ga0163146_10007054_pt1 | contig 12496 bp, 7 predicted proteins | sample OliLakLV19MP7G1_FD_148648 | JGI IMG/M metagenome (GOLD analysis project Ga0163146, IMG submission 148648) | Freshwater microbial mat bacterial communities from Lake Vanda, McMurdo Dry Valleys, Antarctica - Oligotrophic Lake LV.19.MP7.G1 | ecosystem: Environmental > Aquatic > Freshwater > Lake >... | reverse complement strand
GTCGCAACCGACGCGGATGATTATTCGAAATATCGAGCGGAGGCCAGTGAAATCGCTGTTGTCGATTGGGGGCGTGGCGATGTCGACGGCGATTTTGATATTGGGCGGATTCTGGGGCGATGCGGTGGATTACATGGTCTTTGCGCAATTGCGGCGGGCGCAGTTGGACGATATTACGGTGACCTTTTTTGGACCCGTTTCGACGAAGGCGCTGCATTCGCTGACGAGCTTGCCGGGGGTGACTTATGCGGAGCCGACGCGATCGGTTGCGGCGCGGTTCCGGTTTGAGCAGAAGACATATCGGACAGCATTGCAGGGGATGGAACCGGAGGGGCGGCTGCGGTTATTGTTGAACACGAAACTGGAACGAGTGGAACTGCCGGCGGACGGGATTTTGTTGACGGATCATTTGGCGACGATGCTGGGAGTGCGACCGGGACAGATGTTGACGGTGGAGTTGTTGGAAGGCTCGCGGGCCGTGCGGGAAGTGGTGGTGGCGGGGGTGGTTAGCGAGTATATCGGCGTTTCGGCCTATATGCGGCGGGACGCGCTGAACCGGTTCTTGCGGGAGGGAGATAGCGCGACAGGGGCATTCCTGGCGGTGGATTCTAAGTTGGTTCCGGAGCTATATGCGCGGTTGAAGAAGATACCGGCGGTGGCGGGATCGGCCGCGCGAGCGCAGGCATTGCAGAGTTTCTATGAGACGCTGGCGGCGCAGATGTTGACGTTCGCGCTGTTCAACACTTTGTTGGCTTCGACGATTGCGATCGGAGTGGTTTACAACACGGTGCGAATATCGTTGAGCGAGCGGAGCCGGGAACTCGCGAGCCTGCGAGTGCTGGGTTATACACGCGGGGAGGTAGCTTATATTCTGCTAGGAGAGCTAACGGTGTTGGTGTTTTTGGCGATCCCGTTGGGGCTATTGGTGGGACATGGATTGGCGTATTTCATGGCGACGACGGCGCAGACGGAGTTGTTCCGGGTACCCTTTGTGATTGAGCCATCGACTTACGCGCTGGCGGCACTCGTGGTGGCGGTGGCGACGGTGATTTCGGCATTCATGGTGGGGCGAAAGATCAATCATTTAGACTTAGTGGAAGTGCTGAAGGCAAGGGAGTAATAGCGGCGTGAAACGTTGGTTCTGGATAATTGGATTGGCGGCATTGGCGGGCATAGGCATCTTCCTGGGAATGCGGCCGCAGCCTGTTGCGGTGGAAACGGCGGCGATAGCGCTGGGGCCGCTGCGAGTGACGGTGGAGGAGGAGGGCAAGACGCGGCTGCGGAGCCGGTACGCGATTACGGCGCCAGTGGCGGGATACATGCCGCGAATACTGCTGAAGGCGGGGGACAGTGTGCGGGCGGGGGCGACGGTGACGGTGCTGGACCCGCCGCGGCCAGTGGTGCTGGATGCGCGGACGCGGGACCAGGGCAATGCGCGGGTGGCGGCGACGGAGGCGGCGTTGACAGTGGCGCAGAGCCGCGTGGCGACGCAGGCGGAGAACATACGGGTCTTGCGCGCGGAACTTGAGTACTGGCGTCAGCAGCAGACGAGGGAGGAGGGGCTGCGGAAGAGCGGGGATTTGCCGGCGGCGCGCGTGGAGCGGACGGTGACGGACCTGCGGCGGGCGGAGGCTTCGATGCTGGCCGGGGAGCGAATGCTGGCGACGGCGAAGGTGGAAGTGGACGCGGCGCGGGCGGAGGTTTCAAGCGCGCGCGCGGCGGTGCGGGAAACCGCCGGGGCCGCGACCGGGGAACGGATCCCGGTGATTGCGCCGGCGGGAGGACGGGTTATACGAGTGGTGCGGGAGAGCGAGGGCGTAGTGGTACCGGGGGAAGCGTTGATAGAAATCGGAGACGCGCGGGCGATTGAAATAGTGGTGGAAGTGTTGTCGGCGGACGCGGTGAAGATAACGCCGGGGATGAAGGTGCTGTTGGACCGATGGGGAGGCGCGTCAACGCTGGAGGCGCGGGTGCGCGTGGTGGAACCGGGCGGATTCACGAAGGTTTCGGCATTGGGGGTGGAAGAACAACGCGTTCGGGTGGTGGCGGATCTGGTGTCGCCAGAAGCGGAGTGGGCGGCGCTGGGGGATGGATATAGGGTAGAAGCGGGGTTTGTTTTGTGGGAGTCGGCTCGCGTGTTGCAGGCGTCGGCGAATGCGCTGTTCCGGGCGGGCAATGGATGGGCGGTGTTTGTCGTGGAGGCGGGGGTGGCGCGGCGGCGGGAAGTGCAGGTGGGGCACCGGTCGGGAGTGTCGGCGGAGATTACGGGCGGCCTGAAAAAGGGCGACATTGTGATTGCGCACCCAGACGAGACGGTGGCGGACGGGAAGGCTGTGACGGCCGGTAAATAGGCATTGCATCCCCGGTTGGGATTGGGTATAAATACAGGAACCGTCGTAAGGGGAGTGTCCGTGTTGCCTTTCCGAATCTTAATTTTTGCGTTGTTGGTTTCGCCGGTGTTGTTCGGGCAAGGGGGGTCCGCAACAATTAGCGGCGTTGTACACGACAGCCAATCGGCGGTTGTGCCGGGGGCGAGGATCGCTGTCCGGCATACGGAGACGAATGCATTGCGCGAATTGACGTCGGGTGAAAACGGTGACTTTACCGTCACCAATCTTTCGCCTGGAGCTTACGAACTGCGCGTGGAACACGAAGGGTTTCGGAGCTACATCCAGAACAATGTCGTACTGGAGTTGGGGCAGGTTCGGCGGGCGGAGGTGCACTTACAAGTAGGGTCAGTGGCGGAGTCGGTTACTGTGTCGACAGAAGTGGCGCTGATCAATACGGAGGTGGGGGCGATTAAGGGCGATGTGATTTTGCAGCAGGAAATTAACGATATGCCATTGGATGGGCGGGACTTTACGGACCTGGCTTTTATGGTCTCCGGAGTGGTGCCAATGGCGCAAGGCGGGCAAGGATCCGGGCTGAATGTTAACGGGGCAAGGTCAGACTCGACGAATTTCTCCGTGGATGGGTTTAACAACCGGAATCCGCGAGGCGCGGCGGCGCAGGTGCGGCCGAACGTGGGTGCGATGCAGGAGTTCAAAATGGAAGTGGCGGGGTTCTCAGCGGAGACGGGTCGAATGGCGGGCGGGAACATTAATATGGTGCTGCGGTCGGGGACGAATCAGTATCATGGCGACATCTTTGAGTACATCCGGAATGATATTTTCGACTCGCGATCGTTCTTCGACCAGCGGAAGCAGAAATTGCGGCGAAACCAATTTGGGGCGACGATTCATGGGCCAGTTAAGATACCGGGGCTTTACAACGGGCGGGATAAGACGTTCTTCATGTTTAGCTGGGAGTCCTATCGTGAAGTGTTAGGGCAGAGCCGGATTGGAAACGTGCCGACACTGTTACAGCGGAAGGGTGACTTTTCGGAGTCGGTAGTACCGGTGACGGGCGCGCCTTTGTATTTGAGAGACCCGCTAGCGACAGGGACCTGCTCGGCGACGGTGAAGACGGGGTGCTTCTCGGGAAATAAGATTCCGGCGAGCCGATTCCATCCCATTGCGTTGAAGTTATTGGAATACTATCCGTTGCCGAACCGCGCGGATCCATCCAACAATTACATCAGCAGCGGGAAAGATTTCGACGTTTGGAGCAGCTTTGTGTGGAAGGTGGACCACCGGTTTAGGGAAAAGGATACGGTGAGTTTCCGGGCGCAAGTAAGGGACGCCGACACAACAAATCCATTCTCGGCGGGAGCGATACCGCTGTGGCCGAACTTTTCCGACGATGTACGGTCGCTGGCGGGCGTCGACTATACCCATATGTTCACTCCGACATTGTTGACCGAAGTCCGGGCCGGGTTTAGCCGGGGGGCGACGAACGAAAGCACGGCGTTTCAGGGGCAGGACATTGCGGGACCGTTGGGCATTACGGGAGTGACCAACGATCCGTTGCTGCGAGGCTTTCCGCGGGTAACGGTTCAGGACTACATTTCGCTTGGATCGGTGGCGGCGCAGCCGGCGCAGTATCATGTTACGACCTTTCTGGCGAGTAATAAGTTCACCTGGATCAAGAACAAGCATGTTATGAAGTGGGGCGCCGATATTGAGCGGGTACGGTTTAATCAACCCTATTACGACAATGCGCGGGGGACATTCGCGTTTCAGCGGAACTGGACACAGCACTCGGTCGCCGATTTCCTGCTGGGGATGCTGCAAAGCACGACACGGAATGCGCAGCCGACGATAAACTACCTACGGTCATTCAGCCTGGGGGCATTTTTCAACGACGACTTTAAGGTTACGCGGACGCTGACGTTGAATCTGGGGATGCGTTATGAGTTGGACCTGCCGCCGGTGGACCGCTATGGACGGGCGTCGAACTTCGTGGCGGAGTTTGGGAAAATCATTATCTCCGATGACGCAAATATCCCGGATTTACAAGCGCGGATTGCGAAGTTCAACTTACAGGACAAGGTGGCGCTGGCGAAGGATGTGGGTTATCCGCGATCGCTGGTGTATGCGGACAAGATCAACTTTGCGCCGCGAACGGGGTTTGCCTGGCGGACGCCGTTGAAGGCGACAACGGTAATTCGCGGCGGATATGGGATTTTCTATACCGGGCATTTGTTGAATCCGATCCGGACGAATTTGATGACTGGTTTTCCATTCTCGGTCAATCAGACTTTTTCGCGATTGTCGACCGACACGTCGCTGGTGACGCTCTCGAATCCTTTCCCGGATATTCGGGCGACAGAGGGTAACTCGACGAACTCGAATGGTTATGACCCGCGTCCGCCCTTGGGCGATTTGCAGAGTTACAACTTGACGATTGAGCGCGAGGTGGGAAATTCAATGGCGCTGGAGATGGGATATGTGGGGTCGAAGGGGACGCATTTGGGGCGTCACTACGACATTAACCAACCGCTGCGGACGATGGCGCTCTATCAGGCGAATATTGCGTTTCCGCGGTCGATCACGGGTATAAATACGATCAACTATTTTTCATTTGGGGCGAACTCGAATTACAATGCGGGGCAGATCTCGCTGCGGCGCCGGGCGCGGAGCGGGTTCTTCCGGATCAATTACACGATCAGTAAGTCGATTGACGACGCGTCGCAATTGAATGGGAATTCCACGGGCGGCTTTGCCGGGGCGCAGAATTCGCGGGATTTGAAGAGCGAGCGAGCGCGGTCCGACTTTGACCGGCGGCATGTAATTGCGGTGGTCTATTCAACGGCGCTGCCGTTTGGGCGGGGGAAGAAGTTTTTCAAGCACGCGGTGCGATGGCAGAATGGGATGGTGGGCGGATGGCAGATGTCGGGCAGCGGGACATTTTACAGCGGGCAGGCGTTTACGGTGACGTCGGCGAATGTCGATACGGCGCTGGGGGAGTCATCGCGGCCGAACCGGATCGGCACGGGCATACAGGAAGAGATAGCGGGCGCCGGGCGGCGGGGCGTGGATTACCCGTGGTTTAAGCTATCCAATTTCGAACCGGTGCCGCGGTGCGCTTCGCGGACCAGTTGTGAAGTAAGTCCGAATGGGTTCTTGCCATTCAATTTTGGCAATTCCGGGCGGAACATTTTGGACGGACCGAAGAGCCATTTCATAAACGTCGCGCTGTTGAAGAATTTTCGGATCGCGGAGAAGCGGTCGTTTCAATTCCGCTATGAGTTGTTCAACATCCTGAATCATGCGAATTTTCAGTTGCCGGAGCGGCAGTTCAATGCGCTGGGCGGGGGACTGATCACGGGCGTCACGGACCGGGGCCGAGGGGGGCCGCGGGTTATGCAGGCGGCGTTGAAGTTCGAGTTCTGAAACTTGCATAGAGCACCGGCATAACGACGAGGTTGAGGATCGTCGATGTTAGCAGACCGCCGAGGATGATGATGGCCATGGGATGTTCGATTTCCTGGCCGGGCTTGTTGCCACCGAGGACGATTGGCAGAAGGGCGAGGGCGGTGGCGAGGCCGGTCATAAGGATGGGCGAAAGCCGCTCCTCGGCGCCGCGGATGAATAGTTCGCGGCCAGTGAGCGCGCCTTCTTCCGCTTCGAGATGGCGGTAATGGCTGACCAGCATGATGCCGTTTCTGGCGGCGATGCCGATGACGGTGACAAAGCCGACGAGCGAGCCGAGGGAGAGTACTCCGCCGGAGGCGAAGGCCATCACGACGCCTCCGACGAGGGCGAAGGGGAGGCTCAAGAAAACGATACCGGCGAGACGGACGGATTGAAAGTCGGAATGCAGGATGAGGAAGATGCCCAGGAGCGCGATACCGCCAAGGAGGAAAAGTCGTTGGCGGGCGGCCTGGCGGGCAACGTACTCACCGAGGAATTCGGGGTGATAGCCTTGCGGAAAATTCAGGGCGCCGACCTTGGCTTCGATTTCGCGGGCGACGCTGCCGAGGTCGCGGCCTTTCACGTTGCAACTGACGTCGATGCGGCGGGATGTGTTCTCGTGCTGGATCACGTTGGGGGTGGGGACGATGCGGAAGTCGGCGACGTCGCCCAAGGGGATGTTGGCGCCAGAGGGCGTATCGATGCGAAGTTTGCGGAGAGCTTCGGGGTCGGCGCGGAGGCTTGGCTCGCTCCAGACGGCGATGTCGAAGATTTTCTGATCCTCGTAGATCTCGCCGACCTTGGTACCGCGGAGTAAGGTGACAGCGGTGCGGCGGACTTCGCCGCTGGTGAGGCCGAAGCGGGCGGCGTGGTCCTGGCGGACGGAGATTTCGATTTGCGGGACCAGGACTTGCGGTTCGACTTGCAGGGTAGCGACGCCGGGGATGTCTTTGATAGCGGCGGCGACAATTTGCGCTTGCTGTTGCAGCGTCTCGACGCCGGGCCCGAAGAGGCGAATGACGATAGCGCCGCTGCCGCCGGAGAGGACCTCTTTTATGCGCTCCTTGAGGTAGGTCAGGAGATCGCGGTAGAGGCCGGGATAGCCATCGACGACGGATTGAATTTTGGCGACCGTCGCTTCGTAGGGGACATTCGGATCCAGGCTGATCCAGAGTTCGGTGAAGTTGGGGCCAACGACTTCGTCGGCCACTTCGGCGCGGCCGATGTGCGAGCCGAAGTTGCGGACTCCGGGAATGGCGCGGAGTTCTTTGCTGGCGCGGACGGTGATGCGCTGCATGGCTTCGAGCGAGGTGCCGGGCTTTTCGACCCAGTGCATGAGGAAGTCATATTCGCGGAAGTTCGGCATGAAGTCTTCACCGAGAAAAGGGAGGGATGCGGCGCTGGCGGCGAGGAGGAGAAATGTCGTAGCGAGGATGGCACGGGGGCGGCCAAGCGCCCAGCCGACGAAGCCGCGGTAGCGTGTTTTGAGCCAGGCGACGAGCGGCGACTCGCGGCGTTCGAGGCTGCTGCCGGGGAGGAGCAGCAGGGACATGGCGGGGGTGACGGTGAGGGCGACGGCGAGCGAGGCCATGACGGCAAGGACATAGCTGAGGGCGAGAGGGCGGAAGAAGGAGCCGGCGAGGCCGTCGAGGAACAGCACGGGAAGGAAGACGAGCGCGACGATGACGCTGGCATAGACGACGGCGCTGCGTACTTCCATGGAGGCATTGAGGACGACTTGGAAGGCCGGTTGAGGGTTGGGGCTGGCGCGATTGAGACGGAGGCGGCGGACGATGTTTTCAACGTCGATGATGGCGTCGTCAACGACTTCGCCGAGGGCGATGGCAAGGCCGGCGAGGACCATGGTGTTGATGGTTTGGCCGGTGTAATAAATGACGAGGGCGGCGGCGACCAATGATAGCGGCAGGGCGGTGAGACTGATGACGGCGGTGCGCCATTCGTAGAGGAAAAGAATAAGGATGATGACGACCATCAGCGCGCCGTAGAGGAGGGCGTGGTTGAGGTTGGTCAGCGACATTTCGATGAAGGTGGCGGGACGGAAAATGGTGGGATCGACATCGACGTCGCGGAGACCGGGCGCGAGGGCTTTGAGGGCGGCTTCGACGCCGCGAGTCACATCGAGAGTATTGCCGCTAGGCTGCTTTTCGACGATGAGGAGAAGGCCTGGAACGTCGTTGATTACGGCGTCGCCGATGGGCTGGGGGAAGCCTTCGGTGATGCGGGCGACTTCCTGCAGGAGAATGGGCGAGCCGTTGCGGAAGACGACGGGGATGCGGCCGATTTGATCGGGGCGTTCGAGGAGCGGACGGTGGGTGATGGCGATGCGTTGATTGGGCGTGTCGAGGAAACCGCCGGCGGCGGGAGTGGCGGCGTCGCGGGCGGCGCGGGTGACGTCGTCGAGGGTGACCTTCAAATCGCGGAGGCGATCGGGGTTGACAAGGATCTGGAATTGGCGGTCGCGCTGGCCCCAGATGGCGACGTTGGCTACGCCGGGGACGGCCATCAGGCGGGGCCGGATGATCCAGCGGGCCAAGGTGCTGAGTTCGACTTGGTTGAGTTTTTTGGAGGTTATGCCGATTTTCAGCGCGCGGCTGGTGGAGCTTAACGGGGAAAGAATGACGGGCGGCCGGGACACGGCGGGGAGTTGCGGGGTGACGATAGCGAGGCGTTCCTGGACGAGTTGGCGGGAGCGCATGAGGTCCGCGCCGATATCGAAAATGAGGACGACGGAAGAGAGGCCGAGGACGCTTTTGGAGCGTAACGTCTTGAGGCCAATGACACCGTTGACCGCATTTTCAATGGGTGTTGAGACAAGGCTTTCGACTTCAGTCGTGGAAAGACCGGGGGCTTCGGTCTGGATTTCGACGAGGGGCGGGGCGAACTCCGGGAAGACGTCGAGGGGGGCGCGGCGAACGACGTTGAGGCCGCCGGCCATAAGCAGAATGGCCACGACGAGGACGGCGACGCGGAGATGGAGCGAAGAAGAAACGAGCCAGCGCATCATGGTGAGTTACTTCCCCGCTCCGAATTCGGTGCCCCAAAGTTCGGCCACGCCGGCGATGACGACTTGCGTGCCGGGGGGTGGACCGGAGACGAGATAGGCGATGCCGTTGGCGGTGTGATCGAGCGTGACGCGGCGGCGGACATAGCGGCGTTCGGCGGCCTTTTCGTAGACCCAGGCGCCGCCGTTTATGTCGAAGACGACGGCGGACCAGGGGACCTGAAGCCAAGCGCGGCTGGTGGCGCGGCCGGCGAGAGTGACGGCGAGTTTTTCGCCGGGTTTGGCGCTAATGGAGGAGGGCAGTTGGTAGTAGAAATCGATGGTGGCGGAAAGCGGATCCGCAGTGGGCGGGGCGGAGATAGGGAGGGCCTGGCCCAATGGCTGGCCTGAGAGCGTAGCGACGCTCGCCGGGGACTGCTGTTGCACGTTGCCGGCTTCCCCGGCGTAGACGGGCACCTTCAGCCACAGGGCGGCTAGGTCGGCGATTTCGACGAGGGGCGCTCCACCGGTGACGGCTTGGCCGGGGGCTACCAGAACCTGGCGGATCATGCCATCGCGGGGAGCGCGAATGGCGACGTTGACGTCGCCTTCGAGGGGGGCGCGTTTGATCTGCTCGAGGCGGACGCGGACGGATTCCATTACGCTTTTCGCGAGTTCCAATTCGTTATTGGCGTCCTCCACGGCGCGGACAGTGCCGACTTCATCCTTCAACATTTTGTCGGCGCGGGCTTTGCGGAGTTTGGCGGTTTCGACGCGGGTGACCACTTGTTCAAAGTCGGCGTCAGCGGTTAGTTTCAGGTCGCGCGGGAGGGCGAGAATCGGCGTCAACTCGAAGAGCAGTTGGTCCTTCCTCACCATGCTGCCAGGCAGAGGAGGCGAAGGGGCGTTGCGAAGCGTTCCAGAGACGGCGGCGTTGACGATGAGCACGCGGCCGGGCGGGAGGACGACGTCGGCGGCGAAGCGGTGGACGTCGCCGCTTTGACCGGAGGAGACGGGAGCGAGACGGACGCCGAGGCGGGATTCAGCTTCAGCGGATAGGGTTATCGCGGCGAGGTCGGATTCCTTCGGATGGGGTCCGCTGACTTTGGCGGGGGCTTCGGATTTCTGGACGGCGGGCGGGGCGGCGCAGTTAGCGAGCAGAACGACGGCAGCCAGCGCGTATCGAAGGTCCGTCATAACTTCTTTCCAATGGCACGTTCGAGTTCCGCGAAAGCTCGAACCATCGCGGCTTCCGCATCGAGTTCGCGAAGCATCACGTCGTAACGGAGACGGGTGGATTCCAGCACGTTGAGATAGGAGGCGTCACCGTTTTTGAATATGGTTTCCGACTGCTGAATGGATTGTTCGAGAGCGGGGCGAACTTGCGTCCGCAGTTGTTCGACAGCGAGGCGGGACTGATCCCAGCGGGTGATGGATTCGCGGACCTCCTGTTCGACGCGGTCGCGGAGCGCCGCATAGCGCCAGGCGGCTTGGACAACTTCGGCGCCGGCGCGGTCGATCTGGCCTTGATTGCGATTGAAGATTGGGAGTTCCAGTTGCAGGCCGGGGCCGGAACGGGTTTGCAGCGGAGTGCCGATTTCCTTGATGTTGAGCAGGGGCATGACGAGGCTGAAGATGCGGCTTCGTTGCCATTTGGCGCGATAGGCGTTGGCCTCGATTTGAAGCTCGGCGGAACGGAGATCGGGGCGGCCGGCATAGGCGGCTTCAACAAGTTCGCTGGCGGCGGCGACGGCGGGCCAGGCAACGCGATTGCGGGCGGTGAGAGGGCGAGGATTATCGCGTATCCCGAGAATTGCGCGGAGGCGGGATTGGGCGATTTCGATGTCGCCGGTGGCTCGATTGGCAAGCTCCGCGGCGGACTCGGCGTCGGTGCTGGCGAGGCCGACATCAAGGCCGCTGGCGTCGCCGGCTTCGCGGCGTTTACCGGTGAGTTGGGCGATGCGCAGGCGAAGGGCGGCGGACTCGGCGAGGGCTTTCTGGCGGGCCTGGGCGAGCCATAAATCGGCATGAGCGAGACGGACATCGCGGACGAGATTGATTCCGTTTTGAACGAGCCCGGCGCCGATGACAGCGAAACTTTGTTGGGCGGCGAGGATGCGCTTTTTGCGTTGCCAGAGATCGTCAATTGGCCAGTTCAGAAGAAATTCGAATGGTTTAGGGCCGATCGGGAGCAAGCTTTGGATAGTGGGATTGAGGCGCAGTCCGGCATTGCGAACGTCGGCGAGGGCGGGGGCGATTCCCGCGAGATCGGCTTCGAGGGCAGTGTTGTTCCAAAGGGCGATGGCGACGGCGTCATCGGCGGTTAGCGGGTCGTCGAGCGTGATGCCAGCGGGCAACGAAAAGGGACGGCGAGGCTGGGCGCCGGCGGGCGCCATGGGCTTGCCGGCGCGGTCGCCGATCTGATCGCGAGGGTTCTTGTCCGCGGCCGGCAGAATGCCGATGAGCAGGCAGAGGAGGAGGCGCCGTTTTGGCATTCCCTTATCATGCACTACTCTTATTAAACCCGTGAATATCGGACATGGCGCGGGTACCGGTTTCGGGGATTCTGGCCCATGGACACTCCCTGACGGTCGCGGCTCGGTAACGGTCACGTTGATTCCGGAAGAATTACTGAGCGGCGGGCGCACCCAGGTGACGCAGGGCTGGGGTTTGGTGGCGGCGACGACATAGCCGGTGATTGAATGGCGCGGCATTTAGTCCATTCCTTCCAGATGGTATTCGGGGTCGAAGAGTTCGAAATCGTCGCGGTAACACTTGCGCAGGGTTTCGAGGCTGATGATCTGGCCGCCGGAGGCGACGAACTTACACTCGAATTCCTGGGCGAAGACGTCCTTGGCGGTGGTTTTGCGCGTGGCTTCGATGGCGGCCAGATTGACTCGCGGGAAGCATTCGAGACTGCTCTTTAGTTTGGTCCACGGGCTATCTTCGGCGTGCCATTGGTCGTAGAAATAGCCGGTCTGGCCGCTGGGTGTACTTAGTAATATGAAAGTCCCGTTGGAGACGAGTAACATCGGTTCCAGCGCCTTGAACACGGCTTCGGAGGCGAAGGCGGCTTCGTCGACGACGATCATTCGCGGGGCGGAGAAGCAGCGGATGGTTTTCTCATTGTCGGACAGGGCGACGATTTCGGCTCCATTGGCGAGGGAGAATCCGTCGCATTTAGGGGGTGGCGGGAGGAACTCCAGGTTTAAGCTACGGGCCATTTTACGGACTTTTTCCATGATTTGACCGGACTGGCGGCTGGAGGCGCTGACAAGCATGACGGGGGGGTCATAAGACATGGCCTCGAATAAGACTCGGACGGCGACGGCGCTGGAATTAGCGGTTTGGCGCGGAGCACGGATCCGGATCCGATTGCCGGTTTCGGTGAGGATCTCGGCGTGCTATTCGTTGGCGTGGATCGGATCGTGGCGACCGTTTGTTATCAACGACTTTTGGGACCATCCGCTGGTGACGTTTCGCGTCTCGGCGCGGAGTTGAGTTTGGAGTTCGGTGAATTCTTCAACGGATTCGCCCGGGAGCATGGAGCCGCGAGTCGTCGATTGGGCGCCGTTGATCCGGGCGGATTCGGCGCGCGCGGCTTTGGTGAAGTGAGCTAGCATTCTGAACTTACTTTAGAGGGGTGGGCGCTAGTAACCGGCGCGGGGCGGGTTTTGTGGTTTTCGGTTAAGTGGTTTGG
>Ga0163146_10007046_pt1 | contig 12505 bp, 17 predicted proteins | sample OliLakLV19MP7G1_FD_148648 | JGI IMG/M metagenome (GOLD analysis project Ga0163146, IMG submission 148648) | Freshwater microbial mat bacterial communities from Lake Vanda, McMurdo Dry Valleys, Antarctica - Oligotrophic Lake LV.19.MP7.G1 | ecosystem: Environmental > Aquatic > Freshwater > Lake >... | reverse complement strand
AAACAGTGCAAGGATCAGCGCGTCTTTTTGCGCTACGCTAAGCACCGACAGGTCTGGTCGTTCATCCATGGCCTGAAGTATCTAGGATTCTTCAAAAAAGTACAATCCGTCGGTGCTGAATAGTTACGGAATTTCAACGCCACATTCTGAAGCATCCAGCCCATTTTCGTTGAATTTTGCGCCGAGAGTTCCTGATAGCCCCTGCAAAACCCGCTCCGGCACTCCCGTTGTCTGTGCCGTTGGCCACCGGCACGAGTCGCCCCCGACGAGCGAGTCTGTTCGTCTTGTGCCCTACCACGCGATACGCTGATCGAACTCGTAGTCCGGTGCTGGTTGCGCTTGCGGATCGATGGGGTCCGATCCACTGTCCTGCATCTCCCGCAGCGGCGGACCGCGCGCTGGCATCCGACGCGGCGGCGAAATCGGCTCGCCCAGGTGTCCGGGAATCTCCCGGATCACCGCCCCCTCGGTGATGAAGGCGATGATCTTCATCTTATGTCTCAGGCTCGGCCTGAGACGGTATCCCCGGACACCACCGCACTTGAGACACAGCAGGGGCAGCACCTCGTAGATGCGCGCCAGCAGCAGCGCCCAGACGTAGCGAGCTGCCTGGCGATGTGCCGGCTCTGCCGGGGTCGCGTCCGATGGACTCGCGCCAATCATCGCCGGAGCAGGGGTATCCGCTGCCGGCTGCGCCAGTGCGGTGACCGCTGCCCGCAGCGGCGAGTGGGGCGCCAGCGCCCCGTAGTAGCGCCGCCAGACGATCGAGCAATCGGAAAGCCGCTGCGCGAACATGCGCGCCATGACGTCGGTGCCGCCGCCGGCGACGAACGGCGCGACGATGCGGAGCGGCTGGTCAGGAGCGGTTCCCTGGTGGATCGTTGGGCGGGCTGCGAATACCACCATTGCATGCCTGCCATCCAGAGCGCAATTACAGCAATGTAAACGATGACGAGTTTCATGCTGGCGCTGGCGTAAAGCGGCACTGAGCTGAATATACTCGGCGCAACTTCGGGCGACACCGGTTCGGCCGCCGAATACGCGATGCGCGGCAAACACGGCATCCGCGTCTTCATGCTCTCGCCGCACCAGAAGATGAGCCCGTTTCAGACCGCGCAGATGTTCTTGCTGCAGGACGTCAACATCATCAACATTGCGGTGCGCGGCGTGTTCGACGATTGTCAGGACATCGTCAAGGCGGTCAGCAACGATCTTGCCTTCAAATCGCGCTACAACATCGGTACGGTCAACTCGATCAACTGGGCGCGTGTGGTGGCGCAGGTGGTTTATTATTTCAAAGCCTACTTCGCGGCAACGCAGTCGAACGATGAGCAGGTTTCGTTTGCGGTGCCGTCGGGTAATTTTGGCAACATCTGCGCCGGCCATATCGTACGCTGCATGGGTTTGCCGATCCGCAAGCTGATACTCGCCACCAACGAGAACGATGTGCTCGACGAATTTTTCCGCACCGGCGTCTACCGCGTGCGACCGTCGGACCGTGTGCAGCAGGCAGCCCGTCGATGGATATCTCAAAGGCCTCGAACTTCGAGCGCTTTGTGCTCGACCTGGTCGGCCGTGACAGCAAAGCGGTTGCCGGTTTGTGGCGTCAGCTCGACCGCGACGGCATCTTCGACCTGTCGCACACGCCGCATTTTTCGCGCATCGCCGATTTCGGCTTTGTCTCCGGATCAAGCCGCCACGCCGACCGCCTGGAAACCATACGCACGGTTTACCGCAAATTCAATCAGATGATAGACACGCACACCGCGACGGTGTGAAGGTCGGGCTTGAACATCGCGAACCCGGCGTGTCGCTGATCCGTCTCGAGACCGCATTGCCGGCGAAAATTCGCGGCGACCATCCAAGAAGCGCTTGGCCGCCATCCGGAAGTGCCTTACGGCATGGAAGGCTTGGAGCGCTTGCCACAACGTTTTTGCGTGCTGGATGCCGACGAGATTGCAGTCAAGGATCTGATTGCACGCAACTGTGGCGGTGCAGCCTGACGACGACTAGAAACGGCGTTGCCCTGTCCGCATTCCCGGCGAGCACGCGTCGGTTGGGCTGGCGCAGGAAGCCCAACATCACAAAGCGCGCCCCGATAACAGAGGATAGGGACGCGTGACTTGTCCGGTTGTGCCGACGGTGAAGTAGGCCCGTATAGAGAGTGCGGCGGTGTTGGGCTTCCTTCGTCAGCCCAACGTGATTGCATTGCACTGTCCGCATGCCCGGCGAGTGAGCGATAGTGGCGTAATCTCACGCGTCGTCATTTCGGTGTGAGGAGGCTTAAGGTTGCCCTTGCACGGGAAGCCGCCTACACTTCGATCATGCGCATCGTTGGTGAAAAAGACCGCTCGGAAATCGAACTTGAGCCGGTCCAGGCATACCGGCGCGGCCGCGCTATGGACACCCTGTTGCGTGGTGCGGCGCCACCGGTCGTGCGCGGTGTGACACGTGGCACGCATGAATACTTCAATCTTCTCGACGCCGAGCGCGAGACACAAATCGCGCGCGCTCTGAATGCCGCATGACAACGGACGATCCGCTGCTCAAGTTGCTGGCACGGTTTGCCGACGAAGGGGTTGAGTACGTTTTGGTGGGCGGACAAGCGGTGCGCCTCAACGGCTATGTGCGTGCGACCGAGGACATTGACGTGTTGGTTCAGCCGACGCGTGACAACGGCGAAAAGATTATCCGCGCGATGGACTTTCTCCCGTCAAGCAAAGACCTTGACGCCGGATGGTTCGTGCCGGCCCCGGATGGTAGCGTTGAAAACATTCGTGTCGCCGACGATTTGCTGGTCGATTTGCTGTTTGCGGCCAATGGCGAGACTTATAAATCGGTGCAACCTTATATTCGCCAGTTGGTAATCGAGGGCACGCCGGTGAAAGTACTCAACATTGATGGCCTCATCAAAACCAAAAACGACTTTCGCGAGAAGGATGTGCTGGACAAGCGCGTGCTTGAGCGGATCAGTGCTACTTTGAAGAGTGGCAAGTAGCGGGTTGCAATAGAACGGTGAGGTGGTCAGATATTGCAATCAAGAAAATGTACGATTGCAAGACTTGACCCTTGCGCAGATCCCACGCGCTTGAGAAAGCGCAGCACCACGCCTTTAGCGGCCCGCCTCAGGCGGCTATATCCGAAGCGCCGTACCGTGCGGGCGATGAACACGTAGCGCTCATCGGGGGTTACCGCAAAATCAACCGCTATCGTCCCGCCCAAAAAGGCCTGAAGCTGAGCCAGGGTATGGAGCGGCCCGTCGTTCATGTCGATCACCATGCCTTGCATCATGATCGTGCCCAGCCATCCGTTCAGACTCAAACCCCGTTGGAATCACGCTCCCCCCGCTCAGACTCAAACCCCATTGGACAAGGCTTGAGCTAGCGAAGTATCGCAAAATGCGATACATTGCGCAATGCGCTTGATCAGCAACAAGGCATTGCGCGATTTCGCCGCGTTCCATCCCGAATCGCATGCGCCGTTGCAAGCATGGCGCCGGCTGGTCGAGCACAATGCATTTGGGAACTTTGCGAATCTGAAGCGCGCGTCCAATTCGGTCGACAAGGTGGCAGACTATTACGTATTCAACATCGCCGGCAACCGCTACCGGGTGATCGCCGCGATTCACTTCAACACGCAATCGCTGTACGTGCGCGCCGTGTTGACGCACCGGGACTACGACAAATGGAGGCCGTGATGGGCGCCAATGAAATACAACGGATTACCAGGCGCTACCGCGCGCTGTGCGAAGTGGTTCCGCTTAAGCCGATCACCAGCGAATCCGCATACGCCGCGGCGGTCGATCGGCTGAACCAGCTGCTCGATGCTGGTGGCGCCGATCAACACAACGAGCTGGCGGGACTGGTCGATGCCCTTGGCCAGATGATCCACGCCTACGAGAAGCGGCGCCATGCACTGCCTGAGGCTCACCCGCGCGACGTGCTGCGTTATCTGATGGAAGATCGCGGGCTCAGCCAAACCGACCTTGCCGATGTGGCTTCGCAGGGAACGATTAGTGACATTCTCGCGGCAAGGCGCGGCATCAGCAAAGCACTGGCGAAGAAACTCGCCAGCCGCTTTGGCGTTTCCGTCGCTGTATTTGTGTGAACTTGAACGGCAGAAATATCGTGCGTATGGAGGTGTCAGTTCTTGCAATCCAACATTTGAGAAGCGGCGATACGCAGGATGCGCATTGGAAATGTATGATTGCAAGACCCCATTGGTCTCTGAGAGATGCCCAGTTCATGCTGTCCGGCACGATTCGCGGTCAGTGATTGTCGGATGCAGTGGATCTGGGGGGGGGCTTAGCAACGCCGCTTAACAAGCCCTCTAATGACATAAAATCGGTGCGCTTGGGACCAGCCATGGCTATATATTCGTTCTGCGCTGTGCGCCGACGTCAAATTCGCAACTGGCTCGGCGGCACGAAGGGTGCTATGGGAGTAATTTCATGATGGGTCGAACTATGTTTTCTTTTCTTCCGGCAGCCTGGAAGAGCATTCCACTCTTTGCCGCAGCGATGCAAAGGCTGATCGTCCTGAGCATTTCGTTCGGCATTATCGCGGGGTTGGCGTTCGCCTCCGGCGATGCCGCCGCGCAGACGTATCCCACCCGTTCGGTGCGCTTCATCGTTCCATATCCAGCAGGCGGCCCGGCGGATATTCTCGCCCGCATGATCGGTCAAAAGCTCACCGCAAAGTGGGGACAGCAGGTCATAGTCGACAACCGCGGTGGAGCGAATACCATCATAGGCATGGAGCTCGTTGCCCGGTCTGCGCCAGATGGCTACACCTTGATCCTTGCCACGACGGCCATGGCGATCAACGCGGCGATCGTTCCCAAGCTGCCTTACGACTCCGCCCGCGACTTCACCGCGATAACTAACCTGGTATCGGCATCGTTCGTGCTGGTCGTCCATCCGTCGGCGCCGGCACGCAACCTGAAGGAATTGATAGCGCTCGCCAAGTCGAAGCCGGGTCAGATCGTTTTCGGCTCGGGCGGTACCGGAAGCCCCACGCATGTATCCGGCGAGCTGCTCAAATCGATGGCCGGGATCGACATGATCCATGTTCCTTACAAGGGCATGGCTCCTGCCCTCAGCGACCTGCTGGCCGGGCACATTGTTGTATTGTTCAGCGATCCGCTTGTCATGCTGCCGTACGTGAAGCAGGGGAAGGTGCGCGCGCTCGGCGTGTCGGGCTCCAATCGTTTTCCTGCTGCGCGCGAGATACCGACGCTGGCCGAGGCCGGTCTCCCCGGTTACGAGTCGGGCATCTGGTACGGCGTGCTGGCGCCTGCGGGCGTGCCGAAACCGCTGGTCGATACGATCAACGCGGCGCTGGTGCAGGTGCTGAAGGAGCCGGACGTGCAGGAGCGGCTGGCGGCTCTCGGCACGACTGTAATTGCAGACAGTCCGGAGCAGTTCCATGCGTTTATCCAGGCGGAACTGGCGAAATGGGCGAAAGCCTTGGTCTCCGGCGCGGCGAAGAACTGACCGCGTGTCGAGCCTGAATGCAGCGGCACGGCGCCGGCCATGACGAGCAGGGATGAGATGCGTGCACGCGGCCCGCTCGCCGGCTGCCGCGTGCTCGAGCTGGGATCCACGATCGCCGGTCCGTTCTGCGCCCGGCTGCTGGCGGACTTCGGGGCGGAAGTCATCAAGATCGAAGCGCTCGAAGGCGATCAGGTGCGCTCGATGGGGCGCCGTTACGAGGGCAAGTCGCTGTATGCGGCGAGTCTCCTGCGCAACAAGTCGCTGGCCGCGGTCGACCTGCGCCATCCCGAGGGTCAGGCGATCGTGCACAAGCTGGTGGAGCATTGCGACGTGGTGGTGGAAAACTTCCGCCCGGGAACGCTGGAGAAATGGTCGCTCGGCTACGAGGATCTCGCGCACATCAATCCGCGCATCGTGATGGCGAGGATCAGCGGCTTCGGCCAGACCGGTCCTTACAGCCAGCGCGCGGGCTACGGAATAGTCGCGGAAGCCGTAAGCGGGCTGCGCAACCTGATCGGCGATCCGGACCGGCCGCCCGCGCGAGTCGCCGTCGCGCTTACTGATTACGTCACGGGCCTCTATGCGGCGTTCGGCGTCATGATGGCGCTCTATGCGCGCCAGTTCAGCGGCTGCGGCCAGGTGGTAGACGCGGCGCTTTCCGAGTGCGCGTTCAGCTTCCTGGAGCCACACGTTCCCAGCTTTGAAAAGCTTGGCATCGTCGCCAAGCGCGCCGGGCCCGGATTGGCAAACAGCGCACCCAACAATTTATATCCGACCCTGGACGGGCAATACGTGCACATCACAGCTATAGCCGATCCTGTGTTCCGGCGGTTCGCGCGCATCATGGGGCGAGAGGACGTTCTGCAGGACGAACGGTTCGCCAACGCGGTGAGCCGCGGCCGCCATCTGGATGAAGTAGACGCCTTCGTATCCGACTGGACGCGCACCGTGACTGCTGTTGAAGCGGAAGAAAAGCTCAATGCTGCCGCGGTACCCGCTGCGCGCATCTACACCATGGCCGATATCTTCAGCGACCCGCATTTTCACGCGCGCGGCATGCTCTCCGTCGTTCCCAATGCGGAGCTGGGAACGGTGACCCTGGCGAGCCCTGTGCCCAGGCTTTCCGACACGCCCGGCCGCATACGCGTGAGCGGCGGCGCGCTGGGCCAGGACACGGCGCGCGTTCTGCGCGAGCTGGCCGGGCTGGACGCCGTCGAGATCGATCGACTCGAGCAGGCGGGCGTGATCCGAACGCGTCCGCATGCGCCGGCGGAGCGCGCAGCGGCAGCTGCCGAATGAGCAGGTCATGAGCTGGAAAAAGGAAGCGGACGAAATCGCACAGCGCCGGCACTGGGCGCTGGAGCTGGGCGGCGCGGAGGCAGTGGCGAAGTACCGCGCACAGGGCTGGCTCACGATACGCGAACGGGTCGAGCTGCTGGTCGACGCGGGCTCTTTCCAGGAAGTCGGCCAGCTCACTGGAGCGGCCACCTATGTGGATGGCAAGGTCGCCAAGGTAACGCCCGCGCCCTTTGTCATGGGGCTTGCCACCATCGACGGCCGGCCGGTCGCAGTCGGGGGCGAGGACTTTTCGGTACGCGGCGGGATGAACTGGGGCGACCGGTCCAAGGGCGGCCAGGGCGGCTTCTCGGGCGACCTCGCTTTCCATTACCGCATTCCGCTCGTGAACCTGTGCCATGGCGCCGGGGGCAGTGTCGAAGGGACGCGCAAGCGGGGCTATGCTGCGTTCCCGGGAAATCGCTTGTCGGCGCACTACGTCGACCTGCTCGGTTATGTTCCCGTCGTCAGCGCAGTGGTAGGCACGACTGCCGGCGGGCCGGCCGGCAGGGCGGTGCTGTCTCACTTCTCGGTCATGGTGCGCGGCACCAGCCAGGTATTCGCGTCGGGGCCGCCTCTGGTCGAGCGCGCCTTGGGCCAGAAAATCAGCAAGGAGGATTTGGGCGGCGCGCGCATGGCGGCCGACATCGCGGGCACCATCGACAACGTCGCGCGCGACGAGCCGGGGGCGATCGCAATGCTCAGACGTTTTTTGTCTTACATGCCGCAGAACGTCTGGCAGTTGCCCCCGCTCGGTCCGCGCGACGACTCCCCGCACCGCAGAGACGAGGCGCTGCTCGACATCGTACCGCGCAACCGCCGCGCGCCCTACGATATGCGCAAGCTGATTGAGACGGTGGTGGATCGCGATTCTGTCTTCGAGATCCAGCCGACGTTCGCGCGTTCGCTGATCGTGTGCCTCGCCCGCCTGCACGGCCGGCCGGTCGGCGTGATCGCAAACAATCCGATGGTCAACGGCGGCGCGCTCGACGCCAAAGCCGCACGCAAGCAGACGCACTTCATCGACCTGTGCGACACCTTCCATCTTCCCATCGTGTTCCTGGTCGACCTGCCGGGCTTCATGATCGGACCCAAGGCCGAAGAAGGCGCGACCTTGCGCGAAGGCATGCGATCGCTGCATGCGCGCATGCAGGCAACCGTGCCGATGATTACGCTGGTGATCCGCAAGTGCTACGGCTTCGCCGGCTTTGCCGCACGCGACAGTCTCGGTCTCGACTTCAAGATCGCGTGGCCTTCTGCTGAAATCGGCTCGCTGCCTGCCGAGGGCGGAGTGGCAGTCGCTTTCAGACGCGACATCGAAGCGGCGCCGGATCCGGCGCGGCGGCAGCAGGAAATCGAGGACGAGCTGAGGATCACCGGGTCGCCCTTGCGCATGGCTGAAGCATTCTCGGTCGAGGACGTAATCGACCCGCGTGACACGCGCTCGTATCTATGCCGCTTCGTCGATGCGATGGAATCGCGGCTGGCGACGACCCTGGGTCCGAAAGGACGCGTCGGCGTGCGGCCATGACCGGGGACGGCGGCATCGAGTAACGGGCGCGCAGCGGCGAGCCTGCCGCGGCGCGCTAATCAGGCGTGATCTTGCTCGCCCGAACCACTTTCTCCCATTTTTTCATCTCGGCGCCGATATACGCGGTGAATTCCGCCGGCGTATTGCCCACTGCGATCGCGCCTTCGGTCTCCAGCCGCGCGTGTATCTCGGGCATGCGCAGAATCCGCACCACCTCGCCATGCAGCTTGTCCACCAGCCGCTTCGGCGTCTGCCCCGGGGCCAGCAAGCCGAACCACGAACCGGCGCTGTATCCGGGCAGGCCGGCTTCGCTCATGGTCGGCAGATCTTTCAGGCTCGCCGATCCCGATCGCCGCGCGCTCGTGATCGCAAGCGCCCGCAAGCGCGCAGCTTTCACATGGGGCAGCGCGATCAGGGGATTCGCGAACATGAGCTGGACCTGGCCGCCGATAAGATCGGTCATGGCGGGACCCGAGCCCCGGTATGGGATGTGGACGATACCGATCCCGGCCATAGACTGCATAAGCTCGGCCGCGAGGCGCAGCGACGAGCTCGAGCCGCTCGACGCATAGTTGAGCTGGCCGGGGCGCGCCTTGGCCACCGCGATGAGCTCCTTGAGCGTGTTCGCGGGAACCGACGGGTGAACCGTCAGGATCAAAGGCACTTCGGCGACGAGCGTGATCGGCGCAAAGTCGCGCGCGGAATCGTAGGGAAGTGTCTTGAACAAGGCCGGATTAACCGCGAACGTGTTCGTGCCCATGAGCAGCGTGTAGCCGTCGGCCGGTGACTTGGCTACGATTTCCGCTCCCACGACCTGACCGCCGCCCGGCCGATTGTCGACGATGACGGGCTGGCCCCACGTTTCGGTGAATTTCTGCCCGATCATCCGCGCCAGGACGTCGGTGGGCCCCGCGGGCGCTACCGCGACCACCATACGAATCGGCTTGGCCGGGTAGTCCTGAGCGCACACGGGATGATATGCACCCGACGCGAGACACGCGGCGGCCAAGGTTAGACGCACGGTTTCGTTCCTCATGAGATTTCTCCCGGATTGCAGCGAGCTTGCGCCTGGACCGCTGCCTGCGGCCGGCGCCGATACATGATGAAGGCTTCCATTTCCTGCACCACGACTCCCGCCTGGTTGAGCACCTTGCGCTGAAACTTGATCACCCCGCGATCGGGCTTGCTGGTTTCCTTCTTGTCGATGACGATGGATGCCATGTAGATCGTGTCGCAGTGTTTCACCGAAGGATAGGAATTTCAACGCCACATTCTGAAGCATCCAGTCCTTTTTCGTTGAATTTTGCGCCGAGAGTTCCTGATAGCCCCTGCAAAACCCGCTCCGGCACTCCCGTTGTCTGTGCCTGAGGCCACCGGGGTGGCGGAAGTTTGCCGCTCAGGTGGTCACCGGCACGAGTCGCCCCGACGAGCGAGTCTGTTCGTCTTGTGCCCTACCACGCGATACGCTGATCGAACTCGTAGTCTGGTGCTGGTTGCGCTTGCGGATCGATGGCGTCCGATCCACTGTCCGGCATCTCCCACAGCGGCGGACCGCGCGCTGGCATGCTGCTGCCGGATGTGCCAACCGTCTCTGAAGCGGGGCTGACCGGCTACGAGGCCGGCAACTGGTTCGGTATCTTCGCCCCGGCGGGCACGCCAGCGCCAGTGGTGGAGCGGCTGAACGGCGCGATCAACGCCGCGATGACCAGCCCGCAGATGAAGGACCGCCTGCAGAGCCATGGCGCCGAACCCCTGTCCGGCACGCCGCAGCAACTGGCCGAGCTGGTGAAGAGCGAACTTGCCAAATACGCGAAGATCGTGAAGGCGGCGAACATCCGCGTGGAATAGCCAGGCCGCGCGGACCGCGGGAAGCTACGCGAGTTTGCGCAGGTAACCGATGACCGCGGCAGCCACGGCCGCGGGCTGCTCCGGCAGCAAGGCGTGGGCGGCATCGGGAATGCGGACGACTTGCACCCGGTCCGCGCCCCACTCGTCGCGATAACAGTTGGTGCTGTCCGGCGGCGACAGCGGATCGCTCACGGCCACCACGTCCAGCACGGGCGCGCTGCCCGCCGTCCGCTACGTCTGCGCGCCAGCAGAAGCGCCCAGACGTAGCGAGCTGCCTGGCGATGTGCCGGCTCTGTCGGGGTCGCGTCCGATGGACTCGCGCCAATCATCGCCGGAGCGGGGGTATCCGCTGCCGGCTGCGCCAGTGCGGTGACCGCTGCCCGCAGCGGCGAGTGGGGCGCCAGCGCCCCGTAGTAGCGGTGACGATGGCGGCGCGGTGGCGGAATCAGCGCCGCCAGACGATCGAGCAATTGCATCGGTGTCAGCATCAGGCTGACACTGCCGCCCGGGCCGGGCTTCACGCTCTCATAGACCAGATGCTCGGTGTCGATCTCGCGCAAGCGTTCCAGCGCAAAGGCCGACCGAGAAGCCGCCGCCGTGCGCCCACGCCGCCATCGCCCGTGCGTCTTCCGGCGCCAGCACACCGCGCCGTTTGGCCGCCCTGAGCAGTCGCCGGCGCACCGTGGCTTGAACCTCGCCGATTGCCGACGCATCCAGGCCGGCGGCCGGGTGAAAGGCGACGCCACCGTTCGCCACGGCATCAAATACGCCATCGATGACGATGCAGTGGAAGTGCAGATGGGTGTTGAGCAGCGCGCCGAAGCGGTGGATGAAGATCACGGCGCCGAGGCGGGATGCGGCACTGGCACCGGGACTGTGTTGGCGCAGCACCCGCTCGATGGCGGTCAAGAATATACGCAGTGCGGCGTTGAGAACTGCCGGATCGCGCTCCAGGTGATAGCGCAGCCGCTTGGGCACAGACAGCACCCACTGGCGCACCGGCAGGCGCGGGATGACGTGATCGGCCAGATGGGCGGCAGTCTCGACCATGCGGCGGGTGGTGCAGGAGGGACAGACGCCCCTGCACTTGCAGGAGTAGGCGATCAGGAAGTCGTGCCCACAGTCGGCGCAGCGGGCGCGGGCGAAGCCGTGAGCAAGGATGCCGCAGTCGAGGTAGCGGCGGAATTCCCTCTCGGTTACCGCCGGTGCAGTCTCCCCGGCGCCGTCATCCTGAAGTGCCAGCCAGGTGGCAAGATGCGTCTGCACGGTGCGATAAAGCAGCGTGCGTTCGGGTTGGCGACGGCGGTAGACGGCGCTGCGCGGTGAGGCGCACCCCAAGGGTACTTCCTGCGGGGCGCAGGCGGCGGTGGCAGGCATGGCAGTCCGGATCGGGTGATCGGGACGAGATACTGCGCGAGTGGTAGCGCCTGTCCAAGGTTACTGTTTGTGACCTTGAAGCTCTGACGTCTTGTTCTGTCAGATGGGACGCTTGACGTATTACGTACCTCGTAATACCCTTCTCCTGTGATCAAATCCTTCCGCTCGGACGAAACGGAAGCCTTGTTCAACGACCAGTTGGTCGTACGCTTTCGGGCGATCGAACGGCCAGCGCGGCGCAAGCTTCTGTACCTGAGCCAGGCGCGCACCCTGCGCGACCTGCTGGTGCCGCCGGGCAACAGGCTTGAAGCCCTCAAGGGCGACCGAAAGGGCCAGCACAGCATCCGCGTCAACGACCAGTGGCGGATCTGCTTTCGCTGGGAGGAAGGACACGCGTACGACGTCGAGATCGTCGACTATCACTGACAGGAGAAATCATGGCCGCCAAGCTGCTCGATCCGATTCCACCCGGTGAAATCCTTTACGAGGAATTCATGAAGCCGATGGGCGTGAGCATCAACGCGCTCGCGCGCGAGATCGCCGTGCCGCCCAACCGCATCAGCGACATCGTCAACGGCAAACGCTCGATCACCGCCGACACCGCGCTGCGCCTCGGCAAGTACTTCGGCGTCTCGCCGGAAGTGTGGCTGAACCTCCAGGTCGACTACGACCTGCGTGTCGCGAAGCGCACTACCTGGCTGAAGGCCGAGCATCGCGTGCGCGTCCACGCAGACTGACAGAGGAGGGCGGAAATGGCTATCGAAGACAGCGAGAAGCCGAAGGATAGGAATTTCGTAACTATTCACGTCGCTAAGGGATCTGGGATTTTATTTAGGAAAGCAGAGATCAGTGCGTGGAAGACGTTGCGGCCCTGTTTACGCAGAGTCGAGAGATAGGATCGAATGATTGCGAAGCTCTCG
>Ga0163146_10007045_pt1 | contig 12505 bp, 6 predicted proteins | sample OliLakLV19MP7G1_FD_148648 | JGI IMG/M metagenome (GOLD analysis project Ga0163146, IMG submission 148648) | Freshwater microbial mat bacterial communities from Lake Vanda, McMurdo Dry Valleys, Antarctica - Oligotrophic Lake LV.19.MP7.G1 | ecosystem: Environmental > Aquatic > Freshwater > Lake >... | reverse complement strand
TTCTCTCGGCGCAGGCGCGTGAACTCAGCACGCTCATCGGAGGTCAAGGCTCCTGCGGGTCCTTTCCCCGCGTCGACCTCGGATTGCCGCACCCAGGTGCGCAGCACGTTGACGTTCAGGTCCAGGTCACGGGCAACCTGGCTCAGGTTGCCGACCTGCCGCACCAACTTCACGGCGTCGGACTTCTGTTCGGGCGTGAATCTTCGACGGGCTCGCTTCGACATCGGGACATCCTCGCGCATCTCGCGCTAGCGGGGGTGTCCACTTTCTCGGGGCAAGGTCAGGCATCATTGTGGCCGGGCCTCACTACGTGTTCGCACTGGATTCAATGGCCTCTCTCTGCCTTGTTCAATCGCAGGTTCATGAGTTCTGGGCGAGGTTCTTTAGTGCCACGTTTGGTGACGGACTCCGCTACACCCCCTCCGACTGCTTCGAGACCTTCCCCTTCCCCGAGGGCTGGGACACCCACCCCGCCCTCGACGCCGCCGGCCGGGCCTACTACGACTTCCGCGCCGCGCTCATGGTCCGAAACGACGAGGGCCTGACGAAGACCTACAACCGCTTCCACGACGAGGGCGAGCGCGACCCGGAGATCCTGAAGCTCCGCGAACTGCACGCCGCCATGGACCGCGCAGTCCTCGATGCCTATGGCTGGGGCGATATCTCGACTGACTGTGCCTTCGTGGCCGACTTTACCGAAGAGGACGAAGAAGGCAACGAGGTCGGAAAGTCCGTTCGTTACCGCTGGCCCGATGTGGTCCACGACGAGGTGCTCGCGCGACTGCTCGCGCTGAACGCGCAGCGGGCCAAGGAGGAGCGATTGTTCGCCGCAGGGGTCGAAGGATTGCCCAAACAACGACGACCGCGGCGCACGTCCACGGGCACAGACTCCGCCACTTCCCTCTTTTTCGATTGACCCGAGAAACCACTCGCATGGACGCAGGAACCCTCAGCATCGGCAAGATCTTCGGCCAGGACCGTCGGTACCTGGTTCCGCTGTTCCAACGTCCCTACGTGTGGAACGAGGAGGACCAGTGGGAGCCGCTCTGGGATGACGTGCGGTCGGTCGCGGAACGGCTCATCGCCGGTCAAGAGACTCGGCCTCACTTCCTCGGCGCGATCGTGCTCGACCAGATGCGCAAGCCGACGGGACAGGTGGAGACCCGGCTCGTCATCGACGGACAGCAGCGGCTGACGACGATTCAAATCCTCTTGGAAGCCTTCGCTGACCTCGCAGGCGAGCTGGGGCAGGAGAAGCTCCATAAGGCGCTGCTCAAGCTCACGCGTAACGACGACCCGATGAGCGAAGACCCGGACGAGGTCTTCAAGGTCTGGCCGACCAACGTCGACCGCGACGTGTTCCGTTGGGTGATGAACGAGGGCTCGCCACAGCAGGTGCGCGAGCGCCTTGACATGCGCGCCAACCAGAAGCGGGCTGGTCTTCCAGTGCCGGACGCTTACTTCTATTTCCACGACGCGATTCGGGAGTGGGTTGCGCCGGAAACCGATGGGTCCGAACCGCGGGCAGAGCACCTGCTCAAAGTCCTGAAGGACTACCTGCGCCTCGTCGTGATCGACCTTGGGAAGGACGACGACGCTCAACTGATCTTCGAGACCCTCAACGCCCGCGGTACGCCGCTTCTGCCGTCGGATCTCGTCAAAAACCACTTGTTCCACCGCGCCGATCTCGACGGGGCGAACCTTGAGTCGCTGTACGAGCGATGGTGGCGTCCGTTCGATGAGCACGCCTCCTACTGGCGCGAAATCATCGGCAAGGGACGGACGAAGCGTGCCCGCATCGACATCTTCCTTCAGGACTTCCTGACCCTTCAGGCACGCGACGAGGTTCGCATCGCCCACCTCTACGACGCGTTCCGCGGGCACCTCGCGAAGAACAAGGAACGCAGCGTCGCGCAGCACCTCGAACAACTTCAGTACTACGCCCAGATCTTCCAGCGGTTCGATGAAATGCCCGAAGGCAGTCCCGAGGCCGAATTCTTCGAGCGGTTGCGGGCCGTCGAGATGACGACGGCGCACCCGTTCCTCTTGGAGCTGTTCTCCAGGCACGGGAAGCACACGGAGGCTGTGCGTCGCATTCTGACGGACATCGGCTCGTACTTCGTGCGGCGCATGGTCTGCCAACTGACCACGAAGAACTACAACCGCCTCTTCATTGACAGCCTTCGCATCCTGGAGTCTCCGAGCAACGAGGTCGCGGACGCGTTCCGAGCGCATCTCTCTGGCCCAGATGGTGAGAGCGTCCGTTGGCCGAACGACGCCGAGTTCCGCGATGCCTGGCTCACGACGCCGCTCTACAAGGCGCTGTCTCGGGGCCGTGTCCAGATGCTCATCCTCGCCTTGGAGTCACGCGCATCCACCGGGAAGACCGAGCGCGTGCGCTACGACGACGGCCTGACGATCGAGCACTTGATGCCACAGAAGTGGGAGAAGCACTGGCCGTTGCCTGAGGGCGCAGATGCTGATGAGGGGGAAGCGCAGCGGAACCGGTCACTTCACACGATCGGCAACCTGACGCTTCTGACCGACAAGCTCAACCCCGCCGCGTCAAACGCAGCATGGCCGAAGAAGCGGGACGAGATTCTCAAGCACAGCATCCTCAAGTTGAACCTGCGGCTGAAAGATGCAGCCACCTGGGACGAGGAGGCCATCCGAGCACGGGGGGCGGAGCTCTTCGAGCACGCCAAGGCGATCTGGCCCCGGCCGGTTGAGACTGCGAGCCGCGCTCGATGACTCCCGGCCCGAGCATCACCAACCTGGACGACGCGAAGCTCGTCGAACTGGTACGCGCAGCACGGACGAGGATCGTCCTTGTTTCACCCGGTGTGTCCGCCCTGGTTGCTGATGCTCTCGCGGACGCTTGGGCACGTCTTGGATCAGCGGCGGTCTCGGTCACGCTCGATGTGGATCCCGAAGTGTGCCGACTGGGCTACGGAACGCTCGAAGCCCTGCAACGTCTTCGCGAGGCAGCGGCGCAAGTTGGAGCCCTCGTCTGCAACCAACCCGGCGTCCGCATCGGCTTGCTGATCTGCGACGACATCGCCTACGTGTTCAGCCCGCCGCCGCTGCTCATCGAGGCGGGATCGCATCACGCGAGGCGGCCGAACGCCATTCGTCTCGATGCTGTCCCGGCACAGATCGCGGCCGACGTCGGACTTGGGCCCAACCCCGAGCGAGAACGCGTCGTCGGCCTCGACCCCGTGACCCCGCAGCAACTTGAGGCGGTTGCGCAGGACCTCGCTAGCGCGCCGCCCGTGAAGTTCGACCTGGCCCGCCAGGTTCGCGTCTTCACGAATCGGTTCCAGTTCGTCGAGCTGGAGATGACCGGGTGCTTCGTCTCGCAGAAGAAGGTCCCCATCCCGAGCCACCTCGTCGGTCTGGCCGGGAACCGCGAGGTGGAGTCGCAGTTCCATGCTCACTTCAACCTCATCACGAAGGGCTCGCTCGAGGTCGCGATCGACAAGCGAAAGATTACTGAGAAGAGCCTTCGTGATCAGAAGCAAGACATCTTGCGGCGCTTCTTGACCCCTCTGAAAGGGTACGGGCAGGTCGTTCTCAACTCCCACAAGGCGAAGCTCGAACAGGCGGTCAAGGAACTCAAATCGGATGTCGCTGCATTCCAGGCCGGTCTGAAGGAGCAGATCCAGAAGCACATCGACACGAACGCAAGCATTGTCGTCGACGCCCTGCTTCCTGCCGTCTTGCGTGCGCCGCCCGACGCCTACACGAAGCGTTGCGCGCAGCCCACGGAAGCAGCACTCCGCAGCAGGCTGAAGGAAGACGTCACCGAGGCCTTCGGTCGAGCCGAGGATCTCCTCAGCGAGATGAGGGTCTCGGTCGTCTTCAAGGATCTCGCCTACGAGTCGCTCGTCGATGAGAAGTTCATTCAGGTGGCCCGTGAAGCCATGCCGGATGTCGAGGCCCTGCACACCGAGTTCGATGCCGCCAGGGAAGCCCAGGCCTGAGAGCCACCATGTCCAACCCTGTTAAGACCGCTGCTAACGTACGAACCCAACTGATCGAGGCGCTGCGCCTCGACCTCGTCGGACCTGGGCGATCGACACCCTATGCAGACGAAGTGCTGCCGCAGTCCCCGTCGCGCTGGTACCTGACAGGGTTCCTCGCGCCGATCGACGCGAAGGTCGAGCAGCGCCGTGACCCGATGGCTGGCGACGAAGTTGATGCGCAGGACGAGGCCGGTGGCGTTGGCGATGCCACCGAGGTCGATCGATCCTCTGCGAAGACGGCTTTGTTCCCGTCTTCTGCCGGAGTCAGCGTTCTCGTTCCTCCGAAGGCCAAGAGCCTCGACGTCACAGTCCGATGGGGAGACTACCGCCGTGAAGACCGCAAAGAGGGAGAGGTGTGGGCGCGCACAGCGCGCGAGTCCAGGGTAACGCTCGACCTTCCTTCGCACACGCCGAAGCCGACTGAAAAACCAGTCCCGCAGAGCAACGGACTCAAGGTTGTGCTCTCGGTTCGACCCGTAGCGAAAATCGCTGGAGCGGATGAGCTCGTGGAGGGGACGCGCTCCGCATCGGTCTTCATCGTCAACTACCGCCAGCCTGCACCGGACACTCGAAGGGACGAAGGCTACGTCTTCCAAGTCGAGTTGGAAGTCGCGTCAGCTGAAGGCTTCACCGCGCGGCCCGACCTGCGTGGGACCAAGACTGAAGACTGGGACGAGCGCGTCTCAGACTTGCAGTTCCGTGATGCGTGTGAGTTCGCTGTCGGACACGGGGTTGCGACCGAGAACGACTCGAACGGTGGCGGACCTTGCAATCTCGTGCGTTCCTGCTGGATTCCGTTGGCGGAAGTGGAGCGTGTGGAGCCTGCCAAGATGCCGGCCATTGAGCTCCGGATGGAGGAGCTTTCGTTGCTAGCGGACCTCGCCGCGGCCAAGGAGGCCCTGGCTGAACTGCCGAAGCTCTACAAGGCGTGGGTCGAGGTGCAGCGCAAGGCTGCGCCGGCGAAGCCGCAACGCCGGGTGGACGCCGCGACGGAGCTGCTGAAAGCCGCGAGTCGAGCGGCGAAGCGCATCGAAACTGGCATCGAGTGCCTGGCTGACCCGCAGGCGCTCGAAGCGTTCCGGCTCGCGAACAAGGTCATGGCGCGCGCCGCACGGCAGCGCTTTGGCGCGATGCAGGGCATCGATCCTGCCAAAGTCACCGCGCCCGCATGGCGGCCGTTTCAGCTCGCGTTCATCCTGCTGAACCTTCCAGGAATCATCGACCCGAACGACACCGACCGCGAGATCGTCGACCTACTGTTCTTCCCGACGGGCGGCGGCAAGACCGAGGCCTACCTCGGACTCTCTGCGTTCACCCTCGCGCTGCGTCGACTGCGTAACCCCGGTTTGAGTGGAGCAGGCGTGAGCGTGCTCATGCGCTACACGTTGCGCCTCCTCACGCTCGACCAGCTCAGCCGTGCGGCGACGATGATCTGCGCCCTGGAATTGGAGCGCCAAGACGACGTGCCGAAGCTCGGGTCTTGGCCGTTCGAGATCGGACTGTGGGTCGGTCAGGCGGCTACGCCCAACAAGATGGGCAAGAAGGGCGACAACAACCCCGAGAGCGCGCGTGCGAAGACGATCGCCTTCAAGAACAAGGAGCGCAGGCCGTCGCCCATCCCGCTGGAGAACTGCCCGTGGTGCGGGGAGAAGTTCACGCCAAACTGCTTCCGCTTGGAGCGAGCGGGACGGCCGGAGACCGACGAGCCCACCGACCTGCGCATCGGATGCGCCAACCGCAACTGTCTCTTCACGCGAGACCGGGCGCTGCCCATCGTCGCGGTCGACGAGCCGATCTACCGGCGACTGCCTTGCTTCCTCATCGCGACCGTCGACAAGTTCGCCAACCTTCCCTGGGTCGGAGAAGTCGGCGCGTTCTTCGGGCGCGTCGAGCGCGCCGATAAGGAGGGTTTCTACGGTCCGTGTGACCCGACGCAAGGAACGCGGTTGGAGCGTCCGCTGCACCCGCCTGACCTGGTGATCCAGGACGAACTTCACCTGATCTCGGGCCCCATGGGAACGATGGTCGGGCTGTACGAGACGGCGCTGGACGAGCTTTGCTCACGCAAGGTCGATGGCAAAACGATCCGCCCGAAGGTCATCGCGTCGACCGCTACGGTCCGTCGAGCGACGACGCAGATCCGGGCGCTGTTCGGGCGCACGGCGGTCGAGGTGTTCCCGCCGCCCGGTCCTGACCGACGCGACTCGTTCTTCGCTCAGACGTTGCCGTCGAATCAGTCGAACGCGCGTCAGTACGTGGGCATCGCGGCCCAGGGACGGAGTCCCAAGGTCATCTTCTTGCGCAGCGTGCTCGCACTGATGGCTTCGGCGCAGAAGGCTCACGACGCCGCTGGAGGGAAGCGCAACAAGGCGAACCCCGCGGACCCGTACATGACGATGCTCGGCTACTTCAACAGCCTTCGAGAGCTCGGTGGCTGTCGACGCATCCTCGAAGACGAAGTGCAGACGAAGCTCGTCGATCGTTCGCGACGGTGCCGGGTGGGCGAGACCGAAGGACTCTTCGCGGACCGCAAGAAGTTCAGCGCTGTTGTGGAGCTCACGTCGCGCGTCGGGACGGACATGGTCGCAGACGCGAAGCGGCGGTTGGCCCGTGCGCACGACGAGGAAGACCACGTCGATACGGCCATCGCGACGAACATGATCTCGGTGGGTCTGGATATCACGAGGCTCGGGACGATGGTCGTGTTCGGTCAACCCAAGACCAGCGCCGAGTACATCCAGGCGACGAGCCGCGTCGGGCGTGAGGAAACGAAGCCCGGCCTCATCCTCACGTTGCTCAACATCCACAAGCCGCGCGACCGCTCGCACTACGAGCGCTTCGGCTTCTATCACACGACCTTCTACCGTAGCGTCGAAGCGACCAGCGTCACGCCGTTCTCTCCGCGTGCACTGGATCGTGGGCTTGCAGGTGCGCTCGTGGCGCTTGCGCGGCACGGGTTGGAGCAGATGACTGCGCCCCGCGGAGCTGAGCAAGTGATCGCGCTGCGAACTCAGCTCGACACCGTCGTCGATGTTTTGATCGCGCGGGCCGTCGGCCACGCGTCGCTCACCTCCGACGAGGAGCGAGAACTCCGTCAGAAGGTGCGCGACCGATGCCAAGACCTGCTCGACGAGTGGGCGCGCATCGCGGGCGACTACAAGAAGTCGGGCACGCCTCTGCAATACCAGACGTGGGAGCTCGGCGGAGGCAAGGCCCTTATCCATCACTTCCTGGACCCCGAACTCAAGGCTCTGCCGCCGCGCTTCAAGAAGTTCCGTGCCAACAGATCGATGCGCGATGTCGAGCCGAGCGTGAACCTCTGGCTCAAGCGACTCGACAACACCGACGTGGAGGAGGTGGGTTCGTGAACAAGCGCCCGCACGGACAGATCCGCAAGAGCCAGGTTGTCACAACCTTCGGCCCCGGTGCTCCGCTCGACTTGCCCGACCACTCCGTCCTCGTGGGCGGGCTGGAACACTGGAGCCTGGAAGGCCGCGAGCAGGTCCAAGAGCCGCGGCTCGTTGCGAAGTTGATGCGCATCTTCCCCGAGGTTCCGCAGCTACGGCTCTTCGCGCCGCCTCCGGAACAAGACGACCCGACCAAGCCGCAGACCGGCATCACAGCCTGGCAGTTCCCGGAGTGGTTCGTGACACAGCACGTCTACCAAGACGGAGAAGCACGTCTTCGCCGATTGGTACGACGCGAGCACCTGACCAAGGGGCAGTTCTACGACGACGACCGGAAGATGCGCCCTGTCGTTCCGATCCGTTTCGTTCGCGCTTGCGTCCGGGGGCACATCGACGACATCGAGTGGCGCGTCTTCGTGCACCGCGGCGTGTCGAACTGTCCGCGCGAGCTCTGGATCGAGGAACGAGGCACGAGTGGCGACCTGAGCGAGATCTCGGTGCGGTGCTCGTGCGGGCAGAGGCGTTCCGTCTACGAGGCGGTCGAGGTCAAGCTCTTCCCGCTCGGCATGTGCAACGGGAAGCGCCCGTGGCTCGGCCCGTACACATCCGAAGGGTGTGACATGCCGTTCCGTTTGCTGCCGCGCTCGGCCAGCAACGCCTACTTCCCGCAGACCATGAGCGTCATCTCGCTCCCGGACAGGAGCGAGGCGTTGGTCAAGGCCGTGGATGGTGTGTGGCAAGACCACCTGGAGTACGTCGAGACCGTCGAAGACCTAGCCAAGGAGCGGCGACGCGAGCGCGTTCGCAACGGCCTGGAAGGGTTCACCGACGCTGAGGTGTTCGAGGAGGTTCAGGCTCGCAAGGGGATCGGCATGCTGAGGGCGGAGAAGCCGGTCAAGCAAGCCGAGCTCGAAGTCCTCCTTGCGAGTTCGGACGAGATCGGTGCGGACCGCCCTGAGGGGAACTTCTACGCCCGGGCACTTCCGGCCAAGCTCTGGACCGGCAAGCCGTTCATGTCGCCGGTCGAGAAGGTCGTCCTCGTGCACCGGCTGCGCGAGGTGGTGGCCCAGGTCGGGTTCACTCGCTTCGAGTCGATCTCGCCGGACATGGAAGGCGAGCTGGAGATCGGCGTCCGGCGTGCATCGCTTGCACGCGAGTTGAGCTGGCTACCCGCTATCGAGAACCGCGGCGAGGGCATCTTCATCGCCTTCCGCAAGGAAGCGATCCAGGCTTGGTCCGAGCGGGCTGGAGTGAAGGCGCGAGGCAAGGTGCTTCTCAGCGGCTTCGACCAGTGGAAAGTCGAACACAAGGGTGCGCGGGAGTTCTTCCCTTTGCCGTACATCTTCCTGCACTCCCTGTCCCACCTGCTGCTGACCGCGGTGTCCCTGGAGTGCGGCTATCCGGCGAGTTCGCTGCGCGAGCGGATCTACGCGTCAGACAGCGGCCATGGAATCCTGCTGTACACGGGGTCCCCCGATGCGGAAGGAACGCTCGGTGGGTTGATCCAAGTCGGCAAGCGCATCCACGAACACCTGGCATCCGCCATAGAGCTCGGACGCCTCTGCTCCAACGACCCTGTGTGCGCTCAGCACGACCCGTCGAGTCCGCACGAGCACCGGTACCTCCAGGGTGCCGCGTGTCACGGGTGCCTGCTCATCGCGGAAACGTCGTGCGAGCAACGCAACGACTACCTCGACCGTGCGCTTGTCGTGCCGACGGTCGACAACTGCGGCGCGGAGTTCTTCAGCGGAGAAGGCGTGTGAGCTTTGCGATCGACGCACTGTCGGACGGCGATCTCGCGACGCTCATCGCCGCCCTGCGCTCGGGTCGATTGACGGCTCCGTTCTCCACCGCTTCGGTCCAAGCGGTCTACCGTGGGAAGCTGGCCACGTTGGTAGCCGACGAGCTGCAAGCACAAGCGAACCAAGGTGCGAGCGATCAGCATCTCGCGTGGGCCTTGGATCGCATCGCGACCGCCCGTGCTCGATTCCCTGCCATGGAGGGCTCGATCAGCCTTGTGTGGACCGGGCCTGAGGTTGAAGGGATCGCGAACCGCGACACGCGCGTGGTCGTCCAGGAGCTTTTCTCTACTGCGAAGGAGTCCGTGCTCATCGCTGGCTTCGCTGTCTACCAGGGGGCGCGGCTTTTCGAGCCGCTCGCATCACGCTGCGACGCTGATCCCAATCTTCACGTTCGGATGATCCTCGATGTCCAACGCCGGTTCGGGGACACAACAGATGCCGCGGCCATCGTCCGTGAGTTCGCACATCGCTTCTGGGGCCAGGAGTGGCCCGGCAAGCGCCGTCCGGAAGTCTTCTACGACCCTCGTTCGGTCGAGCCGCATGCAGAGCGCCGCGCAAGCATGCACGCAAAGTGCATCGTCGTGGACGGGGCGCGCTGCTTCGTTACGTCCGCCAATCTGACCGAGGCCGCGCAGGAGCGGAACATCGAGCTCGGGCTGCTTGTCGAGTCGCGCGAGCTAGCCATTCGTATCACTACCCAGTTCGAGGCACTCGTCGCTACCAAACACATCCGTCAACTAGGAGCCGTCCTGGGCGGATGACATGGCGCGCGCGAGGAGAAGAACCGGCGGTGGGTCCGCGACGACATCGGGTACCACCTTTCAGGAAGAGGTGGCGATCCACTTTGCAGTCTTGATTCTCGCCGACACCGAGGCCTCGCCTCCGCTCGAACTGTCACCGGACACTCGCCTCGTTGGAGTGTACGCAGAGACCCCGAGTCCTGTGGACGACATCGCTGTCGATACGTCTGCTGGTGGGCGTCTATTCATTCAGGCCAAGCGTTCGCCGTCGCTCTCGCCTTCAGCCACGTCGGAGTTCGCAAGTGCCATCAGCCAGTTCGTACGGCAATTCAGAATCGGCAACGATGCGCCAGGACAGCCATTACGCGCACTAGACGCCGTCTTGGACCGATTGGTCCTCGCGGTCGACTACACTGCGCCCGACACCATTCGAAACCACCTTACGTCGGTCCTGACAAAGCTGCGCACAGTGTCCGGACCGCAAGACATGGTTCGGTTCGAGGGTGCGCTGAACCAGCAAGAGACGTCGGCCCTTGCGAAGATTCGCACTGTCGCACGCGCCGCCTGGCGAGCCGAATCCGGCTCGGACATAGGTGTCACCGAAGAACTCGCTCTACTGCACCTGATCCATGTTCTCCCTCTCGACATGAGATCGGTTGGGGACTCGGTTGTTCGCTGCCGCGATCACTTGCGCCGCTCTGTAGTGGCCGATCCCGATAGATCTGAGGACGCGCGGAACGCACTCTTGGCCATCTGCCGGACCTTTTCGCCCCAGAGAACCGGTGGCGACCTTAAGATTCTTCGGGCCGAACTGGAGCGACGCGGCATTTTCCTCCGCAGCACACCGGGGTTCGCGGCAGATATCACCGCGCTGAAGGCCTACACCGTCAGTCGGCTACGTGCCCTCGCACTGCACGCCGAGATCAGCCTTGCCGGGGAAGTCTTGAGGATCGAACGGTCCGTTGTCGGCGATCTGCGCAGCTACGCCATCGACGAAGATGTTGTTGTCGTTGGTGAGCCTGGGGCTGGCAAGTCCGGCTGCATGCACGATCTAGCAGTCGCGCTGCGTACTTCTGGGAGCGACGTCCTCTTGATCACCGCGGACATGCTCAACGCGGCGAGCGTCGAAACCATGTCGCGAGACTTGGGACTCACCGGCCGTCGCAACCTAGATGAAGTCCTCTCCAACTGGACGGGTGAGGGGCCCGCCTACCTCTTGATAGATGCGTTGGATGCCGCTCGCGCGAGCATGACAATCAGCGTCCTCTGCCAGCTCGTTCGTGATGTCCGCGCCCGCGCGCCGCGCTGGCGTGTCATCGCATCTATTCGTGAGTACGACCTGCGCACGAGCACCACGATCCAAGAGTTGTTTCATGGTCAGGGCCATCCGACTCGATGTGACTCCAGATTTGCAACAGTCCGACACATCCGAATCGAGCGGCTTGACGACCAAGAGATCGAACAACTTGGCAACACGAGTAGTCGGCTCAGCGCTGCACTCGCGGTAGCACAGCCCGCACTTCACGCGCTGGTGCGCAATCCATTCAACCTCAGCCTCTTGTGCGCACTGCTCGACCAAAATGTAGCGGCCGAAGAATTGAATGCGGTCCATGCACGCTTCGGCCTGCTAGGACTCTACTGGCGGCATCGGGTCGAGACCGGCGATGTTCTGCTGCGCACGAGTGTATTGAGCGTACTCGTCGACGAAATGGTGCGCGCGCGAACGCTTCACCTCAGCAGTCTCCACGTCGGAGCAATTGCAGGCGATCGCGCGTCTGCTCTCCACGGATTCCTTCAAAACGGAGTGTTGGTCGAGGTTGCGTCACCCAGCGTCGGCGCCCCTCAGCTTGTTGGATTCGCGCATAACATTCTCTTCGACTTCGCTGTCGCTCGGTTGTGGCTACAGCTGATGAACGAGGAGGCGCTGCAACGTCTAACAGATCCTGCTAATGATGATCTCGTGATTGCTCTGCACCCGAGCATCACCCTTGCATCTGAAGCGCTCTGGGATCAAGAGACTGACCACTTTCTGTTTTGGAGTCGCGCGCTGACCGTGGCGGAGGCTGGCCAGATTCGATTGGTCGGCAAAATCATAGCGGCTGCGGTCGCCGCTGAGCACTACGCGACCACCGCGGACATTCGACCATTGATTGCGCAGATCTCCGCTAGTCGACCATCTGTCGTCGAGCTGATGCGCTACACGATCACGGCTGCTGTCACGCGCTACCAAAGTGATCCGAATGCGTGCCCGTTCATCGGTCCCCACGCTCAGGATTGGCTCGGCCTCGCCTCCGAGCTCTCAGACCACATCGACACTACGGCCTGGGGTATGCGCTTCCTTCTTGGACAGGTTATCGGAACGGTCGATGGCGCGAATCTGGGCCAGCTCCGGTCCGCCAACAACGCTGCGATCGCCCTGGTTCGCTACGGGCTGCAAGACACCGCGAGGCTTGGGCTGGTGCGGACTGGCATTGAAGTCGCGGCGCTGACCATCGCCGTCGATGTCGATCGCACGACCGCGGCCATTTCAC
>Ga0163146_10007040_pt1 | contig 12513 bp, 8 predicted proteins | sample OliLakLV19MP7G1_FD_148648 | JGI IMG/M metagenome (GOLD analysis project Ga0163146, IMG submission 148648) | Freshwater microbial mat bacterial communities from Lake Vanda, McMurdo Dry Valleys, Antarctica - Oligotrophic Lake LV.19.MP7.G1 | ecosystem: Environmental > Aquatic > Freshwater > Lake >... | reverse complement strand
GCGAACGGGGCGTGCCGCCGCGCTGTGTTCGGTTGGCCGCCACGTGGGATCTCCGGGATAAACGAGCGTGAAGGTGGAGGACCGGAGCCTGTGTCCTTTGGCCGGCAGCTTCGTGGTGTGCATCTAGAGTTGGCAGCATCTCCTGCGAAAACCCGAGTTGTTCGATCCACTCGCTCTGCCCGCCTACTTCGGGGGAACAGCCTCGATCACGATGTCCTGCTCCCCCTTACTGAGCGCACCGGGGATTCGCTAGCCCTGTAACCGACCACTCAGCGTCTGCTGACCAATCTCGCGTAGGGTCTTCACCAACGCCCTGATCTCATCAGCACGTTCGATGCATTCGCAGTTGCGGTAGCTCGACTCAGCTTCCTCAAGCGCGTCGAGGATCGTCTCCCAAGCATCCGCCCTGAGCGACAGGATCATCGCGACACCGCCATCCAGCACACGAGGTGAATGTCATCGTTCTCGATCGGCGGCAGCGGTGCGGGCGCGTGATGCGGCTCGACGCCGATGCGCTCGACCTCGTCGATGAGGAAGCGCGCCTTCTCCGATCGGCTCAGGAACTCGCGCTCCCACGCGGCGCGTAGCTGCTTCTCCTCGCGCATAGACCACGGTGCTTCGACCGCGTCGAGCGCGCGATGCAATCGCACCGTGTCGACGTCGCTCGGCGGGTACATGCGCAGGAAGTCGGCGACCTCGCGACTCAACCGCCGCACCTTCGGTTGAAGGTTGGCCGGATCGGTCTCGAACGTCCACGCCGCCAGGATGTTCTCGCGGGCCACATCCCACGCGCCGTATGCGCCGACCATCATCGGTTCGGTGAGCACGCGCCGCGTCTGCTCCGTGCATTCGAGCAGCCGCAGGCACGTACCGATCTCGGTCACGACGGGCTGGTTCTCGTCGGTCGGCACGAACCGCAGGTACACGCGATCCGCAACGACCGCGCAGAACACGTATCCGTCGCGGTCGCCCTTCACCATGCCGGAGCCGACGCGCCACGGGAGCTTCTCGATCGCGTCGCCGTAGTGTTCGAGCGCGCGCCGCAGCTCTTGTCGGTACTCCTCGCCCGTCTGAGCCGCGCCTTCCGTCCCACCCCGCTCGTAAATCGACGAATCGCCACGGTGCAGCTTCTCGATCTCCTCGCGCGACTCCGCGAACGACTGATCGCCCGAAGCGCCGCCCTCGATCGGTGCATCTTCGACGCCGACCGATGCCGCCGCCATCGCGAGCTTCCTGCGCACGCGATCTTCGAGGTCGAGCAGGCCATCGAGCTGCGCGTCGGGGAAGAACGTGCGCAAGTACACCTCGCGGTGAACGCTGCCGATGCGATCGACTCGGCCATGTCTCTGCACGAGCCGCATCGGGTTCCACGGCAGGTCGTAGTTGATGATGTTCCGGCACTGCTGGAGGTTCATGCCTTCCGCCAGCACGTCGGTGCAGATGAGCACGTCGAACAGATCCACGTCACGCGGCGGGATCGCGCCGGTGGAGATCGGCGCAAACCCGTGGATCGCTCGATCGCGCGTAACCCCGCCTCGCGATTCGGCGCCGCTCACCGTCGCCATGCGTCCGCGATAGACCGCGAGCCTCGGGTCGCTGGCGATCACGGCACTCAGGCGCGGCTCGATCCAGTCGATCGTGTCCTCGTAATGCGAGAAGACGAGCACCTTGCGCTTCTGAGCCGCGTCCTCCGCGTCCAACGCTTCACGCTCGGCCTGAACCGCGATCTTCACCAACTCCTCGACAAGTGCGTCGAGCTTGGGATCGTCGTCGCGTCGGACGCGCTGCGCTTCGGCTTCGAGTTCGCGCAGGATGTCGAGGTCGCTCTGCACGGCCGCCCGAAGCGCCTTCACGTCGTAGAACGAGGCGTCTTCCGTCTCGTCCGAGTCGAGGATCAGTTCCTCGATGTCGTCGTCCCCGGCGGCGGACAGCTCGCGCAAGAACTCCTTGCGCACGACCCTGCCGAGCCCGAGCGCGACGAGAAACGCATCGTGCTCACGCGCCATGCGCGACACGGTGCGACCGAAGGCGTACGCCGACGACTCGAACCGCTTGAGCAGTGCGGAACGGAGCAGGCCGACGAGCGCCGTGTCCTGCTGCGCCTGGGATCCACCCGCAGGAAACCGCTCCGGCTGGTATCGCGCCATGACGAGCAACGCCGAACCCTGCGGCGGCGCGAGGACTTCCTCCAACCTCGCGAAGAAGCCCGGCAGAACTTCGTCCAGGTCGTATCCGATCGAAGATGCGATCGGCGTCGGGAACTGAATCGGAACCATGCGGCCGTCGGGGCCGCGGATCAGGTCGTTCTGGTAGTGCTTCTTGATGAACCGCCGCGTGCGCTTCACCGTTGTCGCGTCGATGATCGGATAGAGCAGGTCCGGGTTCAGGTTGAACGGGTCCGAGCGCATCGCGTGCTCGAACCGTTCGCGGATGGAGAGCACGCCCTTGTTCGACAACCGGGCGTCCTGCTTCATGAAGAAGCGGATCAGGTGGTACAGGTCCCAGAGCGAGTTGTTGACCGGCGTCGCCGACAGCAGCACGACATCGCGACGCTTGCCCGCGAGAAGCCTGCGCAGAACGGCCGCGCGCGTTGGCGCATCCGGGTTGCGATAGTTGTGCGCTTCGTCGAGCACGACGAGCGCGTAGTCGTCGAGCGGGTTCTGGAGGTGACGCTTCTCGCCACCGAGCTGGAGGTCGTTCGCGAGTTCCTCGTACGACACGCACTCGACGAGAAGCTGGAAGTCGTTCAGGAACTTCTTCCACGTCGTGTCGCGCAGCGACGCCGGGCAGACCAGCAGAACGCGCTGACGCCGCTCGCGATAGATGCGGATGATCTCGCCCGACGTGAACGTCTTGCCCAGGCCCACGCCATCCGCGATGACCACGCCGCCGTACGTCTCCAGGATCCGACGTGCCCGCCAGACGCCGTGCCGCTGGAAGCTCGTGATCGGGATCGTGCCGATCTCCTGCTCCTCCTCTGCGAGTTCGCCGTGGTACAGGTGCCAGAGCACCTTCAGGTAGATCATGTACGGCGGGTACTCGGCGAACAGCTCCTCGTACAGCGCGGCGAGGTCGAACGGAACGGCCTCGTCCCAGAGCTGATCGAACCACTGCTCGACGCGGCCGACGAGCGGATCGCCGTAGTGCCCGAGGTTGAGTTCGAGGTTGGTCGATAGACCCGCGCGTGTCAGGTTCGACGAGCCCACGATCACGCCGCGATCGTCGCCACGGAGGATGAACGCCTTCGCGTGAAGAAAGTGGCGTTCGTAGCGGCGTACCTCGACGCGGCCTGACTTTAGGAAGTCCAGCAGTGTGCGAACGGCACGGTCGTCGTCGACGTGGAAGGGAAGGGTGTCGCGGTCATGCCGCAGCCCCTTCTCAAGTCGTGTGAGATCCTCGCGGACACGGCGTCGAGTGAACTCGGGTTCGGTCGGATCGAACGGTCCGCGACGAGCGCGGATCGACTCGGGCGCAGGCTCGACGCCGAGTAGCAGTCGGATCTTGCCGACATGCCGCGCTTCGTTCGCGATGAGTTCGAGGCCCTGCGGATTGAAGTACGCGCTCGCGACCGACAACTCGGTCGGCACGCGCCCGGCCTGACGTAGCTGCGACATGTGCCGCGAGATCGCGCGCGCGAGCGTGTTGCCCTCGCGGTTATCCACGAAGACCGGAGCGGGCACGAGTGCGGCATCGTCAACTGACGCGGTCGGTTCTTTCGGCGGCTGGCTCATGTTCTGGTGCGCCTCGTGCTTTGGCGTGTGAAGTAGACGAGTGTGCGCACGACTACTCCTTGCCGTATCGCCAGCGCAGTTGCGCGCACTGACACTGAACAAGCTCGGGACCACCGGCTTCCGCGTACCACACCGGCTTGCGGCATGTGCTGCATGAGAACTGAGCGAGTGCCGCCTCGCAGGCGTCGATCAGCTTCACCGCTTCTGGACGGACGATGTCGTACGTGTGCGAGGCGCGGTTGCCCCAGGACACGAGCAGACGATCGGCGCGGTCTAGAACCTCAAGTGCCGTAGCGTGTTTCGTCCGCTTGCGCGCGTCGGCGCTCGTCTCGAAGCAGGTCTTGCCCGCCGCGACGAGGCGAACAAGAAAATCGTGAGCCATGCGCTTGTCGTTCTTGTCCGCGCGTACGTACGGCATGAGGATCTGTAGGCGCTCGGCGACGACCGCAAGCTCGACGTCCATGATCTTCCGCGCGTCGTTGCCCGCAGAGTCGGGGCGCGTGCCCAGATGCGCTCGCGCATCAGCAAACGTGGTCGTCTTGTCAGACCATCTGATGCCGATCTTCGGGCTCTCCCAGGGCTGCAACGCCTTGAAAGTCCACCGGCTGCCGTCGAGTTGCTGGCGCAGCTCGGTGTACCAGTCGCGGTCGTGTGTGAAGAGAATCACCTGCCGTCCGCCGAACTCCTTGTCGAGCAGGTCGACGACCATTCCTCGGTGGTTGCGATCGAGGCTCACCACAACGTCATCGAGGAGTACCGGGCGATCCGACTTCGCCTCGCGTTTGGCCATCGCGAGGAAGATGCACAGGCCGAGACCATTCCGGTAGCCCTCGGAGAGCGTCAGGCGGGGCGACTCTTGCTCGACACCGTAGAACTTCAACCCGATCTCAATCGCACGGTCGCCGTCGCGGGGGACGTAAAGGCCTATGCCTTCAATCGGGTCGTCGGGATGGAGGATGGCCCACATCGCCCGGACATCTGCGGAGATCGTGTCGATCACGGTCTTCGTGCGGGCAAGGATCTCCTCTCGAACCCCTCGCTCTAGAGTGTTGATGAAGGTGACCAACGACTGCGCACGGTTGTGGATCACCCTCGTTGCATTCGCGGCGAACTGAGCACCGGCCGCCTCGACGTATTGCTTGTCGCTCGCAAGTTGCTTGACCTCGGGAGGCGCGTTGACGGATGCAGCCTTGGCTTCCGTCACGAGGGGCACCAGTTCCCGCTCGATCGAACGCAGTCGCTCCTCCGTGCAGTCCGCTCGCAGCGCGACGGCATCGAAGCTCTCGGCTACTTCAAGGTGCGTGGCATGTGAACCGAGTGCGACGGACTCCCTCCAGGGCTTCAGGTCGGGCTTCCCAAGGGCTGCTCGTAGCGTGTTGACGGACTGCACGAGCATGTTGAGCGCGGCGGCGCGTCCTGCGGTTGTTCCAACAATCCCTTGGAGCCGTACGTGCTCGTTCTCGACATGTGCGCGAAAGTCGCCGACTCCGATCTCCCGACCGCATGCCGGGCAGGACACCTGCTCCTCGGTACCGAGTCGTTCGGTGTACGTGCGGGCGGAGTTCAGGACATCAACCCGCTCGCGGACCAAGGATTCGGTTTCGCGTGCGAGCTTGTCGTTGGCCTCACGCACGGCAGTGATGCTGTCCGAGAACGAAACGGCCCCCAAGTCTTGTAGTGCGACATGCAGGCGCTGATCGGCCGTCGACGTGTCGAGTCGACCCTGAATGGTCGTCGTCAGTTCCTTGCAGCGCGCCAAAGGATCAACCGTAGTGGAGCGGTCTGGGCGGTATGTCGAATGGAGCGATCGGACTCGATTCGTGATCTCTTGATCTGTCGCAGCCCCGAACGCTGCCGTGCGCTGAGCGGCGAGCCCTCCCAACAGGCTTGTGTTCGTGGTCACTTGCGCCTCGTCGTCCAACGTCTTCGCGAGGTCGCGGAGGTTGTCGGCGATCAACTCCAAGGAACGCAGTCCGAGGAGCGGAAGCAGGGCGGAGAACTTTTCGGTCTTCGAGCCGTGGATGAACTCCGCAACCTCGTGTTGTCGAAGCACTGTTCGGCGGTAGTCCCAGCCCTTGATCGACGTCGCGCCCTGCCCAGAAGTCTCTGCTCGTCCGTCTGGCTGAATCTGGACTTTCACTTCGGATTTGTCCTGGAGTCCGATCCGAAGTTCGCAGGTGCGGTCCTTGGGCTTGTGCGTGTTGGGGAGAGCCTTCTCCTGGCGCTTGCCGCTGTACTCATGGGAAAGGTGCCCGACCCTGCCGTCGCGGAGGACGTACTCGATTGCATCGACGAATGATGACTTGCCGGAACCGTTCTCGCCGTAGACGACGACGGATCGGCCGCTTACCTCAAGCGCAACGGGATCTGCGGCTCCTCGAAACCAGGACAGGTCGATGCGTTCGAGTCTCATCGAGCACCCGTCTCCTTGTTTTCCGAACGCGCAGCTTCGCCGAGCAGGGCCTTTGCGATCTTCGTCAGCTCGGCCTTGTTGATGGTGTCGCCTGCGAGCGGGCCGCGAAGGAGCGCATCAAGCTGGTTCGCGACGCCGTCAGTGACGGCCGCGTTGCCTCGTCGGGCTGCGGCGATTCGCGGTGCGATCCAGTCCGGCGGTTTCACCTCTGCCGGTTCTTCAGCGAGCGATGGGTTGACCCCCGACGCGGCGACTGAGGCGGGCGGGGTGAGCGGGTTTGCGTCAGTGGGCGGCATCAGCGTTTCCACCGGCGGAAATGAGTGAGGGTTGAACGAAGGCGAGGCATGTAGTCCCAACCTTCGTGGAAGGTCTCGAAGATGTGTGTGAGGTGCTTCTCGTCGAGGTTGTAGAGGTGCGCGACGACCGCGTCGAGTTCGTGGATTATGTCCTGCTTCACGTCGTCGCGGAGCGGGCCGCACTCGACGCCGACCGGCGAAGCCCACTCGGCGAAGCGGGCGTCGGGACACGCGAGGCGACCAGCGAGCGCCACCGTTCGACAAGCGAGGGGATGATCCGGCTCGGGGCGCGGAACGGGGAACGTGTTGACTAGATAGAACTTCAACCCAGTCTCGACAAATCGGCGAGCGTACCAGTCCAGCGACAACGACCTAAGCACGCCGTATAGGTAGATCTGGTTCGCGACGCTGCCCCCTCGCGGAAACAGAAAGTACGGAGCCTTGTCTGTCAGGAAGACACGAGGTGGAACGACAGCAACGATCACGGTGCGCGTGTCCGTGGCGCGCGCGACATCTCGGATGGCCACGCGACATCCGAGCCAGGGAGCAGTCGCCGGATCCCGAGCCCACGATTTCGGAAACTCACCGTAGGCCGAGCCCGAGGTCTGAGCCCGACGGGCACTCTCAAGCCACGCACCCATGACAGCAGGTTCTGCGAATCCGTACCCCTCGCCGGTGTCGCAGCGATCAAGGTCGAAGGACTCCCCCTTGAAGACCGGCCAAGCCGTTTCGGAGGTCGTGCCCGGAGCGAGCATGAACTCCTTGCACTTCTTGGAATGAGCTTCGCCGTATGGCCTCGCGCGCCAGCTCCCGCTACCGCTCGCATCCAACCGAGGAGATGCCCTCAGGCGCATGAAAACCTCCACCGACTCGTCCGAAGGAAGCAGCGGCAGCGATGCCGTGTCGTTCCATCCCCTGATGTCTGAGCCGTAGAAGACCGCGGGCTCGCGCACCACTCCCGCGCCATACCGCTCAAAGCTCGGATACGGGCCTTGCAGTGCAACGGGCGTGCGCTCGGTGCGACGCTTCACGAGGGTGACGAGGCCGATGGTGTATTGCGGGTGGACGTTGTCGAAGAACCACTGCTTGTTGTTCAGCAGCATCGTGACCCCGACATCGTCTGCGCCTTCAAAAATCGTCTCGCGAAACTCCGTTGAGCCCTTCGCAGCCAGAGCTGATCGCGGAAGGACCACGCCGATCCGACCTCCGTTGTCAGCGACGAGGTTCCAGAATCGCCAGCAGAACGCCTTGTACAGATCAGGATCGCCGGTCCCCATGCCGGGGTAGACACCCGCAGTCAACGCACGGCGGAGCCCTTCTGATTCGGCCAGCTCGCGCTGTAGTGATGCGGCCAAGTCGGGCCGAGCTTGCTTCAATCGCGCTCGTTCGATCAGCGACTGGTCTTGCGACAGCCCGCGTAGCCCCGGTGAATGACGAGCCCAGAACTCAAGCTCATGGACCGTTGGTGCCTTCCACGGAGGATTCCCGAGAATCACGTCGAAGCCCGGTCGCGAACGCAGGAACACCTCGGGGAAGGCGACGGGGAAGTGGAACGGGTGGAGGTCAGCCAGGGCCGTGCGCGCATCCTCGTATTCGCGCGAGCGGATCAAGAGGGAACGGTCCTCCTTCCAAGTCGTTCGCGGACGCTCGAACATCGGACATCCCGCGATGCGCGCGTGCGTCAACACCGTGCAGATGGCCTCGAAGGGCTTCACACTTTCACCGGCCGTCGCGGATGCTCGGCGTGCGCGCCCAATGTCCGCTAGGTTCGCGTCAGCGATTCGGGCGAGTTGCCTCAACGGCTCAGCAGCCTTGTTCAGGTACTCATCTGGACTTCCGATCCAGCCTTCGAGGTTCTCCTCGCGTAGACGTTCCAGGACCTCGTCGATCTGCCCGACTCCGACGAGTGCGTTGCCCTGGACGAGACTGTGATCGAGGAAGGAGAGCGGCAGGCCGGGCACGAACGTGTGGATCCACACGCCGAGTCGTGCGAGCTGAACTGAAGTGGGGTTGATGTCTACCCCGTAGATACAGCGCCGCGCGATCATGCGGCGAAGAAGTTGCGTGTCCTCGATCTCAACCTGATCTGCCAACGAGTCGAGCGCCATCAGGGCTGCTGCGCGCAAAGTCGCAAGCTCGGCAATGACGACGGGGAGCTTCTTCAGCGTGAGGTAGCCCGAGAACGACTTCTCGATGCGGTCGATTGCGGCGACAAGAAAGTGGCCTGAACCCATCGCGATGTCCGCGACTCGGAAGTCGAAGAACCGATCCCCGGCATCTTCGATAGACATCGATTCGAGACGGGCAAGGTGGTCTTTCAGCGCGGGTTCAAGGGCTCGTTCCAGCAGGTGCTCGACCGCGAACGACTTCGTGAAGTAGGAGCCGCTCGACTTGCGCGCGCCCGAAGCATTGTGGAGGTAGATGTCGCCCTTTGTGACGAGCGGCCTCTCGGCCATCTTGCACGGGCGGTAGACACCTTTCGCGTCCACCGCGAGGTCGGAGTCGGCGACGGCCAGTTCGCTTTCGAGCAGGCCCTCGTAGATCGTTCCGAACTCGCGCACGCCGAGACTGCGGAAGTCCACCGGCCCGAACCCGTTCTCCGTGTTGACGAGCAAGAGGTCGCGCAGCGCGGGACCGAGGATCGTGTTCGGCAAGCGCAGCGGCGCGAGCAGCGCACCGACGCGCGACACCTCCGGGTCTTCGGTGAACAGGCCACCGTTGTACGGCGGCACGCCCCACTCGCGGTTGCCGACATCGACGGCGCGGAAGAGTTGGTAGACCTCGTCCCACAGGTTCTCGCCCTCGTCGAATGTCTGCCCGGCGCGCGCGAGTTCGAGGATCTCCTGCGCCTTCGTCTTGAGCGAGCGGCGTTGATACAGGCCGTTCCAGCGATATGGCAGGAGGTCCTTGTCTTCGGCGTAGGCGATGAACAGCAAACGGAACAGCACAACGAGCGCCATCTCGTACGTGTCGTGAAGGTCCTGCGTCGTCGGCTTCTTGAGCTGGCGCGCGGCCACGAGACCCTGCGCGAGCTTTGGCACGACGGAGAGGTAGATGCGGTCACGAAGCTGGGCGGCGAGTTCTCCCGAGAACCGACTTGACGCGGCGAGCAGTTCTTCGAGACTTCCGCCCGGCGACAACGCCTCGGCCGAGCAGAGCAGCCAGAGCAGCGCGGCGTTCTCTTCGTTCAGGAGACCCGCGTGGCATTCGATGTACGTTTCGGTTCGCCCGCGCCGACCGACACCGACGCCGACGCGCGCTGGATACACGCGCACCTTCGCGCCGTGTTGGATCACGACGTACGGCAGGTTCTCGCGGTCGGCGACGGCGAGCGCGTAGCTCACGGGCGAGATGTCGGCGAAGCGACCGGCTTGCAGCTCGGGCGACTCGTCGCGGTTGAGCAGTACGGCGACGGCGACCTTGCGATCCTTCGAGCGCAGGATCGACGTGACGCGGTCGACGTTCTCGATGTGGAAGCCGAGGGCCTTGAGGAGGTCCGCGCCCTTGCGGTCGAGGATGCGCGTGGCCTTCGTCGATGCGTCGCGCCAGTCGGCTCGTTGACGCACCCCTGCTCGCAGTTCGTGCGTGGATAGGAATCCTTCGTTGCGCAGGCCGCCGAGGTCGGTGTCGAGCGCGGGCAAGCTGTCGCGCAGAGCGCGTAGCGCGGCGTGACGGTCAGCCTCGCCGAGGGCCTCCCGGCAGATACGCTCGACTTGGCGCGGATCGAGGTCGAGCCGCGTGGGCGGCTCATCTCCCGCCGGACCACACAACGCAGCCCGCTCTCCGTGGAGGACTACGAGGAGCAGGGGAGCGGGGCGTCCGCCGTGCCGGGCCTTCCATGCTGAACGGAGGTCGGCCGAGGCTGGGGTGCGGGAGTGCGTCGCAACCAGGACTTCGAGCGCGGACGATCCTTCACCGAGCGCCAAGCCTCTGGGCGCGTAGGGCCAGCGATCTGGGACCGACACGCGGCGGAGGGCGACTCCGTCGAGAAAGGGAACAGGCCCGTCAGGTTCGGGGGAACCGTGGTTGCGCGTCATGCGAGCGTGCGAGTGAGCATGGGAGCCCCGGAGGCTACCGGGCGCGGTGGCGGGCTGCTACCGCAGTGCCCCGCGAACCCGCTCCAGGTCGCTCGGCGGAAGGATGCGATCGACCCGCCGCTCCCGCCACGAGTTCGGATGGGGCAGGCAGAGGAAGAGGCGCGGGCGACCGCCCAGATCGATCGGTCAGTGGACCCTGATCGGACGTGCGCCGACCGCCTCGTTCGCGCGTCCTCCCAGTACGACGACCACCTTCGCCCCGGCCGCGTGGAGGATCCGCCCCAGGTGCCGCCGCGTGCATTCACCCAGCGCCGCGGGCACGCCTTGTTCCTTCTTCGACTTGCAATGCATTACCTCGGTAACGGCGTAGTCGATGCCGGGGATGGGCGGACGTTCGAGCAGACGCTCGGCGGTCTTCTTGCTCGAGGACAGAAACGGGTTCGCCTTGCCGCGAGTCCCGTCCTTGCGGAGACCCTTCGTCCCCTCGGCCATCCAGCGTCCGTAACGGTGCTCGAAGAAGTCCACGATCGCGTCGTCGCTCCACCGATCGGTCGGATAGTCCTCAACCTCGCTGATCGAAGGGTTCGAACTCACGAACAGAATCGGCGCGCGGGCGAGGTCGCCGTTCCACGGTTCGGGAACCTGGCGTTCCGCGAAGCCATCCTGCACCGCCGCGATCTTGGTGCACGCGCCGAGGCCGAGGTTCGGGCAGCGGGCGATCTGGAGGAGGAGGGCCGTGCTCGCCAAACCTCCAGTCACGTCGCGTGCCTCGGGTCGCCCTGTAGGCCGAGGACGGTGGCAAGGCTGGCAGCGTCTACGGAGATGCTCCAACCGTTATCCCCGTAGTTGCGGATCCAGAGGTAGACCTGCGATCCGCGCGGCTGAATCTCAAGCGGTCGGTCGGGAAAGCCTGGCAAGGACAGGAGGGTCGTCCCAAGGCGGGCGGCGACCGCGTTGCGGAGCATCTCCGTATCGACTTGGGTCCGAGGACCGGCTCCAGACTCAGGTGTGTGAAGGTGGACCTCCGTGCGTCCGGCACCGTGGTTCGTGATTGTCAGGTGTCGTCTGACACCCGTGTCAGTCATGCCGCCGATCCTTGTCATGCGAACTCCTCAGCGTTGTTGTCGGGGACGTGGATGTTTCCGCTATTGGATCTTGAGGTCCGTCACTACTCCACCGCCAGCGCGAAACTTGACGGTGTTATCGCCGCCCGCCGGTCGCAGCGTGGTCTCGCTGACGCGGCCGAGCTTCGCGAAGTGGCGCTCGATCACCGGGCTGACGGTATCGATACTCCATGTCTTATCCAGGGCGTTGAGTTCGTCGGCGAAGTTCACCTGGATCTTCTCGTAGACAACCGTGGTTCCGACCTCTGGGCCAGGCCTGGTTGCGATCTCGACGACGAACACCAGCGTGACTGCGACGAACGTCGCTCGGAGCAGACGATCAGCGGTGTGCCACCAGTTCTCTCCGCGCTTCTCGCGAAGACTGAGGATCGAGTACCAGGTGAGCGCGATGGCGACGAACGTGAAGGGGAGGACGATGCGCGAGGCTGTCTGGTCGAGGTGCGGCCATGCGACGGCGCTGATGGCGAGGGCGACGACGAGCGCGACAGCGGCCTTGGGAAGGGACATGGCGTCTCCGGCGATCAGGTTGGGATTCGGGCGGCGGTGATTCGTCGCTCCGGTCCCCCTTTGTAGCAAACCTGGCAGGGGGGCCGGTGGTTGCTATCCTTCGGCATCTCGCCCCGTGATGTAGCGTCCGCTCGCGAGCGCGGGCTGTTCCGGGAAGACACGGTGGCGGTCTCGGGCCGGTGGGGCGATCTGCCGGTTCCTCTGCTTGCTTGCCGTCAGACGCGATCAGATCTGGATGCTTCGATCGATCGACGTGCCGGTGCCGGATCAGCGGGCGAGATGATCGATCAGAGCGGAGCCGCGTCCAGCCGCTACGCCGCCTGCTTGATCTGTGCGGCGTGCCACTCTCCGTACATCTGGCCATTGAGCGTGACCCACTTCTCCCGACCGTTGGTCTGAGCGCCC
>Ga0163146_10007025_pt1 | contig 12531 bp, 12 predicted proteins | sample OliLakLV19MP7G1_FD_148648 | JGI IMG/M metagenome (GOLD analysis project Ga0163146, IMG submission 148648) | Freshwater microbial mat bacterial communities from Lake Vanda, McMurdo Dry Valleys, Antarctica - Oligotrophic Lake LV.19.MP7.G1 | ecosystem: Environmental > Aquatic > Freshwater > Lake >... | reverse complement strand
GATCACCCTGCTGACGCCGCGGTGTAGAGCCGCGGCGTCAGCAGGGTGATCAGGACCGTCAATCCGAACGTGCCGATGAACAGCGCTGCGGCCAGCCAGCGGTACTTGTAGACGATGCGCAGATAGTCCCGGAGCTGTCGCCGGCGGACCTCGCTGAACTCGGCCTCGATGTAATCGTAGGCTGGTGGAACGGGCGCCGCCCGGCCAACTGGCGCCGACGACCCCGCTACGAGCGCGTCCCTCTCGGTTCCTGTCTTCATGCGCAGGCCTCCGGCTCAGAACAACGGTATCGAGCCGCCGACGTGGATCATCTCTTTCGCGAAGCTCCACACGCCGTACGGAACGAGCTTGGTGGTGTCGGACGGCACGGTGACGATGTCGCCGTCGGTCAGCGGGACGTCCTTGGCGCGGCCCTCGGCGATCGCGTCGAGGTCGACCGTCCAGCTGCGCTCCTCGCCGGCGCCGAGCATGCGCTTGACCATCACCTTCTGCCCGTCGGCGGCGAACACGTTGCCGCCCACGGCGGCGATCGCGCCACTCACGGTGAGGCCGCGCGTCACCGGCACGGAGCCGGGCTTGTCTACCCAGCCTGCGACCTGAATCGTGCCCGCCGGCGACACGCTGATCACGTCGCCGGCGCGCGCCGGCGGGTCGAGATCACAGACGTCCGGGCCCTGGTCGTGCAGCAGCAGCTCGAGGTCCATGCGGATCGGCGTCCCGCCCGGCGCCGGTGCCGTGCCCGCACCGCCCGGTGGCGTCCGCGCGCCGTCGTTGGCGACCGGTGTGAACTGGACGACCCGGCCCGCCTCGCGCGTCGGTCCGCCGGCGAGCCAGATCAGATCGGCGAGCGAGGTTTCGCGGCTCGTGATCGGATACACCCCCGGCCGCTCGACGCTGCCGATGACCGCGGCGACCCGGCTGCGGTACTCCACCACCAGCACGCTCACCTGCGGGGCGTCGAGGATACCCGCCTTCACCAGGCGCCGTGCGATGTCCTTCTCGAGCTCGCTCGGCGTCAGACCGGCAGCCGGCACGACGCCCAGCGTGGCGATCGTCACGTCGCCGCGCGCATCGACGCGCAGTCCCTGCTGGAAGGTCGGCGCGCCGGCCAGCGCCGCGCGGCCCATCGTGCCGCCACCGCCGGCCGCCGCCTGGACCGGCGCCTGCACCTCGAGGAGGTCCGGGATGCGCACCTCGACTAGATCGTCCGGACCGAGCCGGTAGCCGTCGGCGAGATCGGTGGTCGCCGCGCGCCGCGCGCAGACCGCCGCCAGACGCGCGCGGTCTGCCTCGCTGAGCAGAGCACCGGCGTCGGCCGGCGCACCCGCGCCGTCACGGGCAGCGACGGCACCCCCCGGCACCGCCGCTACCCCGGCCGAAGCCGCCGGAGCCACGTCGTGGCGATGCATGCTGCAGCCACCGGCCACCAGCACCACGACGCACACCAACCCCGTTCGGGCTCGAGCCCACGGCTTCGAAGCGATCATCGACTGCTCCGCCCCTCGCGCGTGGTCATTCCACGGACGCCGCAGGGCATCCGGGGAACGGCAGGCAGCGCTCCTTGGACGGATCGCGGTCGATGGTGCAGCACGCCCGCCGGCCGCGCGTCGACGGGATGCCGCGCTTCGGCTGCGCGCGGCAGACCCGCGGATTGATCTCGATCCGCTCGAGCGTGCTGCCCCGCGGACAGTCGAGCCGATCCTTGTGGATGTCGTAGGCGAACGACCGTACGGGCCACGCCATCGCTGCGAGGAAGAGAATCCCCGCAATCACGACGGCGCGCCGCAGGCGTGTCCTGTTCGTCGACTGCTTCACTTCGATCCCCCTTTCCACCGGCGCGTCGCGGTCAAGCGACTCGCACCGGACGCTCGGGACGTGCGAGCTTCGGTCGCGACCCGCAGGTCACGACCGAACGTCCGTCAAGCAGACGCACTCGCCATCGCCGTCCCGCACACCCCTCGGCCCTTCGGTGTCGCGCGCACGATTCGACGGACACGTCGCACCGCACACCCTTCGCGCGCACCCTCCAGCGCAACGCGGACACCCCGCTCCCTCACTCCCTCACGGGCAGCGCCTCGACCCCTCCGGCTCTGGCGCCACCGCTCCCTCCGAACCGACGCCGCGTCAAGCAGCACCGATCACGCGACGCCTTGAAAACCACATTCCGATTCACGTGACAAGAGGGATTTGCGCTCGAAGCTTCGACTAAGTTTCAGTCCTGAGCTTTGATATTCAGGACGACATTAGATTACCCAACGGAGCGTCGATGCGCTGTCCGGTGCGCGATTGAACAGCAGCTACGGCGGGCTCTGCGCACCGCTCCGCCGTGCGCCTGCGCATGCGGCGCGGAACAATCGCAGCGGCGGCGCGGCAGCCACGCCGCGCCGGGCGTGCGCCGCACCTGACACACCCCGCCCCAGATGCGGCGACCGACCCCATGCGCGGACGCATGGCGCACGCGGTGCGGCCGCCGAGCGGGCAGCAGGTGAGAAAAATCGATGACGGCGGGCGTGAGCGTCGCGCTCAGAGCCTGCCGGCGGGCTCGAGGCCGATCGTTTGCGCGCCGATCGAGCTCAGATCGACCTCACGGCTCGTCGTCGTGGCCCGGTTCGGCGGCGCCGTCGATGTCGACGTCGATGCCGAGCGCCTTGCGCACGACGTCGCCCGGAAACCCGCGCGCGAGCAGCAAGCGGGTCGCGCGCTGGCGCTCGAACCGATCCGCGGCAGCAAGTCCGCCCGGAAAGCGGCGCGCAAGAAAGGCGCGCGCGCGCTCGAGGTCGCCCGCCCCGGTCGCGCGCGCCGTCTGCTCGACGACGTCGCGCGACACGCCACGCCGGCCGAGCGTCAAGGCGATGCGCCGACTACCGTGGTGCTTGCGCTCGGCACCGCGCGTGACGGCGTCCGCGACCAGTGCGTCGTCGAGGTAGCCGATCTCGGCCAGACGGGCGGTCACCGCGGCGATGGTCTCCTCCCCGTAGCCCCGCCGCACCAGCGCGCTCTCGATCTCGCCGCGCGTGCGCGGACCGCGCACGAGGGCGCGCAGCGCGACGCCGAGCGCGCGCTCACGCGCCGTCGCCGGGTCGAGCGGCTTGGGCACCCCGCGGCTCCGCACGGCGCGTCGCATTCAGAGCGCATAGCACGAGTCGGGCGCCGCGTCCGGGCGCGCGGGCGGTGGGACGATTGACGGGCGCTGCCGCGTACGCTTGTGGCAGAGCACGCATGCAACCACCCGCACCGTCCATCGCCAGCGAGCTCGTCGATCTGCGCGAGACCCACAACCCGCATCGCTGGGTGCTGCCGGTCGAGCCCCGCATCTGCGTCGGACCGCCCGAGGGGAAGTTCCTCTTTGGCGGCGTCGGCCTCGCGGCGTCGATCGCCGCAATGGAGCGCACGACCGGCCGTCCCGCGATCTGGGCCACCGCGCAGTACCTCTCGTACGCCAAGCCCGGCGAGTTCCTCGACGTCGACGTGATCGTGCCCAAGCACGGCAAGCACGTGACCCAGGCACGGGTGGTCGGCCACGTCGGCGATCGCGAGGTCCTGACGGTCAACGCCGCGCTGGGCGCGCGGCCGCAGGAGATCTCGGCACAGTGGGCGCGCATGCCGGACGTGCCGCCGCCCGGCGAGTGCGAGCTCATGCCGCACTTCGACGTGGCGAGCGAGGACCTGCACCAGCAGTTCGAGATGCGGGTCGCGAAGGGCCGCTACGGCAACGCGCGCAGGGGCAAGCTGAGCAAGGACGGGCACGCGGTGCTGTGGGGCCGCCCGAAGGAACTGCGGCCAATCACCTCCGGCCTGCTCGCGATCATCGCCGACTACGTTCCCTCGGCGACCGGACACGCACTCGGCCGGCTGGCCGGCGCGAACAGCCTCGACAACACGATCCGCGTCCGCGAGCTACGTACCACGGAGTGGATGTGCTGCGACATCCGCATCCACGGCGTGAACGCGGGCTTCGTGCACGGGCGGATGCACATCTTCGCCGAGGACGGCACGCTGATGGCGACCGCCAGCCAGTCGGGCATCCTGCGGCTCTGGGACGAGTGACGTGACGGTTCCGGTTCAGAACCTCTTCACGAGCCGCGGCAGCTGGCGCGACGTTCCGGTCGGCTTGTCCTGCGTGCCCGGCTTCGCCTGCTCGCCGGGAGCGGTCGGCACGGAATCGTCGTGCGGCTTGTCGAAGTCGTCCCAGCGGGCGTTGGAGGTCGAGCTGATGCCGCTCACCTGCAGCGCGAAGTCGTCCGGGTTGGTCGCCTGGCGCAGCGCCTCGTCATAGGTGATGAGGTTGCGCCGGAACAGCGCCATCAGCGACTGGTCGAAGGTCTGCGTGCCGTAGGAGATGTTGCCCTTGGCGATCGCGTCGGTGAGCTCGCGCGGGCTGCGCGTCGGGTCCTTGATGATGTCGCGCACCAGCGCGGTGTTGACCATGATCTCGATCGCGGGCACCAGCCCGTTGCCGTCGGCCTTCGGCACCAGGCGCTGGCTGATGATGCCCTTCAGGACCGACGACAGGACGACGCGGATCTGCTCGCGCTGGTGGTCGGGGAACGCCTGGATGACGCGTGTCACGGTCTCGGGCGCGTCCAGGGTGTGCAGGGTGCTCATGACGAGGTGACCGGTCTCGGCGGACATGATCGCGGTCTCGATGGTCTCGAGATCGCGCATCTCGCCGACCAGGATGACGTCCGGATCCTGGCGCAGGGCGCCCTTCAGGCCGGCCGCGAAGCTCACCACGTCGACGCCGACCTCGCGCTGGCTGATGATCGAGAGCTTGTCCTCGTGCTCGTACTCGATCGGGTCCTCGACCGTGATCATGTGCAGCGCCTCGGTCTGGTTGAGCAGGTCGATCATCGAGGCGAGGGTGGTCGACTTGCCGGAGCCGGTGGTGCCGGTGACGAGCACCAGACCGCGCGACTCCTTGGCGAGCGTCTCGACGATGGGCGGTAGCTGGAGCTGGTCGAGCGAGCGGATGTTGCGCGGGATGGCACGCATCGCGATGCGCAGCTCGCCGCGCTGGTGGTAGACGTTGACGCGGAAGCGACCGATGCCCTCGCTGCCGTAGCCGAGGTCGAGCTGGCGGTCGGTCTCGAGGCGCTGGCGCTGCTTCTCGTCGGACATCTGCGCAATGATGCCGCGCAGGTCCTCGTCCGACAGCGGGCCGAAGGACTCCTCGGGCCCGAGGTGACCGAAGCGGCGCAGGAACGGCGGCGCCCCTACCTTCAGATGGATGTCGGACGCGTCGTGGTCGAGCGCCGTGCGCAGGATGTCGTCGATCGCGACCATTGATCCCCCTGGTCTCCTCGTTGCCAAGGGGGCCGCGGCGGATTCACGCCGGGCGTCCGAAGCCCCCGAGAGGAGATTCGGCGGTGCCGCGCGCCGGCTTGAGGGGGCGGACCGGCAGGACTCTCGCCGGCCCGCCCCGCTCGCGTTCGGCTACTTGCGGCGCGCCGCGGCCGCAGCCGGGGCGCTGTCGCCACGGCCTGCAGCAGCCGCCAAGGCGGCTCCTGTGCGCGTCGCGCCGTTGGACTCGGTAGCGCCCTCCGCATCGGTCGCAGCAGGCGTCGCGGCCACTGGAGCGGCAGCCGGAACGTCACCGTTGCGTGCAGGTACGCCGTGCTTGGCGCGGATGCGCTCCTCGATGATGCGCGCGGTGTCCGGGTGCTCGCGCAGGAACTCCTTCGCGTTCTCGCGGCCCTGGCCGATGCGCTCGCCCTCGAACGAGAACCACGAGCCCGACTTCTCGACGATGCCGTCCTCGGCGCCGAGGTCGACGATCTCGCCTTCGCGCGAGATGCCGGTGCCGTACAGGATGTCGAACTCGGCCTCGCGGAACGGCGGCGCCACCTTGTTCTTGACGATCTTCACCTTGGTGCGGCTGCCGATCACCTCGTCGCCCTGCTTGATGGCGCCGATGCGGCGGATGTCCATGCGCACGGACGCATAGAACTTGAGCGCGTTGCCGCCGGTGGTGGTCTCCGGGTTGCCGAACATGACGCCGATCTTCATGCGGATCTGGTTGATGAAGATGACGATGGTGCGCGAGCGCGCGATGGTCGCGGTGAGCTTGCGCAGCGCCTGCGACATGAGGCGCGCCTGCAGGCCCATCTGCGGGTCGCCCATGTCGCCTTCGAGCTCCGCGCGGGGCACCAGTGCCGCGACCGAGTCGACGACCAGGATGTCGACCGCGCCCGAGCGCACCAGCGTCTCGGCGATCTCCAGCGCCTGCTCGCCGTTGTCGGGCTGTGACACCAGCAGGTCCTCGAGCTTCACGCCGAGCTTGCGGGCGTAGCCGGTGTCGAGCGCGTGCTCGGCGTCGATGAAGGCGGATACGCCGCCCTCCTTCTGCGCCTCGGCGATGATCTGCAGCGCGAGCGTGGTCTTGCCCGACGACTCCGGGCCGTAGATCTCGACCACGCGGCCACGCGGCACCCCGCCGACGCCGAGCGCCATGTCGAGCGCCAACGACCCGGTCGACACCGCCTGGATGTCGGCGATCGGGGCACCGACGCCGAGCTTCATGATCGCGCCTTTGCCGAACTGCTTCTCGATCTGGCTCATCGCCAGCTCCATCGCCCGCTCACGGTTCGCGTCCATCACTTCCTCCTGACCTCACAACCCGGCGATGCCTCGCCCGTCGTTCTTGCTGTCTCCCCGGCGCCGCTCGACGGGGAGTTCGAGCTGGCGTTCGCGTTGCGCGTACCACGAACGCCCCCCGGCGTCTCCGTCAATCTACTCCCTGGCGATACATATTCCGTCCACTCGCGAGCCCGGCCATCGTCCCGAGCAAGCTTCGCCTTTTCTTCGTATCATCTGCGGAAGCCGGATTCCACCACATCGAGGCCCAAAGCCCAGCGCCGGACCCAGTCGAGCGCGATCTGCGAGGTGAACAGCTTCACCCAGTCTCGGGTGCCCCAGAGCTGGTGGTGCCGCGAGACCAGGACGCCGTCCGCGGACAGGGCGAAGCAGACGGTTCCGACCGGGGTCTTCTCCGAGCCACCGTCCGGACCCGCCACGCCCGTCGTCGCCACGGCCACCGTCGCGCCGGAGCGCCGGCGCGCCCCCTCGGCCATCTCGCGCGCGGTCTCCTCGCTGACCGCACCGAACTCGTCGAGGGTCTCGCGCCGCACGCCCAGCACGTCCACCTTGGCTGCGTTGGAGTAGGTCACGTAATCGGCCAGGAAGTACGCCGAGCAGCCCGGGACCTCGGTGATGCGGTGGCCGATCAGCCCGCCCGAGCACGACTCGGCGACCGCGACCTTGGCGCCACGGCCGATCAGGGCGGCGCCGGTCGCGGCCTCCATCGAGGTGTCGCCCTCGCCGAAGATCACCGGGCCGAGCGCCGTGCGCAGGCGCGCCGACAGCTCCTCGAGGCGCGCGTCCGCGCGCTCGGCGACGTCGCGCACCAGCAGCTTCACCGAGATCATCGGAAAGCTCGCCCGGAAGCCGACCCGCGCCTCGTCCGGACGGATCACCTTGTTGACCTCCTCGTCGAGCCCCGACTCGCTCATGCCGAAGGTCTGGAAGGTGTGGATCGCGAGCACGGTGTCGGACGCGCTCAGCTCGCGCAGCCACGGCACGACGTGGTCGTCGAACATCGGCTTCATCTCGCGCGGCACACCGGGCATCACCACCAGGTGGCGCGGCGCACGGACGCGCCCGGGGCCATCCGCGCGCGGGACCTCGCGCTCGCAGCTCACGCGGTACCCGGGTGCCGTGCCGAGCGGGTTCTCGAGGATCACGGCCGGCTCGGGGAACTGCGCCTGGCGCAGGTTGTTCTCCGGCATGGTGCGCCCGATGCGCTCGAACAGTGCGCGGATCTTGTCGGCCGACGGCTCGTCGAAGCGCAGTCCTACGCCCAGGACCTTGGCGACGATCTCGGTGGTCAGATCGTCGCTGGTCGGGCCGAGGCCGCCAGTACAGATGACCAGATCGGCGAGCTCGAAGGCGCGCTCCCAGACCCAGGTGATGCGGTCCGGGTAGTCGCCGACCATGAGCACCGCGACCACGTCGAGGCCGAGCGTGAAGCAGCGGTCGGCGAGCCACTGCGCGTTGGTGTCGGCGATCTTGCCCGTCGTGAGCTCGTCGCCGGTCGAGAGGATGACGACCTTTTGCAGCATGGCGTCAGAGTCTTTCCGTGTTTCTCAGAGAACCAGGCGCGCGAGCAGATTTGCATAGATGCCGCTGACGACGTCGTCGAGGACCACGCCAGCACCGCCCGGCATGTCACGATCGCAATAGCTCGCCGGCCAGATCTTCACGACGTCGAGGATGCGGAACAGCACGAAGATCACCACGACGTTGGTCCAGGTCGGGGGGAAGCCCGCGAGCGCGATCGCCATGCCGACGATCTCGTCGATCACGATGCGGCCGCTGTCGTGGTCCTGCAGGATCGCGTCCGCGCGGCCGGCGACCACGATCGCCAGCGCGGTCGCAATCGCGAGCAGGAGCAGCGTCGGCAGCGCTGCCGTCGTCACTTGCAGAAGAGCAAGATAGAGGACGATGCCGAGCAGGCTGCCGAAGGTGCCCGAAGCGAACGGCGCGTAGCCGAGCCCTGCTCCGGTGGCGAGAAAGAGGATGAGCCGGCGCGATGCGATGCGGCCTTCTAGTCGCGACCCCCCGCTACGGTCAAGCGTGGCCGCGGACGAGGGTCGTCGTGACGGTCACGACACGGCTCGCGCAGCACGCGCGGCGAGTGGCAGCAGTGCAGCGAGATGCCGCAGCGATCCGCCGATCGCGGTGACCAAGACGCAAGGAAGCGTGACGCTACCATGAAGTCTTGCAAACATGCGCGATGACCAGTGTCGATTATTCGGGCCTTTTTTTGGCACCACCCTTGCTGACACGCCACCTCGACCGGGCGATCTACCGGAACCTAAATCCTGGCTCACGCACCCGAGCAAACCGACCTCTCCGCCCACATCGATAACCGTACCCTGAACTCCTCCTCTTGCGGTCGCCCGGTCACTTCTTCTCCTGCTGATTTCCCCCTCCCCGATCCCGCCGCTCCGAAGCTCGACCACTGCAGTCGTGCTAGCTCGAGCGCGGATCATGCTCGCACCCGAGCACAATGCCGCGCCGCCCGCGGCGATCGTCTTCTTCGACGGGGAATGTCCGCTCTGCAATCGCAGCGTCGCCTTCCTCGCCCGGCACGACCGCGCCGGACGGCTGTCGTTCGCCCACCTGCAGGGAGCGACTGCGCAGCGCCTGCTCGACCCCGGCCTGCGCAATGCTGCTCGTGACGGCACGGTGGTGCTGCTCGAGCAGGATGCCGGCGGCCGATCGAGCGTCCGCAGCGCGGCGGTGCTGCGCGCACTCGCGCACGCGGCACCGCGCTGGGGCCTGCTGGCTGGTATCGCCGGCAGCCCGCTGGTGACCCGGATTCTCGACCTGCTCTACGCCTTCGTCGCGCGCCACCGCGACGACTGGTTCGGGCGCCACGATACCTGCGCCCTGCCCGACGCGTCGTTCCGGGCGCGCTTCATTGATTGAAACGAGGGGGCACGCCGGTTGTCACAACGAGGGGGCACGCGCCCCCTCGTGCGACGACTAGCGGTAGAACGCGGCGATGGTGTCGACCACGCGCTCCTGCTGCGCCGCCGTCAGCTCGGGGTACATCGGCAGGGCGAGAACCTCGGCCGTGGCGCGCTCGGTCTCGGGCAGGTCTCCGGGGCGGTAGCCCAGCCCGGTGAAGCACTTCTGCAGGTGCAGCGGGATCGGGTAGTAGACCTCGCTGCCGATCGCGCGCTCGCGCAGGTACTCGCGCAGCCCGTCGCGACGCGGCGCGCGGATCACGTACTGGTGGAAGATGTGCCGCGTGTGCGGCGCGACCTTCGGCAAGGTCAGCGTACCCTCGAGGCCAGCCGCCCGTAGGAGCTCGTCGTAGGCGGCGGCGCGGCGCGCCCGCGCGTCCGACCAGGCATCGACGTGGCGCAGCTTCACCGACAGGATCGCCGCCTGGATGCCGTCGAGGCGGCTGTTCAGACCGACCTCGAGATGCTCGTAGCGCTTCTCCGAGCCGTGCTCGCGCAGCCGCCGTACCCGGGCCGCGAGACGCTCGTCGCGCGCCGTGACGAGCCCGGCGTCGCCGGCCGCACCGAGGTTCTTGGTCGGATAGAAGCTGAAGCAGGCGAGCTCGCCGAACGTACCGGCGGTCACGCCGTCGCGCGCCGCGCCGATCGCCTGTGCGGCATCCTCGACGATCGGCAGGTGGTGCCCGTCGGCGATCGAACGGAATGCGGCGAAGTCGATGCACTGGCCGTACAGGTGCACCGGCAGGATCGCTTTGGTGCGCGGTGTGATCGCCCGCTCGACGGCGGCCGGCTCGAGCAGGAAGTCGCCCGCGCGGATGTCGGCGAACACCGGCACCGCGCCGAGGCGCGTGATCGCCGACGCGGTCGCGAAGAACGAGAACGGGGTCGTGATCACCTCGTCGCCCGGTCCGACGTCGAGCGCCATCAGAGCGATCAGCAGCGCGTCCGATCCCGATGCAACGCCGACCGCGTGCGGCACGCCGACGTAGGCCGCCGCCTCGCGCTCGAAGGCCGCGACGTAGTCGCCAAGCACGTAGCGCTGGCTGCGCAGCACCTCGAGCACCGCGGGTTCGAGCTGGTGCGCGATCGCCGCGTACTGCGCCTTCAGGTCGAGCTGGGGAACCGGCACGTCGCTCACGGCGCCACCCGGTTGCGCAGGACCGCCGGCAGCGTGCGCAGCGCGATCTCGAGATCGAGGCGCAGCGACCAGCGGTCGATGTAGTCGAGGTCGGCCTTGAGGCCCGACAGGAACGGCTGTCCGAGACGGTTGCTCACCTGCCACGACCCGGTGATGCCCGGCTGCATCGAGAAGCGCTTGCGCTGCCACGGCTCGAAGCCGGTGATCTCGCCCGCCAGCATCGGGCGCGGGCCGATCAGGCTCATGTCGCCGAGCAGGACGTTCAGGAGCTGCGGCAGCTCGTCGAGGTCGAGACGGCGCAGCAGGCGCCCGACACGCGTCACGCGGGGATCGCGGCGCAGCTTGAAGATCGGCCCGTCGGCCTCGTTGAGCTCGTGCAGCATCGGGCGCAAGCCTTCGGAGCCCTCGAGCATGCTGCGGAACTTGAGCATCTGGAAGCGGCGCTTGTTGAGTCCGATGCGCTCCTGCACGAAGAACACCGGGCCCGGCGAGTCGAGCTTGATCGCGATCGCGATCAGCAGCCACAGCGGCGACGTCAGGATGACCAGCAGCGGCGCCAGGATCAGGTCGATCGCCATCTTGACCGCGCGCCCCCACGGCCAGTGCTCCTGCGGATTGACCGACAGCAGCCGGTGATCGGCGATCTGCTCGAGCGTCGCCCGCTCGAGCCCCGCCCCGAGCGCGTCGAGCGCCAGGTGGAGGACGACACCCTCGCGGTCACAGGCCTGGATGAGCAGCCCGAGCTCGCGCGCGGAGAACGCGTCGCTGGTGATCGCGACCTCGTCGATCGCCTCGCGGCCGAGGAACTCGGCGAGCGAGCCCAGCATCGGCGCCTCGGTCGCGACACCGTCCTCGAGGATCGTCGTCAGCGGCGCGCGCAGATCGTCTGGCGAGAGCTGCGCGACCACGGTCACGCCGAACGCCGCTTCGTCCGCCAGCACCCGGGCGAGGCCCGCGGTCGCATCGTCGTCGCCGACCAGCAGCACGCGCGCGGCACCGGCGCCCGACACTCGTAGTCGGGCCGCGACCCGCCAGAACGCCAGCCGGACCGCACACAGCAGCGTGAACGCGCCGAAGCCGTACAGGCCGACGAACAGCCGGCTCACGTACGACAGCTTGAACACGAACAGCACCGCGAGCGTGACGACCAGGGCCAGCCCGACCGCAATCGCCACCGCGCGCACGGCGTCGCCCAGACGCGACAGGCTGGTCGAGCCGTAGGCGTCGAGCCGCCACAGAGCGACCAGGGTCGCGATGCTCGTCAGCGCGGCGGGCGCGATGTAGAGCTCGGGATCGTAGAGACGCGTCAGGTCGGCGGGCAGGAGGCTGGTCTTCGCGTAGTACGCGAGCGGAAAGGCGACCAGCAGGAGCAAGCCGTCGGCGATCTGCGTGAGATGACGGAAGTGCGCGGCCGGTCCGGCGCGTGCCACCGCACGCGGACGTCGCGGTGCGGCGCGACCGTTGCCACGCTCGGAGCTCGACTGCACGAATCGGCCCTCGGAGCTCGAGTCCCTACCCACCCCGCCGTGCCTTCCCGCAACCACGGCCATGACGACGCTCGCGTTACCCCAGGCGGCGGGTGCGTGCAACGCTGGGCGCCGATCGAGAGACCCTGTCGGAAGATGTCTGCCGCGCCATGGCGGGTCGCAACGCTGCTTCCTACGACGCCGTCATGGATGCTATCTCTCACCCCGTGGCCGAGCCCAAGCGCAAGGCGACCTACGACGACGTGCTCGCGGCGCCGGAGCACAAGGTAGCCGAGATCCTCGACGGCGAGCTCTTCCTCAGCCCCCGACCGGCGCTGCCACATGTGCAAGCCTCGTCTCGCCTGGGAGTCCAGATCGGCGCCCAGCGTTGCACGCA
>Ga0163146_10007018_pt1 | contig 12537 bp, 10 predicted proteins | sample OliLakLV19MP7G1_FD_148648 | JGI IMG/M metagenome (GOLD analysis project Ga0163146, IMG submission 148648) | Freshwater microbial mat bacterial communities from Lake Vanda, McMurdo Dry Valleys, Antarctica - Oligotrophic Lake LV.19.MP7.G1 | ecosystem: Environmental > Aquatic > Freshwater > Lake >... | reverse complement strand
GCCCGAGCGCAGGCAGGCAACGACCTCCGCGATTTCCTCTTCGCCGATTGTTGGCCGATGAAAGGGTATAAACTCCCTGGAATTCAAAATGAACCGTCCTTAAGTTTAGTAGCCGCGACGCCCTGGCCGGTACCGGCGGGCAGAAAGCCCCAGGCCTCGGCTTGGGCGAGTTCGGGGGGATCGGGAAATCGTGTTTTACCGCAGGCTCTGGAGACAATCATGCCTGCCGTACGGACCATCAGGCGGATGTTGTACAACAGGCCCGCCTCCCGGATGTAGACTCGATCCAGCGCAATTTTGACGGGCAGCACCCGTTCCGAGTAGATCGCCACCGGATCCTCGACGTCGAGTAAAGATTCCAAATGGGTGTAATAGTAAATGCTTCCCGGACTGAGCAAACCCGGAGGAACGGAAAGGGTCTCCCGGGCCTCGGCCGTGTAGATATCCCGTACGATCGCCGGATCCTCCGGACGGGGGCCGGCAATACACATTTCTCCGCGCAGAATGTTGACAAGCTGCGGCAGTTCGTCGATCTTCAGCGCGCGCAGCAGCGCCCCCACGGCAAAGACCCGGCGATCTTTCTGGGCGCTGATCACCGGTCCGGTTTCCCGGCGCACGTGCATGGTGCGGAATTTGTACATTTCAAACAGATGCCCCAGCTTGCCCACGCGCTGGGCCCGGAACAGTATCGGGCCCGGGCTGCCGATGCCGATACCAATGACGGCCAGCAATAGTACGGGCGCGCAGACGACGAGGGCGACGGATGCGACGGCGACGTCGAAGAGGCGGATGGCGGGCGTCGGATATTGTTTCACCGCGTGAGCCGTGTGAATGCGTCCTCGGCGGCTACGGTTGCTTTGGAACGATTGAACCAATAGAGCAGCCCGGCAAGAAATCCGATTCCGTAAGAGATGTGGTAGATCGCAAAGACGACCGGAAGTACAGGCAGTAGCTTCCATCCGCTCCGTCTGGCCGTGGTCAGCGAGGCCAGCAACAGGACCGCCAGATAACAGCCATCCATAATCGCCAATGCCGCTCCGACGGCCATTCCCGGCGGCGGCCATTGGCAAACCCAGGCAACGGCCGCCGCCGCGAGTAAGAACACATTGACGGCGGCGAAAGTTCCGGGGATCACGTGGCGCCAGGAGGCCGGAATTTTATGCTTCCGGATGACCGCGACCTTCCAGAACCCGTACTGAAAGTATTGCCGGAAAAGCGCGCCGAGCCGCGGACGGGGGTAATACCAGAAGCGGATTTTAGGCGACTGCCAGATTTTGCCGCCGGCGCGAATCGTCCGTAGATTCAGTTCATCGTCCTGATTACGCACGAGCGATTCATCGAAAAGGCCCAATTCCTTTAGCCGCCCGGTTCTCCAGCATCCAAACTGAACGGTATCGGCGTAACCCTCGTAATCGTCCATCGGGGACTTGGCGCCGCCACAGGAAAATGGGGAGTGATACGCCGCCGCAATGGCGCTTTGTATGTACGTCCGGGATTTGGTGCGCACTGGACCGCCGACATTATCGGCGCCGGTTTGCTCCAGCACTTCGATCGAACAGCGGATGAAATCGGGCTCGTATTCGGCGTGGCAGTCCACGCGCAGCACATAAAGTCCCCGGGCTTGGCGAACCGCCGCGTTAAGCCCGGTCGAAACTATGCGGCCCTGATTATCGATCACGAGCAGCCGCGGAGCATACCGCAACTCCATTTCGCGCAATGCTTCGCGGGTGCCGTCATCGCTCATCCCGTCGGCGACAATCAACTCCCAGTGGCCCGCCGGATAGTCCTGGGCGAGCAGAGATTCCATAAATGGCCGGATATGGCGGATTTCATTGCGGCACGGAGAAACGACCGAAACGACGATGGGATTGGCGGCTCCGTTCATGAATTCCCCGTGCGGTCCGGCGCCGCCGATGGCGCCGGCGGGCGCTGTTCCGGAGGGAGATTGCAGATAACCGCCCGGAACTTACCGTTGACGCCGCGGGGGATGCGCCCGGCGGGTTCAAAATCGATCCGGACCGGACCCATCCGCGCCCGCAATCGTTCGGCGATTGAGCGCTCCGCCCGCGAGTCGAAACCGGCGGCCGGAACATAGACTACGCGTACCCGGTCCAGCTCTTCCTGTATGATTTGCGCTTCCTGAATGGGAAGTCCCTCCTTGAACACGGGATCGAGGCGGCCAATGCCGCGGCCATCCATGGTGTATAACACATCGTCAATCCGGCCTTCGAGCGACCGCAGTACCGGCAAGGTGCGTCCGCACGGACAATCGCCGGCCGCATCCAATTCACCGCGATCCCCCACCCGGTATCGGATCAACGGCATATCGGGGTTGAACAGTCCCGTGCAAATGAGTTCGCCGGCGCGGACTTCGGTAATCCCGGCTTCCGGCCAGAGATGAAGGCGCCCCTGCTCGCACTCGCTGGCCGCCGTAACGATTTCAGCCATGCCATAGGTTTCGCGAACCGGACAACCGAAAGCCTGGGTAATGGCGCGCCGCTGATAGTCGAAAATGGGCTCGGCGTTAGTGATCGCCACCTTCATCGGAGGCGCCTCCAGCCCGCGCTCCAAGGCTGCGGCGGCCAACGCGTAAAGCGAAGAGGAGTAGCCCAGCAGATAGCGGATGCGATACCGGCGCAATGCGTCCAGGTAGTGCGGGATCGCTTCCGGCGCCAAGTGATAAGAGGACATGTACAACTGGTTCAAGCCGGCGTTCCAGACCCAGAACGGCGGCTTCCCCTGCTTGCGGGGAATCACCAGTTGCCCCCCTAAAATTGCCCACCGGTCGTTCCACGATACTCCATACCACCGGCGGAGGCGGGCCTCAAACAGGGCGTACCAGCCCCGGACCGTGTCCCGGCTCAGCCAGATATTGAGCGAGGTGCCGCTGGTGCCGCTGGTGTGATCGTGGAAAAGCCGCCGGATGTCGCGATCCCGGGAGACAAACGCGCGCGCGTTGACTCGCAATGGTTCCTTTTCCAGAATGGGCCAGTTTTCGAGCTTCTCCCAGCCCGTGCGGCCGTTCCACAATTCCTTGTAATAAGGCACCTCGTTGACGGCTCGGCGCAGAATGAAGGCGAGCCGCTCCTGGCGCCATTGCTCCCATCGCCCGTTTGGCCACCGGTCGCGTTCCAGCGCTTCGGCGGCAAGGTGTTCGGAATCGGGCCCATACCGCCACCGGCTAAGCTCCCATCCGCGCGCGCTGGCGGCCAGAGTTCGCCCCCACGCCGGCAGCATATGGTAAAGGTCGAGCGAGGTCACACGGCGTTCTGCTTTACAATCTGATCGAGCAGCAATTCCCATTGCCGAAGCACCAGCGGCCAGTCGCAGGGCGCGGCGGTACGGGCGGCATTGGCCGACAGGCTCGCCGCCAAGTCCGCGTCATCGAACAGCCGCTGGACGGCGTCGCTCATGGCTTCGGCGTCGCCGCGCGGGGTTAACAGCGCGTCTTTGCCATCGGTCAGCATATAGGGAAGCCCGCCCGCGTCGGTGGTGACCACGCAAAGTCCGCACGCCATCGCCTCCAGAACGCTCACCGGCGTATTGTCGATGTTCGTTGTATTGAGAAAGATATCGCCTTCATCCAGCCAGCGGGGAACTTCGGTCTTGGGAACGCCAAGGACTATCTGAACGCAATCGCTCACGTGTAACTCATCCGCCAACTGGCGGACGCGCGCCAAACTCCCATCCCCCTTGTCCGGACCAATCATGGTGAGGGTGGCATCCGGGATCCGGGTTCGAATGTTCGCCAGGACGCGAATCGCCATTTCCGGGTTATAGATACCATGAAACGCGCGCAGCCACACTAGGCGCGGCTTCACGTGGCGGCGGGCGCGAAAAGGATAAAGCCGCAAGTCCACGGCATTCGGCAGCAGGACAATTTCCGGACAGTAGGCGGCCATCCGCCGCAGCAGGTAAGGGGAAGGAGCGGTGACGATGGCGGCCGAGGCCAGCAGGCGCCCTACGCGGCTGGGATTCGATTGCGCGAACTCGGGCAGGCGGCCGCCGCGGAGCGCCAGCACATACGGGCGGCGGGCACGGCGGAGCGTCCAGCAAACGGCCTCCGCCCACAGAAATGCCGTGTCGCTAAACACGTCGACCTGCGCGGCGCCAAATCGCTTCCGCCATAGCCACGCGCTAAGAGTCATGTCGGCCAACCGCGCCAGACGGTTGCGTTTCCGGGAAACCGATAAAACGCTCCAGCCGCGCTGGCCAAGCCGCGGAGCCAATTCTTCGCCAATTGAGCGCGTGCCGCCCGCGCTGGAGAAAAAGTTCCCGACGATGAGAACGCTGCGCGCCACGCTTCCAGCCATGCCCGCGTCCGGAAGTGTAGTACCCGAAGCGGAGACTATGGACACAGCTTTTTAACCATCTTTCCCTTCCATCGTACGCCTTCCTCAGCTCGAATCCAACCCAACCGTTCGTAAACGGTCACAGCCCGGGTATTGGCCGGATCCACCGTCAAATGCATTTGCGTCAGTCCCATTTCCCTGGCGGCAGCCTCACAATGCAGCATTAACATCTTTCCGATACCCGAACCCTGATGGCGCGGCGACACGGCGATGGAAAGAATGCCGAACGACTTCGCCGCCGACCGTGGAGGGGACGGCAAGGGGCGCCGGCCCAGCCGCCAAAGCAACCGCAATCCGGTGCGGATTCGCGTGCGAATCAACTCGTTGCCGGCCAGCCAGGGTCGAACCAGAAGCCGGCCGAGCAAAAACCCCCGGTGCTTCCTGAGAAAACCGCTGGTGGAGCCGTTAAAAAGTCCCGCAAAGCAAAACCCGACCAATTCCTGTCCGCTTTCCGCGCCCACCGCCACGGCATCGTGCGGTCCAAGAAGTTGCCAGGAATAATACCGGCGCACCGCCTCCGGACCGAAAGCGGTAATCGCGCTCTTCGGGAACGCGGCGCAGTGTACCCGCGCCACAGCGCTCAAATCGGCGGTGTCCAGATTTCTTATCCCCGGGCTGCCCATAGTTCGTCCCGGCGCGGAGTTGTTGTCCGTTCAGGCCTCCTGTACAGATGCTTCAGCCGCACAAACGCAATGCCAAACATAAATCCGGCGGCGGCAATGCGCATTGAACTCGCCCCGCTAAAGAGAATGCTCCATAGTACAAATGAGGATGCATAGGATTTCTCCTGTACCGTTGTCGTCCTCAGCACGGCACTGACCGCCATCGCCGCAATCAGCAGAATAGCCGCCAAGCCGAACATTCCGTGCTCGGCGAGCAAACGGGTGAACTCATTATGGGTCGCCGCCGCCCGGCCGTACAGGGCCAAGTGAGCGAAGGCCGATCCGCCGACACCCACGCCAAAAATACGGTTCTGTTCCCAAATAATAAAGTCGGCATGCATCAGTTCTTCCCGGCCGCTCAGATCCTGTAAAGTGTATCGGGCCGTCAACGCTCCAGCGGTGTACTCATCCAGCAGCGGATAGAGAACAAGTCCGCAAAATCCCACCAGAATGGCAACCCAGACGACAAGGCGCCCGCGTTCGCGGGACTGGCGCATTTTAAAGAAAACGGCTGGGGCCAAAGCCATAGCCGCCGCGACCACTCCGCCGCGTGAAAACGTCAGAACGGCCTGCATAATAAAAAACGCGGCGACACACAATACAATCAGTTGTTTGCGCCGGTCCTTGGAATTCAACACATAATGCACCGCCAACAGCGCTCCGAGCCCGAGCATTGCCGATACCTGGTTGGGGCCGAACCCGCCACTGGCGTCATGCATCGATTCTGTACCAAATTGGATGTCGGGATTAGAAAAGGTTCCGTGCGCCGCGATCATGGTAATCCCCGCCAAAGGAGTAATAATAGCGAGCGGCAAAAGCTTCCACTCCTCAGGGAACAAGGTAACGTTGGCGAAGAAGCAAACAGTGGCGAACAACGACACTGGACCGGAGAGATTAAATGAAATGCCGGCTCGCAGAGCCTCTCCCGAAAGGGTGCCGTAGGACACGGCCAAAGCCGGCAGCAGGAGAAGAAAATAACTAACGGCGATCTTGGGAATTACGTAGTGTTTAAGCCTAACTAGAGCTATTATGCTCATTAAAGTAATCGTATATTTTGATATTTCATACGGTAAGGTCGAGTTGCTCATTCGCCACAAAACCTCGGCGCCGACGATATAACCCATGATCCAAGCGACCGGGGCTATCTTTTTACTGAAGACCGCAGCTCCAATGCCGAGCAGAACGGTCCCCCCGCAATGGACATTGGCTAGAGCCGAGAGGCGGTGCATGACCAAACCCAGCAAGGCGTGGCCGATCAAAATAAGCGCTAGCAAATGCGGGGTCAGGCGGCCGGCCAAGGAACTCCCGCCCAAAGCGGACAGTTGGTCCGTTTGACCCATGGGCGACTCGTTTCTCATTGTCTGAGATCCCGCTTGCGGCACGGCTTTCATAATAACAATCAATCGGGCGGAAAGATCGCAAAACCAGCAAGTTTTACCGTCTTACGTAAAAACTTCACAGCTATCGAAACGGGCGGCGGACGGCAACTACATCTGATATAGCTATTGCTTTCAGCGTGTTAAGTGCACGTATCAATTCTAGCACTCCATATTTGGAATTGGCACCCGAACTGCAGTACCAGGACGACTATCACTGTCTCGTACATCAGTCTCATGCATCGATCCGGTCAGTCCACAGCGTTGCTTTTTAAGAACGCGAGTGACCCGGAACGGCGACGCGTTCTTTGAAAAGGGAAGGAAGCGAAAGGTCTTACAGCTACTGAAATAATGGCCCAGCGGCAAACTTCAATACCGGCCCTTTTTGCTTATATCGGCAAACATGCCGATTCGTTGTTGGCTATTTTGGCGCGATGTCGTGCCTTCCTCTGTACGGCGATCCGCGCGCACGCTTCCGGCGAGGTCTGGAGAATAGGACCTCACGGTGGTAGTAAGAGGCGTTGCCTCCGGGAATAAGGTGCGAGAGCGCATATCCTCGTAAGCATTTTTCCCGATGCAGCGCTGGTCGTTTAGTACCGATAGAAAACTGTAATCGAACAACAAATGGAGTACATGTAATGAAAGTATTTTCTCGAGCCGTCGCGTTGGCGGCCAACTTATTCGCCCTTCCGGCTATGTTTTTGCCGGCCCCGGCGGCATGGAGCGCGCAGTTCTACGTATCCGCCACCGCCTCTCCGCAGGGCGACGGATCGATCGGCAATCCGTGGCCGATGAAAGTCGCGCTGGCCCATCCCGGCGTTGTTAACGCCGGCGACACCATTTGGTTGCGGGGGGGATTGTATTGGGGCCGGTTCAGCAGTGCTTTGAGCGGCAATCCGGGAAATCCGATAGTCGTCCGTTCCTACCCCGGAGAATGGGCCCGGATTGACGGTTTCGCTCATGTGTCGCTGGTGACCGCGATTACGCCGAACGACACTAAAATCCAGGTGTCGGATACATCGGCGATTCGACTCGGGGCGGTACTTAAGATTAACAATGAAGGCATTTACGTCAAGGGAATCAATGGCTCCATGCTCACCGTGGTGCGCGGCTGGGGCGGAGCGGCGCCCGGATCCTATCCGGCCGGTTCGTTGTTCGGCTTCACGGACACCATTTTCACAATCGGCGGCACTTATACGAACTACATGGGATTTGAAGTCATGAGTTCCGATCCCGTACGGACGACATTGCTCGCCGGTTCGGCCCCGTCCGATATTACCCGCGGAGATGGCATCAATGTGCATGGCCCAGGCATCAAATTGATCAACCTGGTTGTACACGATACGGGCGACGGATTCTTCCTCGGTGAACAGGCGCTGGACTTAGAAGTGTCCGGTTGCATCAGTTATAGTAACGGGTGGCAGGGAGCGGATCGCGGGCACGGACACGGATTATATATTCAGAATCTGACCGGCATCAAGAAGATCAGCGATGTTATCTCATTCAACAATTTCGCCACCGGAATGAAAGTGTTCGGCCGGGCCGCTTCCGCCGTGGGCGTGGACTTTTTCGGCATCGTCAGTTTTAACAATGGCTCCATGCGCGCGCCGGGGTTTGGCCGGGGAACGAATCTTTACGCTGGAACCGACTCACTGCCCGCGGATCTGATTAGCGTAAACGATTCCTACTTCTTCCATACTCCCGGAGCCGGCGGGGAAAACCTGCACTTTGGATTCTCCAGTCCGTCCAACGACCGGTTAACCGTTAAGAATAACCGTTCCTACGGCGGAAATATTCCGATGGACGTGTCCTTATGGCGAAACACAACCGTCACCGGAAATACGTTCTATATCTCCAGTTCCGGCAGTTGGTCCAGTCAGATGCTGGTCAATTTTCGCACTTCCTCGTCGTCTCCGATTGTGAACTGGGGCCAGAATCAGTATTTCAATGCGGCTCCCGCCTTTACCAACGGCGTCCAGTATTCGATGGGGTTCAACACCGTAAAGAATTCACTGGGCGGCGGACGTCTCTCATTCCCCGAGTGGAAAGCGGCCTGTAACTGCGATTCGAGCAGCCAGTACACGGCCAGCGCGCCCACAGGCGTTGAAATTTACGTGCGGCCGAACGCCTACGAAGCCGGACGCGCCAACATCGTTGTGTTCAATTGGAGCGGTGTCCCCGCCGTTTCCGTCGACCTTTCCGGGAAGTTGAATATAGGCGACAGTTACGAGATCATGGACGCGCAGAACTATTTCGCCGCGCCGCTCGGGTCCGGCGTTTTCACCGGCGCTCCGGTATCGATCCCCATGACGTTAAGCGTGGTTTCGGCCCCCTCCGGGACTGTACCGACTCCGCCCGTCCACACGGCTCCGATGATGGGAACATTTGTCCTGCGGAAAACAATCTCCACAGGGGCTTCGGTGAGCGTCACTCCTACCAGCGTCAGTTTGAACCAGTTGCAATCGCAGCAATTCACCGCGCAGGTCACCGGAGCGGCGAATACAAGCGTGACTTGGTCGATGTCGCCTGCCACCGGTACCCTTTTCCCTTCGGGCCTCTATGCGGCGCAGAACACGATCGGCGCCGCTTCCACGGTTACCGTAAAGGCGACGAGCGTGGCTGATCCCACTAGATTCGCCACCGCTGTCGTCACTCTCACACCCCCGGGGGCGGTTAGCGTAGCTTTGAGTCCGGCCATCGTGAGTTTGGCAGGCGGCACTTCGCAACAGTTCGCCGCACAGGTCACTGGCAGCACCAATACGGCGGTCACCTGGTCCATGTCTCCGGCTACCGGTTCGCTTTCAACCGCTGGCCGCTACACCGCGCCGAACCCGATCACCGCCGCATCTACGGTTACCGTAAAGGCGACGAGCGTGGCTGATCCCACCAAGTTCGCCACCGCGGTCGTCACTCTCACGGCTCCGGTGACGGTTAGCGTGGTGGTGAGTCCGGCCAGTGTAAGCCTCACCGGCGGCACTTCGCAACAGTTCGCCGCGCAGGTCACGGGCGCCGCTAACTCGGCAGTCACCTGGTCCATGTCTCCGGCTACCGGTTCGCTGTCAACCACGGGCCGCTACACCGCGCCGGCATCGATCTCCGCCGCTTCCACGGTTACCGTGAAGGCGGCCAGCGTGGCCAATCCCGCCAAGTTCGCCATCGCCGTCGTCACTCTGACGCCCACGGTGACGATTAGCATAGCGGTGAGTCCGGCCAGCGCGAGTCTGATCGCCGGCATGTCGAAACCGTTCACCGCACAGGTCACGGGCAGCACCAACCAAGCGGTGACATGGTCGCTGTCGCCCGCTATCGGAACCATCTCGGCGGCCGGCAATTACGCGGCCCCGGCGTCGCTGTCCGCAGTCGCGACTGTGACCGTGACCGCCACTAGCGTAGCGGACCCCACACGCAAGGCGACGGCGTTGATCTATCTCAATCTCAACAATCCCGCCATCGCGATCAGTCCCATCACCGCCATAGTAAGGTCCCGGAAAACCTTTCAGTTCAGTTCCACGACACTCGGACTTGCCAGTCCGGCCGTTGTATGGTCGGTGGTCACGGTTGGAGGCGGTACCATCACGCAGAGCGGTCTTTATACCGCGCCTGCCGTGACGGCCAACAAAAACGTCATCGTCCGGGTAACCAGCCCCATCTATACAACCAAATTCGCGCAGGCAACCGTAACCGTGACCCCCTAAAACCGGACTATTCTCTTGCCGGGCGCGCTGGATCCAGCGCGCCCGGTTTCTTGTGTGCCGGGCATGGTCGACAGCTTGAAGGTCAAAGCCCTTTGCCGGGAGTCCGCCTCAAGGCCGGGGGTCAAGCTGCGGCCTTCTCCTTAGTGCGAAACTGCGGATACCAGCGCCGGAATACGTCATCCAACTCGTTGTTCAATACACAGTTCGGAATGAACTCCCGGTTGTTGCGGATGTAGATTTCGAACTCTGTCAGACCTGCCGCCAACTTCTCGGCCGCCGCCGAATGAGCCCGGATCAACTCCATGTCCAGCAGCATGTCGCTCACCCGATCCAGGGCCTCGGCGAGATTGCCGTGCCATAGCAGATGCTTCACGCTGTCGATCCGCTTTGACATCGCAGTGGCTGTCTCGGCTCGGTCTACTTCGGCCCGCAGCGACTTGGTCTGTTGCTGCAGAACGGTGATGCGCATCATGATGTGGAACCAGTCGATCCAGTGTTCGCTGCCGGGATGCAGGTGCGTTTGCACCCGCCGCACATCCTCGCCTCCATCCGACATGAACACCACCTGCTGATTGTCCTGCAACCCTTGCGACTTCATCAGTTCGAACAGCCTCCGCCGGGGCTTCTGCACATAGCCAAAGCACCTTGACTCCGGTACTTCCTCGTCGCCAGCCCGCCGAAACGCCACCACGCTTCGTCCAGCGATCACCTCGAAGAAGCCTTCCTTGTGCGCCGCACGCACGTAGCCGCCGTCGATGCCCACCGTAACCGGACCATCCGGCGGGGCCTGCTCCTGCTGCTCGACGATTTGCTCATCTGGGAACAAGTTGAGCCGACGCTCCTCGCCCAGTTCTTCCTCCATTCTCTCGGCCGTTGCCTGGACGTGACGGCGGATTGTCTCGGCATCAGCGTCCGCCGCAGCCAGGCCGCCGCAGGCCGGAATGTTTTGGGCCCGCTCGGCTGACACGAGCAGCGATTCCAACGCGCGTTAGTGACCTCCACTGCTCCAAACAACGTCTTCACTTCGATTTTCCCGCCGCCCTTGACGGTATAGCGATCCCCGCAGTTCGGGCAGCGGCGCCGCCGCTCCAAATTCTCGGCGGCCTGCCGGGCGACCACGAAGTCCTGCACGCTTTCCAACATCGCCTTGCTCTCGCACAGGTTCAATCCCAGCGTTTCCATCGCCAACTCGCGACGCTCCATTTCCAGCAGCACATCGCTGCGGTGCTCTTGCCCGGCGTCGCAGATGCAAACCACTTCCACCCGGAACTTCATGCGAACCTCCGGTATTGCGGCAGCTTGGCCAATCGCTCCTTGGCTTCTCTCAGATTGAACCGCTCCGGCTCCAGCCGTGCGGATTGTTCCAGGCGGCGATCCAGACTCTCGGCACCATCGGCCAGCACGCTCCGCAGCAATTCCACGTGCTCGCTGGGTCATCCGGGTGCGCGGCCGCGAGCACGCCAATGGTGGTCTCCACCTGCGCCGGTTCGCCCATCTGCTCGCCCATCTCCTGCCGCTTTAACATCAGCCAGTATCCGGTTGGGCCGCCGGAATCTTGCGGTGGTGCCGCTCCCCGCCCACCGGCACACACTGGCGTTTCATCGCCCTCCGCACCATCTTGCAGATCGACAACGCGGAGTTCCCATTCCCACTGGTCCAGCGCGCCGATGGTATAGAGAAACTTCTCCCGGCGATGAAGTTGGAAATCGCGGAGTTTCTTGGACCGGGTCTTGCGCTGGAAGCTGTTGAACTCCTGGCCCTGAATCTGGAACGCGTAACCGATGCCGGAATCCCAGCCGAGCACGGCGTGAACGATGTCATCGAAATCGGTCGGGTCCAGAGAGTCCGGCACAGCCACGAGGCGGATGACCATTGGGTAGACGTCGCGGACAACAGCACGGAGAATCAATCGTTTGAAGGATGTTGCTGGCATCCTCCCAGCCCAATGCCACTTACTTTGAGTACAAAGTAATTGAACTGGAAGCGGTTTGCTGATATTTCTGAAAAAATCAAAAAGGATCGTTTATGTTTTGATAGGTGAACATACCTCAATCGCCCATTTTGTTTGACTTGTTTTTCCTCCCAGCCTACGCCGACCCCCGACCTTGAGACGGACTCCAATCAGGCGACGACTTCCCTTGACCGCATGCGTCCGGTTTCGATGGGGCCTTTTCGCTAGGCCGGGACATACCGCTTGATGGCGATGTCGCCGGCATGCTGCCGCGTTCTCGCCACGGCGTAGGCGAGCTGCATCCGCAGCAAATGGTCCATGTCCGGCCCAAAAGCCTTTTCGTTGCGCTGCGCCATTTCCGGCGTCAGCGCGGCTTTGCCGTCGTCTGGAGATTGGCCATTTTCGAATCTTGACGCGCTGTTATTTTTCTCTGAACTTTCTCGCCTATTTCCTTTAGAGTGATCGTGCGGGCCTGTATTTAGGTCTTACTCATGCCAGTCA
>Ga0163146_10007011_pt1 | contig 12546 bp, 10 predicted proteins | sample OliLakLV19MP7G1_FD_148648 | JGI IMG/M metagenome (GOLD analysis project Ga0163146, IMG submission 148648) | Freshwater microbial mat bacterial communities from Lake Vanda, McMurdo Dry Valleys, Antarctica - Oligotrophic Lake LV.19.MP7.G1 | ecosystem: Environmental > Aquatic > Freshwater > Lake >... | reverse complement strand
ATCCTGCACTGTGCCGACATGTCTTGTCGAACCGTTGGAATCTGTTGCCGGTTGGACGATCGTTCTCACATCGCGCACGAGACCGTCGGCGCGCACAATCCTATGTTCGATCTCGATCGGTTTTCCCGTCGCCGTTCCGAGATTGAGCTGGTATGCCACCTCGGCCTGGTCGTTGGCAAACACGTAGTTCATCCAACTCAGGCCCAAGGCGGGTTCCTGCCCGGGGCACAAACCCATGATTCGGTACATTTGGTCTGACCAATATCTCGAAACGACTCTGTTTTCTTTGTCGATCGTCGCCGCAAAGCTCCCGATGTTGGCAATGCTCTGCGCCGAGGCTAGCGCTTCGCGGCTGTCTCGGACACGGTTCGCGGCCAATATTGTCTCAGTCTGGTCGAGCGTAAGAACGCTGCGGCAATCATGACCCTCAAAACTATGGTCGTGCGCATAGATTTCGACTTCGAAGATTGTTCCGTCCTTCTTCCGATGGCGGCCTTGTAACATCTCACTTGGGCAATCACCGGTAAGCATCTTGCGCGCCGCATCAACTTGGTCCGGCAATTGCAAATCAAACAGTCGAATTTGCAAAAACTCTTCTTTGCTATAACCGTACAGCTCGCACGCGGCAGAGTTCACCAACAACACCTTGCTTGTTGGGCGGTCCACAACCATTCGAGACATGGGGCTCCGTCCAAACAGCAAACGGTAGTTCGTTGCGCTTCGCAACATCGCCTCCTCGGCCACGGTTTGCTCGCCAATATCGGCCAGCATGAATAGGGAACCGGTGAATGCACCGTCGCGATGGGGGATCGGGCGCAATCCTGCCTGCACGTGCTGGACACCGTGTGGATATTCCAACGAAGCGCGATAGTTGACTGGCGCTCCATCCCGCTGCGCTGCGAACAATCGGTGAAAGGTTTCCAACTGGCCGGTCGCAACGAAGTCCCGATAGTGCCTGCCCACCAGCATGTCGGCGGGCTTGCCCACAATCCGGGAGAACTCGGCGTTCGCCATTGTGCAGTTACCATCCACATCGAGCACGGCAATGCCTTCCTGTGCCGTTTCCACAATATGGCGATAGCGCTCCAGGCTGCGGCTAAGCGCATTCGCCGACTCCTGCGCCAGCTTCCGTCGGGACGTTCCCGCCGAGTAGATCGTAAAGCCCAGCAGTGTGGCCATCGACAGCAGGGTCGGCGTGAACCACGGCTGGTCCTGCAGCGGCATCGCCCGGATTGCAAACTCCATTTCCGCGGGAGTCGCATCGACATCCAACCCGTTGTCGCGAGATCGCACAGCAATCTTGTGGGTGCCCAAGGGCAGTTGCGCGATGTCGAATGGATTTTCTGTAGACACCACAAAGGGCGACCACGCACCGTCGTTCAGCCGCCACGAGTAAGAGGCGCTCATGTCGCGCGACGAATCCCCCTCGAATCGCCCGAACGCCAACGCGGACGCCCTCAGCGGCTGACCGGTCACGATACGAACATTGGCCGCTTGGATTCGAGTTTCCGGGGCGATCCCGTCCGGCTGAAATCGGAACAAACCATCGGGCGTACCAGCGAAGAATACGCCGCTGCGGTCGCGACTGACCCAACTGACACGCTCACCGTTGGGCACCGGCACCGCAATCGGATCGTCTCCCGTTGCATCCGGAATCACAAAGAACCTGCCATTGCCCCCCGCCAGAAGCGATCCATCGGCACCCCGTGTCAGCGACGTCAACAGTTCTGTGGGATAAAACTTCTCAGCGGTGGACGTTCGAAGCAGTAAGCCCTCCCTGCCCCCCAAGGTTCCTTCGAGCACGCTCCACCGGCGTCCGCCTTGCGTGGCAGTCGATGCCGCCCGCCGGGCCGGCAACGAATCGAGCAATCCCCAGCCACTCTCTTTGGTCCATTGGTTCAACCCGAATTCTTTAAAATAGAGATCTCCGGGTGGTGAGGTCGTCACTGCACCCAGGGCGATCTCGTGCGCCTCACGCTTGCCGCTTTCTTCGATTCGCGCCAGCCGGTAGCCACCGGACGCCGCATTCCGGGTGGCGTACCAGATTCCACCCTCTGAAGCCGGACCTTGAAACACTCGATTCTTTGGGTCCAGCTCCGCAACCTTGTGCCGGTGCCAATGCTTTCCGTTGTAGTCGGATACGAGCCCCTTTCCCGACCCATCCAAACCGATTGCCCATACAGTGCCCTTCGAATCCACCGCGATCTGCCGCGGTGTTCGAATCCCGGTCTCATCCTCGCCAAACGTTCGCCGATGTCCGGAATGCAGATTGGTCACACCGGTCCGGTCGATCGCCCAAATGGATTCCGAGTTGCGCCACCAGATCTCGTCGAAAACACCCCGCCGAACCCATTGCTGCCCGTCCAGTTCCGACAGGCTGCGCCCCCCTTCCAGCGCCCAGAGTTCCTCTCTGCCGGTGAGGAAATATTGTCTCGACCCACCCGCCAGAAACTGCCACTCGCGATTCCCGCGTCCCCAACGCGAAAGGCTGCCCGGTCCACCGAACCAAATCGAGCCATCCGATGCCTCATTGAGGAAGATGCCCCAGCCTTGGGGAGCGCGGAACCCGTCCGAAACCTGGTTCCATGCTTTACCGTTCCATTCGAAAAACGCTTTCTGATTCGACTTGATATCGCCCGCAATCATCACCTTGCCATCTCTGGTGGCGACAATTCCATAGTTATGCTTTGGTGGATTCCCAAGCTTGACCCACCCTTCGGGCCGCATCGTCCAGGTCGAGAATCCATTCGAGAGTACGACGCCGGTCGTAGCCGTCTCGACCATGGCCGACGAACCCCAGTGTTCCCGAGGCTCAAGCCTTCCCAATGGTTCCCGCTTCCACAGGTCCCCTTCGAGCCGCGCCGGACCTTCCAACGTCATGGCGAAAATCCGTCCCTTGGAATCCGTGAACTGGTCGACCACAAAGCCACTCGGAAGACCTTGCTTCGCTCGATATTGTGTCCACTGCCCATCCCGCAGACGGCTCAATCCAGCGTCAACCTCCGCGCTCGGCCAGCTATCGCTCGCGAACCAAAGCGTCCCCTGCCGGTCTTCCACGATCCGGCGCACATTCCGCCCAACCAGACCGTGCTCCGCTCCCGCTGTCGAAAATCTCTTGCCGTCGAAAATCCCCGCGCCTTGCGGCGTGCCCAACCACAATTGCCCCTTACTGGTGACCAGTGCGCAGCGAATAACATCGCTCGGCAACCCCTGCTCTTTTCCAAACCGCTCGGTGGAATAGCCGTCATAGCGGTAGAGTCCGCCACTCGTCGCGATCCAAACGTAGCGTATCCCACCTTTTTCATCTTTCTCGAAGCTGAAATGGTGAATCGTGAAGTGCGTCAGTCCGAGCTTTTCAAGAAGTGAGTCCACCCGGCGATCTGGTTCCCACGCGGGTGCTTCCTGGGAAAGTGCTTCGCCTGCAAATAACTGCCACACCAGAATGGCGCGGAAGAGCCGTGCCGACGTGGGCAGCAGATGCCGCGGATGCCGCAGAAACCAGCGCATAGTTCGTCTCCTATGTCGCCGAGTAGCCTGCCAGAGCTTCCACTCGGCAGTAGAGATCGAGAGGATCGAAAGGCTTTTGAATGAAATCCACATCCGCCTCGCCGACGTAATAGCCCGACATGAGCAGCGCAGGCAATCCAGGCTTCAACTTCCTTGCCGCCTCAATGATTTCGAGTCCCGTACCATCCGGCAGGCCGAAATCGACCACCACCATCCGGATGAGTTCGATATCGAGCAATGCCTTCAAACCGGTCTGCACCGAATCGGCCGTAATCATTCGATACGGTAAATCGGCGAGAGAGCGGGCCACCAAGGCGCAAACCCTCGGCGCGTCGTCAACGATAAGGATGGAATCCGCCACGTTAAGGATGGAATCCGCCACGTTAAGGATGGAATCCGCCGCGTTTCGGTTCATTGGTCACCTTCGTATTGGCTGTTGGGCGGAATGGGGAAAATAGCCCTGACCATGGTTCCTTGGCCAGGGCTGGTATCGATGCGAAGCGATCCGTCGGCAATGCTCGCCCGCTCCGCCATTCCCGCAAGACCTAGAGACAATTGCATTTCAGCTAGGTCGAAGCCACGACCATTATCGTAAATCTCGAGAATGACCGAACTGTCTTCTCGTGTCAGGTGTATCCTCACATTGCTAGCCCCCGCATGTTGTGCAATATTCAAAAGACTTTCCTGGGCGATCCGAAACACCGCCAGCGCCGCTTTGGGTTCCAACGGAATCTCTTCAAGTTCGCATTCAACCGCGATTCCAGTGGATGCCTGATATCTCTTCGCTTCCTGCCGCAGTGCCATCACCGGGCCGAGCGTCTCGATCATCGGGGGACGCAAATTGTTAGAGATGGCAATGACAGATTCCGACATCTGTCTCGCCGCTTCAACCAAATCGTCCACATCGTTCAGAATTCGTTCGCTGTCCGCTTCAGTCAATTGCCGTTTCATCGATGCCAAACCAAGCCGGATCAAGGTTGCACTCTGGCTCAAATCGTTGTGAATCTTCGTTGACAAAAGCAGACGATCCCGTTCGTCGTTTTCCACATGACGGGCCGAAAGCGCTGAAGCCAGACGAAGATCGAAAGTAAATCGCATTTCCCGCTCAGCGGTCAAGGCCAGCAGTTCGAGCGCGGCTTTTGCGCGGGCATCGGCTTCCCGGTCTTTCGCAACAACCAGCGCGACGATCCCGTCTGGAATGTACTCTCGCAGCATACTCTGGCGGCTCGGGTCTAAGCCGAACGCTTGCATAGGCAGTTCTCCCAAGTCCTCAAGACTCACGTCCCCCGGCGTGTCGATACTTCCGTACTCAACGACTATTTCGGGCGTTGGCAAGCCCGCGAAAATTGCAACCGCATCAGCCTCGCCCAGCCGTGCAATCGCTTCGACGATAGCCCTGAAATCTGGGCTGTGCTCCAGACTGTCACCTACCGTATCCTGTCTCTGCGTAGAAAGCATTCCGCTCCTCCGGTATCAAAATGGGGTTCCATTTCACTCCTCACACGCGGAGGTTATCTTTCACAGTATACAAAGGCGTGCAGCAAATGCAACGAGGAGGTACATTTGGTGAAAAAGACCCGCCAAAGTGAATAACGGGTGCGCACTGCCACCGTGCGCACCCGTCTCTGCACCTCCGCTCAGTCGGGCGATCTAGGCCGCCTTCGGCGCCAATAGCTCGTCACCATCCACTCGAACCCGCAGTGGAACCTGCATCGCCGGCTTCCGCTCCATCACCCGCACAACCGCCTTGTGTTCCACCTTCACGCCTGAATAATACTCGTCCACCGGATACAGAGAATAGGGCTTCGTCTCCTTCATCACCCTACCCAGCCGCTGTTCAATCCGGTAAATGGAATGGAAGAACTGACCTTTATCGATGGCCAATCGCTCGCAGCACATCCGCCAATTCGCACCCAACAGATAGTGCATCCGAAAGATACGATGCTCTTCCTCATCCAGACTCCGCTTCGCTAAGCCGAGGAAGTCCGCGATGTATTCCTCATCCTTACGACCCCACACCACCTTCCGGCATTGCGGCCCCGCACCGTCGAGCGTCACCTGGCTCATTCGCCTTTCCTGCGTCGCGACATTATAGAACTTCTCGAAACAGATGCGGAAGATCGACCGCAACACGCAATTGCACGGATCCTTCGAACTTAATCTGCCGCCCGCCAAACCCAACCCATGACATCTTACACACGAGTGATTCGCAATTCCCAACGTGTCGCTTCTGGTCCACTCCATCGCCATTGTCAGCCTCCTAAGAACTATGATTTTGCGGACTCTCCCGCCTTGAGATCGCCCGCTAAGATTATTCCTGGAATCGGCGTTCCAGCTCAGTAGTACCATCCTGCCTGTTTCTGGAAGCTTGTCAACACCGCGAGCGACGTTTGACAGTCCTGAATTTGGGTTCATTCCTGCTACAATCGCTATGTGCTTGATTTCAGGCTCAAAAAAGGTTGAACGTTTTGTGAGATTTTTTCCAGTTGGCCTAATGTTTTCACTGCTGCGCCAAGATTCTTTTCTTTTTGAAATAGCAGCATGAACTTTACAGAGCTTTTTACCCGCCTTCTCAACCGCCTCCGCCGCCTTGCGGATTCGGGAACGATCACCGAGAGCGCACTTGCCCGGCGCCTTGGAGTTTCGCAATCACACCTGCATAACACTCTCAAGGGTGTTCGCGGGCTCACCGTCTCTATGGCCGATCAGATTCTGGCAAGCATGCAGTGGAATATCTGGGATCTCTGTTCCGACCTTGAGATAAAGGAGGAATCCGCCCACAGAAAAATGCCCAAATCGAAATGCAAAGAGCTCAGCGTCCGCCCGCTTTCACACCTCAATGAAGTCGTGCCTCCGGCATTGGATATCCGTGTGCAAGTCCCCCGTATCCTGCTGACTGGAATCGACGCCCCCGCCTTACTCGCCGTGACGGCGACCACCGACACTACAGGACTGGCCGAAGCTGGCGATATACTGCTGGCCGATCTCGCCTGTTCCGCAGGCCAGCCGTTCGCCCCCGACGCCGTCTATCTATTTCTTGTGGATGGTCAATATACGATGCGCTGGGCGCGCAAAGGATCTCGCTGCACTTATCTCGTTGGAACAGCGGTGTGGATGCACCCACTGCGCTGGCAGCGTGTCGAATCCGCCGAACTCATCGGCCGCGTCCGCGCGATCGCGAAGCGACAATCTGGTATGTTTCAGCGACCTGCTCCGCCGTCTGGCGCCAGCTAAACTGCCGCAACTGCTGCATCCCGAGCTGGACACAACGCCGCCGCAAAAACTCATCCAATAGGATCTCTCGAATTCCGCGGGCGATATCGAAGACATTTTCGGGGTTGACGACCATCGCCGCGTCACCCACCACTTCAGCCAGGGAACTCACGTTCGACGCCACCACCGGAGTGCCGCACGCCATCGCCTCTATCGGAGGCAATCCAAACCCCTCATACAACGAGGGAAACACAAACGCGGCTGCGCTCTTGTAAAATGCCCGCAGCATCTCAATCGGCACAAACCCAAGAAAACGAACCAGATTCTCCACGCGGCTCTGAATCACCGTGCGCCGCAACTGCGGATGTTTCGACAACTCATCGCCGATAATCACCAGCCGCAACTTCTTGTAGATCGGATGCGTTTCCAACTCCCCGCGCAACACCGCGAACGCTTCCACCAAACGCGGGATATTTTTCTGCGCCCGAATCGTGCCGGCATAAAGTAGATAAGGGTAATCCACCTGATACCGCTCAATCATCAAGTCCCTGGCGCGCAAATCGTCCGCCACATTCGATTGCGTGAATGCCGGATCCGGCGCGTTGTAAATCACACGCACCCGATTTTCCGGAACCCCCATCACATTCTGCACATCCCGCTTGGTCGCCTTGGATACAGCAATGACGTGATCGGCGTTCAACAAACCGCGCCGAAACCGATAGGCCATCCAGTTCTGCTCAAAGCCCGTGCTGGTGGGAAACAGCAGACTGGCCATGTCGTGAATCGTCACCACATAGGGCTTTGGCATGAAAAGCGGCACCGTATTCAGCGGCACATGGTGCACATCCGCCTTGAGAGATCGCAAAAAGGCGGGAAATCGGAGGTCGTCCAGCCGGTCTTCGTCGCTTCTGTCATAGACAACCGGCTTCACGCCCGGCGGAACCTCTTTCTGTTCCGACGCTCGCACTACCGCCATGAGATCCATCTCGGGAGCCGCCGCTGGCAAATTCACCAGCACGTTCCGTATATGCGTGCCGATGCCAAAATCCCGCAGATGCCGAGCGTCGATTGCAACCTTTATCCGCGGATCGGGCACCGATCACCCTACCGTCGTATACGCCATCTTCCAGGCGTAGAGTGGGTATTTTGCTGTCAATGCCAATACCCGTTTGCGGGCAGCCGCCAGCACGGTCTCATCGTCTTTTGCCGCAATCACTGTGGCGATAATCGAAGCCACTTCCCGCATATCGTCTTCCTGGAACCCGCGCGTTGTCACGGCCGGCGACCCCAAGCGAATCCCACTCGGATTCAACGGCTTGTTCACATCGAACGGAATCGTATTCCGGTTCGCCGTAATGAGAGCTTTATCCAGCGCCACTTCCGCTTCCTTGCCGCGTACGCCCTTGGCGAAAACGTCGACCAGAAAGACATGGGAATCGGTGCCGCCCGAAACAATCCGAAACCCTTCGGTCTGCAAGGCAGCCGCCAACGCCTGCGCATTTTTCACAACTCGCTTCTGATAAGCGACGAACGACGGTTGCATGGCTTCCAGAAAGCAGGTTGCTTTTGCCGCGATCACATGCACCAGCGGACCCCCCTGGATCCCCGGGAACAGATTCTTATCGATTGCCGCGGCATATTTCTCGCGGCTCAAAATCAGCCCGGCCCGCGGCCCCCGCAATGTCTTGTGCGTGGTCGTGGTCACGATATCCGCGTGTTCGCAAGGGTTCGGATACACACCGGCGGCCACCAGTCCGCTAAAGTGCGCCATATCCACCAGCAACACGGCACCCACACTGTCGGCAATCTCGCGGAACCGCGCGAAATCGATGATTCGCCCATAGGCACTGCCGCCCGCGATAATCATCTTCGGCTTGTTCTCTTCCGCCAATCGCGCCAACTCGTCGTAATCGATCCGCTCATCCACTGGACTCACGCCATACGGAACGATCTTGTAATAACGCCCCGAAAAGTTCAGCGGATTGCCGTGTGTGAGATGACCGCCATGTGAAAGATTCATGCCCAGCACGGTGTCGCCGATATCCAGAACGGCCCCAAAAACCGCGGCATTCGCCTGCGATCCGGAATGCGGCTGGACATTGGCATGCTCGGCGCCGAACAGCTTCTTTGCCCGGTCGCGGGCAATCGTTTCCACATGGTCTGTGGTATCGGCGCAGCCGCCGTAATACCGCCGCCCAGGATACCCTTCCGCGTATTTGTTGGTGTAAACGCTCGCCGTCGCTTCCATCACCGCTTCAGAGGTGAAGTTCTCGCTGGCAATCAGTTCGATGCCTTCGTTCTGCCGCTCAACTTCTTTCTGAATAAGGTTGTAAATGTCAGGATCGACGCTGGCCAGAGGGCGCGCCATCAGCTCTTGTTCGGTCATTTCGTTGAGTTACTCCTTCTCCATTTCGACTACCTTGGCGAGACGGCGCGCATGGCGCTCGCCGCCACTGAATGGTGTCTCGAGAAAAATCCTGACGAGTTCGCCTGCCGTAGCCGCGTCCACATAACGCGCCCCCAGGGCCAGCACGTTCACATCGTTATGTTCGCGCGTCAGCTTCACTTCGTCAGGATTGAAGGCCAGTGCCGCGCGCACGCCGTGCACCTTGTTCGCGGCGATGGACATGCCCACGCCCGTTGAACAAACCAGTATCCCGCGCTCGGCAGCGCCGTCCGCGACCGAGTGCGCAACCTGGCGCGCATAGTCCGGATAATCAGTGGAGTCGGCATTTTCCGTGCCGAAATCGACAACCGTATGTCCTGCGGCTGTCAACTGCCGGTGAAGCTCATCTTTGAGTTCATATCCGGCGTGGTCTGCGCCAAGGGCGATTCGCATAAGAAGCTTTATTTTAGCGAACTTTTGGCAGACGATACCGTTCTGAACTGTGTGATTGCCATCCCGTTGCTGCTCAACCTCTTTGCTGCGGACCCACCCGTCGTCCGGCCAGACGGCAGTCGCGTGTCCAGCGACCAGATCACCCAACGCATGGAGCAAGCCGTGGCACAAGCCAAAATTGCAGGCATCGGGGTCTCGATCCTGCAAAACGGTCACGTACGCTATCTGAAGACCTTCGGCTATGCGGACGCCGCCACCAAACGTCCGCTCACTCCAGAGACTGTGATGTATGGCGCTTCTTTCACCAAAGCCATGTTCGGTTACACGGTCACCCGTCTCGCTGAAGAAGGGAAAATCGACCTCGCCCGTCCGATCGCCACGTATTTGAAGAAGCCGCTGCCCGAATATCCGAAGTACGCCGACCTTGACACAGAACTCCGTTGCAAACAGATCACGCCGCGCATTCTGCTCAGCCACACCGCCGGTTTCGCCAACTTCGCTTTCCTGGAGCCCGATCGAAAAATGCGCCTCCACTTCGACCCCGGCACGCGTTACGCCTATTCGGGCGAAGGCATCAACTTGCTGCATTCGTTCTGACTGACATGGGAATCGATGTCGGGGCACATTTCCGCAAACAGGTGATCGAACGTTTCAAAATGACCCGCACCAGCCTCACTTGGCGCGAAGACTTCGCCTCGGACCTGATCGGCGGGAATCTGCTTGATGTACTCGGGCGAGAAACCGAGTGACGCGAGGTCGAAACCGATAGCCGATTCCGGCTGATCGCCGCCGCGGATGAAGCGATTGTAGCTGTAGCGCGAATTCAGCAACATGCTGGGCGAGATCGTGTAGACATGATCGAAGGCCGCGGCATACGACTGGAAATAGAACTGCGATCCGACGAACGCGTTGTCGAAGTAGTTGTTGTGGGTGCTCTGGCGGTCGTAGGTGCTGTAGCGGATGAAGAAGCGATGCTTGTCACCGAGGTTCTGATCGATGTGCGTCGTCAGGTTGTAGTAGCGCGTCTTTTCGGCGGTGGTGGCGTCGCGATAGTTGCCGATGCCGAAAGCGTCGCCAACCGATTTTTCGGTTTTTGGATAGAAGTTCATGATCGCCACGCCGACTTTGTCAAAGCGGGCGACGGGGATGCGATTCCCGGCAAAGGGCGTTTGCCAGAAGCGGCCATTGGCGGCGGCGACCCGGGTGGCCGGATCGTAGATGGAGAAATCGCCTTGCTGCATGGCGGGCGTGGGGGACGGTGTTGGTCCTGTCGTCGTGACGGGGGGCGCGAGTCGCGGATGCCCTCGTATCCAAACAGGAAGAAGGTTTACGACGGCCGCAACAAAACGAGCCGCTCCAGCGATTGAAGAGGAAGCCGGGGCGCTGGAAGCCGTAGTTCACGGTTCCGTGGAAATTGTTGGTGCCGCTTTTGATGCTGATGTTGGTGACGCCGCCCTGGGTTTGTCCGAACTGGGCGTCGAAGGTGTTGGTTTGCACCTTGAATTCCTGCACGATGTCGGTCCGGGGGCACACTATTCTTAGGCTAGTGTAGCCCAAGGATCGATGAATGTAAAAGGATTGTCATGCCAGTAGCGGACGTTCGGGAAGGAAGGGGCACCGAATGGCTTCGGGCGGCAACAACCGCCTCCTCCGATTTACGCACGGTGAGCCAGCGACCTAGCCATAGAGGCGTCCCCACAACTATGTTGGTGGCGGGACGGATTTCAAAGAATGGTACTCTTCGCCCGTACGGCCTATGCCACACGGAGAAAAGCAAACGGCGGATTCCCCTAGACTGGGCAATCCGCCGCCTAAAAATATCGCTCGGCTGAAATCGTTGGTACCCGTTGATTGAAGACTACTTCTTACGCTTGCCGTCTTCGAGTTGGGCGATGGGCTGTTCCTTCTGGTTGAGGCTGATCGTTCCGACCAGGGCCACATTGCCGCCGGCGGCAATGATCTTGCGTCCGGTTTCCTTGGCAGCCGCGAAGCTGACCCCGCGCGAATGGACGAACTTCTGGATCACTTCCACAGGCACTTTCGCCTGCAGCAGGATGATGATTTCGCCCTCGGTCAACGGAGTGCCAGCCGGCACACTGATCGACGCAACATCCGCCGAGGAGGACTGGGAGTCCTGCGTGGCGGCTCCGAACAGACTGCCCGCGAGCAACGTCGCCGAGGCCAGCATCATACCGAACTTTCCGATCTTCATTTCTTGTTTTCTCCTTCGCTTCACTTCCCCTCGCTCGCTTGGTTGATGAGGGATATCTCGTAGTATTGATCGGAAGTACTAAGGCGGGGCTTTAGGGTAGTTCTACTACTGGTGATACTTATTTTCGCTTCCAGGGGAGGCGAGCCACGCGCTAGACTATCCCTATGGCTTGGTTTACGCGCCAGACGACGGGGGCCGAAGGGACTCCGGAGAGCGAAAAGATCGTCAAGACCGAAGGACTCTGGGAAAAGTGCGAGGGTTGTGGCCAGATCATCTGGCGCAAGAACCTTGAGGAGTCGATGCACTGCTGTCCGCAATGCAACCATCACTTCAGGATCGATGCCCGGGCGAGGCTCAAGTTACTGTTCGATGACGGAAGTTTCGAAGAACACGACACAAGCCTTTGTTCGACGAATCCGCTCGATTTCAAGGATTCGAAATCGTATAAAGACCGGCTGGCGGCGATGCAGAAGTCCACTGGTTTGCGCGATGCGATCATCAGCGCATCGGGCACACTCGACGGTCGGCGGGCGCAGATCTGTTCGATGGAATTGAAGTTCGTCGGTGGCAGCATGGGTGCCGTGGTGGGCGAAAAGATTACGCGAGCGATTGAGCGGAGCCTGCAGTATCGCGAGCCGCTGGTGGTTGTTTCGGCATCGGGTGGCGCGAGAATGCAGGAAGGCGCCGTGTCGCTGATGCAGATGGCCAAGATTTCGTCGGCTCTGATGCGACTCGATCAGGCGCGATTGCCATACATTAGTATATTGACGGATCC
>Ga0163146_10007005_pt1 | contig 12552 bp, 12 predicted proteins | sample OliLakLV19MP7G1_FD_148648 | JGI IMG/M metagenome (GOLD analysis project Ga0163146, IMG submission 148648) | Freshwater microbial mat bacterial communities from Lake Vanda, McMurdo Dry Valleys, Antarctica - Oligotrophic Lake LV.19.MP7.G1 | ecosystem: Environmental > Aquatic > Freshwater > Lake >... | reverse complement strand
CCCCCACACTCTTCACCACAACACTCCCCGCGCCGATCACCGCGTCATCACCGATGCTCACCCCCGGACAGATGATCGCCCCGCCTCCCACCCACACATTGTTCCCGATCGTGACCGGCCGCGTCATCTCGCGCCCGCTCGCTCGCTCCGTGGCATCAGTCGGGTGCGTCGCGGCATAAATGTGTACGCCCGGCCCGAAGAGGCATCCATCGCCGATCGTGACCAAGGCACAATCGAGCACCACGCACCCGAAGTTCATGTACAGCCGCGCCCCGGCGCGAATGTTGAACCCGTAATCACAGCGAAAGTCCGGCTCGATCTCCGCGCCCGGCCCAAGACTCCCGAACAACTCGCCAAGCAGCGCACCCCGCTCGCCCATCTGATCCTCGGTGGTCTGGTTGAACATCCGCGTGAGCCGCCGCGCCCGCTTGCGCAGCGCAACCAGTTCCGGGTCTGATGACCGGTACAACTCTCCGGCAAGCATGCGCGTACGTTCGGATGGGTCCGAGCTGTCGGCCATCTTCTTGTTCACCTCTGCTCAGGCGGGCTTGCGAATCCGCATCATGTAGTCAAGCTCCGGCCATTTCGCATCAAGCCGTCGCAGAATGTTCGCCGCCTGCGCTTGGTGGTGCTTGCTGTGCATCACGCCCTGCACCAGCATATCGCCGAGCGATGCCATGAATGTGTTTCCCTTGGAATCGCGGTACGGCTGCACGCGCAACAGATCGGGGATCTCCGCGGCCAACTCATCCAGATACGTTTCACGATCCCGACGATTGCGTGCAAAGAGTGTTTCAAGCTCCGCGACCGACACCCGCTCGCTCTCGCTTGGCCATTTCGTCTCCGCTTCCACACCACCGCGCCACCGCCGAAGCCAAACATACTCACCGTTGTAGATATGCAGCAACGTACGGCGCATCGTCCCCACACCTATCTGCATCTCCCGGTCCAACTGCTCGTCGGCAAGTGGCACAGCCCCACTCAGCAGTTGGTCGTTCGACCAATCGGTATATTCGAGCAATGTCCGAACCGCGGCAAGATCGTTGATGGCCATGCCCGGAGAATAGAAGGGTATTTTGACCTCCGCTGGCCTTCACCCACCACCCCCTCAACAATGACTCGCCCGATAAGGATGCCCCCATGCTCATCAACCGTCTTAAAGCACCCGCCCTGTTCGTCACGCTTGTCGTCTTCGCCATGCTCTCGCGCTTGCTCCCCCACGCCCCCAACCTGGCCGCAGTCGCGGCGGTCGCCATGTTCGCCGGCTGGTTCTTTCACAGCCGCCTGCTGGCCATCTCCGTCCCGCTCACCGCCATGCTCCTCTCCGATGCCCTGATCGGCGGATACCAGCCAGCCATCATGGTCGCGGTCTACCTCTCATTCATCGCGCCGGTCTTCTTTCGTGGCCTGATCGGGCGCGATCTCTCCGCCGCGAGACTGCTGGCCCGCGCTGGGATCGGGGCGCTTGCCGCCTCAACCCTCTTCTTCATCTCCACAAACCTCGCCGTCTGGGCCTTTGCCGGATACTACCCGCTCACTGCCCCCGGCCTTGCCGCATGTTTCGCCGCGGCTCTCCCGTTCTTTCGCCACACCCTTGCGGGCGATCTGGTCTTCACCTCGTTCCTCTTCGGCAGTTTCATCCTGTTGACCAGGCTTATGAGCGCGCGTTCTGCGGTCCTCACCATCCCCAATACGGCGGTCGCTTCATGAACCTTGAAATCACCGAAATCTCACCCGGCACCGGCGCCGCGGCCAAAGCGGGCGACGCACTGGCCATTCACTATCGCGGCACGCTTGATAACGGCACCGAGTTTGACGCCTCATACCCACGGGGCGAGACGCTCGACTTCAAGCTCGGTGCGGGCGAGCTGATCAAGGGCATGGATGACGGGCTGGTCGGCCTGCGCGTGGGCGGCAAGCGTCGGCTCCGCATTCCCCCCGCACTCGGCTATGGCACGCGCGGTGTCCCCGGCGTCATCCCGGCCAACTCGATCCTCATCTTCGAGGTCGAGCTGGTCTCGATCGGCTGATTTTCCGCGTGCAAGAAACTCCGGGTGCCTTTCCGCAACATGGCTGTGTGCAGACCACACAACCGTGTTGCCCCAGATAAACACGCCATCTTGACGGCTCATAATGCCGCACTCCCTGCACGCGCACGCCCTTTCGACACGCGCGGCACCTCTTTTGCCTCTATCACTTCGAAGCCGCGCTGCCGCGCGGCTCGGGGAACTCATAGAGGGAGATACTCATGTCCATTCGTACAGCAGCGCGGCTTGTCGCCGCCGCGGGCCTTTTGTTTAGCGGCGCAACCGCAAGCGCCGACATCTTCGGCTTTTCATTCATCGCACCCCAACCGGGCGTTGTTCCCAACAACAACGGCGGCACGTTCCATTCCATTTTCGCCACGTTTGACACCAACAACAAGCAGCTCAACTGGACGGTCAACTTTTCTGACCGCGTCACCAAGGGCTATTGGCTGGTCATCAACAACGGACCCAACCCCAAGAACCACCCGGGTGAACTCGGCATCTACTACTTCGATGCCAACAACGTCTTCGATGGCGATGCGGGCACCAATGGCATTAAGTTGACGGCCTATGGATACAACGGACAGAACGCGTCAAACTCGTGGCAGGATGGCAACTCGGCCGTACCCGGCAACCAGCCCGGCGACCTCATCAAAGGCGCAAACGACACAAGCTGGATTCAGAGCATCGACGCTCAGAATGTCGTTCTCCCCGGCGGGATCAACGGTCGCTCGTTGAGCTTCACCGTTGATGCGACCGACATCATCGCCCATGCACCGCTCTATCCCGACGCGGTCGATCCGTGGTACGGCACCGGCTTCGCCGATCAGCTCGGTATCTGGATGCACCCGGCCCGAACATTCGATGTTGGATACAACGGCGCGGGTGGCATCAGCAGCTTCCGCACGGGCCAAGAGGGTTGGCTCGACGGTTCGCACTTCGATACATTACTCATTCCCGCCCCCGGCGCGGCCGCGCTCGCCGGTGTCGCGTCGATCCTGCTCAGTCGGCGCCGTCGCCGCTGATCGCACTTCACTTCATCAATCACTCCTCCTCTAAGCACCAGTCTCCACGGCCAATCACAGAGAACACACCTCTTATGAGATTCGTGCCAGACGGGCCCGCACGTTGCGGGCCCGTTTGTATTTTTGCTGATGAATCATCGACCACCCGCAAGTGGCCATAGTTGACCGTGTACAAACGACTATGCACGACTTCATGGTCAATGGCATTGCGCGTAATTTGTTATGTTCATGCAGATGGCAAGCTCATCAACGGCTCGAGCCTGATCCTGCATCCTGCGCGGCGCACACCTCACTCGCACACACCTTGGCATCACTCGCCGAGCCTGGCGCTCATCGTTGCCCGTGTACCCGATACGAATCCCTGATCATCCATTCCATTTACACGTCCGCCCCCAGATCGCCCAAAGCCCCAAACGCATCGGCCCACAAAAAAGACCGAGAAAATTGTGATTACCCTCTTGACGCCGCCTCAAAATACGATAATCTGTATCCAGCGTCCGCCCCATGACAGGGCGTAGGTCTCTCAAACCACGCTAGACATTCAGTGTTGACCGAACCCGGCAATAGCCGTCCTAAAGGCTCCCTTTGCAGGTTCATTCGGGTTCGGAGGAGATTCGTTCGGGCACTGGTCCCACCGCTCGGCGGAAGACCAGCACGCCTGCGAGAGGTACAAGTGTACCTGCATCTGTGCTGTTGATGTGGATCAGGAACTAGTCCCACTCATTAGGTTTATCCGCCCGCTCATGGGTGTTGGTCTCTCAGTTTACGTGTCCGAAATCTAACGTCTGCTTTGAAAGGGAGAGAGATGACTCCTCAGGTTTTCACCGCGCGGCACACAGCCGCAGCGGCCATGGCCGTGCTTTGCGCTCAGGCTGTCCACGCCGATATCTATCAATGGAACTTCGCCCCTTCATCGGGCGGTGCCTTCACCCAGAACGATCGGGGTGGGGCCATCAGTTCCATCAACGCCGCGTTCGATGACGCCGCAGGTCGGCTCTCCTGGGATGTCCAGTTCAGCGACCGGATCTCCGAAGGCTTCTACCTCGTGCTCACCGATGGCCTCGCCCCTTCCGGACGCTCGGGGCAGTTCGGTGTCTTCTACTTCGATGCCTACGACACCTTCGATGCCGATCCCTCCAACCAAATCAAACTGACCGCCTACGCCTACAACGGGCGTGACAACCACAGCAGTTGGCGCGATGGCGATCCCGTGGCCGCGGGCGATCAGAGCCCCGACTGCATCAAGTCCGCCATGGATGCCTCATGGATCATCGGCCTCCGCGCCGCCGACAACACGCTCGCCGACGGGCGTGAGGGTCGCACGATGGGCTTCACCATCAACACGGCCGATCTCATTTCGCACTCCCCGCTCTACAACAACCCCGGCGAAAGCTGGAAGGGAACCGGCTTTGCCGAGTCGGTCGGCGTACGCCTCGTTCCCGCCGAGGTCTTCGAGGCCGACTACACCGGCAACGGCGAGATCGAATGGCTCGGCACCGAGAACGAAGGGGGCCTCGACGGTGTCTTCACCACCATCCGTGTCCCCGCGCCCGCCGCCGCCACCGCCCTCTTCATCGCGGTCGTCGGGCTTGGCCTCTCCTCACGCCGCCGCGCCCTCTCCTGATCTCCTCACTTCCCGGCCACACACCGGGAGTTCTCACTCTCGCCTTCACACGGCGAAACACACACACCCTCGCCGGGCCACCGCCCACCGGGGGATTTCACGAACCTCGTCTCTGCATCTCACCCGTCCCCCCCTCCCTGCGCCAGTGCGCACTTCCGCCTGATCTCCTCACTTCCCGGCCACACACCGGGAGTTCTCACTCCCGCCTTCACACGGCGAAACACACACACTGCCCGCTGCGGCCAACGTCGCCGAGGGCAGATTCGAGACTTCCCTTCTGTTCACGTTCACGCTTTCTGGAGAGAGAGATGAAACCTGCATGCTTTCGGCCACGCTCATCGAGCGCGCGCCATACCGGTGCCCCACCGCCGATCCCCATCGCGCGGTGGTCGTGGAGATGTTGCCCCGAGTCCTGATCCGCCCCGCTGGAAGCGAGAGAGCCGACGGATCGATCAGGACTCGGGCGCAGCCCCACTCCCCACCACACACACCCCACACATCAACTCAAGCCCCGTCGCCACGCGATCGCGCCGAGGCTCCCTCATCGTTCACCCCATTTGTTTGCTTTCAGGAGAGAGACCCATGAGTATCACGACCTACACCGTCGGCGCGATCGCCGCGCTCGCATCGCTCGCCACCTTCACGGCTCCGGTGTCCGCCGACACCATTCTGCCCGGGCTGTACCGCCTGCAGAACCACCCCGATGCCAATCAGACCCCACCCTCATACGGGGCGCGGTTCGATGAGCTGTACAACGCAACGTCCGACCACGACGTTTTCACGCTCGACTTCGATGACATCCAGTCCGCAGCCTTTCTCACCGTCAACGCCGGGCTCGACCAGATCCGTATCTTCGGCCAGGCCTTCGGCGGGCGCGACATCGGCAATGACTACGCCAACGACATCTACCGCGGCATCTACCTCTTCGATTTCACCTACACGTTCAGCGTCGAGAACACACCCGGCGATGACGACCTCTGGGTGAAGGATGCCAGCCTCTCCAACGCCGGCACGCTCACCGCCCCCGCCTCTGCGGGCGGCACCATCTTCAACCTCACCGATCAGAAGATGGGCGACTACTCCTTCCGCTTCGGCGATGAGGACAACGATGCCGGCCATCGCAACTTCGATGGCCTCTCGGGCTGGGGCTGGCTCAACTACCTCACGCAGGATGGCCCGCGCGACCACGTCGCCAGCACCGACTGGATCTTCACCGCCTCGTACATCATCCCCACCCCCGGCGCGCTCGCCCTCTTCGGCACCGCGGGCCTCTTCCTCATCCGCCGCAACTCGCGGGCACGCTGAGCCTTCGGAGTTCCGATCGCCAATCTGATCACACATCTGATCACCAAGCCTACCCATGCACCCACAATCGTCGCCGCGCGCCCAAAACCCGCGGCGACGCTTTCATTTCTGCCTTGGCCCTTCTCCATCACTCCCATCAAAGACGACGAACGAGGATGCCCGGCGCATCCCCGTTCGTCAGACTCGCGAAAGTGCCGGGCGTGCCAGAGTCGGAGGAGAGAGGAGGAAGACCCTGAACACGCCGGCGAGGTTTATCCGCGTGGATCTCTCCACGCATGCCCACATCCTGCAATCCATCATCCAACCGCCCCGGCCCGCGATCCTTCAGGAGAAGCATTCTGGAACGCGGGCCGGATGCAGGAAGGGCAAAGAGGCCCGAGGGAAGAGCGGTTGAGCAGAGGACTCAGCAGGCGTCGACGAAGTGCGCGATGTAGTCGAAGATGTCGCCCGCGCCAAGGAACCCATCCAGGTTCATGTCCGCCTTCTTGTCGCCCGCGAAGTACAGATCGAGGAACATGAACAGGTCGTTGTACGACACGATGCCGCTCGCATCAAAGTCGGCCGGGCAGAGCACTTCGGTCGGCGCGGCGGGTGGACGGGGCGAAACAACCGGTCGCTCGCGGCTCGGCCGATCGAGCTTCGTGGTCCGCGCGCTCTCGATCTCGCGACCAACTTCGCGCTGCACCCGATCCGCCTTGATCGGCCCATCCAGACTGATCGTGTCAGCACTCGCGGCGGCCATCGAGGTGGTGAGTGCGGCGAGCAGCGCAGCGGTCGTGGTGGCGGTGCGGCCAATGCCGACGCGGGCAGTGGTGATGAAAGACTTGCGATTCATGTGAGGCTCCTTTGAAACATGCGAGTGCTCGGCTTGGTGTTCCGGCTGTTCATCTCGGCTGCACGCGAGTCAAGATGCCGGAGCACTCCGCGTTGCTCTCTACCTCATGCAGCGGAGAGCCGGGAGAGCTGTGACACACGATTTTTTTTGGGCTTCGCACTCTCGTCACCCTCGAAGTCAAAGGCACCCTGCTCGACGACTTCCTGCCCGTTCCAGTCTGTGAACCGGCGTGCGAAGGAATAGCCGGTGGTCGGGTTCAAGCCCGCCTTGACCTCGAAGAAGTCGAGGAGCCCGTCGCGATCGGAATCAACCGAGTCGGGGTTGGACCGGTAGAACGTGACCTCTTCATAATCCGACAACCCATCACCATCGGTATCGGCGCTCTCGAGCCGGTGGGTGGTGAACGGGTCGGTCGGCCGGTTCGGAAGAAAACACCGCAGCCCGACCCCATCGCGGATCCCATCCCCATCCATATCCGCACGCAACGGGTCCAGCCCGTTCCGCCGCTCGAAGTCGTCATCCAGCAGGTCATCATCCAGATCACGCCCGGCATACTGAGGTGAGTACCGGTCATGCACCCCCTCCGCCCCATCGGCCCCAACCGCCGTACGCGCCCGACGCGGGTCAAGGCGAGGCGACAGCTATTTCTCCGGGGTCGGCGTCGACCCGACCGGTGGGACAGCCTCGGCTTTCTCGCGCAGCTCTTTCACCACCCGCTCGATTGTCTCCCACAGTCCCTTCCGACCCCACCGACTTCGGGTCTCTTCGATCTCCAGTTTGATCTGCGCAAGCCGGGCATGATTTGTGAATGCTCCCTTCGTATTTCTCAGCCGCAATTGCTCTCGAAGTAGCAAGCTGGTCTCGTCAAGCGCCGACTCGTCGTTCCATGGCGAGATCGGAAGCTGGCTCATCCGCTCATGCTCCCAGGCACGAACCGCTTCGGCAATCGGGAGCGCCCGCGGTGTGTCGAGATGTTGAAGTGCGATGACAGCTTGCAGAGCATGCCACTCCGTTTTCGCTCCCCGTTCCCGATAGCGCCGATATGACTGCATGAACGCCTCATCACACGGCTGCTCCGGCACGCGCGCCAAAGTGCGAAGAAATAATTCTACGATTGGCCCAAACTTGTGAAGTTTGTCGGCCGCCGCCAGCATCGCCGTCACGCACGCGGCATCCTCACGCGTTATGGGTTTGTCCCGTGGGTAAAAGGCGGGAAACATGCGAGCGAGGGCCTGAAGCATGTAAGGGTCCGAGTCCAACCCCTTGGCCACTGCCTCCGAGACAAGCCACTGATCGAATACCTCGCGCGGCATCTTGTTGAACGGGACTTCAAACTCTGGAGTGCCTGGATGATTCGTGGACGGTGTTGCACGTGCCTTGGCGATGGCAGACTCAAACGCCGCGACCATCTCCGGGCTTTCAACCCGGCACCGCAGCGCGGCCGCGATTACCTTGGCGAGCGGTGTTGGCCGAGCGTCCAGCACCGCCAGCGACTTCGCGCGGACTTCCGGCGGAAGAGCCGCGAACTCGGCAAATCGCTTCCGGTACGCCTCGCCCTCTTCCGACAGCAGTTGCTCTACCAAGCTTTCAACGCCTGCATTGCCCTGGTTGCCGGGCTGTTCCACCACCGTCTCCCCGTGTGTGCGGACGCCACCGACCACACACACCAGCACGATCATGACAACTTTGCAAACCATGTTCGCTTACTCCTTGATCTGACAATGAATGTTAGGGGACGATTTCCCACCACCGCTCCCACTCCGGCCGCGGTGTCCGGCGAGTGTTGGTGCCGCAATGCGCCTGCCCCACACCCCAATGCCGCTCGAGACAGTCGATGAACTCCACCGGCGTCGCCAGCCCCACCGCTTCGCGGAAGGCATCCTCGAACGGTTGATAGAACGGCTTGGGCACGATCAGCTTGCCGTTGACGCACAGCAGGTTGACCATGTCCGGCAGCAACGCCACCCCGTCCTGATTGAATAGCACCGGAACCTCTTCCACCACGAAGCCGCGGCCTTGAAGGGCCGTACGTAACAGGTCCAGCTCGCGCTGATAGTCCTCGTTTTTCAGTAGCAGCTGCGCAAGAATCTGTGAGGCCGTGCGATCGGTTACTTCCGGGTTGTTTGGCGGCCCCATTGCCCATCTCTTGATCACATCATCCGGGCGCGCCTGGAGAATCTCGATCGCGATTCGCGGACACGCCAGCACGATGTTGAAGTTGCCGTCCCCCGTCGGCCGCACCGTCATGTTCTCATCCACATGTTCCACAGACAGCCACGAGGTGTTGAAGTCCCAAGGTTGCTGCGGCTGAGCCTGGAGAAAATCGGGAATGGGCGGGGACAGCTGATCGCCGTGATACACCTCCCCCAACTTCCGCCCTGTCGCTCCGCCATAAGCGGGCAGGCACTCCAGGTTGCCGAAGCTGTTCTGCGTATGCTGTGTGTTTGTCAATGACTTCAGCAAGCCCATTCCCGGCCCGGTGAGTGTGGCCTCTACAAACTCGTCCAGTGGCACCGGCACCAGCTCTCGCCGCCGCGGCGAGTTCATCGCCACCGGGAGCACCTTCCCCGGCATGGAGGTGAACCCGATCTCGAACTGGTCCTGCGGCCAGGGATCGCCGGAGTTGATCACTTGAACGATTGCCCCGGTCCCCGCGACCGCCGCCGCGACCCGTGCATGAAAGTCTGGCGCGACCGGCAGACCATCGGTGCCGCGGAGCGGGTTGTTCGAGTGACTTGGATGATGACTCACATACACCGTGGTGACCGTGTCGATGTGCGTTGTCATCAACCACGGCGCGATGCGAGCGGCGCGAAGGTCGATGCCGCACCCGGCAATCTGTCCACCCGTGTTGTCCACCGCAATGGCCGAGATGGTCACCCGCTCCGGGCATAGTGCTCCTCCGATCGCGACTCCCGGGAAGCTTTTCCCTTCCACCCCGAGTTCGTGCCATTGACCGTCGGCAATGTCGAGCGTGGCGGGAAGATCCGATCCGGTCGCGCCATCTGTCAAATCGTCGAAGAGCCGAAGAGCCGCGGCCTGACCGCTCACGACCTGAACCCGCGATCCGGCCGGAACGCCTGATACCCGAACCTTGAGACGCGCAAGGTCCTGCAAGTCGTTCGGGCCGTTTATTGTTGCGTCGTCTGCGTCAACTTCACGTGGAATGGCATGCGCACTGTCCTTGTCACAGTTGTACATGATCACCGCGCCGATTCCCCCGTCCGATGCTGTCCCAGACTGCCAGCGCGCCCGATCAGACCCGGTGAGTCGATCGGGAGAGGTTGAAAGGGTGTCGATCGTTCCATCGCGGTTTGAATCCATGAGCAACTCAACCTTCACCAGACACACCCTCGCGCTGCGGCCATCCGGGTTGAAGGAGCAGTGATTGCCGAGCAGGGTTCCACTCGGCTGGTCTGGCGAGTCGTTGCTGGCGAGCTGCACGCAGCAGCAGTCCGGGCAAGGCGCGGGGTCGGGGTTGTTCGGATCGGCGCAGCGATCAACGGGTGCCAGACCGAGGAAGTAGGCGAAGTGGCCGGAGTCCTGCACAAACCCGCCGAAGTCCATGCCGACCTCGTGGCAGGCGCCGCGGGTCAGGGGAATGATCGCGCGAGTCCGCTCGCCGTTCGGACCGGTGGTGACAACAAACGATGCACCCGTCGCGCCATCGGTGATGCGGACAATCCAGTGGTTCGGGCGTTTGCTGTCGTCCCAATCGCGTGAGTCGTCACCGCGCCAGGCACCGCTCGGCCCTTCAACACCCGAACCGCCGGGCCCGCTGCCGCAGCCGTTCGGACCGTGCCCACCGATGGTCAACGCAAACCAGCAGACCTCGTCGGAGTCGCACCCATCACCCGGCCCGGGCAACAGATCATCAAGATCACCGACCCCATCGCCGTCGCTGTCACCGACGATCGGGTCCCACCCGCGCTGCTGCTCTTCACCATTCCCCAGGCCATCACCATCCCCATCCTCATCCGTGGCCTACACCAACTTGTATGGCGCATCGCTTGCCACGACTGCGGAATAACGTTCGTCTTTATAAACACCACCGGCACCAGCACCACATCACCCTGATCCACCAGCGTCAACGCTTCGAGCAGGTTCATGGCGCTAACCCACGGGGGTTCCGAAAAAACCCCAATTAGCAGTTCACCTCTCGACAATGATCGGCGACGGTACAAGCCCTTCGGGTACTCCCGGTTCATCGAGCGTGCCCACTGAAGTAATGGACACGTAAGATTCACCTTCCGGCATTACGTCATCGTCTGAATATTGTGGTGCTCGTCGCCAAAGTAAATGTGCGTACTCCAGTTGATAATCAACGGATTGATATGCATGTTTTGGATCCTGAAACACCTCGCCAGCGTAATAAGTTAGTCGCACTGAAAGTGCCCGTTCATCGCAGCGCAGCTGGAATGCTAAATCATTGTATTTGTGTGCACTACGATGCACATGGCCGCTGCTAAATTGAAATGGAAGTTCATATCGAGTATCTACCACTGCTTTGATAGTTGTTTCCTCTTTAAATGCGCCCCTGCTTTCATGTACAACTGTACAGTCCAAAGGCCAAAGACGCAATGGATGCAAGACCGCTCTATAACGATATCGCACTCGATCAGCTGAGGCAAACACAAATATGAACTCAAGAAAACCTCGATCTTTACCGATCCCGCGTCGCGTGTCTACAAAGCCTTCGGTGTGTGCAATACCATTAATTTCACCAGGTTCAACAATAAAGCGCATGCCATCGCTATTTATTAGAAAATACCGTTGATGAATTGTCGTAGATGCGTACTTCATACTTTGACATTCAATCGAGAACCAGAACGTGCTGGATCTCATGACTCAAAAGCAACGTTGCAAGAGTAGAATTAACGGGACGGTTTGTCACGAGCGCCGCTTGCCTACTAAGATCCGCAGCCTGAGCTTTCAGTTCCGCCAAGTATGCATCACCGCACACGCCCCCGGATCCACAGATGTCTGATGGAGTGAAGACACTATCCGGATCTGTCTTGTGCTTGATCTGCATAGCAAGCGTCTCGGTCATCGAGTCAACTCGATTGTAGCCGACAATCCCATCGTGCGACACCCGCTGCAGTGCGCCAGCGCTCGGAACCTCCCCGTTGATAATTCTCCTCGCAACGGTGCTCTCATAAATGCACCCGTCAATATTTGCATTGTTGCCATTATTCCTGAGGAATGTGACCATGTTATTCAAGCCTTCAACTCCACGAAGCTCTTTCACGTTCCCCAGCGCCAAATTCGCCCTCGCCGAGTTGATCATCGGACCCCGCAAAAACTCCCTCACCAGCGGGCTATCCGGCCCAACGGCCTCCGTCGCCGCACCAATCCCCCTGATCGCATCGTCACTGAACCCACTCAGCGGCCCAAGTCTATTCGTCTCGCGCAGCACGTCCAGCGATTGCTCGATCACCGCTTCTGTGTACCCGGTGCCCGCGTCGAACATCCCTTCGATTACGTTCTGACGACCCTCTTTCACCGCGTACGCAAACCCCTCGACCGCTTCATCTTTAAAGTGCTGTGCGGCTCGACGCTGGAGGATCACCAGCACATCGGTCACATGATTGATCGCCAACTGCAAGGGGCTTGCCAAACATCGATTGATCTGGTTGACAAACGTCGCCGCGGCGTTCGCGGCGATGCTCAGCTGCGATGATCCCGGCGGAGCGGGAATGCGTGAGAGCAGGTCGGCCAGAATCCTGCACGCCTCGG
>Ga0163146_10006994_pt1 | contig 12562 bp, 15 predicted proteins | sample OliLakLV19MP7G1_FD_148648 | JGI IMG/M metagenome (GOLD analysis project Ga0163146, IMG submission 148648) | Freshwater microbial mat bacterial communities from Lake Vanda, McMurdo Dry Valleys, Antarctica - Oligotrophic Lake LV.19.MP7.G1 | ecosystem: Environmental > Aquatic > Freshwater > Lake >... | reverse complement strand
ATCCAGTAGAAGGTGGGCGCTTCATCTCGTTGGGATGGAGCCAGCGGGTATGGGTCCCCCCGCGGATAGTGGAGCGCCTCGATGTTCCTCTCGCATTCTCCCATCATCCAGTCGGCGGTGCAAACGGCGTCGTAGGCCTCGTGTTGGATCCCCTCCATGGTGTAGGACTCGTACATCCGCTCAACCACATCGGGTCGGACTACCCGACTACGAGCAGCGTTTTGACTCAGACACTCCTCCAGAGTCACGTCCCAGGTGATGGCCATGATTTGAGATCCGTGCTTGCGCGCGATGTCGATCATGTCCCGTCGGCCCTTACCATTGAGGTTCGTAGCGTCAAGGAAGACGTCCAAGCCACAAGCGAGACGACTTTGGACCACCTGATCGACCATCTGGAACACGAGACCGTTGGCTTCTTGGTTGTTGGTGTCTCCGGTCAAGACGCGACGGAAGGTGTCGGGGCAGACGACGGCGTCATGGCTGATCTCCCCGGCATCGACCATGAGGCCAGCCAAGGTGGACTTGCCAGCAGCGGGAGGAGCGATGGGAAGATAGAGGATCATGGGAGCACCCTAACATGCACCGGAGACGAGGCGCGTGCGTCCCGCCTGCGCTGCGCCCCCTGAAGATGACGCTTGATCACGTTGACGCGGGACTGCCGTCCATGGGAGTTCTCGGCATGCAGGCATCCAGCGACTCGGGCGCCAAGCGTCTCCTGGTCCTCCCATTGGACATACTTCGATGCGTTGAACGCGTGGGCGACAGCTCGACCGACATGGAAAGAGCCGCAGTGGCAAGAATAGGCATTGTACGAGATGCCATTAATAGCCTTCATCTTCGAGGCTTCGGCGGCGGATGTCTCCATGCTGTTCCACTGCCTCTTGGCAACGCCATCCCAGCGATAGTGCCGCCGATCCCTGACCTTCATGATACGGCGGCGTCGCCACTCGAAAGATCCATCAGCCGAAGTTCGACGAGGAGATCTCGGATGGCGTTCATGTCCGGGTCCTTGGGTAGCGTGGTCGGGGTGCTGTCCGCCTTGACGATGAGTTCCTCCATCTCTCCGCAGAACTGTCGGACGTCGGTGTTCGCCAACACGCCGAAAGAACGAGCGGTGTCCACGTCGTCATCCGACAGGCGAACCTTGAGTTCGCCCGCCTCTAGAAGATGTTGGAGTTGGAGCATGAGGCGCCCAGCGTGTCGGCCCATCTTCTCGACGTCGTTGCCAACGCCCTGGTCCTGGATCAGGCGCTTCACCTGGCCGCGGGCATAGCCGACGTACCGAGAGCGAGCGCGCAGGCTCAAGAACAACTCCCGATTGGCCGTGAGGAGGCCCCCACTCAGGGTGATGGTCTCGTAGTTTTCGTCAGGGAGCCACAAGAGTTCCAGTGCGCCTGGGTTGGCTTCAGACACCATCCGGAAGAACTTTCCGAGTTCATGGATTTGGGTGTCTGGGTTCTTGGAGACTCGCGAGTCCGACTGGATCTCACCCTTGTTCATGCGGCCGAGAATCTCTCGGGTGGGCCGTTGGAAGATGCCCAGGTAGTCGGTGTCAGAGCCACTATGGCTGAGGCCATAGGCTCGTGAACCCACCACTCCCAAGAGGATCGTCGTCATGTTTCCACCCTACACCTCGACGGGGACAGCCGGGAAGCGATCATGGAACCAAGTGCTGATGTGGGGTATTGGTTCGATCACCCACCGTCGCCGCATAGCCACTGAGGTCTCCTCGATCTGGGTCTCCTTGTGGATGAAGGTGACCTCTTCTTCGGCGGTCACCGGGTAGGTCAGCCCACCAAGCATGAATCGCTGGTCTATGTCGGCCAAGCTGATGCCAACGTCGTCCAATAGGCCCACCCGCTCGCCCGTCTTGACGCCCTGAAGCTTCTTCTTGCCGATGTGGTGCTCGGAGAGCATCGAAATGGCGTTCCTGGTGCAGTCTGCCTGCCTCCAGCGAAGGTAGGCACGAACATCGGCCGGGTCCGGGACGGCGAAGACCCGAGCGTCGAACATTGCCCACCGAGCCCACCCCATGGCGCTCCCAAAGTGCGAGTTGAAGGCTCCGGTGGCCGCCGAGGCGGCGATTGAGGCGATCTTCTGTACCGAACCGCCAAACCAGACGCCTCCGGGGTTGCCAAGGGCGTGTGGAGCGACCACGATAGAGATTTCGTCGCTCTGAACGTATCCCAGGACGGCTCCCTGAACCTCTCGGGCCAGAACGGTCGCCGTGTGGTCCATGGAGGCCATCAGGGGCACGGAGAAGGGCTTCTCAAGCCCCCTGGTGTACGTATGGAAGGCCTTGCCGTCCACGCGGATGACCAGCCACTGATCTGCGGGCAGCGTGGTGCGCCATTCGCGCTCGAAAGCCTTCATGATGTCGCCCGTGGGATCAATCATCCTCTTCGTCGACCGCCTTGCCGTAGGCGACGATGTGGTGGTGGTTGTCGAGCAGCCAGGTGAGCTGATCGCGAAGCCGGATGGCATCCTCGTGTTTCAGGAGGCACATCGCCTCGACATCGTTGGGGCCGTCCATGTTGTTGAGGTCTGCGCGGTCAGCGACCCTTACCCATATGGCGGTGGTGAAGGCCGTCGAGGACTCGAAAATCGAGATCTCCTGGTTGTATTGCCCCACGATGGGCTCGCTGCACTTGAATCCACGGCCGGTTGCCGTGAAGTCATCGCTGATGGGGTCCCGAGCGAGGACCACCGTGCAGGAACCCATCCCAGCGCTCCAGTCCTCGATGGTCCACCCCCCAGCTTCGGCATCGACCACGGCATCGACCATCTGAGCGAGATCGGAGATCCCGCCCTTGGGTCTGAAGATCAGTTCTCTGCGCTCGATCATGGGTGGCTCCGAGCACGCTCGCGGATTTGGGCGAAGTTCTCCTCGTAGACGAAGTCACCGTCTCGCCATACCGGGCGCAGGAGCGAAGCCGCCTCCTGTTGGGGGGTGGCCTCGTTGATCAGTGCCATCTCGCCCTGCTCGTCAAGAAGAACGGCCAGACGCCCCTTGGCCGACTTCTTCAAGCCGTCATCGGTCTTTGGGTCCTTGTAGATGGCCTTGCCCTCCCCGTTGATCTGGACCCAGGTGGCCTTCATGGCGAAGCCATGGGTGTCGCGAGTGACGTAGTTGTAGGTGAACGAGCCAATTCCAAAGACGACGTTGGTTGACGCGAATCCCTTCGCTTCCAGTCCGTTCACGATGGCTTGGGCGCGAACCTCGGTGATCGAGTCGCCGTAGATGAGGCCGATGTGGGGGTCAAGCTCCCTGAACCCAGATCCATTGGTGGAGCCGCCGAAGGTTCCCCAGAGGGTCTCAATCGAGCCCCTGAACTCGGGAGTATCGACCGCTGCGTCTGGGTCGCCGACGATGATCTTGACGGGGTCACCTGAGTCTGGACGAATGACGACGCGCCCGTCTCGATCCATGATCTCGGCGATGAGGTCCGGGAGAACCTCGGTGAGAATCCCCCAGTAGTCGGTCGTATCCGAAACGATCGAGATGAAGCCAGACGGGTAGATCTGGAAGAGCCGACGGAAGGTACCCCTTTCATTGAACTTGGGCCGAGTCCTGGTTTCGATGACAGTGTTCATTGACCGTTCCACTTCCTTTCTAGGGTTGGTAGTTGGAATTCTTCGATGAACTGTTTGAGGGTGAGATAGGTACTCTGCTTGCCGAGGTAGGTGGAACACGAACCCCGAGTAGTGAGCGTTACGGTCGAGGTCAAGCCCAACTCGACCAAGAGTCGCTCTGACAACTCTTGGAAGAAGGGAAGCCACGAGCCGTGGGTTTCGATTCTGATGCTCTGAAATCGGCCGTTCCGGTAGGTGATGCTGCCATCACCGTCGATGAATCCGATTAGGAAAGCCATGAGGGTTTCGCCACTCGACAGAAACAAGGTGTCGTCGGGGGGATTGTAGGTCTTCCTCTTCTTCAGGCCCAACTTCCCCTGAAGCGCCCTGGCATTGACCTTGTCCATGGTTTCAATAACGATCATACCTTGCTCCCACCTGGTAGTGCAGCCGAGGTATTCGGCAAACCCGTCGAGGTAGTCTTTGTCGGATCTCTGCAACTTCACCTTCAAGATCCCCCTCTCGGTGATGTGTCCATCCGAAAGAATGAGGCCCCACCAGTAAGAGTTGAGGGGATTGTCCAGCAGGAGTTGAGAGAGGTGATGATTCCGAATGTTGGGGCGAGCCATGCCGAGGCGCTGCGAAGCGCGATAGACGATTGAGTCCCACGAGCGTTCCAATTGCCCCTCCATCCACTCTCGCGGAGCCGTGAGGTAGTGCTCTCGAATAAACGAGTCGTCTTGCTCGGAGTACCGGCGCATAACTCCACTGCATCAGATACGGATTTCCCGCTCTGATACTACCCTCCCCTCGTCGTCGTAGGTGACCTCGACAGAGTATTCCTCGAACCCGTCCGGTTCCATGCCAGCGCACATGACGCTGTGTTCGGTGGCGGGGACACTACCGGCAATCAAGTAGCTCTCAGGAAGATCGCTTCCATAGTAGGTCTCGATGAAGTCGACGGCGGGCAGTGTGTCGGTTCCCGTGAAGAACAACAGGTGGGCAGCCCCAGACATCATGGCCGCCTCCAATCCCGCCATGCCGCGCATGGAGAAGTCGTGACCTTGCCAATCGACGAATTCCATGGGACCACCGGTTTTGACGGCCGCCGTTTCGAGAATCCGACGGTAGCGGGCGGCCGTCGTGGCGGATGTACAGGGAAGCCAGACGGTAGTTGACAGCAAAGTCTCAATGTAATTCGTCAGCCACGCGAAGCCCTCGTGGGTGTTCTCCACCGTGAACATGGGCACGCGAAGGGGCACGTGCGTGCCCTCAGGAAGTGCTCGCAACTCCAACGGGAGGTAGCCGAGATCCTGCAAACCCCTGATGTGGTCGACGCCGATGTTGTTGTCCGGGCCAGCGAAGCTGTTCATCCGAGCAGCGTAAGCCTCGGCCATCGAATCATCGAGCGTGGAGTTGAAGAACCTCTCGAAGTCCTCCATGAGGTAGCGTTTGAGGAAATATTGGAGACCGAAGAAGACGACGGTCTCCTGTCCCTCGACTCGGCTACCGCGAGCCGTCCAGTTCGAGTAGACCACCTCGGTTCCTTCTGGGTACTGGGGCCTATGGTGCGTCTTGTACGAGTCCGTCTTGAGGAGTGGGTTGATGTTCATTGGACTATCTCCCTTCGGTTGAACAGGCCCTCGGCAAGAGGAATCCTGATGGGGTTGTGGGCTTCGGTGGCGGTCGGAATGACCGAGTCGGTGGTGATGACGTTCTCGAAGTAGTCGTAGAGGGGCTGAAGGCCCTTCGAGAAGAGGCCGTGAGTGACGAAGAGGTCGCAGCGGACGTAGTCGAGATCCTTGGCCAGCTCAATGAAGGTTCGACCTCCATCGCAAAGGTCATCGACCAGCAGGATCTTGCCTGCGGCCACCTCATCGGGGATGGTCTCGAATCCGGTGCCGGTGATCGAGCCGTCGCGGACATCTCGCTTCTTCCATGCGTGAAACACCGGCAGGTTGAGCACCTTGGCGACTCGTAGCGCACGCTTCTCCGCCCCGCCGTCGGGAGCGAGGACCCCCGTGTACTGGGCCCGGTCGATTATTGGGTCGTACCTCGGGACCGTTGAAACGTAGTCGAAGTGGGTGAACGCCACGTCCGAGTGGATGACCTCACAGCGATCGATCAGCGCCGGGGCCACATCCGAATGTGGATCGATGACCGTCACCTTCGGGAACTTCCGCTCGTTGATCAACTTGGCAATCGACTTCATGCCGAAGAGATAGTCCCCCTCATCGAAGAGGCGGTCCTGCCTGGCGCCTGGCACGTAGGGTAGGATCAGCTCGGGAACTGGGACCCCCCGCTCAACCAGTGCATCCACCAGGAACATGGCCTGGAGTAGGTCGGCGGCGCTGGTCACGCGGACCAGGATCTTCTTGAAGTGCCTGGCGCTGCCCGTGAGTTGTGCGTGCTTCACTCCGGGCATGCCGTCCGGGTAGTGGAAGGTGCCGACGGGGATCACCTTGCCGCCCTTGCCGAGGATGATGGGGTCGTTCGGAAGTGGTGTCGTCATGTGGGGGACCTTAGCAGGCCACGATGACGGGCTGCTACCGGTAGGCCGATCTACGAGGCCTGGGTGGGTAGATATTGGAGAGGTTCGCGTACTCGATTGAGTAGTCATCCTGTGAGATCCGCATGATTCCTTGAGTCGCTTCCCTGCGAGATGTGAAGTGGTCGGAAATCACCTCAGGGGCATCAATGGTCGGCTGGCGGTTCCACCGCTTCTCGGTTTTGTATAGACGCGACAGATACCACCCCCAGGCCCGTCCCCGCAGAAAAAGCCTTGCGAGGTGATAGGACTTGGGGGTGGCGGTCCGAAGCATCACGTGCTGAAGATCAGCGAGATGCGATGCGGCGAGCGGTCAGGAGAATGACAAGCCCCAGGAGAGGGGCGCACAGGGTAGGTGCAACACCAGCGGATGCGATCGTACGTGCCTTGTTCATGACCGTCCTTTCATGGGGGGTGTGGACGGCTTGGACCCTACACCACGGCGGTGACGACGCCTAAGGGACGTACGCGCCAATCATCTTGGCATCGACTCGCGTCACCCGGTAGTGACGCCCCAGTGCCCTCGTGATGGACTCGCACCCTGGCGGGTTGTCGGAGTGGACGTAGATCTGCTCGACGTCGAGGCCCCAATCGTAGAACTGCCTCTCCATCAAGTAGTCCACCACTTGCATCGCGGTGTCCTCCCCTCCCAAATCATGGTCCATCCAGAGCTGGGCGATCCACTGGGGTTCGACTTTCGTCATGATCTCGATGGCTTCGGCACTGGTGCGCGCATAGACGGCTTCGAATGGGAAGACCCGCAGGTCATCAACGACGAGGATCATGCAGCGGCCTTCTGGATTCGAGCGAAGTCGGCCTGAAGGGTCCCGACCAGTTGGTGCGTGGTGTCGCCGTGGCGGTGTCTCCACGGATCAACCTTGAGGGCTAGGCGCTCGATGAAGAGCGGGATGTCTTCGGCGGATCGAATGAGGGGGAGGTTGTTGTTGCGGAGCCGACGTCCACACTCGCGACAGATCACGAACTCGTCGGTGTCGTTCTCGACCTCGGTCTGAGTGATTCGGGGATCGCCGTAGTAATTCAGGACGGTGCAGCCGCTGTAGCACTTCACCGTGGTCCCGCGGTGCGCCTTGATGGCGCGGTTCAAAGCCTTGTGATCATGCTCGAACAGCGTGGTGACGAGGTGCTCCCAGATGGCGTAGTGGACTGCCTCTTCGTGAGCGTTCGCTGGGGTCCGACGGCTTCTCCATCGTCTAAGGGTGGCGTCTGGCGCGAACTCGATACGCATGTGGCTGAGGGCATGGCGCCCGGCCAGGTTGTTGGGGAGAAGATCACTGACGTGAGCGATCAGATCCTCGGGGTCGTTGAAGTTCTTGACCTGCGAGGCGGTCCAGCGGGTGATGGGCCCGAGCTTGTCGGACCGCCGACGTCGGTTGCGGATGCGCGTCATGGAGTGGCGCTCGTCGGGGTTGTAGGCGTCGACATGGGTCGAGCCAGAATCGAGGTAGGCGTCCTCGATCTCGTCGGCGGTGGAGCCAGGTACGAAGAAGTCGGTGATCTCCCGGTCCATGCGGCGACGGGTGGTCTGATTCCACGAGCGCTTGCGGCCCTTCACGTTCTTCGCCATGCGGCGCGACGCCGGGAGGACCGAGCGGGAGATCGACTTCACCTTCTCATCACCGTGGAGCATGCGCCCATCCTAGCACGAGGGTGTGACAGTAAGTCAACTCATTGTAGCTCGGGTGCCAGAACGAAGGGCAGCTTCGTGAATGCCAAGCGGTAGGGACTCCACGTCCATGTAGGCGTCCTCGACGGCGTCTACCATCCAGTTACGCTTCTCAACAGTGCGCTCTGGTGGGGTGGCGAATCCGACGACCTCGCAACGGGAATGCCCCTCAACGGGGCACCGAACCTTCACCACGCGTTTGCCGCGCATGGGACTCACTTCAGACATCTGCGAGCCTCGTTTCGTTCACTGCGCTTGGCCCGGCGGCGTTCCTTCTTCCGGCCAACGCCGTCATGGGCGTTCCCACAGCGGCACCGCCTACCAACGCGGCACATGGGAACGAGTCTTCCGGGCATCTTACTCATGGTGCCCCCGGCAGGATTCGAACCCGCACCACCGCGGATAGAAGCCGCAGGCCTGCTCCAATCAGCAGGGGCATGGTACCTCCGGGGAGATTCGAACTCCCATGCCAGCCTTAGGAGGGCTGTACCGCTCCATTTCGGCGGAGGTATGACCAGGGTACCACCCTGGAAGGACGGCACCATGAAGAGAGACCTGCTACCCGAGATTCTGTCCCCCGCCCGAAGACGGATGGGTGATCATCCAACTACGCGGTTTCCCGCGTCTCCCGAGGGAGTGCGATCTACCTGCCATCATCGGACGAGCAGCCCTAGGCGATTTGATCTTGCGCTTGCCGGAGTTTACTTAGCCGGTGATGTCGCCACCCCCGCTGGAGAGTTCTTACCTCTCCTCTTCCACTTACTCACCTGTGCCCGGAGGCCATCGGCGGTCTTGTTCGCTATCCACTTGTCGTCAGCTCGCGCTGCCTGGTTCAACCCAGCGGCATGCTCTGTAGCGTCTCGAAGTTCCTCTACCAGCTCGAAGGCTGGCAGCGATCACCTTGGCTTCTCAACATGGTGTTGGTCGGGATGGCGGTATTTGAAACCGCGATCTTCGCTCCCCCAGAGCGACGCTCTACCAAACTGAGCCACATCCCGTTGTTCTCGACTTGGCATTGACCCCCCAGGATTATCGGTCCTGGGGCCGTAACCGGTATTCCATTCTCCTGCCGGGCCGAGAAGCCGCCAGGAGGCCGTTCACACAGAGGGTGCCTTTTGTGCCCCCGTCAGAAATCGAATCTGATGCACCGACCTTCGGACGATCGGGCCCGCATTCCATCGGCGGGGGCATATCTAGTTCTACCCGGATACTGCGGGGGTAGGTGGTAGTTAAGGGTCCCCTAGCACCACCGAGGTGAATCCCTCTTGGAACCGGTAACCCTCTGGACGATTTTCGTCGTTCTTCTCATTGCCCTAGTCCTCGTTGCTATCGCTCGCCGCTTCTAAGCGGTGGGCGATAGCCCTTTTAGGGACCGATTGGTATCCCCCCCGGGGGTCGAACCCGGATCCTGGCCTTCGTAGGACCATGCTCTCGTCCATTGAGCTAAGGGGATTTGGCGGGGGTGGAAGGAATCGAACCCTCTCAAAGTGAATACGGGTTTGGAAGCCGCTGCGCTGCCATCGCGCGTCACCCCCATAGGTTGGTGATTGCTTTGCGTCCCCCGACAGAGACTCGAACTCTGTTTTGGACCTTGAAAGGATCCCGTCCTAACCCATGGACGACCGGGGGTTGATCGTTGGTATTGCCGGCCCCCCGTACCGGATTTGAACCGGTGATCTCTTGCTTGACAAGCAAGCGCTTTCGGCCAGACTAAGCTAACGGGGGATTTGATTGAGGAACCTTCGTTCCTAGTACCCCCGACGGGTATCGATCCCGCTGCTTCAACGCTGAGAACGTTGCGACTCGCCATTCGTCTTCGGGGGCATGTCTTGCACGCCCCTCGAAAGGTCAGCGTGCGGTGGTATCGCGCCAAGGTCGCCAAGGGGCGGGCGCGGTGCGCTCTCGCTCTTCTCGTTCGACGGACCGGGGCTTCAACATGTGATCCACACTACTACCTGTCGATGACGACGTCCAACGCTTTGGTAGAATTTCTCCAAGAAGTTCAAAGATCGACTCGGACGCCGCGGGCCTGAGCGATGGCCCGGCGCTTACGTCCAGGTATCCCGCCCCAGACGCCTTCCCAGTCACGGATCTCGATGGAGTAGTCGAGGCACCGGTCCCTCACTAGGCACGAGCCGCAGATCTCCTTCGCCTCTGTCGGGATCTGGCCTCGGTCTGGGTAAAAGAGGCTGGGGGGCTGCCCCACGCACGAACCAGAGAGCATCCATTCGCGATCTTCGGCTGTTGTCTGCATCATGCGATTACCTCGGGGGGTGGGGTGAAGTGACTACCCTGTGTAGCAGCCAGAGAAGCCAACGCGGCGTCATCTCTGTTGGGTAGGGTGTCTTCACCGACATTCCCACGGAGACTCACATGCCTACCTGCGATACCTGCTTTGACGGACGCCACTACCGCTGCGAGAACAAGGGCGAGTGCGCCTGCACTGTCTGTGCCGCGCGTTGGTCGAAGCCGCGCCGAACCGCATCGAAGGAAGAGGATCGCAAGCAAGCCATTGATCGGGATCGAGCGATGAGGGCTCTCCCAATGTGTCGCCCCTCGATCAAGTCGCGCAAGCCGGTCCGTCCACCCAGAGAGCTGTCCACGGATCCAGAGAAGGTGGCCCAGCGGGAGTACATGCGAGTTTGGCGCGACCGCAAGAAGAAGGGGGAACCTACTCGCCCCAACAACAAGTACACCCAAGAGAAGTTGAACGAGATGATGCGACTCCGCAAGATCGGGTTGACCGTGCGGGAGATAGCCGAACGCCTTGACCTGGACTACAGCGCCACGGCGCGGCACATTCGCGTGATGACCGGCACCATCACCAGCTCTGACCGAAAGCGCCTACCGAAGGCTCTCCTTGGAGAATACGACCAGGGTAAGTCGCACTAGGACGGCCCCCTGGACCAAGGTTTGGCAGCCGTCCAACCCCGTGGCGTGGATTCCACCCGTGTAGCTCGGCATCAGGTGACGAACCATCTCAGATTCGGGCTCGTTGTGTAGAGATCCTGGGGTGACGCGACCCATCCCCCATACGGTCTGAACGCCACCTACGGCAGTGGTGACGTCGAGAGACTCCAGAAGGCCGATCTGTGCGATCTCGACCTCTCCGCCAGGGACGCCCTCATGAGCTACAACCGGGTAGATCCTGTTCTCCCAACGCAGGGCGCCCGGGACCACTGTGAAGCCGTTGACGCACTCGTTGTAGGTGAAGAGTGGGAGGGTGAAGATCTCTAGGTCTTGCATCTCGCCATCATACTAGGTCTGAGTGACGTGGCGGAGTGAAGAGGTGTCGAGCCGGATACGCTGGGCGGATGTCTAATCGGCTGGCAATGCCTCGCGCCCTTTCCTGCGTACTGTGTAATCGGACTTTTACTTCGAACTGGGCCGTTCGAAAGTGCACACCCTGCAAGACGGCTTCCCTTGCGTCCCAACACGGAGTCTGCACTTGCGGCAACGTTATGGCTGCTCGCTCGGTGAAGTGCAAGTCTTGCAGGTGGCCCACGCGTGCCATCAAGTGCATGAGCGAAGTCGAGCGAGGATGGCTCGTGGGAATCATCGAAGGGGAGGGCACCTTCGTTCGTTCCCCAGGGCGCAGCATCCCCACCCTTCGCGTCTCGATGACCGACGAAGACACCGTTCAAACACTTCATGGAGTGACGGGGGTCGGCCACCTGCTAGAACTCAACCGCCGCGAAGATCACTGGAAGACGCCACACGCTTGGACGGTGTCGTCCGGAGGTGAATTTGACCAAGTGGCCAGGGTGGTGGCTCCATACTTGATGAGTAGACGTAGGGAGAGGTTGAACGAACTCTATCCGAACGTCGAGAGAGTGAAGTCTCGAAGTTGGAAACCTTGGAGCGATGGGGCGGTCGGCTGGCTATCTGGAGTCATCGACGGAGAGGGCACGTTAGATGGTAGGGGTCGGTTGGTGGTTTGCATGACGGATTTGGATGTTCTCCAACAGTGTTTGCGTTTGACCCGTTTCGGGAGGCTTGGTCAGCCACCCAGTCTCTCCAACCCGGGACATGGCCGGAAGCCACAGTTTCTGTGGTCCGTGAGCAGCCGTCAGACCCGAGTTCTTATTCAGACCCTCTATCCACTTCTCAGTGCCAGGCGACAGCATCGAGTGGATGAAGTGTTGCCGTCGTTGAAACTTGGCGGAAGGAGTGGGGCTCGAACCCACACGGCCCGTGAGGACCCAACTGTTTTCGAGACAGCGACCAGTAGCCCTGAGCTTGGCTTATCCTTCCATGGCGGAGCCGGAGAGATTTGAACTCCCGTGGCCGCTTGCGCGACCGCACTGCTTTCCAAGCAGGCCCATTCGACCGGACTCTGGCACGACTCCATAGACTCGCCTCCCCAAGGAAAGGCGAATTTTGAACCCTGGGGCCCAGCGGAGAGACAGCGATTCGAACGCTGGTGGCCGCTTACGCGACCGCACTGTTTAGCAAACAGGCCCAATAGGCCAGACTCTGGCACCTCTCCATGCAACGTCTCTCAGCGGAGCAGCCTCACTGGACTGACTCGGCTTCGATTTGTTGTGGTGGGAGTGGCAGGACTCGAACCTGCGGAGCCCGAAGGCGTCTGGTTTACAGCCAGGTGCAATTGCCGCTATGCGACACTCCCTTGCGTGGAGCGTCGCTATGTAGGCGCGCTCCGGGTCAGCTACTCGATGAGTAGCTATAACTCCGGGAGGTGCGGTATGCCTTCATGTCTTCCACCCTAGCAGGTGGAGAGGACGGTGCCAACACTT
>Ga0163146_10006988_pt1 | contig 12567 bp, 9 predicted proteins | sample OliLakLV19MP7G1_FD_148648 | JGI IMG/M metagenome (GOLD analysis project Ga0163146, IMG submission 148648) | Freshwater microbial mat bacterial communities from Lake Vanda, McMurdo Dry Valleys, Antarctica - Oligotrophic Lake LV.19.MP7.G1 | ecosystem: Environmental > Aquatic > Freshwater > Lake >... | reverse complement strand
TCAAGATGGCCTCGGTTGACATATTTGGTCGAATATCACAATAATATACCCCATCATAAAGTTAGTTTTATTCAATGCCTTTTCTATCAGGAGTTGTATATTCATCGTATTGAATTTCTGCGTTTTTGGTTTTCAAAATCATATCTTATCCATTTCTCTATGGTCCAATCCTCCACTAATTGGAGACGGTTAACTGCCCATTTAAGGTATTCTGAAGATAGATCACAAGCCAGCCATTTACGTTGAAGTTGTTCTGAACACACAGGCGTAGTCCCTGAACCGCAAAATGGGTCAAGCACGATGTCCCCGACGTTTGAAGATGCCAATATTATTTTGCGCAAAAGTTCTTCGGGTTTCTGTGTTGGGTGAGGAGTTTTTTCGTGCATTCCATTGCAAGTTGTCGGCACTTCAATTATGTCTTGCGGAATTTCCAAAACATCCTTCGGTTTTGCTCCAAGCGGATTTGGTTCCCATAGATGGTTTCCATTTTTGCCGTTGCCATATTGACTTGTCAAAGCTTGTGGATGGCTTGGATACTTCAGGGTATGCTCACTATATGGAATACGAATTTCGTCAATATTGAATGTGAAATTTTTTGTCTTGCGGAAATGCAGAATACTTTCATGGCTTCGCCCCCAGTCACTGCCAAGGTTTGCTTTGTTTTTGTAATGCCAAATAATCCAACGGCAACCTTTAAAAAATTTTGTTGCAGGATGTTTTAAATCTGCAAGAATTTCAGAGAAACCACAGATGAAAAGCGTTCCAGTGGGTTTTAATACTCTTGCTGCTTGTTCAATCCATGTCATAGAAAACCTGATATATTCCTCCTGACTTTCAAATGTATCCCAATCGGCTTTCTTGATGTTATAAGGCGGGTCGGCGAAAATCAAATCTACACTTTCGCTTTCTAAGCCTTTCAACCACTCAATACTATCTCCAAGCCAAAGTGAACCATTAGGATGTTCAAAAAATGGTTGAGGTAGTGGATTACTTGACTTAATCTCTATCAATTTTCCGCGATTTTCCTCCTTTCCAAAGAAATTAAACCGCTCCTTGTTTCTTGTCATTACGTTTTTCATGCTTATGAATTTTAGCTTAATGGGAAATCATAGGCAAAATTAAAATTTACCTTTATTATTTTGCAAACAAAATGTTTTTAATTTAAAAATAACCGATCTACACAAACCGCAGTCACGAGTTCCGTCTCGTTGGGAAGGACAATCCTGCTAAATACCAATTGGAAATCCTGTCGAAAATCTCTTTTTTCAACCCTTCCGATCCCTTGGCCGTTGCTTCCATCCCATTGGATTTTTTCAACAAAAATGTTTTTTCTAAAATCCAATTGCTTCAAGCCGTAGGCTTTGTAGAGGCTTTCTTTGGCAGTCCAAAATAGGTGGAGCAGGACGAAGTTTTCAATTTCCGGACGGCTTTTCACAAACTCCTTTTCTGTTTCGTTGAGAAATTTATGCGCAATGCGCGGCATTTTTTCTGTCAAAACCTGGATGTCGCAACCAATTGAACGATGAACGATGAACGATGAACGATGCATGCTGGAGATGAAGGCGCCCACATTGCCCTTGGAGTGGCTGAGCGAACAGGCAAGGTTCTGGTTTTCAGGAAAAAAAGGTTTTGAAAAAGCGTCTTTGGCCAAGGGAAGTCGTTGGGGTGCATCGGTCAATTTGTGCAAAAGCCATCGCCCGGCGAGCCACTCGAGGCGGCGGAGTGGGTTTTGGTGCTGGGCTAAATCCGATTCTTCAGGAGCCGACAGTGGCAAATCTTCACGGAAAAACGCCTCTTCCTCAGCGATTTGCCAAAGGCCAAAAGTAGTGTCCTGGAATGGGTGAGTAGTGAGGAGCAGCGGCATACGCGGATGAGAACAATACCGCAAAGGTGAGGAAAATCAGCACGAATGCACCATTGCGACGCATCCGTGCTGATTCAAATACTCTTCTTAACGCGACACCACAAACTGCTTCGATATTGCGCCCGTACTTGATTGCAAGCTGATCACATAAATGCCAGCATGGTAGTTTATTGCATTGAGTTCCACTTGATAATGCCCGGCAGCACGGTTTTCCTGCGAAGCCAAAGACTCCACCAATTTCCCCTGTATATCGCGGACATATAGGCTGTAGACTCCATCAGTAGGCAAATCAAATTCAACGCGGAGCTGGTAAGTGACGGGGTTCGGACTGCAAAGCAATGCAAGCGATGTGGAGGAAATGATTTTTTGGTCGTGGGTGCGGTTCATTAGATTGGATGGGTCTTGAGCATCGTTCGGGGTTGGCCCAATACCACATGCTTCTATCAAGGCCCAAAAATCGCTGCCCCTCTGGGCATGGAATCCGGGCGTAAGCTGAATACGATTGCCAGCGTGGTAAATGACCTTCTTGCTTGGTGCGATCACGCCATCCGATACAATAAAATCTTCCGCCATGTAGATGCCCGGCATCACAGCGCCTGATATGTTGAGGCTGGGCAAACAAGTGTTGAGCAAAGTAAAATAATCAGTTGTGAACATTCCCCGCCCGTGGGTTGCAGCGGCTACGAGATGGTCGGAAGGGCGGTATTGAAGCATATCAACGCGCACGTTGGCCAAGCCAAAATTGTTGCTCGGCCACCATTCGGTGTTTACGCCATCAAGATCGTCTGTGCTCCACACGCCGAGCTCCGTGGCGAGCAAAACTTTGTCCTCATCGAAGGGATGGAACATGGCCCAGCGCACGGGCATATCTGGCAGGTCGTTGGTCAGATTTGTCCACATGGTGCCGCCATCGGTAGATTCAAACACTTGTCCGGCAGCCCCGTAATTGCTGAAAGTAGCTATCAAATGATTGTCGTTGCCTGGCTCCACTAAAATGCAGGAAATGTTGGCGTTGCGTGGCGAGCTGAGCACGTTGGCAGTGAAAGTGCCCAAATGTGCGTTGTCAATGCGGACGACCCTGCCCCCTGTCGTGCCGACGAAAAGCCTGTTAGGGGTGTTGGGCGACACGGCGATGGCACTCGCCTGCTGGCCTCCGAAGGCTGCGACCCGTTCCAGCACAAACGTATTGGCAGCACCCACTCCGCTCAGCCGACCCAGGGTATCCACATTGTCTGACAAATAAAGAATGTCGTTTGCATCGTCGTATTCAGCGGGTGTGATGAAGAGAGTGGCGGCCTTAGAACTGATTACGGTATTAAAACTGGACCCTCCATTGTTGGAAGCGTAAAAACGTCTGTTTTGCGAAGCTGCCACTTGGATCATGGGATTATCCTGGTCAATGAAACAATAAGCACCATCGCCACCGGTGCCAGGGGCTTCTATCGTGCTGGATATGCCTGCTGCGTTAAACTGTGGAGTGCCGTTGTCCTGTGTCCCACCCAGCATATAATTGGAACCGCTGTTTGGGTGGATGGCATTGGTGTAAAACTGCGTTACGTTGTAGAGATTGTTCCTGGCTGCGAGTGTCGGGTTGGCATTCGTCCCGTTTGTGCAGTAATAAACACCACCATCGTTGCTGAAAACTATCTCGTTGGAATTGCCTTGCCTAAAGGTTACAGTATGGTGGTCGGCATGTACGCCCATCACTTGCGTCCAAGTGCTACCCATGTCTCCAGACACCGAAAGCCCTTGCCCCCCTAGAAAGAGCCGACTTGCGTTGTTGGGGTCAACACTCATAGCGAAATTGTACCAAGCCTGTCCACCGTAAGCGGGCGGCACGGTTTGAGTCTGCCACGTGCCTCCACCGTCTGTGGACAAAAACACACCCTGACAGATTCCTTGGTTAGGGGCGGCGGCTTTCCCGAAGGAAGCGTACAAAGTCAAAGCATTGCTTGGAGCACAAGCGATTTCGATCCTGCGAAATCCTGCAGGAAAGTTGGGGCTGTTTAGGGCTATCCAAGTACCCGCTTGAAGTCGAAATATATTCCCTCCAAGTTGGGTTGCAAAGACATCTCCATTAGCGGCAATTTCAACATCAGGAACAAAACCGGTCACTTGCGCGACGGGTAAAAAATTAATGCCATCTGTCGAAATCTGCAAACCTGCATCGGTTCCCGCATATACCGTACCATCGTTGGCGATCACGATTTTGTAAACATTGGCAAATGCCCCTGGGAGTCGCGCCCAATTGACACCGCCATCCATAGAGCGCCATATCCCCAGGCCGCGCACTGGGTCGCCAAAGTTTAAATTTTCTTCGCCTGTCCCGAAATACATCCGGTTGGCATTGGAGGGGTCTTGCGCTATAGTCATGATAGCAAGATTTGCAAAAAAATCATCCACTAAAATCCAGGTGGGCGCAGCGACTTGAATGTTGGTCGTGCGCCAAAGTCCACCTGCCACACCCGCTGCCCACACGGTGTGTCCCGTGGGGTCGTTGGCATCAAAAATGAGACCTCGGGTTCGACCGCCCACGTTGTTGGGGCCGCGCTCTTGCCAATAGATGGGGATGGCACGCTCGGCCAAGGCCATCAGTGCGCGTTTTTCTTGCGCGATGCGGTAGGCCGTAAGCAGCCTTTCTCTGGGAATGGTGTTGGTGGCAGGGTCGCGCGTCATCAAGAATTCCTGTTCGAAGCGGCCTTCGATGGTCTGCGCCAAAGACATTTTTTTCATCCTATCTTTTTGCGCGTCCAGTTTGAAGGATGGCATCAGGATGTTCCAATGCTGGGCACTCGCCCAAATGGCGAACGTCGCCAACACGAGCAGGCTGAGTGGGTAGATTCTATTTTTCATATTGTGGATATTGTGTGTTGCTTTTTAAAACAAGAAGGAAAAGCAGTTACACTTTTTGAAAAGTGTAACTGCTGAAAACACGGTCAATAAGTTCAAACTTTTAAAGCCTACACTTTCATCAATTTCTGAACCCTTCTGCCAGAAGAGGTTCTGATCTCGACGTAATAAATGCCGGGTGTGAGATGTACCTTGTCCGATTGCACCGTATGTTCGCCAACTTCGAATATTTCTTGGTTGTACCACTGATAAACCGGTTTTCCAAAAGCATCCAACAATCGAAGCGAAACAGATTCGCGCTCGGCGATGTCAAATTTAATGTTGAAAAAATCACTTGTCGGGTTAGGCAATACTTGAAAATCGAGCACCGTTCCGGGATTTGATTTTTCTTCCAATATCTGTTGCCGTTCTTCCAATTCCCCGGCAATTGGGCGAGGCCCTGTGTAATTGTCCGCTTTCAAATCGCCCGTGAAACCGCCGCAACCTCCACCGGGCAGTATTTTTGCCAGAAACCTGCTTGCTGCTTGGGCGTGAAAACCCGGAACGAGTCTGATAGAGTTGCCGGCGTAACCTTTTACGTCGCCTGGGTTGGTGACCACAAAAGCAGGGCCAAACGTCAGGTTTTGACGGACGGCATAGGTCCGCTCGTCATTGATGGTCAGGAAACTGTACGTCGCATTGTCGGCGGTAGCGTCGTTGCCGCTAACGAACAGACTAAAGTTTTGTGGACCTGAAGTCAGCGCGGCTGGGGCCACAACACGAATGGTGTAGATGCCTGCAGTAGGGCTGAGAAGCAACACCTGTTCCACATTGTCGCGGTTGTTGTCCCCGGTTGTCGCAGCGTTTGCAGGATTGGCAGGGTCGAGCGTCCAAGGGAAAAAAGTAGAAACGCCATCATCCACGCGCAGGTCTAAGTCATTTACCAGATAGGAAACGCCTGCCGGATTAATCGTACCGGTATTCACACTGGCAACTGGCGGTGGCGGGTCGGCCCAAACAACCGTGACTTTGAGCGGAAATAGTCCAGTACTGGAAGTCGTGTATGTAAAAGTGTTGGCTGCCGCTACGGATCCTTCAATGATTTGATCACAGCCTTCGTAACTGTCAACAGTGATAAATTCTGCAGCATCAGAAATATTGACAAGACCCCAACCCATTTGATAATCAGGGCCATCGTTGGCGCCACATTCGTCCGCCTGATGAATCAGCAATCCTTTCATGGTAGCGGCTCTTGGCACTCCTGTTAGCGTATTCTGCCAGTGTTCGAGCAGCAGCCCAATCCCACCGACTACGGAAGGCGTCGCCATGGAAGTGCCGCTTTTTGGAGAGTGGTCAGTATTGCTAAGGGTATCGCAAGACGATAAGCTGACCCCTGCCGCTACGACATCGGGCTTAACCCTGCCGTCGTCAGTAGGCCCAAAACCGCTAAAACCAGCCGAGGTTGCGCTTCCCGGATTCGCGTATCCTCCCAGGATTTTGAATACAGCCCCAACCGTGAGGATATTTTTAGCCGTGCTTTCAAAAGGAATACAGTCGAAACCATCGGCGCCACCGTCCTGTTGTTCGTGGGCATCAATTTCCATGGTATTGGTGGCTGTGTGCAAGTGCATCGTGCCTGCAGGGATACCCGCATCCCCGCGTTCGTTCATTGCGGCTTTTACCGCCAAATGAAAAGAGGTGTTGAATGCCATTTCGTCCCAGGCACGCGCTGTTGCGTTGTAAGCGCCGAAGGCCCAATCTTCAAAAGCCATATCTCCAAGCCATCGGGAATTATCCCAACCGCGATAAAAACCATAAGAATGGCAAGAAGCACGTATCGGGGTAGCTGCACCTGCTGCTGTGGTCATCTCGGCAAGATTGTTGGAGCCATCAAAGCAGAGCAAATTGGCAGCATCTGCAAATCCGGTTGCTGCGGCACTGCTAAAGCCGTCGCCTATGATGGTGCCAGAAACGTGGGTTGCATGGCTGCTCAGCACATTGTTTTGCGCAGCGCCCATAGTTGCTCTTCCACCAAAATCCTGGTGCGTGGTCATAACTGCGGCCCTGCCGCCGGTCTCAAAAGCTTCCCAGACCCCGAGTGTTTGCCCGGCTCCAGAGAGCGTCAAGCCCATACCGCCACCTGTTTTTACATTGTCGGCCGAGATTGTCCTGACAGAACCGTCGTTGGCAATGCCTCTGAACAATGGCATCCCATTTTCGATGGCGCAGATTTGCAAGCCGTTTTTTCCGGTGAGATAATCTTCGGATAGGCCGTATTTTTTGATGTATGCTTTTACAGCCACTTGGTCTTTTAGAAATTCTTGGTTGAACTCGTATGCGAGCAATTGCAGGTTCTGTTGCTCCTGCTCAGTCATTTGGGCACTGAGCACACTTCCCCAGTTCAAGAGGATGGCCAGCAGTATTGCTGTGCGCAGCATTGGTAAATTTTTCATATCGGGGATCGTGTTGTTTTTTAGTGAGAAAAAGAAGAGGCTGTGTCAAAAGTTCAGGTTGAAAATCTATCGCGGAATTTTATTTTTGATCTCGCAAAATCCTATAAGGTTTTAAAACCTTATAGGATTCAATTGCCAGAAACGCAAAATATTATTTCATGAAATAAATTGCGGAACACCTTTTGACACAAGCCTCTTCTAAAAACGCGGTCAATCGCTCTTCACTACCTTTTGGACTCTACGGCCATCGGGGGTACTGAGCATGACGTAATACAAACCTGGGGGTAATTGCCCAGAGGCCAGTTGAATAGCGTGCTGGCCTGCATCAAACGTCTGATTGTTTATCGGCGCTGTAATAAGCCGCCCAAAAGCATCGCTGAGCTGAACGGTGACAGTCGAGGTTTTTGAAATCTCAAACTGTACGGACAGTAAATCGCGGAAAGGGTTGGGGGCAACCGTAAAGGCAGAAGCCCGTGTCATTTCCCTGCTGCGCCCTTCCGGTTTTGGACCCGTACAACCATCAATAAATGCTCTGAAGCGATTGCCATTCTGAACGTGAAAGGGTGGCTTGAGGAAGATGCTTTCTCCTGAGTCGTACACAATATCCGAGCTGCCGGAAATGGTGTTCCAAGCATAAATCATGTCATTCGCTTCCAGTGTTTCTACATCAGCGTTAAAATCGTTTGTAACATAATAAGCCCGTGGACAAGCGCCACCGCAGCCATTGGAAGTAAGCAGCCCAACCCGTAGCCCGCCCGGCATGAACTGTGCGCGCATCCTGTCTCGTTGACCGCTTGAAAACATGACCCTGCAGTCGGAATCCGTATAGTCCATGTGGTTGTAAAAAAGATCGCCATCTAGACCGTTGGTACAGCTTATGAGTGGGAAGTTAGGACACCCACCGTTCGGAAGAGCTGCATTTGGAGTGTCTGCTACTTCATCGGTACCCGAACAAGTATCCGGGTCGTCATGGTCGTCGCCCCAGATGTGAATTAAGTTCAGCCAGTGTCCAACTTCATGGGTCATTACTCGACCCCGTTCAAAAGAAGCATTGTTTAGGAATTGAATCACAATGCCATCTTGGTCTGCTGGTGATGTGCCGGGATATACGGCATAACCGCCCGCACCACTGATGTCGCAAATCCACATATTTAGGTAATCATCCGTATCCCATGCGTCTGCACCACCAGCGGATGCATGTTTTACATCGTCGAATGCTATTGTACTTGCTGGAACGGGAAAAGGGCCATGCGTTGTTGCTGTACGGGTGATACCCGATGTCGGGTCTCCATTGGGGTCAACGGAGGCCAGACAAAACTGAATTTCAATATCTGAAATCAAGGGTCGAAAGGCAGCGTTTACTGCGGTTATACCCTGATTATAGGTTCTGAAATCTTCGTTCAACACCGCCAGAGATTCATAGATTTGATCATCCGAAATGTTCTCTGCAGCGTTGTTGAATACCACATGTATTACGACAGGTATGGTAATCAAGCCGGTTACAGCATACTTTCCCTGTTGCTCTTTAATCTGCTGCTCCATCTTGGCACGTTTTTCCAGCAATTCAGGATATAGAGACTGAATGGTTTTGAAATATGATGCCGTTCCACATTCCTGGCCATAGCTAGGCGTGACTACGAAGTTCAAGCAGCATACCAGCAATGCTAGCAACAAAAATGATAGGTACTTTTTCATGTCTTTTGAAATTTAAGGGGCGATCATTATTGTTTGCTGCTTTTCAGTTCGGCTTTCAAAGCCGTATTCTCTGCTTCGAGTGCGTTCATCCGCTTTTCCATAGCAATCATGTGCAGATACAGCTCTTCAATTTTTTCCATTTGCGTTTTTTGCATTTCGCCGAGGCTTATACCGTTTTCAGCCACCTCTACTGCGGAGGGCACACCCGGGAGGTGTTTCTCTTTTTGAACAAATGCCTCTACTTCTGAGAGTGGCTTGAGTTTGTAATTTTCCTCCATAACATAGTCAGGCCAGTTGCCTTGCAACTTGACCACCACTTCTTCGGCGATGATGCTGCCGTTGACATACAGCTCATGTTGAACAGGCACGATAGGAACAGAAGGAGGGTTTCCAACAACGAGCATCCCATTCACTCGACCGTTGCCGTTCACTTGAAGGGCATTCTCCACAGTCAAATTACCCGTACCAGGAACACCTACTGCAACAGTGGCATTGCCTGCAAAGCGGCTGTTCCCAGAAAGCTCCAGGCGATTGGCGGTAGGCGCGGTGCCCAGGCCCATGTTGCCGCCGTCGAAGTGGCTGGTTCCCGATACTTCCAGGCGATTGGCAGTAGGGGCAGTACCCATACCTGTGTTGCCATTGATATGGGTGTTTCCATCCACACGCGCACGGCCTGTTACGGTCAATACGTCCAAGACGTCAAACACTGGTGCAGGAACAGCGGGAGCAGGCAGGAAGCCTCCAATCACGACGTTTGTGGTGTTGTCGAAAATTTGGCCGTCGCGCAGTCTACTCGATTCCGGTCCAGGCGGGGTAAAACGTGCTACCATGTGTGGTCGGCCATTGATGTCGCCGCTGGTGAGGATTTTTTCCCAGGCAGCCCAGCTATTCAATCCGGTGAGCTCCTGAGAGCGCGTCCAGAGACCGTCGTTGCCGCCAGTGTAAATCTGTCGGTCGAGGCTGTTGCCGCCGGGCGCGAGGCTTAAGGTGCCCCCGTCAGCGAAAGCATTGGCAGCTAGGCCCAAAGCCAAGCGGTTTTTCCGCTCGAAATAGGATTCGTCAATGTAGTCGTTGGGCACATCGTTTGCATTGCCGAGGTCCAAATCATAGTGAATGCGACCCCAAAACCGACCACTGGTGTGGGTATTTCCCAACACATCCAGATGGAACACAGGGTTCATCTCGCCGATGCCCACCAGGCCTTCCGGGGTAATGATCACTTTATCGGTCAATCCTGCTGCGCTCCTTGTGCTAAAAAACATATTGGCACTCATAACGCCGGGCGATACATGGGTCGCGACGGATCTGATGGTGGCTCCTTCCAGCACAGAGCCTACGGCGGTAAGGCCTCTCCATTGAATCGTGCCTAAGGTGTTGCCTGTGGCCGCTGGCGCTGGCGAACCGCCTATACTGCCATTGTGGCGATACATGAAAAGCTCCGGTTTGGCACCACTGGCTTGGGCATTGGTTTTTTCAGCGCAAACGCTGAGGAAAAATGCGAAAATGGATAGGGAAAAAATCGTTTTGTTCATATTGGAGAACATTTAGAAAAGGGTTTGAAATTGATGAATTTAATAAAGAGGGACAAAGATTTCTCCGAAATGAGTTCACGCTTTGGAAATGAAATGGAATTATTTTGGAAATCCGTTGGAAATATTGATTTTTGCAACGCCTCCCGAATCATTCACACCTAAATCGCCGCCCCTATCATGCAAGCAAAAGAATTTTACGTCTTTCGCTCTTTACTCTCCGATGTTCATGCCAAAGCCTTTGGCGAACCCATTTCAAAAATCCCGCACAGCAAAGCACACACCTTAGCATGGCTTATTGAAGAAGCCACAGGGGTGATGCTCAGTTACAAATCGCTCACCAACTATGTCAATGCTGTGCTGGATGAAAACCCAGACAAAGTGAACCCCAGTTGTATCACGCTTGCTACCCTCGCCCAATTTGCCACGGGCGAAAAAGAAAGCAAACAGGTGGCTGTTTTGTGGTACAAATACCGCGCTGGTATGCTTGTGAACTAGTGATTGTTTGTTTGGGGATTTGGGGATTTGGGGGATTTGGGGATGGCCCTAAGCTTGGCATTCATGCGCTTCAAACGCGGAGATGGACACCAAGCTTTAGCGAACCAATCCCCAAATAAACAAATCATCAACTCCTCATGATAAAAATCCTTATTGCCGACGATCACCGACTTGTGATTGATGGGCTGCTGCTCATGCTGCGCGAGGCCGAGGATATGCTAGTGCGTTGGCGAAGCCGCCAATGGCCGCGAAGCCCTTGCACAGCTCGACGCGGCCCCTGCTGACGTGCTGCTGCTCGACATCAATATGCCCGAAATGGATGGGCTGGAATGTTGCCGGCTCATGAAAGAACGCCACCCACAAGTGAAGGTGCTGGTGCTTTCGATGATGCGCGAGCTCAGTCTGGTGAAAGCGATGCTCAAGCAGGGCGCGTTCGGTTTTTTGCTGAAAAACGCCGGAAAAGATGAGGTGTTGGAAGCCATCCGAAAAGTCGCCGAAGGAAAACAGGCCTTCAGCGAGGACGTGCTGGAATCCCTGATGAGCAGTTTTTCGAACAAACCCACGAAACCTTCCGCCAGCCCCTTCCCCACCATTTCGCGCCGCGAAAAACAGGTGCTCCAACTCATCGTGGACGAAAAGACGACCTCCGAAATCGCCGAAGAATTGTTCATCAGTTTCGGCACCGTGGAAACGCACCGCCGCAATTTGCTGCTCAAACTCAATGCCCGCAATACCGCCGGACTGGTGAAGTCGGCACTGGAGTTTGATTTGTTGAAATGACTTCGTTTCTATGAAAAAACTGCTCCTCCGGCTGCTGCTCCTCTTCCCAGCAGTGGTGTTTTCTCAATCCATTGACAGCCTCCAAAATGCCCTCAAGGCCATGCCCGACGATACGAACCGGGTGATGGCCTACCGGCAATTATTTCGAGCCATGTATGCGCAAGACCAATCAGAAGGCCTACTCGAAACCGCCGAAAAAGGTCTTGTGCTCAGCCGTAGGCTTGGATTTGACAAGGGACTGAGTTTGTTTGTTTTTTATAAAGCCAGCGCACTTGATATCCTGGGAAGGGGAGAGGAATCTATCCAACTGTTCGAGGAAGGCTTAGAGATGGCCATGAAAAAGGGCGACCAAAAAGCGGTGGCAGATTTTCATGTCAACCTTGGTACTGCCCACCATAACTTGGGCCATTTGGACAAATCGCTGCAAAACTTCCTGGCGGCCTACGATATTTACAAGCAATCAGGCCAGTCCGAAAATCTATCCAAAGTGCTGAACAACATCGGCATCGTATACCGAACCCAGGGCAAATACGAGCGGGCAGAAGCGATTTACAAAGAGTCCTTAGCCCTCAAAATACAATTGAAGGATACGCTGGCCATGGCCGCCACCTATCAAAACCTGGCCGCCCTGTACAGCAGCAGCAGCCGATACGAAGAAGCGATTGCAAACACCCAAAAAGCACTTTCGATTTATGAAAAACTCAAACGCCGCGACGACGTGGCAGGTTGCCACACCTTGCTCGGACAAGTTTTCTACACTTTCGGAAAACTGGACGAGGCAAAAATTGAACTCGAAAAAGCAGTAGCTATCTACGCTGGGAAAGAGAATGTGGAGTACGCTCCCTCCACATATCAGTTACTGGGCACCATTGCTGCTTCAGAGAAAGACTTTCAGGCGGCGGAAAAATACCTGCGCGAA
>Ga0163146_10006983_pt1 | contig 12569 bp, 13 predicted proteins | sample OliLakLV19MP7G1_FD_148648 | JGI IMG/M metagenome (GOLD analysis project Ga0163146, IMG submission 148648) | Freshwater microbial mat bacterial communities from Lake Vanda, McMurdo Dry Valleys, Antarctica - Oligotrophic Lake LV.19.MP7.G1 | ecosystem: Environmental > Aquatic > Freshwater > Lake >... | reverse complement strand
CCATTATTGGATGCGCCTTGATTGCCGATATTAGGCGGCGCGCAAGTAACGCCTTGGAAAATGGGGCCAGTGCCCGCCCCAACCTGCGGCAACGAGTTCTCAAGCTCACGGAGTGAGGTGAGGTGGAGATCGAGCTTGGACTGTTCGTCAGTGCCGGCGATGGCTTTGATCGCCAGAATTTCAGCTTTCAATTGATCCAGGCGGCTCTTTCCCGCGTCGTGGAGAGCGACGAGCTCGGCCGTGGCTTTCGGGTCAGCGTTCATCGTTCCGGAAGAAGCGGCGGGCGTCGTTGCACCGGGGAACAGCCGCGCGAAGGTGGCGTTCGGATCCTCCACCGGCTCGAGCGCGGTGCCATTTTTGAAAAGGCAACGGCGGCCTTCTGGGTTACTGTTCGTTTGCGTGATCGCGCCGAGCTGGAGCGAGCCAAACTTGGTGTTCGAGCCAAAGGCGTTCGCCAGCAGCTGGTCGATCGAGTTGATGGTGCCGTACTGGCTCCCAGCGCCAGGCACCTCTCCAGATCGTTGATTCGTGTCACCCGTGAACATGGTGCGCATGCCACCTCCGTGGCCCTCAAGCTCGGTATAGGAGCTCACAACATTGCCCGTGGGCATTCCGAGGTTGTTGAAGATAACGACGTCGGATTGAATGTCCTTGAGACCGCCCAAATAATGATCGTAGTCCCAACTCGAACCTTTGACGGAAAGATCGCCGTTGCGATCTAGCATGCTGACGCCGCTCGGGAGATGAACAGCAACATATCGAAGAGGCACTTTGGCTTGGGCCTCGACAATAGCCGAACGAAAAACTGGCGTCGCCAAGAAGGCGGCGGCACCGAGTTGCTGGAGGAGAGAGCGGCGCTTTATCAAGGATCGAGACATAGCTTTGAGTTCCTCTGTGTTTCAGATGATTAAGAACTACTTAGTGAAAAGATCGGAAGCGGAAGTTGTCAGCCTTTGCGATCGCAACCATCACTTCGCGCAGATCAAGACCGGTGGCCACGAGCGGCGTAGCGATAGCGCTCACCACTGGACGCTCAGCATCCAACACGGCGCGACCGAATGCCCAACTGTAGGCCTTCTCAGTCATGCACTGCTTCGCTTCAAGACTAGCGGCGAGCTTCGTTGAGAGCTCCACGCCACCCGTGAAGGGGCCATCAATGTCGACGGTGCCCGAGACACTGCCAGAGGCGTCTACGGGTTTGCCGCTTTCCGTCGAACGGAATTGCCCAATGCCGTCGTAGTTCTCAAGCCCAAACCCCAAAGGATCGATCAGCGTGTGGCAGCCCGCACAAGCTGGATCCGCCGAGTGCTGAGCGAACCGCTCGCGTGTGGTCAGACCGGGCTGGGGCGGCTGAACCTTGGGCACATTCGGAGGGGGCGCGGGCAGGTTCTGGCAAAGCAGGCCCACCCGCACGAACTTGCCGCGCATGACGGGACCTGACTCGCCGGGCTTGGAGTGGGCGGCGAGCACAGAAGCTTGAGTGAGGAGGCCTTGTCGCTCCAGGGGATTCAAGCTCGTCTTGATCAAGGTGTCGCCCTGGCCTGGGTCGGTGACTCCATAAAACGAGGCGAGCTTGCCGTTGATGAATGAAAAAGGCGCCGAAAGGAGCGACGAAAAGCTGCCATCGCCTTCCCAAAGAATGGTGTCGATAAAGCGAGCCGTTTCAGCTTGCATCTGAGTTCGTAGGTCCGACGTGAAGAGCGGATACTCCGTTGCATCCTTGGCTAGATTATCGAGATTCAACGTGTCGGCGAAACTCAGAACGAAGCGCTGAAGGTTCGGCTTACTCGCCGGTTGGCTCAATAGGCGCCGAGCTTGTTGCTCGATCTGCGCAGGCGTTAGCAGTGCATTGGCGTCGGCTGCCGTTAGTAAGGCGTCATCTGGCGTAGTAGCGGTGGCCAGGTAGGAAAGCTGGGTTGCAACTTCGTGAGGAGTGAGCGCACGGTCAGATCCCGCCGTTCCAAGCTCGAAACGATAGAGGAGATACGGCGACTGCAGCATTGTCTGCACCACCTGCCGGATGCCGCCTGCGTAGTCAGCGCGCGTTCGTTGGTCCGCATACAGCGCTTCGTACGCCTTCTGTTCATGGGGCGAGAGCGGACGCCTAAACGCACGTTTACCGAACGTACCCACAAAGGCACTGGCACATTGAGGTTCCATCTCGGATGCCGCACACGCGGGGACAACGAAGGCATTTGCGGCTTCTTGTGCCGAAAGATCCCAGTACTGTTTAGCTAACGCCGGAGGCACCGTGAGCGTTGCCGCAAAGTTATCGAACCCTCTGGTAAGAGCATCCGTTTGGAGCGGTTCGGTTGGGTTGGTCGGTAAGTTGAGCAGGGATTGAACCGTGTTTTTGTACTCAATGTTGGTGAGCCTGCGGAGCATGGTGGGGCCAACCACCGCCCCAGGGGGCACAGCGATCACCGTCCCACTTCCGCCCGCACCCATCGCTACAGCTGCCACTCCGGTGCCGCCACCTACGCCCGTCCCTGGACCATTCGGACCCGCCTGATCGGAGTTTGTGGGTGCTGAACTGGTGTTTCCGCGGTGGTCCCCGCCCGCAGTCGTGGTGCAACCTGCTGTAACGCTGAGCAGGCAAAAAGCCAGAGGAAACCTAGCGTTGAACGAGCGATGAGATGATCTCGACATGAGAATCCTTTCGAAACAAACAGGAATGACGCACAAGAACGCACCGGCGACACGCAGGGGTGGCGCAGCCAACGGCAGAAGGTGGCCCTTTTCTCAAGAACCTACACTTGAAGTCTAAGGATCCCGCTAAGACTTTGGAATCTCTGGTTCTGCCAAAGTGGCTGTCGGATCTGCTCAGGCACAGTCCTGATTTGCTAGGATGTTGGGTCTCAGCCGCTCTCGAATCTGCTCAGCGCGGGCTCTCTCAAAAAGAGACGTCTGATGGCTCACGAAAGCTGCTCGGCGGCTTGCCGAAGTAGCGGCTGAAAACCGTCGAGAAGTGGTTTGCATTCTGAAAGCCCAACCCTTCGCTGATCACCCGAAGCGGCGTGCGTGTGGACTTGAGCAAATCCAAGGCCTCTTCCATCTTGAAGCGAGTGAAAGCTCGGGCGGCCGATACGTGGAGCTCCTTGCGACAAGCACGCTCGAGCGATGAGACGCTCATGCCCAGATGGTGCGCCATTTGTTCAACGGAGAGGTGCTGGTCAACGCACCGCTGGAACAGCTCCAAGAGGCGATCTTCCACGTTGTTCATGCGCCTAGCCTCCGTGAATGCCGTCGAGAACACCGGCCGCGGCAGCGCTTGCAGAAGCTCCCAGAAAAGCGTGATCGTCCACGAATCGAGCAAGAAAGGCGTGACTGAATTGGGTTTCTCCACTGCCTTGGCAGCTCGTTCTTGATAGGCCGCAATCAACTTAGCCGTATCGCTAAAGACCAGTTCTGAAGGAAGCGTCCCCTTGCCAAACAGTTCCACCTGCTCAGATGAGCGGCGGAGGCCGAGCAGCACGAACTTGATGGCCACAAAACTGCAAGACGCGGGGGTTGCATCCTCGTGCACATCCCCAGGACGCACCATCAGCGTCTGTCCCGGCGTCAGCGTGAGGGACACGTTGTTCAGCTTGCACGAATAGCTTCCCGTGAGAGGGTGCACGAGTTCAAAGAAGTCGTGAGTGTGGCGCCCAATCTGCCAACCCTCCGGCGCGTCGATCACGTTGGTCGAAAGGAACGCGCACTTGGTGTGGATACGCCGGCCCCCGGCGATGGGGTCCTCAAATACCTGCGTCGCCGCTTTTCCCCACGTTTCGAGCCTCTTCATGGCATTCCCTGGGGGCTCACCGAGCGAGAACGGTGCGCGCTGAAAGCTGCAGGGAACATTTCCAAAAGATACACGAAAGGTTGAAGTTGTCACGCACGCGGCAGCTCTACAAGCCCGGACAGCTCCGGCCAGTGAAGAACATGACCGAGCGCTCGCTTGACCTCGACGTGTCGACTGGACGCGAGCGCTCCTATACCCACCAGATATCAAACTGCTTCACGCGACGCGCTTCTTCGCGCGAAGAGCAGACCGGTGCTTTCTCGACGGCAGCGCTGGCTTCGCCAAGCGATTCTCAGGGTCCCAACCCACTAGGTCTGCGGCGGCAACACCTTTTTGCAACGGATGCGCGCGGTACCGCGCCTCGGTATCGCGATCTAACGCCAAGTCCACAGCTCGTCGCACGCCGAGGCGAATAAATTCTGCTCGTATGCCCCTGCCCGCGGGTGCCACAACCTAGTTGCTAGGCCCTTCGGGCCCGCGCCGCGACATGCCGTCGAGCGTGAGGTTCTCGAGCTTTTGCGGGTCGGTGACGCCGGGGGGCATCGAAAAGCGGAGCTGGTGACTTCGGTGCGATACTAGGTTGTCCGCCATGATGACGCCACGGTTGATGTCCTCAAAGTAGACGACGCCCGCTACCACGGCACCTGTTGGCGCAAAGCAACCATGCCAGAAGCTGTGCTCCTTGATGTGGTGGAAGATGTTGTCGGCCAATGCCTGCTCCGAGAGCGTGATTCGAACGAGCTCCCGCACGAACGTAATGAGTAGCGGGTGCTGTGCTGTTTCTCCAAGGGCGAGAAAGTCATCCCTTGGCACCAAGACATCGTGAAAGAAATCCTCGACCGCACTGAGGTCCGCCGCCTCGCTGACTAAGCGACGTAATTCGGTAATGGCGTCCGCAACCCCAAGCTTTAGACCCCTTTGACCACCCTCTCGGCCTTTGCGCAATTTCCGATTCATTGAACCCATGACGCGGTGTTAGCAGGTGTAGCAGAGGAGGCAATGTTAGGGGTGGGGGGTGAGGTAGAGCTCCCCAAAGTGGCAAGCGATTGAGTGCCTTCGGATTCCACGCAGGATTCTTCACGGGAGCGTGTAATCAAAGAGCTTGCGATTCTCTGGGGAATAGGGTTTTCCCGCCATCGTTTCGTTGCATTGAAGCAGCACCGACGCTTGAGTGCCGAGCGCTGGTCCCAAGCCACAGCTCCCCGCTAACACCTCTGCGTATACGGCCTGCTGTTGCTCATTATAGACCATAAGCACGCCAAATTGGTCCTCTGAACTTCGCTGGTAATGCTGCCAGGTTACAAGGAAACGCGCTCCGTGGCTGTTTCTCAAGGTAAGGCTCTTGAGCGGCATGAAACGCTGCACCTTGTCCTCAAACGCGTACTCTTTCAGGGTGCCGATCGTCGTGCCCTGACGGTCAAGGATGTGCAGACCGGGGCTGGCTAGAAATCGATTGGAGTTGTGGGGATCGGCGCCGTCATTCCTGAGAACCGAGTATGCCGTTTTGCTCCCAACCGACCAATCAACCAAGACTTTCCCGTCGCTGGTATTTCGCCACATTTCCGTTCCGTCTTTGTCAGACGCAACGACTGTTCCCATCCGGTCAAAGGCAAACTCAGCGCTCCTCTCCTGAAGCACCGCCACTTCAGGCTCAGTCGGGCCGGAGACGACCCGCAGATCAGAGCCAACGGGCGGACTGGGTTCACCCCCCGTACTAAGAGCAGCTCGGGCATGCCGTCCCCATTTAGATCTGAGGTTAACACTCGGCGAGTTTCAAAGCCTGATTTTCGCCAGAGCACGTTGCCTTGCGTGTCGAGCAGCCAGGTGTCAGGGCCACCCGAAGCGACGACTTCCGGTAAGCCTCATGGGACCTCCGTGCAGCCGCCTGGGTACTACCTACTAGTGGTAAGCTACGAAGGCGCAGAGCAGTTGATCGTCAATGGGCAAGCGTTTGAAATCCCGGAGAACGCCGCCTACATCATTCAGCCCGGCGTGCTCGCTGAACAAATTGGCTCCGAAAAAGGCAGCCGCCCCGCTTATCTCCACTTCGATGTGATGTACAATCCACGCCACGCGGAGCACGGTGAAGTGCATTCTTTTGCCACCGATCTCGATGACCGCTCGCATCTCCTCCAGCCGTCGTCGTTGGAGGTGTGGGGCGTTGATTTGCCGGTTCGTGTGCCGCCAGCACTTCAGCCACTCTTCGCGCGCGACCCTCAGCGCGCAAGAGGTGGGCAAACAAGTCGGTTATCCCAACCAAACAGTGCTCGGTCGCAGTTTCAAAAAACGCCACGGCATCACCTCGACAGAATGACGAGCGAAGCGTCAGGGATAGGCACATCGGAGCCAATTGACGAAAGGCATAGCCTCGCGCCCGGCTGGGAGTGTAGTGAACTCGGATGGAGAGTCGACCCGAGCGAACCGATTACGAGAAACGCTGGCGTCGCATCGCGTTCTTCTACTGGGCAACTCCGCTCGTCTTGGGACTAGCGATATCCATTGCTTGGTATCAAACGCGAAACCTTTTGTGGATGTTTGCGGGTCTGTTCGCGATCGTTTACGGGCTAACGTTACTTGGCGTCGGGTTGATCAAGACAGCAAGCCTCAAGCGAAATGCTGAGCGGGAGGCTATGCTCCATGGGGGTCCAAGTAAACGTCGTTTGGTCCTACTGCTCTGGAGCAACGTGCTTGTTGCAGTCACACTCACGGCGATTCCCGTGCACTCGTCTGCCCGGAATACGCTGACGGTACTGAACGCCTCTGGTTTTGAGTTGCGAAACTTCGCGGTCTTGGAGCCAGCTGGCAAGGTTCGGATGCTGGGCGATATCTCGAGGAATCAGCGCAAGGAATTTTCGTTTAAGCTTGAGGGGGAAGGTACCGTGAAATACCAAATGGATGTTAGCGGAAGGCGCGTGTCAGGCATGCTGTTCGGCTACGTTCCCTCGGTGTTATCGAGCAACGCCATTTTGATGATTGCTGGTGATAAAGATGGAACAGTAGCTGTCGCCGAGACCGACGAATCTGGCCAACGTCTATTTGGGCATGAAGTGGAAAGAGTTTACCAACCCTATCCGTGCGGTTCGGCTTCGAGTGGGGCCGGTGTTTCACGGTGACCGGCCATCACGCTTGGCGTTGGCGGCTCGCTTGGCGGTGCTGGGCATTCCCATCCGAGTGTGATGGCGGGAGTACTTGTGCTCAAGAAGTCTCAAGGCTTGGCGATTGACGCCACGTACTTCGTGGCTTGCGCAAACGCTTCGCTCGCGTCCGCGCAGATGATCACCCCGGGGCGCGTTTCCCAGTGCGCCTTGCGCAGCAAGCTGCGCGGCTGATCTCGAACTCCGCTCAAAATAGCCAGGCCGTTGTTCTTGCGCAGACGCTCAATCACACTCTCGAGCGCCACCAAACCGGTGGCATCCATCGCGTTCACGCCATCCATCAGAAAAATCACTGCACCCGGACGATTCGTCACCACCGTGAGCGCACCCATCGCCTTTTGAGCGGCACCAAAGAAGAGTGGCCCAGAGATTTCGTACAGCGACACGCCCTCTGGCAAGGGCCCAGGCACACTGTGATGCGGACCCACCACCATTTCGGCATGCGTGACCTCCGCCATGCGGCGCATGAAGAGCAGCGACGCCAACACCATGCCCACGGCCACCCCGACCACCATATCAAACAGCACTGTGAGGCTGAAGCAAATCAAGAGCACCGCGACATCGCTGCGCGGAGCGATGCGCAACATATGCACGAAGTGCTTCAAATCGGACATATTCCAGGCCACGAGCAGCAACAGCGCAGCCAGCGACGCCATTGGCAGGTAACCTAAGAACGGAGCCAACGCGAGAACCGAAACCAACACGGCGAGCGCATGCACCGCGGCCGCGATCGGCGACCGCGCGCCGGAACGATAGTTCGTCGCCGTGCGCGCGATGGCTCCGGTGGCGGGAATTCCCCCAAAGAATGGGGCGACGATATTGCCGATCCCCTGCGCCAACAGCTCCGCATCCGGATCGTGGCGGGTCTGAGCCATGCCATCGGCAACCACCGCCGAAAGCAACGATTCAATAGCTCCCAACATCGCGATCGCAAAGGCACCCGTCAAGAGTTCTCGGATCACGCGACGTGAAAACTGTAGCGGCTCGCCATGAGGCCCAGGAAAATTCCAAGGCAAACCAGGCAGCGGCGGCAACTGCGGGATGCCCCGCACGACCTCGCCATCAATCAACGTCGAGAAGCGATCGCGAATCGTTTCCACGTGAAAGCCATCTACCCAATGCCCGAGCGCTAGCGCCAAGAAGGCTGCCAAGGGCAAGGCCACGAGCGGCGCAGGGATGCGTTTGGTGAATCGAGGCAGCACGAGCAACACAGCCAGCGTTGCGAACCCGATCAGCGTTTCGGACGGCGAAACACTGCGATAGGCCTGGGCCATCGCAATCACGCGTTCAACGAACTCAGAGGGCAAATGCGGCAGCGACAAACCCAACAGATCCTTGATCTGCAGCGTGGCGATCACCGTCGCAATCCCCGCCGTAAAACCTGTGGTGACGGGATCTGGGATAAACTGCACCAGCTTTCCGAGCCGTGCCACGGCCATTCCAACCAAGATCACTCCGCCCAAAAGGCCCGACACCAGCAATCCCGCAAGGCCAAACTTCGAATAGATAGGCGCCAAGACCACGATGAACGCCGCAGTGGGCCCGCTCACTTGCAAGCGCGAACCGCCCAACAAAGCAATCACAAGCCCAGCGACCACTGCAGTGTACAGACCATGCTGCGGAGCAGCGCCCACACCCACGGCCAACGCCATCGCCAACGGCAACGCCACCACACCGACGACTAAGCCTGCCAACACGTCGCGGCGCAAATCCAGACGCGTGTAGCCTTCGCGCAAGACGGCTCGGAGTGCGGCTGCCGGCAGCTCCCAGAAAGGGACGGCGACTTCACCGGAACGGTAACGAGTGAGAGCCATGCAACTTTCTAACGGCCGGAAGAGCACACTCCGTACCATAGGCGAGCCACGTCGGCCGATTTTGCTGCAGCCTTGAGCGCTTGCGCCGTGACTCGCAAGCCTCGTCACCGTGTGCTAGCCGTGTCGCGATGAGCAAAGAAGTCGCACTTTTGGCGTGTTGTGCGCTGTCCGTGGCAATCGGCAGCTGCGATATCCGACCGCACAGTGATCCCTCCCCTGCACCGGCTGCGACGCGCGCACCCGCCATAGAGCTCGCGCAACGCCTTCCGGTACCCACTCCGCCAAGCAACCGTGCCCCGCTCTTGGCGATTGGCGGCTCGCGTTTCACCGAGAGTGCTAGCTTTTCCGCGATCTCCGGTCGTGAGCTCATCGCAAGCATCGCCGGCTCCGGAGCACGCGCTGTCCTGGTTAATGCCTGGGCGAGTTGGTGTACGCCCTGTCGGGATGAAATGCCCATGTTGCACGCAATTGCTGTGAACCTAAAGAGCCGTGGTTTGGAGGTAGTGCTCGTGAGCGTCGACGAACCCGAATCCGAACCGAGCGCCATTGCATTTCTTAACCAACTGAGCCTTCGGATGCCCACGTATGTGGCAGAACGGCCCTTGAGCGTCTTCAAACCGGCGCTGAACCCGCGCTGGCCTGGCATGCTTCCCTCAACGTTTCTATTCGATGGTACCGGTAAGCTGCGCTACTTCTGGGGTGGCCCGATCTACGAAGCAGAACTACTGCCCAAGCTTGAAGCCTACTTCGCCGGCACGCTGCAGGATGGCGAGGCCAAGTTCGAGCTGTCCAAGGGCCGAGTGGACCCTTAAGCTGCGCGCACTGTGAGCATTCTCGACCTTTACACTGCCAATCCTCGCACCCGTTGGTTTGCCGATGCCCGCTACGGCATGTTCATCCACTGGGGGCTGTATGCGCTCTTGGGGCGCGGCGAATGGGTGATGAACCGTGAACGTATCCCAGCTGAGGAATATGAGCGATTGGCCGATCGTTTTGATGCTAGCGAGTACAATCCCAGCGCTTGGGCCGAGCTCGCGAAGGCCGCCGGTATGCGCTACGGCGTGCTCACCAGCAAACACCACGAAGGCTTCTGCCTGTGGAACTCGAAGGCCTGCAGTTTTAACTCCGTCAACAGTCTCGCAAAACGCGATTTGGTGGGAGAGTATGTCGAAGCGTTTCGCAAAGCGGGGCTCAAGGTCGGTCTCTACTATTCACTGGGTGATTGGCACCATCCCGACTGGGCGCGCGGCTTTCAAGGCGATCTGGCAGCTCGTGAGCGTTTCATGGACTACACGCACACGCTCGTGCGCGAGCTGCTCACCCAATACGGCCCAATCGACATTCTTTGGTACGATCTCCCGCAATGCTATTCGGCCACCGAATGGCGCAGCGTTGACTTGAACGCGATGGCGCGTGCCCTCCAACCGAACATTTTGATCAACAATCGGGCCTGGACTTCGGAAGACTTTGGTACTCCGGAGCAACATGTGGAGGCGTGTTCGCCTGGCCGGCTTTGGGAAGCGTGCATGACCCTGAACGGCCACTGGGGTTATTGCCCTTCCGATCACGGCTACAAGTCGGCAGCTTCCGTCGCGCAAACGCTGACGCGGGTGGCTTCGGGCGGCGGTAATCTGTTGCTCAATGTGGGCCCGGATGGTCACGGCAAGATCCCGGACGAGGCCGAGCTGGTGCTCCGCAAGGTGGGGAAATGGCTGGAACGGAATGGTGAATCTGTGTATTTGGCACACCGGCATCAGCTATCGTTTCAGCTGTTTGGCCCGGTGACGGTGCGTGAAAATACGCTCTTTTGCCACCTTTCCAATTACTTCAGGACGGAGTTCGCTGTGGGCGGACTGCTGCCCAACGTGCTGCGCGCCACGGTGCTCGGGACAGGCCAGGAGTTGTCGGTGGAACGCCTCGCCACCCGCACGATCATTCGCGGCTTGCCTGAATTTCCACCGGATGAAGTGCTGACAGTGGTCAAGCTAGAACTCGACGGGCCCCCGGCTCAAGACATCAGCTGCGTGATCGGGGGGGCAGACATCATGCCCGTCTACCCCAACTGAGCCCGAGCGCTACTCGATCTCGATTTCCGTCTCCCCTGAAGCTGCCTTGGCGCTGGGAATCGCAGCAGGCGGACGGGAAACCGGCATCGCTTTCCTGTCCGCGTCCGCTTGTTTTTGATGCAGGGCAGCAGCAATCGCCAATACAACAGCCAAGACGGCAAACGCAACGCCCGCCAAGGTTACCCAAGGCAGCGATCGGTAGCTGTCGGTCTGCAGGTGCAGCACCGGTTCTCGCGGTTCTTTCCTTAGCGGCTTCCTCTGCGGCTTCATTGAGGGACGAGGGTTAGGCGTCAGCCATCCTGGGTCAAGCGCTGGCAGACTTCTAACCTTGTACATTCGCGCGTTTCTGCGAAAACAGCCGGCATGCTACTCGAAGAACTCAAGAAGCGCATGTTTGCGGCCATGAAAGCCGATCGCAAGGTCGAGAAGGAAATCCTACGTGTGTGCGTGGGTGAGCTGGAAACTGTCGCCTCCCGCAGCGATAGGGCTCTCAACCTGGAAGAGGAACAGGCAGTCCTGAGAAGGCTTCTCAAGTCCAACGAGGAGTCGCTGGCCTTGACCGAAGAGGCTGAGCAGCGCGGCGTTCTCGTCCAAGAGAATGAGGTATTGAGAAGTTTTTTGCCCAGCTCACTCAGCGTGCTGCAGATCCAGGACGCGCTCGAACCTGTGCTCGCAGCGATTCGAGCAGCCTCGGGAGATGGCCCTGCCGTAGGCATTGCCATGAAACAACTGAAGCTCAGCAATGCCCGTGTGGAAGGCAAAGACGTGGCGGCCGCGGTGAAGCAACTGCGAGAGTGAAGGCTGTCCGCAGCGACCCACTGAGTCGCCAACTACCCACAGCTCGTGCGGTAAAAAACGAGGTCTAGCACCCCGGCTGCTGATCGGAATGCCCCAGCTCTCGGGCGATCGTCAAAGCTTTGGCGACTGATCTTGTTAGGCACGCTTCCTGCTAAGTGCCCCAGTCAGGAGCGCTCAGATGGCCCATCAAGAACTCGAAAAACAACAGTTGATTCACCAGCTCGTGCCACACAGCCGCGAAATGTATCAGGCGAGCGACACGCGTGTTTCCGTGCAACTCGAGTCTGGTGCTGGTGTGATCTGGGCCACGAGCACTCAGATTTCACTGGAAGGCATGACGGTGGAGCTTCCGGAGCCCGTCCCGCTCGTCGCTGAAGTCAGTGTCTACTGTGAGCTACCCAGCGTGCGCGCCTCCGTCGAGGGGCGTGCCGTCGTAGAGCGAGTTTCAGGCTCAACGTGGAACCTTCGCTTCACGCACCTCACGCCGCGTTCTGCCCTGGCCGTTCGAGCACTCACTCGTGCGGAACGCGTCCGCAATTCGCCTTCGACCACGGGGCTCCCCGCGATCACAGCTGCCCAGCTCGCCGAGTTTGCGGCGTCGACGCGGGCTGCGAGTACTGTACCTCGGCCGGCTATCACCCTTTCCAGAATGCACGCGGTCGTCCCCCTTGCATCGCAGAAATAGCCACTAATCCGGCTCTCCACCGCTACGCACCCCGGGCACAACCGGCGCCGATAGACGCCCGCGGTTTTTTGACCGAGGCTCGGTCTATGAAGATCTTGGTTATCGGGGGAACGGGCAATATTAGCCGCGGCATTGTGCGCCGAGCACTCGACGTGGGTCACGACGTGAGCGTCTTCACGCGCGGAACTAACCTAGACGCGCCAGAGCCAGGCGTGCGGCATATCATCGGTGACCGCCAAGACCGGGCCGCCTTTGAGGCCAAACTCT
>Ga0163146_10006981_pt1 | contig 12570 bp, 11 predicted proteins | sample OliLakLV19MP7G1_FD_148648 | JGI IMG/M metagenome (GOLD analysis project Ga0163146, IMG submission 148648) | Freshwater microbial mat bacterial communities from Lake Vanda, McMurdo Dry Valleys, Antarctica - Oligotrophic Lake LV.19.MP7.G1 | ecosystem: Environmental > Aquatic > Freshwater > Lake >... | reverse complement strand
GCCGGGGGCAGTATAGACGACGTTGAGCTGAACGTCCGAGTAAGGATCGGCATACGTGCGCGGGTTTTTGACAGCCACATCGAACCGACCCCACTGCGGAACCTCCGGCACCGCGGCGGGAGGTTCGGCGGCGGGTGAAACCGTGAACAGGATGCCAGCCCCGAGCAGGAAGAGCAAAACGCTCCGCGCGGAGAATTTGATCGGGATGCAGGCGAACGTGGCGGAATTCATAGGGGAGTGAGTGGAATTGGTGAGCGGGGGACAAAGAAGAGGGAGCGAGGCGTCATTTCTTCCCACCCGGGGCGGGCGTAGCGGGGGCCGTGGTTTGCGCAACACGAACGAAGCGAATCGAATCGATCTTCACGTTGTCCGAACGGGCGGCGATTTCGAAACAATATTCACTTGCTGCGGTCAAAGAGAAGACAGCGTCTTTCAATCCGGTTTCGAAGCTGAAGTGCTTCATCTCGCCCCATTGGCCCCAAGGGGTCTTGTGGCTGACTTTAACCCAGGGCCCGCGATCCATGCGCACGAAGACATCGTTGACGAGGTCGTTGGCCCGCTGCGCTCCTTCGATATCCCGCCGGGTGCGGATCGACATTTGATATTCGCCCGGTTCCGTCACACGAAGCCCATAGCTCAAGATTGCTGTGCCCGGTTGATGCTTAACGTGTGGCCCGCGCCAGGCGAGATAGCCGTCGCCGGAGAACCCGGCGTGTTCACGCTCGAGGCGCCACTGCGAGACGGCTGGGGCCGCTTCCACTTCACACCTCCATGCCTGCGTGCCCGGCTCCGGTTCGAATTGTGCCTTCGGACGTGCGGTCAGCGGCTGAGTCTGAGAGGCGCTGGCGACGCGGATGCCCCAGAGCGGAAACGGGCGGCTGTCGAGGGTAAGCGAGCGGTCAAGAACGCCGACCGTGGCGGCAAAGGCGGAAAGGACGAATATGGAAATGGAGAAAAGCAGCGACAAGGAGAGCGTAGCAACGGGGTACATGAAAAGGGATAAACCGAAGAAACGGCTTGACTGTATCCAGCCATACAGAAATACCGTGTCAAGTCTCGAATCTCTCCGCCCCGTCGTTAATCGTTCCCTGACTTTTTCGTTCTTACTCATGAAACCTCCCCGCATCCACATCCCTGCCTTCGGCCCGAAGGCCATGATCGTCGTCGCAATTTCGCTTGTCGCTCCGGCCTCCGCACAGCCGACTCCGGACCGACGCGGCGAAGAGTCGGTGAAGCTTTCCGACTTCATTGTGACCGAAACGCGCCGGCACGAATATATGGCGACCAACTCCGGAAGCGCCACGCGCGTGAACCTGCCGCTCAAGGAGGTGCCCTTCAACCTGCAGGTCATCACCTCCGAGATGATCGAGGACACGGCGGCGTTCGCCAGCAGCTACAGCCGCGGCCCCGGCGCGCAACGCGAGGCAGTGAGCTGGTCGGGATCGGTCGACGACAAGCGGGTCCGGGGATTCAACACCCGTGAATTCCTCCGCAACGGCTTTCTCCGCTACGCGGACAACTCCGCCTTCAACATCGAGCGAGTCGAGATCATCAAGGGTCCGATCGCGATCCTTGATGGCATCACCTCACCCGGCGGCGTGATGAACGTGATTACCAAGAAACCGGAGATCGGGAAAGATTTTCTGCGCACGAAACTCGTGCTGGGCAGCGCGCCGTACGATCGGTTCGCGGCGATGATGGATTTTAACGGTGACACAGGACCGGCCCGCGAGCAGGGACGGATGATCGGCTACCGCTTCATCGGCGCGTACGAGTATCAGAGCTACGGCACGCGCTATGGCGGCCGCGAAGTGACGACGTTCTCTCCCTCCATCCTCCTGCGTCCCACGAACGATACCACCATCCTTCTCGACTACGAGCGGTGGCAGTTGAACGGGCAGCGCGACAACGAGCCGCATGGCCGGCAGGTGACCGTGAGCGACGTGCCGCTGGCAGCGGCCTTTGGCGTGGGCGAAACGATGAGCTGGGGCGGACCGGACGAGTCATATCAGGAGCGAGCCTACGACTTCCATGTGAACGTGGATCACCGCTTCTCCTCCGCCTTCAGCGGTTCGTTCGCGTTCAACACGAACGAGCGCCAGGCCCCGTGGCCGCTCGCCGTCACGGGAGTGCAAGTGGCGAACAATCCGGCGACGGGGCGCCAGGAGATCCGGCGGCAATTCGAGCGACGCGTCCCGCGCAACCGGCCAGTGCTCGGCTACCGGTTGAATGGGCTCTACAAATTCGATCTCGGTCCGACGAGCCACAAGCTGCTCGCGGGTTATCAGTTTCAGGACGAGGAGCAGCAGGATGTCACGCAGCAACTCTTCACGCCGGATGGCACGACGCGGCTGACTCAGTTTTTCCCGATCACTGACCCCCGCCCGGATCTGCGCGCGCCGGCGAACTACTCGCTGCGGCTCACGTCGCAAAACTTCAACACGGCGGAGCTCCGGTCTTATTACGTCACACATCAGGGGAAATTTTTCCGGAATCGACTTGCGACCCTGATCGGCGGATTTTACTCCGAGATCTCCACGACGGACAGTGTTCTCAATGGACCGACGAATCGCTACGCGAAAAACACGCTGCTCCCGCAAATCGGCGCCGTCTTCTTTATCACGGAGGACTTCGGCGTCTACGTGAACCACTCGCAGTCGATGATCCCGAACACGCGCAGTCGTGACGGCTTCGAGCGGCCCTTCGATCCCACGTTCGGCGAGAGCTTTGAAGTGGGTGCGAAGTTCAGCCTCCTCGGCGGACGGATCAACGGCACGACCAGTCTTTACCAGATCGCGGAAAAGGACCGGATCGTATTCGACACGCTCGCGCCGAACCGTTTCACGATCGCGGGCGATCCGAACAGCCCGCGTGGTGCAAATGTGGCGGTCGGCGAGATCGAATCGTACGGCTTCGACCTCGACGTGTACTATTACCCGATCGCAAACTGGAGCGTCGTCGTGAGTTACGGCTACAACGTGGCGGAAATCACCAACGATACCGTGCGGACGAACATCGGGCGCCAAGTAACGAATACGTTTGATCATAAAATCACGGCTTGGAACAAATACTCATTCACGCGGGGTGCGCTCAAGGGGCTGTTGCTCGGCGGCGGAGTAATCTGGCGCGACGATGCGCTGCGAACGTATCGCAACAACCAGCCGGCATCGTCGGAGGGCTTTTTCCGGGCGGACGTCATGGCGGGCTATGGTTTCAAGCGGCCCGAGGCGACGTATCGGATCACGCTCAATGCGAAGAATCTCACGCGCGTGAACACCGGTCCGGTCGGCTACAAGCCAGGGTCGAACGACGGATACTATTTCAGGACCGATCCCGAATTTATCCTTTCGTTCGACGCGCAGTTTTAGTCTTCAGCCCGGATTCTCCCATGAAACCACTTCCGCTCATCTCGAGCCTCTGCTTCGTCGCAGCGCCGTGGCGACGTGATGCGTTCTTGCGCTCGACGGCTACTTCGAGGCTTTGCTTTCGGCAAGCGTGTCGGGGGGGTTGGCTCCGTCGCGCGTAAAGGCGAGCTTGTCGATCACGAGGCCGGGACTGCGGTAGCGGAGCCGCACTTCGTAGACGCCGGCGGCAGGGATGTAGGCTTGCACGGGTTTTTCCTTGATGGCTACGGGCGTGTGGCCGCGAAGACGTCCTTGTGCAGATTCGCAGCGATCGCGAGGGCGTTGCGGCGCGGGTCGCGATAGTAGGGGACGAAGCCGACGACCTCGATCGTGGAAACGTGCTGCGCGTCGAGTTCGATGGCGGACACGGGCGGCGTGGCGGTGGCGTAGACGCGGAGGTTCGAGAAAAGAGGGCCATGGAGGCTCTGAAAATCGCCGGCTTTGCCGAGAAAAACGTATCGCAGGGGCGAGACTTGGTTCTTCCACGGCTGCTCGGCGAGCGGTTGACCGTTGACGGCGACGGTCCACGTGCCGCGGGCGCGGCTCCACGTGACGCGAAATGTGTAGCGCGCGGCCGGATCCCATTTTCAGCCCGCAGGCGCGGCGACGTCGTGCTCGTGATAGTCGGATTCGTGGGGTCGATTGGCCGCGAGCAAGCACCGCCTCCGGGAGCGATACGAAGCTCAATCAACCGCGTTTGAGATCCGCTTGCTGTTGGCTCTCAGAACGTAAGGTTTGTCGCCAGCGAGTAGGTGCGACCCAGCGGCGATCCGGAGGCGAAACCGGAAAGGTTGTCGGCCCAAGGCGGCGGAGCATCGAACGCGTTACCGATTCCAGCGGTTATCCGCCATTCGCGCTTCCCTTCGCCGGCTGCCCGGCGGACAGAACTCCAGTGCCACGTGCAGTTCAGGTCGAGGACGGTGGTGTCGCCGGAAGTCGGCGTGGGGCCTTCGTTCCGCACGCTGCCGGTGTGACGCACACGCGTCGAAAGGGACCATGCCCTGCGAGACCACTCGACCAGCCCGTCACCGTTCCACCGTCGGGGCTGAGTGTCGGCACCGACTTCATGGACGAAGGCTACACTGGGGAGCACCTCACGCTTGAACGACAGGTTCCGCTCTGCAGTCACTTGGAAACGCAGCTGGCCGAAAGAAAACGGAGGCGGGCGATACTCTGCCTTGAGATCCACATCGCGACGCGACATCGCGCCCGTGCTCCCCGGCGTGAGATCGACTGCGACAATCGTCCCTGGCCAGCCGCGCGCCCGATCTTCATCCGTGGGCGTCGCGCGCACCACGCGGCCGGACAGTGTGCGCTCGTTGTTCACCACCTCTTGGGCGCTGGGCTCATCCTCGAACACGTGCTCCCGTTCTCGAATCTTTAGGGCGGCGCCAAACGTCAGGCCCGGGAATACGCGTGGTTCGAAAGTGAGCCCAACGGTGAGGCGGCGATCGCCTTCGGGCGTGGTGAGCGTATCGCCACGCAGAACACTCTGCACGTGGAAGGTCGGTTCCCGGTCGCGCCGCGGATCGAGTAGCAGGTCGTCGAGGAGAATGTCGGTCGCCGCCGCAAAGGTGCGGGGCGGGGCTTCGGACTCGGAGGAGTAGCGAACGCGGAGCGACAGCGCGCGCAAGGGTGCCCAGACCAAGCCGAGGCCCGTTTCGGTTTCCCTTCCGCCGTCATTGTCGAAGCCGTATTGACCCGACACTTGCGTATCGAGGCGTCGCAGCCCGGGGCGGGCATTGCGCTCCGAGAAGAGCGGCACCTGGAGGACAGCGCTGGCTTCGTGTTCCTGACGCGAGGCGGAGGTGCGGACGAGTGGTTCGTTTGTGCGCGGGTTGGAGACGCGGTCCTCCGCCTCCAACGTGTGCTCGGTATCGAGACGCAGCGTCACGGGTCCCGCACGGGTGCGCATAACCGGGCCCCGAGTGGTGAGCTCGACCTCGGTGCGACGACTGCCTTGGCGACTCGAGCGTTCGCCGGAGAGCAGCGGATAAAGAGCGGCGTTGACCGGCCGCGCCGTCGCATCGGCAAAAGGATCGAATCGCTCCGCTGGGTTCTCGGCGGCGAGCGCGGCGGCCAAGCGCCTCTGGTCGAGATCGCGCGTGCGCTGGTCGCGGACAGTGCGCCGGTGACCCAGACTTGCTTCCGCTGCCCACTCGCGACCGAGCTTCACGCTGGCGCCGAGACCGAGCTGCGAGCGCTGGGCGCGCGTGCGTTGGCGGGTAGGGCCGAACTCCACATGCACGAGGCCGATGCGCACGTCTTGACCAAAGGGGTTCAACGCTGCTGGCACGCGCGCGTCTTCGTCAGCGGGAGTCACGGGTGGCGGGCCGAGCCTCTCGCTGCGACTCGACACGTGCGACCCGCTGAACGTCAGCTCAAGCCGATCAGAAGGGGTGTAGGTTAACTGCGCATTGAGGGAGCCGCGCTTGGAGGGGGCGACAAGCGTGCGATAGGGCGAGCTGTCGAAGCGGCGCTGGTTTCTTGCGCTGCCGCTCAGCGCGACATCGCCTGGAATAAAGTTTTCGAGGCCGACAGGCGGGCCGAATTGGCCGCGTGGCTCGACGCCGTCACGGACCAGTGCAATCCCATCGGGGAAATCCGGCAGGGCATCGCGCGAAAACTGCACGACTGCCGGATATCCCCACCCGAGGCGGAAGTCTTGGCCGCCACGAGCGCGATGATCCTGATTGCGGGAATACTCGCGATCGGCTGCGGAAAGCGCGGCCGTACGTTGCAGCTCCCACGAAATCACCGAACGGAACGCACCATGGGTGATGACGCTGGAAGCGCGAACCGTGCGCTGGCTGCCACCGCCCGCAAACGCTCCGACCATTTTCGTACCGGCTTCATGCGCGGAGCCCTCTTTCTTCAGCGTGATGTTGATGATCCGGCCGTTCGTGAACGCTCCGAGGTGCGGCATGGAACCGTCGCGGCTGACTTCGATGCTGGCGATCAGTCCGAGAGGCAGCGAGGCGGGATCGAGGAACGTCGGCCGGCCATCGACGAGCACGAGCTCGCGGGAGCCTTCTTCGCCAGGCGGCAGGGTGGCGAGGAACTCTCCGATGCTGAACGCGCCGGTGGTCGCGATCTGATCGGTGTCAAAGCGATCGACGATTTGCGGACCGTCGACCTCGCTGGCCGCTACTCGTCCGGCGGAAACGCGCACCGGGGCCATCGTGGTGGGGGCAATAGAATCTGGTATCGTCTGGGCGAGGAGTGGCGCCGCCAGCAGAAGGACGTTGGCAGCGAGCAGGCGAGGAAAAGGGTTCATCTACTCGGAAGTTTGCCGGAGCGCACCTTACCGCACGATTATCGCGGCGCGCTGTCCGTTGCCCGGATGGGAAAACTCGCTTGAGGCGCTCGTAATCTTCCCGTAAGGTCGAAGTGTTTATTGTCCTTACCACCATGCGGGTGCTATACGTCGAAGATTCCGCGAGCCTGCGGCGCAGCGTGGCCGAGGCCTTGCGTCGCTCCGGCTACGCCGTCGACGTCGCTGAGGATGGCGAGGAGGGGGCGGCGCTCGCGTTGGCCGAGCCCTACGACGTCGTGGTGCTCGACCTGATGCTGCCCAAGCTTGACGGCCTGGCGCTGCTGCATCGACTCCGAGCGGCCAGCAAGACTACGCCGGTGCTGATGCTGACGGCGCGCACGGCGGTGAGTGATCGGGTGGCAGGTTTGAACGGAGGAGCCGACGATTACCTGGGGAAGCCGTTTGCGTTGGAGGAGCTGCTGGCGCGGGTGCAGGCCTTGGTGCGGCGGCGCTACGGGCAGACCGTCGCCACGATCGAACTGGGACCTTTGCGGATCGACACGGTCGCTAAGTGGGTCGGCTGCCGTGGCCGCGCGGTGGATTTGAAGCCGCGGGAGTACGCGCTGCTGGAGTATCTTGCATTGCGGCGCGAGGCGGTCGTCACGCGTTCCGAGATCGAAGCCCACATCTACGACGATCTGGCCAACCCGATGAGCAACGTCGTCGATTCCGCAATCTGCATTCTGCGCCGAAAACTCACGGATGCGGGTGTGCCGCCGGTCATTCACACGCGGCGGGGCTGGGGTTACTGCCTGACGCTGCATGACGTATGCACTCCATCGAGCGCCGATTGACGGTCGGGTTGGGGGCGGTGTTCAGCGGACTGGTGCTGGCGGGAGCGCTCGCGCTGTACCTTTCGATGCGCGATGTGCTCCACGATCAGTTCGACGCGGGATTGCGCGTGAAGGCGCTGGTCGTGATCACGGCGACCGAGCAACAGGGCGGAAAAATCGACGTCGATTTCTCGGATCGGTTTCTTCGCGAATTCGACGACGACGTAGCGACCGCGTTTTTTCAAGTGTGGCAGGTGGGCGGACCGAGCGTGGAGCGCTCCGACTCCTTGCGACGCCGGGAATTGCCGCAGCGTTTCGGCACGATGAAGAAGCCGGCGTTTTGGAATCTCCGGCTGCCGTCACGCGACCGCGCGGGGCGGGCGATCGGGATCAAATTCCGTCCGCGCTTCGACGAGGACGATGAAGGTTCGGGCCGGGCGGCGGTGGATGCCGTGGTGGTGGTCGCGGCGGAGCGAGGCGATCTGGACGAGTTGCTGCGCCAAGTGGGTGGGTTTCTCGGCGCGGGCGGATTCGCGCTTCTGCTCGCGGCGTGGCTGGCCGTTCGCGTCGTGCTGCGGCCGGGATTGCGACCCCTTCGGCGGTTGGCGGATCAAGCCGCCTCGATCGATGCACGCAACCTGGGGCAGCGGTTTCCTGAGGCGGACGTGCCGGCCGAGCTGCAGCCGATCTGCGAGCGGCTGAATGCGTTATTGGGACGTTTGGAAACGTCCTTCCAACGCGAACGGCGATTCAGCGCAGATCTCGCGCACGAGTTGCTGACGCCGCTGGCCGAGCTGCGCACCCTGGAAGAATCGGCTGTGAAGTGGCCGGATACGGCCGGACCTGAAATGTTTCGGGAAACACTGGACATCACGCTCCGCATGGAGGCGCTGGTGCTTCGATTGCTGGAGTTGGCGCGCGCGGAGCATGGGCGACTCGCGGTCACGCTGGCGCCCGTGGAATTGGGGACGTTGTTGCGAGAAATCTGGTCGGCCCACGAGAGCCGAACCCGCGAGAAGTCCTTGGAGATTACCTTCAACGGTCCTCAGTCGAGCCCGTTGCAGAGTGATGCGGTGGTACTTCGGGTGATCGCAGGGAATCTCATCGCCAACGCGGTTGAATACACGCCGGCCGGCGGCGCGGTGCGAGTCGACTGGTGGGTGACGGCGGCAGGGGCGCAGTTTGGCTTCGAAGTAACGAATCCTGCGCCGCAGCTCTCCGAGTCCGACGTGACGCAGCTCTTCGACCGATTCTGGCGCAAAGACGCGGCGCGCACGGGCACGCAACACAGCGGCCTTGGTCTCGCGGTCGCGCGCGAGTTCGCGCGGGCGCTCGGTGGAGAATTGGAGGCGAAACTGCGAGCCGACGGCGTGCTTGCACTGCGTTTCGCGTGTGCGGGCAAGGGGTCGCGCGCGTCGCCGGTCTGAGCGCGATGCGAGATATTGGCGCCGAGGGATGGATCGCTTCAAACGCTTCGAGCCAGCGCGATGAGTGCCAGCGTGACGGTGCTGGCGCCTCCGATCTGGGTGGTAATTTGGGCGAATGGCATGAGTTGCAGACGGTTCGCGGCGGTGAGAATGGCGACATCCCCGCTGCTGCCCTGGCCGCTGTGGCAGGCGTTCACGATCGCGGCTTCGATCGGGTAGATCTTTACCCACCGGCTGACGATGAAACCAGCCGGCATCGGCAGAGGGCTTTTTCCGGGCGGACGTCATGGCGGGCTACGGCTTCAAGCGGCCGGAGGCAACGTATCGAATCACGCTCAATGCGAAGAATCTCTCGCGCGTGAACACCGGTCCGGTCGGCTTCAAGCCGGGGTCGAATGACGGATACTGTTTCAGGACCGATCCCGAATTTATCCTTTCGTTCGACGCGCAGTTTTAGTCTTCAGCCCGGATTCTTCCATGAAACCACTTCCTCTCATCTCGAGCCTCTGCTTCGTCGCAGCGCCGTGGCGACGTGATGCGTTCTTGCGCTCGACGGCTACTTCGAGGCTTTGGTTTCGGCAAGCGTGTCCGGGGGGTTGGCTCCGTCGCGCGTAAAGGCGAGCTTGTCGATCACGAGGCCGGGACTGCGGTAGCGGAGCAGCACTTCGTAGACGCCGGCGGCAGGGATGTAGGCTTGCACGGGTTTTTCCTTGATGGCTACGGGCGTGTGGCCGCCCGGCCCTTTCGGGAGCTGCCACCAGCGGAGCGTCGCACTGTGGCAACGCATGCCCTCGGGGCGGGTGGTCAGATCGGACCCGTAAAGCCGGGCACCGCCCACCAGCAGGTGGGTGTCGTTAGTCGAGTGCGTTTCGAGCACTACGCCCTCGGCGTTCTTCATGCCCACCGCGTAGTGGCTGCGCATGTGGACGAAGTAGAAACCGGGTTCTGGGAATCTGACACGGTAACGCATCTCGGCGCCCGGCACGGCGCGGATAACGGCGACACCGTCTTCCGATAATTTTTCCCAACCGCCCTCGCCGGACTCGGCTTCGAGCAACGCGATGCCTAAGCGGAACTCATGCGTCGGCGCGCCGGAGACGGGCGCCGCATGGGGCGGTGGTGGAGCGGAGATGGACGCGGCGAGGAGCGGGCTGGCGAGAACGAGCGCAATCGCGAGAACCGACGGGATGGGCAGGGTTGTTTTCATGGAGGAGGATTGAGTGCTGTGGGTGTGAATACGATTCGCCGCCAGCGGCCACGCGCAAAGCCGACGGGGCGCTCACGGGACGGCTGTGGCAGGCGTGATGCTAAGGGATCGCCAGCGGCCCCTGGCCCATGCCGTACCGCCACGTTCGGGGATCTTGCCGTTGGTCGCGCCAGCAAAGACGATTTGGATGCGGTCTCCGGGCTCGAGGGCAAGTGGCCCCCAACGGTGATTCACCGGAACTCGTTTTTCCAGGACAGGCGGGTTCTGACGTCGTTCGAGGGCGCGCCCATTGACGACGAGTCGGTAAGTGCTTTCGCCGTCTTCCTCGGCGACGGCGGTGAGTTGAAGGATGAAACGCCCAGCTGTTCCCTTGAAGACCATCTCCGCGGCGGCGGGATGGCCGGCGTGGCGCACGGTATCAATTGCCACGCCGTGCTCGCTCGATTGCGGGGATGATTGCTCGCGGTAGAACGGCGCAAACTGGGAATCGGTCGCGGCCTGAAACGACTCCACCGCACGAAATGTCTCGGCGAGCGATGCTAGTGGAAGTGCGGCCAGCGCCGCGATGAAGCAGCTTACTGCGCACCGGATGGCAGGGCCGGGAAGGCGCGAGGTGAGCACGTTGAGACTGAACGCAGAAAGGGGTGATTTCACGTGGAGGGTTGGTTTTTTGGCATGCTGAAGGAGCGAAGTGGTTAGTGAGAAGGATCGTGTCCAAGGAAACGCTGGCAATCAGAGCGGGATGGAACCATGGGCTTCACTGAATCAGCAGGGTCGTCGAGATTCCCTAAACCGCCGCCACCAGCCCGTTTGGGTAATCAACAGCAGCAACAGAATAAGGGTGAGCGCCAGGCTGATGGGACGGGTCACAAAAGGGAGCAGACTGCCGTCGGAAAGCAGGAACGTTCTGCGCAGATTCGTCTCGATGAAGGGCCCGAGGATCAGGCCCATGACGAGCGGTGCGGTGGGAAATCCACCGCCGCGCATCACGAGGCCCAGGACGCCAAATGCCACCATCACGCCGATGTCAAAGTGCGAAAGGTTAAGAGAAAAAGCACCAATGACACAAATGGTGGTGACCACGGGCAACAGGATCGCGGAAGGTACATGCAGGATCAGGCTGATCGGACGGGCCAGGAGAAGTGCCAGTCCTAACAGGAGCACGGCTGCTAGAGCGAAGATGGCGATAATTTCGGCCAGAAACGCCGGATGTTCCACCAACAGCAGCGGACCTGGCTGCACCCCGTGCAGCAGAAGGGCGCCGAGTAAAATGGCGGTGACTGGGCTGCCGGGAATGCCGAGTGCGATCAAGGGGATGACTGCAGCTGGCACACAGGCGTTGTTCGCGGTTTCGGCTGCGATGAGGCCTTCGTAGCTGCCCTGGCCGTAGCGTCCAGGCTCCTTGCTGTTCCGCCGTGCGACGCTGTACGCGAGCAGCGCCGCGATGTTTTCGCCGACGCCGGGAGTAATGCCGATGCCGATGCCCACCAGCCCGGATTTTATCGTCACGGGCAGGTGCTTGATCAAAGTACCCCAGTTCGGCAGCACGCGGGGAAGTGAGTGGATCTGCGCCGGTCGGGTCTGACTTAGCGATTCGACGATCTGCGCCACTCCAAAGAGGCCGATCATGGCGGGGATGAACGGCATGCCGCCGAGCAGGTTGGAGGATCCGAGGGTGAAACGCGGTGTCGCACTGATGGCGTCAAGGCCAACGGTTGAAATCAGCAGGCCGGTTAGGCCAGCCATCCAGCCCTTGAGAGCGGTGCCGGAGCCATTGAGCGAGCCGACCAAAAATAGTCCGAGCAGCGAGAGCAACGTGATCTCAGGTGAGGCGATCTTGAGCGCGGCGCGAGCGAGCACCGGGGTGGCCAACGCCAGCGCGCAGAGCCCGAGCATCGTGCCCGCGAAGGACGCAGCTGCTGCCGTGCCGATGGCCAGACCGGCTTCACCGCGCCGGGCAAGTGCATGGCCTTCCCACGCGGTGGCAATCGCGGCGCCGGTGCCTGGAATATTGGTGAGTACGGCGGAAATCGAACCGCCATAAATTGCGCCGACGTAGATGCACAGCAGGATCACCAACGTGTGCTCGGTCGAAAGGGAAAACGTCAGGCCGGTCAGCAAGGCCACGCCGAGCGCTGCTGTCAGCCCCGGCAGAGCGCCAAAAACGATGCCGAGCAGCATGGCCGCCGCGCCGTAGGCGAGCGTTGCGGGGGTGGCGAGATGAAGGAACGCGTCGGATAATGCGGAAAGGCTCATAGGAGTTCGTCACGGGAGCGGCAGTCGCATCAGCGTGCCAAAAAGAAATTGCAGCAGCAGGGCTGTGCCCAGCGAGATGACCATCACCTTCCAAACCGGGCCGGCACGCAGCCACACCAAGGTCAGGCCCAGAAAGAAATAGGTCGCCGCCCAGAATGACAGCGCTCCCGCAATCAGGATCAAAGCG
>Ga0163146_10006968_pt1 | contig 12588 bp, 10 predicted proteins | sample OliLakLV19MP7G1_FD_148648 | JGI IMG/M metagenome (GOLD analysis project Ga0163146, IMG submission 148648) | Freshwater microbial mat bacterial communities from Lake Vanda, McMurdo Dry Valleys, Antarctica - Oligotrophic Lake LV.19.MP7.G1 | ecosystem: Environmental > Aquatic > Freshwater > Lake >... | reverse complement strand
GGGGGCGGCTTGTGCCCTCCCCCGGCTATCGCTAGACTTTCGGGCTTCTCACAAGCAAATTCCGCAGCATCTCAGGATGGGTCGGCCCCTCATCAGATCTCTGGTGTGGTCCCGACGCCCTGGCAAGGACGAGTTTCATGACCATCGCGTTGGCGAAGAAGAAGGAAGTCATTTCGAACAGCCGTCGTCACCCGACTGACAGCGGCTCGCCCGAGGTTCAGGTTTCGGTTCTGACGGAGCGCATCGCTTCGCTTCAGGACCACTTCCGCGTGAACCCCAAGGATCACGCTGGCCGCCGAGGACTCCTCCTCATGGTCGGCAAGCGCAACCGTCTGCTCAAGTACCTCGCCAACAGCGAGCGTGAGCGGTACACCCAACTCATCAAGCGACTCGGCCTCCGCAAGTGAGCCCGATGGCCGCAGATGCCGCACCCGGCGGCAGTGGGCAATTGACAGCAGCGCTGGTGCCACCAGGCGCCGAGGTCGCTGTTCGTTGCCTTCTGCCTCTCGGTTGGCGGCATTCTCGGTGCCCGGTTCGCTGGCTCCCTCTGGAGTCGGCGGGCCCGAGTCATTCCGCACCGGCCGCGTCGCGCCTTCTGCGCGACGAATGGCCAGCCCGCACTCGCGGGTGAAACCGCTCGGCGGCGACCTCGTCGTCGAGCATGGCTGAGACAGCATTCCGCGCCGCGACGGCCCGGGCTGTCAGAAAAGGCAGGCAATACATGGCACTTCGTCACACGATCGTCGAGCGCGAGATCGGCGGCCGGACCGTTCGATTCGAGACCGGCAAGGTCGCACGGCTCGCCAGCGGCGCCGTCATGGTCTCGTACGCCGACACCTACGTCCTCGCGACCACGGTCCGGGCCAACCCTCGACCCGGCATCGACTTCTTCCCCATGCAGTGCGACTACCGCGAGAAGACCTCCGCGGCCGGTCGTTTCCCCGGCGGGTTCCGCAAGCGTGAAGGCGCTCCCAACGAGAAGGAGATCCTCACCATGCGGCTGATGGATCGCCCGATCCGTCCGCTCTTTCCCGATGGCTTCATGGAGGAAGTCCAGATCCAGGCGTGGGTCATGAGCCACGACGGACAGAACGACTCCGACATCTGGGCCTGCAACGGCGCCTCGGCCTCGCTCTGCGTCACCGATCTCCCCTTCCAGGGTCCGGTCGCCACCGTGCGCGTCGGCCGCATCGTCACCGACGAGGGCCCGAGCTTCGTGCTCAACCCCACGCAGGCCCAGCTCGACTTCTCCGATCTCGACCTGGTGCTCTCCGGTCACGTCGACGGCATCAACATGATCGAAGTCGGCGCCGCCGAAGTCGACGAGGAGACCATGGTCGCGGCGATCCGCTTCGGCCACGAGAACGGCATCAAGCCGCTCCTCGAGATGATGTTCGAGCTTCGCGAGAAGTCCGGCGCTCCGGCCGTCCGCATGGGTGAACTCGCGACGCCGCCCGACGAGGTGATGACCCTCGTCAAGAAGCTCTGCGACACCGACCTCACCGGGCTCCGCACCATCAAGCTCAAGAGCGAGCGCAACGCCGCCGTCGACCAGCTCCGCGACAAGATGCTCCTCGAGCACTTTGCGATCAAGCCGGGCCTCTCCTTCTCCGACTACCAGGCCGCCGACAAGCGCGCCAAGCAGGCCAAGGAAGCGTTCCGCATCCTCGAGAAGAAGATCACCCACAAGCTGGTCGCCGAGAAGGGCATCCGCGCCGACGGCCGCAAGCTCAACGAGATCCGTCCGCTCGACATGCAGGTTGCGGTCTTCCCGCGAACCCACGGCTCGGCCTTCTTCCAGCGCGGCGAGACCCAGTCGCTGGTGAGCTGCACGCTCGGCACCGTCAAGGACGAGCAGATCGTCGACGGTCTGCTTCCCGAGTACGCCAAGAAGTTCTATCTCCACTACAACTTCCCGCCGTTCTGCACCGGCGAGGCCGGCCGCATCATGGGTCCGGGCCGACGCGAACTCGGCCACGGTGCGCTGGCGGAGCGCTCGCTGCTTGGGATCCTGCCCAGCGCCGAGGAGTTCCCCTACACCATCCGCGTGGTCAGCGACATCACCGAGAGCAACGGCTCCTCGTCGATGGCGTCGGTCTGCGGTGGCTGTCTGGCGCTGATGGACGCAGGCGTGCCGATCAAGGGCACCTGTGCAGGCATCTCGGTCGGACGCTTCACCAGCGCGTCCGGCAAGGTCCAGCACGTCACCGACATCATCGGTGAGGAGGACTTCTTCGGCGAGATGGACTTCAAGGTCTCCGGCACCCGCAACGGGATCACCGGCATCCAGCTCGATCTGAAGGCCCGCGGGCTTTTGATCGACGAGATCGTGGTGATCTTCAAGCAGGCCCGTGAAGGCCGGCTCCAGATCATCGACCAGATGGAGCAGGTGATCCCCGCTCCTCGCGCCGAGATCAGCAAGTACGCCCCGGCGATCATCACCGTGAAGATCGATCCCGAAAAGATCGGCAAGCTCATCGGCCCCGGCGGCAAGACCATCCGCGGCATCCAGGAGCGCACCGGCGCCCAGATCGACGTCGAGGAGGATGGAACGGTCTTCATCGCCTGCGTCGACAAGGCCATGGGCGAGAAGGCCCGCATGGAGGTCGAGGCCCTTGGCGCGGAGATCAAGCTCGGCTCGATCTACGACGGCAAGGTGGTCTCGGTGAAGGATTTCGGTGCCTTCGTCGAACTCGCCCCGGGCACCGACGGCATGTGCCACATCTCCGAGCTCGCCCACGGGTACGTGAAGGCCGTCACCGACGTGGTGAAGATCGGCGATCCGATCAAGGTCAAGGTCATCAACATCGACGAGAACGGTCGCATCAAGCTCTCGCGGAAGGCGCTGATGGATGCGCCGCCCCCGGGCAGCGAACCCGATCGCCCGGCGAACAGCGAGCACGGCGAGGATCGTGGCGGCGAGCGAAGCGGCGACCGCGGACGCGATCGCGGTCCGCGCGGCGACCGTGAAGGTCGGCCCAGCGGGACCGGCGGTCGGCGGTAAGGCACTCGTGGCTGCCCCGTTCCCCCGCAGGGACGAGCAGCCAAACCCGCGTTGATCTCGAGTTGAAACACCACGGGGCGCCGAGCAATCGGCGCCCCGTTTTCGTTGTTGATGGCCCGACGCACTTGCAGGAACACGAAACCTGAACCAAGATATGTCATCTGGGACAGCATTCGCGGGGCCACTGGGGGTTCAGCGAATCGAGCGCATCGCGCCGCTGTGTGTCGAATGCCTGGCTGGGAGGCCTGGTATGTCTGAAACTCGTTCGTTGACGGATGTCGAGGGGAACGTGAAGTGGTTCGATCCTCGCAAGGGCTTCGGGTTTGTGATCGGCCCCGAAGGCCAGGACATTTTCATCCACTTCAGCATCATCCAGCAGGATGGATTCCGAACGCTGCGCGACGGGGAACGCGTGCAGTACTCGGCGGCGCTGGGTGCCAAGGGCTGGGCGGCGACTGCTGTGCGGTCGCTCGTCAACGTCTGACCTCGACGACGTCACCGTCTTCGGGTGCCGCCTCGGCAATCCGCGGCCAGCGGGCCTGCGCGCGTCTGCGGCAATTGCCACAGTCGACGACCGGAGCACCGCATGCCCGGTGACTCCTGGACCATGTTTCTCTTCGGGGCTGCGGCCGGCGTTGCGCTTCTCGCGGCGGCGATGGTGCCGACGACTCGCCTGCTCCTCCGCCGCGCCGAACTCCGGGCCCGCGAGGCCGAACGCCGGGCCCGTCAATCCGAGCGGCTCGCCGAACTCGGCACCATGACCAGCGGGCTCGCCCACGAGATCAAGAATCCACTCTCGACCGTCGGGCTCAACGCGCAGCTACTGGCCGAGGAGATCGCCGACAGCGATATCGAGGGCGAGCGCCGCGAGCGGATTCTCAAACGCATCGGCACCCTCGGGCGCGAGGCCGAGCGTCTTCGCAACATCCTCACCGACTTCCTCCGCTTCGCCGGGCGGATGAAGCTCGACCGCGGCACTCACGACCTCCGCACGGTCGTCGAGGAGCTCGCCGACTTCCTCGCGCCGCAGTGCCAGCAATCGGGCGTGCTGCTGCGGACCGACCTCCCGCCGGCGCCGCTCACCTGCGAAGTCGATCCCAATCTGCTGAAGCAGGCCCTCCTCAATCTGATGCTGAATGCCATCCAGGCGATGGCTCCGCCCTCCGCGTCGCCGACGGCAGCGAGCCCCGAACCGTGGCGGCGCGGCGAACTCATGCTGCGGGTCGAGAGCGATCCCGCCGAAGCCCGCATTCACGTCATCGACACCGGTCCGGGCATCGAGCCGGCCGACCTCGAACGCATTTTTCAGCCCTACGTCTCGGGCAAGCCCGGTGGCACGGGCCTGGGTCTGCCAACCGCCCGACGCATCGTCGAAGAGCACGGTGGACGACTCGTGGCCCACTCCCGCAAGGAGTCTGGGAGCGACTTCGTGATTGCCCTCCCACGGACCCGCGCCGGTCCCACTCGCTCCCCTTGAATTGACCCCATGACCTCCCCACTCGCTGCGCTCGCTGCCGCCACGCTTCTGGTGTTCACCTCGCCCGGCGCCAACCCGTCGCCGCCGACGAGCGTTTCACCGCTCGCTGCCGAACCGCCGCGTCCCACGGGGCCGAGTGCGCCGACCACGCCGGCCGCCCAGAATGCACCGACTGCACCGACTGCACCGACCGCACCGCCTGCACCGACTGCACCGACTGCACCGCCTGCACCGACTGCACCGGCCGCGTCTCTGATCGTGGACGTGCGCGACGGCTCAGGTCGGGTGAGCCTCTCGCTCAGCCCGCGCAGCCTGAGCAGCACCGCCGTCCCGAGTCCGGAGCCGGGGTTCATCGCTCCCAACGGGACGCTTGTGGCCGATCTCGTGCGCGAGGAAGAAGGCCGAATCTCGGTCATCACCGTCGCCCCCCGCAATCCGGCGGACGGAGCGCGCGGCGAGGCTCGTCGGGTGGTGGTGACCGTCGACCGAGTCGACGACCTGCACTGGACGCCCGACAGCGCCAGCCTCTTCTACGTTCGCACTCGCGGCGACAACCCGCAGGTCCGCCGCGTCATCCTCGCCACCCAGAGCGACGAGGAGATCACCGACGCGGTGGCCCCCTGCGCCATGCCGCGGATCGCCCCGGACGGCACCACGGCCTTCGTGATCCTGCGCGACGCCCGACCCGAGACGCTCGTTCACGACATGTATGTCGGCTCGGTCGGGGCCCTCGAGCACGCGGTCTCGATGACCACGATCACCGCCTTGGAGTGGGCCGCCGACGGCACCCACCTGCTCTACGCCACCCCGACGGCAATTGTCGAATGCGCCCGCCGCGGCAAGCTGGTTCGCGAATGGAAGTTCGCCGAACTCGATCCCCGCCTCGCCGGCCACCGCGTGACCGCCCTGGCCCCCAGCCCCGACGGCACGTTCCTCGCGGCAATCGCGGAGGCGCCCGGAAGTGCGCCGACCGGCGAGCCGCGCGAGCCACTCGAGCCACGCGAACGCCGCCTGTTCCTGCTCACCCTCGACCCACCCGCGATCTCGACCCCAACGCTGCCGGGCGAACCAGTGTCCGTTCGGTGGAGGTGAGAAGGGAGCCGCGAATCGGTCGTCCAGTTGAGCCACGATCATCGAACCATGGAAAGGAACACGGCTGTGTCAGATCGAGATTCCGCCCCGCTACCCGCTGTCCCCGTCGCGGATTGCGAGAAATACGCGGAGTGCATGGAGGAGATCAAGAAGCGGCACGCATCCGTCGTCGCCGTGTTCCAACGACGGTTGAGCACTGGATTTCCTCAGACGGACCTCGAGTACGTCTGGCTGCAGCTCAGAAAGATTCTCGAGCTCATAGGCCTGGCTTCGCTCTGCGCCCATCGCGTCGGGTACGAACGGGTCCGTGCTGCGTTCCACAAGGATCAGAATGTTTCCGATGTAGTCAAACAGATCAAACGCATCAACCCACACTACTTCCCCACACCTCACGAGCAAATCCGCGATGCGAGTGGCACACGAACCGTCGAGGTTGTCACCTCGACGAAGGATTCCCTGACCGAGCTGGAGTACTCCGAGAAGCTCGGCCGTTGCTCCAACTTCCTCCATGCCAAGAACCCCTACAGCCGAAAAGAAGTTGATGTAGTGGAAGCGATCGAGGAAGCCGCCGTCTTGAGCCATCGAGTGATCAATCTGCTCAATGCCCACGGGATTCGACTCGTCGGTACGGACGCTCAGCTGTGGGTTGTGATGCACGCGGAGACGGACGGTCGTGCACATGTTCATCAGATGCACCCCAAGGAGCCAGACTCGGGTCAGCCGAACTCGCACGCGCACGCTACGCGACGGTACAAGAAGCGATGATCAGTGGCTGCGCCGCGGTGCTGCACTCGACGCAGCTTCGGTCCTGCCCACGGGTCGCTGCTCCGACGTTCAAGCCGTCCGACTTCCGACGACCCTCACTGCCGATCCCACCTGGACGGTGGTCTCGGCTGTCTCTCCCGCAAGCGGGAGAGACGATCACGCCCGGCGCCGCACGCCCTCGCCCCGCCACCCCGCGCACGCCCCCAATCGTGCAACCCATTGCCGCTCCCTGCCCCCCGCGAGCGAAGCGAGCGCCCGCGTGGATCAGCCCGCCGGGCTTGGCCCGGGCGCGGCGTACCACAGCGAGTGTGCGGCCGCAGGCCGCAACCGAGCGCTCAAATCAATCCAGTAGATCCAGCTCCTTCAACTTCTGCGGCACATAGCTCTCGGTCACGAAGGAGATGCCCTTGGTGATCAGCGACTCGACCTCCATCTTGAAGCCGTTGCGGAGCATGCGCTGGATCTCCTTCTGCCACTCCTTCTTGTCCTTGAACCAGGGATACTCGGCGATCTGCCTGGCCCGCACGATGTCCTTGTCGCTGAGGGCGATCTGGACGTCGTCGCTCAGTGAATATCGATCGAAGTCGCCGGCGCGGATGCCGATGAACTTGGCATCCGGCACCGCCATCCGCTCGCTCTCGAAGGCCAGGTTCATCGAGCCCTGCTTGATGACCGAGTAGATGTAGTGCCCCCACGGATCGCAGTCGAGCAGGCAGTAGACCGGCAGCTTGAGTTCATCATGCATGCGCCGCAGCATGCGGCGCACGCCGCGCGGTGGCTGGCCGCCGCCTTCGGTCAGGATGCAGTTGTGGGTGCGCCAGAACTTGTCCTCGTTGAATCGGGCCCAGACCGTGCCCTTCTCGACGTGGAGGATGAACTTCGCCTCGCACTTGCCGAACTGGATCACCCCGGGTTCGACGATCGAGGGAATCGCGTAACCCCCGGTTCCCATGCGCCGCAGGTCGATCTCGTCGCCGCTGTCGATGATGGTCAGGTTGCCGACCATCTTGCCGCGCTCGCTGGCGAAGACGTGAAGCTCCTCTCGCAAGGCCCCCAGCGAGACCTCCAGATCCTCGATGATCGGATCGGACTCCTCCTGACCGGCGAAGGTCCTCTCCTTGGTGCCGGCAATCGTGTGCAGCGTCTTGTAGTACATCGATCGCAGCGAAAGCGTCTTGCCCTGATCGATCAGCTCGCGACAGCCATCCGCGAGCAGCATGGTCTGCATGAACTTCTTGGCCTGACCGAGATTGAACAGGTTGCGCCGCTGGCTGGCATCGCCCATCTGGAGAATGCGACGGCTCTTGTTCCACCGGGTGTTGGAGAGCGCCCGGGTCGGCACGTCGACGAAGGGATCGCGCCCCGCGAGCGAACTCTTCACGACCGCATCGGCCATCCTCACGATCTTCTTCTGCGTGGCGACATCGGTGGCGCGGGAGACCGTCTTCTTGCCGGCTGCGGCCGTGGTTGCTTTGGCCGTGGTTGCTTTGGCCGTGGTTGCCTTGGCTGGGGTTGATCTGGCTGTGGTTGCTTTGGCCATGGGCGAGTGGTGCCTGATGCGATTGTGAGTCGGAAGCGTTGAGTCGGGAGGCGTGCGAAGGTTCGCGTCATCCACGGGACTTGCGGCTGCGGCGAGGCTTGGGCGCCTTGGCCGGCGTCGATTCCTCGAACAGTGCCGAGCCCTCGCCGGCGTCGGACGGCGCCACCGTGCCGCCCTCGGGTCCGACGGTGGCCCGTTCCTCGAAGATGACCACGTCGTCGTCCTTGGCCAGTCGTCCGCCGTCGTCGACGACCCGGCCTTCGTCATCGAGGACGAAGTCGACCTCCTCGGTCTTGCTCTCGGCCTGCTTCATCAGCGCCGCGTAGAGCTCCTCGGCCTTGGCGCTGGTGATGTTGGCGCAGGCCTTCGAGATCTCGCCGATGTAGCGCAGGAAGGCGTTGCGCCGTTCGCCCTGCCGAGCCATGCGCTTGCGGCGGTTGAGATAGGTCTGGAGCTTGCGTCCGCACTCCTGGAGGGCAAGCCGCATCTCCTTGCGGATCTCGTCGTAGTCGGCAATCGCTTCCTTGCTCTCGCTGGTGAAGGGCACCCAGACGCTGGCCATGTGCAGCATGACCACCAGCGGCGCCACCGGCACGCTGTTGCGCGGCTGCTGAAGGCCGTAGTTGCGCCAGTTGGTCTCGATCACCGCCTTGAAGGCCGAGCAGGCCGACTGCTGGTACATGAGCGGCACGCGATTGGCGAAGCGGATGACCCGCGTCGCCTCGTCGCCTGCGAGCGAACCGCCGAAGGCAATCGCCGCCTCGATGATGAAGGGCCGTCCTCGATAGACCTCGGGAGGTCGCATGCTGGCGGCGTAGAACTCCGCCTTCACTTCCTTGAGAAGCCCCGAGAGCAGCGTCTTGGTGCCGATGGCCTGCACGCACGAGGTCGGCGGGGCCATCACCTTCACCTCCTGCAGTGCCGCGAAGAGCTTCTCCGCCTCGGCGTGACCGATCCCCTTGATCCACGTGCGACTGGTGAGACCGGCCTTCTCGCAGATCTCCTTGGCGGTGGTCGGGCCGATGCGGCAGAACTCGCTCTGGAAGAAGGCCCCGAGCTGCGTGCTCTCGGTGCGCTCGAGCATCTGGATCAGGATGCCCAGCTCGATGCCGCGCGGGTGGGGCTTGATCTCCTCGACTTCCTTGGGCAGCTCGTCGACGGCCCGCTCGAAGATCACCCGCTCGTTCGTCGGCATCAGGTACTCGATGCGGGCGTGCGGATTGGCGATTGCGGTCTGCTCGAGGTACTCGTCGATCGACTGACGGCCCTTCAGGTACTTGCCCTCGAGTTCGATGGCCACGCTCGTGCCGTGCCCTTCGGGGAAGAGGTGATCGTCCTCGGGATGCTCGGTCTCGCTGACCACATCGGCGCGGTTCTTGGAGGTGTCCATCTTGAGGACCACCTCGTGGGCCGCCTTGCCCTTTCTGATCTTGCTCACGATCACCACCGGCTTGCCGGTCGTCATCAGTCCGTACATGCCCGCCGCGGAGATGCCGATTCCCTGCTGCCCGCGGCTCATCTTGAGGCGGTGGAACTTCGAGCCGTAGAGAAGCTTGCCGAAGATGTTCTCGACCTGCTTGCGAACCACACCGGGGCCGTTGTCGCGGATGGTGACGCGGTAGCGGGTCTCGCCAAGCTGCACCACTTCGACGGCGATGTCGGGAAGGATCCCACCCTCTTCACATGCGTCGAGGGAGTTGTCGACGGCTTCCTTGACGGTCGTGAGGAGCGCCTTGCGGGGATTGTCGAAGCCGAGCAGGTGACGGTTCTTGGCGAAGAACTCGCTGACCGAGATCTCCCGCTGCTTCGTGGCCATCTGCTCCGCACTGGCGCGGCGGCGCTCGCGAGGAGCGGGCTCGGTCGCGGGCGCCGCGTCGTCGTCGCCTGGCGCAGTCGACTTCGCCGGCTGGACTGGCTTCGTGGCCTCGGCGCTCTTCGCCGGCGGAGCGGTCTTGCCGGGCCCGGTCCGCGCGGGACGATTGCCGGGCTCATCTGGCGGGATATCCGGTGTGGTATTGGCGAAGAGCGTGGTCATGGAAGCCATCCGTGGCTGAGGGAAGAGACGCGTCGATGGTCGGTCAGATCGGCTCGAGCCGCAGCGTAGCTCTTCTTTCGGATGTCGATTGCCGGCTGCCGGAAGGCGGCAGTGCGATTGCACGATCCAATCGGTGCGCGGGCATCTTGCCCGCCTCGACCGACCCTTGGATTCGAATCAGCGAGTCATCGGGCAGACAACCACTCCGGCGTCGCCATGGCGAGGATGGTCATTGAGAGTGCACTCGCCCTGCGGAAGTCGCTTCGGCGATGCCGACGAGCCGTCCGGCGAGAGGCTGTGCCGACCGTCCCTCGGCAGGCGAATTCGTCCGGCCCGCAGACAGGCGAAGCCGCCCGTGCCCGCAGACCGAGGCCGCCCGCCGGTTGCTGGCGCCTCTCCCGGCAAAGGGCCCCTCAGCCGTTGGATCATCGGAGAACCTCTGCGGCGATGACCTCCAACGGGCTTTCGTCAGGCGGGCTGGCAATGACTGGCGAGGTCGATCGTTCTTCCTTCCGGCACCCACCACTGCGACAACCGCACGACGCGGGAATGGTCGGGAGGTGCCAGAGGCGGCGGTTTTCGCGGAGCGAATCGAGCTCTTAACCGGCCCCACGAGCCTGAGACACACGGGACGACAGGAACGGCGCGAGTTGCGCCTGAGCTATCCCCACTCCAGGCTCGAGACCGCGACGCTCGACCCGAATGACCGGCCAGGCATTTGGCCGAGTATTTGGCCGAGCATTCGGCCGAGTACTCAGCCGAGTACTCACCCGGGCATTCGCCCGAAGAGAGCCGTCGAAACCGGTGGCGGAATGCGGTGAAGGGTTTTTTCCCCTTCTTTCAGAACAACCCCCACTCCTCGGTAGTTTGTGTCTCGCAGGCGGTTCCGCTCACGCCTCCCCAACGTGCTCCTTCCAAACCCCGCCGACGCTGCGACTCACCTCGCTCCGTCGGCGGAGTTGTTTTCTTTGAGCGCTCCGTTCGGCCCGCTGCGGCGACACCGCCGGAGGGGGCCGTGGGACAAGGCCGCGCAGCGGCCGGTCTGCCCCTATCGCAACCCCACCACCACCGCGCGGTTGTCGGCGAAGATCTTCTCCATCCGGTCGCGGAAGCTGGGGACGCGGAGGTCGTCGAGGCCGGCGGCGGCCACCAGGAGCATCTCGATCAGTCCGTGATAGTCGTCGAGGGCCACGAACTCCGGGCCGACCTTGGCCGCCTTGCCGGCGAGAGCGCCGTCGATGTCCTGCATGTTGTGGTAGTTGCCAAGGGGCAGACAGAGACAGGTGCTCTCGTAGCCGTACGACGCGAACGCAGTCGCCTCGCACGCCCCGCCGGCCATCAGCTTGCGCTGGAACGTGAACGCCGGAGTGGTCCGCTGGTGCTCGAGATAGAGCTGGCCGAGCTGGTTGGTCAGTTCGGGCGAGAAGACGCTCATGCGGTCGCCGACGCGAAGGATGGCGCCATGACCGATGGGGCTGTCGGCAAAGCTGCGCGAGTTCTCGAGGCAGATCAGCCGCGCCTCGCGCGGGATGCTGCCGTTGCGGGCCGCGGCGATGGCCCCGACGAAGCCGACCTCTTCGGCCACGGTGAGCAGCACTCCGACATGCTCGAAACCGGCGCGACCCGCGACCGAATCGAGCGTCGCCAGCGCCGCGGCCAGCGCGGCGAGATCGTCGCAGGCATGGGTGCGGATCACGCGAGTGCGAAGTCCCTGACCGGTCTGGGCCTTGACGATGCGTGGACTGGGCAGCTTCCACCGAGCGATGTCGCCGACGTCGAGGCCGGTGGTCCCTGAGATTGCGTGCGCCGACTTCTTCCGACCCTTTGCTGCGCCATCGAGCGGCGCCGCGGCGCCGGAGATCCGCACCACCACCTGCTTGTACGGCTTGGCCTTGGAGTCGAGCGATTCGATCACTCCAGGGCGGGTGCGATCGGAGCCGTCGATGATCTCCACTGCGGCCTTGGTGAAGTAGGGATCGTGCACGCCGCCGCGGAACTCGAAGCGAGCTCGCTTCGCGTCGATCACCTCGCGCAGGACGAAGGCCGGATGGTCGAGATGGGCGGTGATCAGAAGCGGCCGGTTCCTGGCCGCACGTCCGGTCGCTTGGTGCGACGGTCCCTGGTGAATCAGCAGGTTCCCCGCCACGTCCACCACGACCGCCAGCTTCGCGCCTCGCCCAGCCACCCACTTCAGCACCCACTCGATCACCCGATCCTCACGACCCGAGGCCGTTGGAATGGCCGTGAGCGCCAGCAACCACTTCTCATGGGCGACGCGAGCCGCCGCTCTGACCGCAGGAATGTCGACCATGGGCGGATGGTAACTCGGCCCGCGTTGCGGGCCGAGCGGGGAGCAGGGAGCGGGGAGCAGGGAGCCGCAATGGGTTGCACGATTGGATGCGTGCGCGGGGTTGTCAGCCGCAACGCTTCGGAACTCCGCGCACGCATCCAATCGTGCAACCCGCTGCTGCTCCCTACAAGGCCGCACAGCGGCCGGTCTGCGCCCTCTCCCCGCTACCCTCGCTCCCATGGCACTCTCGCCGCTCGCGCCGCTTTCGCCGATTTCGGAGATTCTGGAGGAGCTTCGCGCCGGGCGGATCATCGTGCTGGTCGATGACGAGGACCGCGAAAACGAAGGCGACTTCGTCTGCGCCGCGGAGAGCGTCTCGGTCGAG
>Ga0163146_10006954_pt1 | contig 12607 bp, 14 predicted proteins | sample OliLakLV19MP7G1_FD_148648 | JGI IMG/M metagenome (GOLD analysis project Ga0163146, IMG submission 148648) | Freshwater microbial mat bacterial communities from Lake Vanda, McMurdo Dry Valleys, Antarctica - Oligotrophic Lake LV.19.MP7.G1 | ecosystem: Environmental > Aquatic > Freshwater > Lake >... | reverse complement strand
TACTCGCTCTGCAGGGCGGCGATCGGGTGCACGGAGCAGGCGCGTCGCAGCGTCTCCGGGCCGGCCTCGGAGAGACCGAGGAAGCGCACCTTCCCCTCGGCGACCAGCCGCGCCATGGCGCCGACGGTGTCCTCGATCGGCGTCTCGGGATCGACGCGGTGCTGGTAGTAGAGATCGATCACCTCGACGCCGAGGCGGCGCAGGCTGCCCTCGCAGGCCTGGCGCACATAGTCCGGCCGGCCGCTGACGCCGCGCACCATCATGTCGGACGGATCGCGCACGATGCCGAACTTGGTCGCCAACACCACCTCGGCGCGGCGCCCGGCGATGGCGCGGCCGATCAGTTCCTCATTGACGAACGGCCCGTACATGTCGGCCGTGTCGAGGAACGTGCAGCCGCGGTCGAGGGCATGCCGCAGGGTCGCCAGCGACTCCGCCTCGTCGCGCGGTCCGTAGAACTCCGACATGCCCATGCAGCCGAGTCCGAGCGCCGACACCGTCAGCCCGCTGTGCCCCAATTGTGTGGTCTTCATGGTCGGCTCCGTCAGTCCTTCTCGATCAACAGGCTCTGTACCGCCCGCCCGATCGGCCCCTGCGCGTCACACAGGCGGCTCTCCGCCATTCCCACTCCGCTCGCTTCGGGTCGCGTCACCGCCTCCAGGCACACCCACTCGCCGACCGATAGCGATGCAGGTAGATGGTCAGGTCGGGATTGATGAAGCGATAGCCGTCGGCGCGGTTCAACACCCAGCTGATGCCGTTGCCGAAATCCGCCGCCGCCGCGACGCGGCAGAGCGGCGAGACCGCCTCGCCGGCGACGAGCGGCTCGCGCAGGCGGCTCCAGTCCACCGCCGGGCCGGGCGCGGCGAACCCGCCGGCGACGAAGCGGTGCTCCACGGCGTCGCTGTGGAAGGCGATGGCGCTGGCGACGCCGCTCCACGGCGCCAGACTGGCGCTGCCGCCTCCCGGTCCCGGCGGCGGCGCCGGGCGCTCGATGTCGGCCGGCATGGGCACCGCGGCGCGGCGCAGGCGCAGCGCGGTGCAGCGCGCCACCTCCGTCTCGCCGTGCCAGAGGGCCGCTTCGAGCAGCTGCACCTTGCGGCCGGGTCGGGTGACGCGCGTCCGCACCTGCAGCGGCGCCAGCGGCACCGGGCGCAGCAGTTCGATCGTCAGCCGTGCCACGTGCATCGCCGCGCCGCCCTCCATCTGCTCGACGCAACGCGCCAGCAGCGCCGCCGGCGCGCCGCCGTGTTGGGCGTCCGGCGACCACGGTCCGCGTGCCAGCTCGCCGGGCACGAAGCGGTCGTCGGCGCGGCGGAAGATCGCCTCGGCCATGCGCGCCGTCCGCGCTCAGCGGCCGCGCCCGAGGAGGTAGTACAATACGGCGCCGCCGACGATGGCGGCGGCGGCCCCGCCGTACCACTGCCAGAGGTGATGCGGCGCGCCGTCGGTGCTGACGTAGGCGTTGATCCAGGCGCCGGCGAACAGCAGCGCCAGGATCAGGAGGGCGGCGATGACCAGGGTGCCGTATTCAGGAGACCCACGATCCGTCATGCCACCCTCCGTCGCCCCTCAGTTGTTCTCGTTCTCGTTCTCGCGCACCGCCTCGCGCGGCGGAACGAGTGTGCAGTTGGCCAGGTCGGCCGAGCACTTGGCAACGCTCTGCTTGCACGCGTCGTCGATACACTGCACCGCGGCGCGCTTCATGAGATCGGCGCTGGCCTTGGTCTCCATGGTCACCTTGAGCCCTTCGGCGAGATACACCGGCAGGGTCCACTTGAAGGCGTCGGCTGCCGCGGCCGCTCCCGCGACCACCAACACGCCCGCCAGCACTGTGCGTCTGATCCTCGACATTGGAACCCCCTCTGGTTGGATGGTTGCCGGCAGGCTGTAGTGCGCTGGCGGTAGGGCCGTCAATGGCCCCGGCACGGCCGGCGGTATGTCCGCGCCCGCCTCAGGTGGGCCGTTCGGCGCAGGCGAGGAGCGCCAGGCCGCCGAAGCGCGACAGGAAATCGAGCCGGCGCGCCACCGGAACGACGGCGTTGAACAGCCGAACCGAGCGCACGTCGAGGCGGCGGGCGCGCAGCAGTTTGGCGGACACGATCCAGCCGGGAATGGCGAGAGGGTTGAAATTGCGCAGCGCGACGATGCGTAGGCCTGCCTGCGTCAGGCGGGCGGAGAGTCCCGCTCGGTCGTAGCGGCGGAAGTGGCCGTAGGTCTCGTCGAGGCTGCCGAACAGCGCCGGGTAGTTCGGCACCTGCAGGACCAACCGGCCGCCCGGCGGCAGCAGATCGCGCAGACCGGCGAGCACCGCGGCGTCGTCCTCGAGGTGCTCGAGGACGTTGAGGCAGACGATGGTGTCGACGGGACGGACGACCGCGTAGGGTCGCTGCATCAGGTCGAGCAATTGAAACGCGACGGTGGACTGCGTCGCGAAGCGCGCCCGCAGGTGGGCCAGGTAGGCGGGGTGGTGGTCGGAGAGGATGACCGGGGTCCCGCGTTCGGCCAGGTAGCGCGACACCACGCCGACGCCGCTGCCGACCTCGAGCAACGACTGCCCGAGATAGGGCTCGATGAGGTCGTACGCCCAGGCGTAGTTGCGCTCCATGGCCCCCTCGAGCATGAGCAGCTCATCGATGAGCACCTGATCGGTGGCCGCGATCGGCACGGCGGGCTGTGCGTCGGTCGACATGGGGGGTCAGACGGGCGTCAGGCGCGGCGGCGCGCGAACACGATCATCTTGGTCCACGGGTTGAGGTAGATCTGCATGGAACCGAGGCCGACGCCGATGACGGCGCGGCTCAGGGCGCCGAAGAGCGGCTCGTTGTACAGCTTCAGGCGGTCGAGCAGAAATGCGAGGTCGAAGGTGTGGCCGATCGAGCGGATCGACAGCACCTCGAAGCCGTGTTTCGCCAGGACCTCGCGCATGGTCTGCCGACCGAAAAAGAACAGGTGCTCGCGGGTGCGCCGGAAGTCCTCCAACCGTTGACCGATCAGGCGCGAGGTCCAGCTCTCCGCGTCGACCGTCGAGAGCACCAGGACGCCCTGCGGCGCCAGCCCCGCGCGGAGGCGGTCGAGGGCGGTGAAGGGGTCGCGCAGGTGTTCGATGACGTCGAACAGGACCGCCGCGTCGAGCCCGCCGGGCGCCAGATCGGCGTTCTCGAGCGCGCCGCAGGCGATGGGGAAAGCGTACTTGCGGCGGAGCCGCTCGACGGCGTGCGGGTTGAACTCGAGGCCGCTGACGTCGAAGTTCTCCTCGAACGCAACGTCGAGGAAGTAGCCGAACCCGCAGCCCACCTCGAGCAGTCGCGGGCGGCGCGCGCCCAGCGGCGGCAGCAGCTGCGTGATCTCGCGCGCGATGGCCGCGTACTGCGGCTGCTTGTTGAAGCGCTCCGAGACGTAGTCGGCGTAGCCGAACAGGGCGTCGTTGCCGCCGCCCAGGAACTGCTCGTTCTGAAAGTACGTCTCGCCGTACACCGCGCGCGTCTCCTCCTCGCTCGGCAGCGGGTGGATGAAGAGCAGCCCGCAGCCGACGCACCGCAGGATCTGCTGGGCGCCGAAGTCGTAGCGCGGCGTGCTGCGCGTGCTGCCGCAACTCGCGCAGCGCGGCGACGCCGCGGACGGGAGAGGAGCGGTGGTAGCGGTCATAGCGGTGACGTGCCGATCGGTGGAAGGGCCGCGTGAGGGCGGCTCCGCACCCAGACCAGCACAATCAGCAGGGCGGTCGCCAGCGAAACCAGCCCGCCGAGGCGCAGACTGAGCGGGCGGTAGCGGAACACCACCTGGCTGCGCCCGGCGGGGACGGCGACGAGGCGGAAGGCGTGGTTGGCGCGCAGGATCTCGGTGGCGGTGCCGTTCACCTCCGCGCGCCACCCGGGCGCGTACTGATCGGCCAGGTACAGATAGCCGGGGGCGTCGGCCGAGACGGCGACCGTCACGTCCTGCGGCTCGTTGCCGACGATCGACGCCGTCCCGGTGCCGTCGCCGCCGCCGCCCGTCCACGCCGTCGCGTCGGCGACGCCCACCAGAGCCATCGCGCGCGGATCGACGCGCCCCTCGGCCAGCATCGGCAGGACCAACGCGTCGGGCACCCGTGCCAGGCTGGGCACGTAGAAGGCGCGCGGCAGCGCACTGGGGTTGGTGTAGACGCGCAGGGTTCCGGCCTCGAAGAGCAGCCGCACCGAGTCGCGCAGCACTTCGCGCGTACGGTCGACGTCGCGATGGACGACGAGGTAGCGAGCCGCCGTCAGGTCGAACAGGCGGCGATTGAACGTCAACGGCATCAGCCCTTCGTAGAAACGGTACCAGTCGTAGACCGAGGTCATCGGCCGTCCGAGTCGCATGTAGGTGAAGTACTGCGCGTAGCGCAGTGACGCCTGCGGCTCGTAGTCGAAAATCGCCGGCACGCGGAAGAGCGTGGCGCTCTTGGCGATGAGCCCCCAATCGACGTCGAGGCCGACCTGTTTGCCGATGAGAAAGACCCGATCATTCACCGTCAGCGCGCTGCGCACGCTCGCGAACACCGCCGCCTCGCGGCCGTAGATGTCGCCGACGCGATGGTTGAGGAGCGGCGGCGATCCGACCCACAGCCCGTTCACCGCCACGGCGAGGGCCATGGCCGTCGCGGCGACCCCGTTCAGGCGCGGCATCCAGGCGGCCGCAACCACGGCGAGCGCCAGCACGGCGAGCGCCGCGCTCTCGAAGCGCGTCAGGCCGAACGGATCGAGCCACCAGAACAGGACGCCGCCGCCGCCCACCACCGCGACCGACGCGATCGCGGTGAGAGCGCGACGAGCGCGGGCGCGGCGGGTCGCCGCGTCGACGCCGAGCCCGGCCAACATCGCCAGGGCGAAGCTGAAGACCCACAGAAAGCGTTCGGGAGCGCGGAACGCGCCGCCCAGCGGCAGCCGCTGGTAGAGGCCGAACACCGGGGTCTCGTCGCCGAGCGCCAAGAGGAAATAGAGTGACCCGATGCCGAGGTAGAAGGCGGCCCAGCGGCGCGTCGCGGCGCGCAAGAGGCCCAAGCCGGCGACGGCGGCGAGCGCCACGCTCACGATCACCTCGGGATCGCGGCTCCAGCCCGCCAGGCCGAGGCGGAACTTCTCCCAGGTGAGCCCGGCACCGATCTCATGCGGCGCCAGCGGCAGGCTGCGAATCGAGTCGCGCGCCACTTCCAGCGACGGCCACAACTGCACGGCGACCAGCAGCGGCGCCAGGCCGAGGCCGAGGCCGACCAGCCCGAGCGTCGCGAGTCGCCGCGACGCGGGCACGGTGAGCAATTCCCAGCCGACGCGCAGGGCGATGACCTGATAGGTGAAGAAGCTGATCTGCGGAAACCCGGGCAGCAGCTGCACGGCCAACACAACGCCGAGCAGGGCGGCGCGGCGTGCGCTCGGAACCCGCAATAGGCGCTCGAGGCACGCCAGCGCGGCGGGCAGCCAGACGTAGGCGCCGATGTGCATGGGGCTCCACGACGCCAGCATCAACGCGCTGCCGCCGAGTTCGAACGCCAGCGCGCCCGCGAGCGCCGCGGCCGCCGACAGGCCCATCTCGCGCCCCAGCCACCAGGCGCCGACGCCGCCGATGGTGAGGTTGGTGATCATGCTGGCCAGCAACGCCGGCTCGCGCGGCAGCAGCGCGAAGACCAGGTTCACCGGGTAGAGCAACCCCGTGACGCTGAAGGCGAAGAACGGCTGGCCGCAGTTCTGGTAGGGGTTCCACAGCAGGCCGGTGCCGCGCTGCAGGCTCTCCAGGGCGTAGCGCGCATTGGGATAGAAGTACGCGTAGATATCGAACGCGGCGATGCCGGCGCCCTGCTCGGCGCCGGGTCGGATGACCGCCAGCGCGTAGGACACGGCGGCGGCGACCACCGCCGCCGCGCACAGGCCAGCGCTGGCGCGGCGTATCATGCGGAACGGGTTGCCGCCGCGTCCGCGTCGATGCCCGACCAGCTGCCGGTCGCCTGCGGCCCGGCCGCCGGCTGGACGGCGACCGGGATGCCGGTCAGGTGCGCCATGCCGGAGACCTGCTCGAGCTGGGCCGGGCCGTCGGCGGCGAGCAGGTTGACGTTGACGCCACTGGTCTTGCTGGCGACGCCGAGCCCGGTGGCATGCTGATGCCCCCAGCCGTGCGGCAGGGCGACGGTGCCGGGCATCAGGTCGTCGAGCAGGCGCACCGGCACGCGCACGCGCCCGACCGCGGAGGTCACGTCAGCGAGCGCGCCGTCGGTCAGGCCGGCGTGCGCCGCGTCGGCGGGATGGACGTACAGGAAGTTCGTGTGCCGGCCGCCGGAGACGAGATCCGCATCGTTGTGGGTCCACGACTTGTGCGTGTGCACCTGCCGACGCGTGATCAGCTTGAGTTGCCCGGCGCCGGCGCACTCGCGCGCGAAGTCGGCGTCGAGCTTGGCCGCCTGCGCCAGCAGCGGCGCCGGCGCGAGGTGCAGTTTGCCGTCGTCGGTGACGACGCGCTGGCCGAGGAAATCGTCGGCGCGGTGCGGCGGTCGCCGCAGCCCGTGCGGATGCGCCAGCAGCTCCCGGAAGCTGCCGTGCCGCGTCGCGCGCAGCAGCAGCGAGAGCAGTAGCCGCTGCGGGATCGCCGGCGGCTCGTCGCGATGCGCCGCCGAGTAGAGCCGCATGGCGACCTCCAGGCCCTTCTGCGCGGCGCGCGAGCCGAACAGGCTGACGCCGCAGGCGCGCGCCAGCTCGACGTAGATCGACGCCTCGTCGCGCTGCGCGCCAGCCGGCCGCAGGACGCGCTCGGTCGCCTGCAGATACGGGCGCGACTGCAGGCCGAGCATGAGCGGGAAGATGAACGGCAGGTCGGGCCGCTCGAGCGGCGTCGTGCAGGGCAGGATATAGTGCGCCAGCGAGCCCGTCTCGTTGCGGAAGATTTCGAGCGTGACCAGCAGCTCGAGCTGCTCGAACGCGGCGCGCAGCCGACCGGAGTTGGCCATCGTCACCAGCGGGTTGCCGCCGGTGACGAACAGCGCGCGGACCTGGCGGTCGCCGGGGGTGAGGATCTCGTCGGCCAGTACGCCGCCCGGAAAGGCGTCGTTGACCTTGCCGATGCCGCCGATGCGCGAGGTCTCGTCGCTCATCAGCACGCCGTGCTTCACGCCGAAGGCGGGGAAATCGAAGATGCCGCGGCCGACCAATGTCCCGCCGAGCCGATCGAGGTTCCCCGACACCGCGTTGATCACCTCCTGCAGCCAGAAGGCGAGCGTGCCGTTGCCGCCCATGTTCACGCCAGTGGAGCTGTACAGCGCCGCGCCGCGCGCGCCGCGATAGGCCGCGACCATGTCGCGCAGCGTCGCCGCCGGGATGCGCGTCGCCGCCTCGCTGCGCTCCGGCGGCCAGTCGGCCGCCAGGCGCGCCACCTCGGCGAAGCCGGTCATGTGGCGCGCGCCGTGGCGACGCCGCCGCTGGTGATCAGCTCGTGCAGGAACGAGAGGTAGAAGAACACGTCGGTGCCGGGGCGGATGAAGACGTGTTCGCCGGCGACCTTGGCCGACTCGGTGCGGCGCGGATCGACGAAGAACAGGCGGCCGCCGCGCGCGACGATGTCCTTCAGTCGCCGCGCCGGATTGGACACCTGCAGGAAGCTCCACTTCGAGATCACCGGGTTGGCGCCGACGACGATCAGGCACTCGGTACGGTCGACGTCGGGAAACGGCTGCGTGAACGGGAAACCGTAGAGGTGGCGCGCGGCGGCGAACTTGTTGGCGCAGTCCTGCGTCGCCGACGCGTACATGCTCTTTGACCCGATGCCGTCCATGAACCCCTGGGCGAAGACCGGGTCCAGGACGCCGAAGCCGGCTGCCGTGCCGACGTACATCGCCACCGTGTTGGGGTGGTGATCGCCGCGCAACTGGCGCACCTTGGCGCCGATCTCCGCCAGCGCCTGGCGCCACGACACCTCGTGCCAGTCGCGCCCGACGCGCTTGAGCGGCTGCAGGACGCGGTCCGGCGAGCCGAACAGCTTGTGCTGCTTCAGCCCCGTCATGCAGGCGAAGCCCTCGGTCGCCACATGCGCGGTGTCGGGGCGGATGTCGACGACGGTGCCGCCCTCGACGTCGACCTCGAGCCCGCACAGCGCCTCGCAAATGCGACAAAACGTATGCGTCGTCTCGACCATGTCTCCCCGTACCACCCCGCGGCGGTCCTGAGGAGGGCGCGGCCCGCCGGTTGCACGGGCGGCGGATCGCGGCCATTGACCAGATCGGCGGGCAGCCCGTAAGGTCCGTCGATCCTATGCGCTACTCTGCTTCGCTGATCCCGACTCTGAAGGAAGTGCCCGCCGATGCCGAGGTTGCCAGCCACAAGCTGATGGTCCGCGCCGGCATGCTGCGCCAGGTGGCGCGCGGCATCTACAATTTGCTGCCGCTCGGTCTGCGCGTCGTGCGCAAGGTCGAGCGCATCGTCCGCGAGGAGATGGACCGCGCCGGCGCACAAGAGATCCTCATGCCGGTGGTCTGCCCCGCCGAGTTGTGGCAGGAGAGCGGCCGCTGGGACCTCTACGGCAAGGAGCTGCTGCGTATCCGCGATCGCAGCGACCGCGACTTCTGCCTCGGCCCGACGCACGAGGAGGTGGTCACCGACATCGTCCGGCGCGAGGTGCGCTCGTACCGCGATCTGCCGCTCAACCTGTACCAGGTGCAGACCAAGTTCCGCGACGAGGTGCGGCCGCGCTTCGGCCTCATGCGCGGGCGCGAGTTCCTGATGAAGGACGCGTACTCGTTCCACGTCGACTACGCCGACTGCGCGCGCGAGTACGAGGTCATGTCGGCGGCGTACACGCGCATCTTCACCCGCTGCGGGCTGCGCTTCCGGCCCGTCGAGGCCGCCACCGGCGCCATCGGCGGCAGCATGTCACACGAGTTCCACGTCCTGGCCGAGTCGGGCGAGGATTCGCTGGTGAGCTGCGGCCACTGCGGCTACGCCGCCAATGTCGAGCAGGGCGCCATCGCCGCCGTGCCGGCGCCGGAGCGCGCCGGCGAGCTCGAGGCGATGCGCGCGGTGGCGACGCCCGGACAGCGCAGTATCGAGGAGGTCAGCGCCTTCCTCGCCCTGCCGCCCGAGCGCTTCATCAAGACGCTGCTGTTCGTCACCGACGCGGGCGAGACCGTCGCGGTCCTGGTGCGCGGCGACCACACGCTGAGCGAGGCCAAGCTGCTCAAGGTGCTCGGGGTGGGGGGCGTGGCGCTGGCCGACGCGGCGACGGTGGAGCAGACGACCGGCGCGGCGTTGGGCTTTGCCGGGCCGATCGGCCTGACGATCCGGGTCATCGCCGACCTGGCACGGCATCGTCGGCGCGGTCGTCGGCGCCAACGCCACCGACCAGCATCTGGTCGGCGTCGCCCAGTCGCGCGACCTGCCCACCCTCGCCTTCAGCGACCTGCGCATGGCCGCGCCGGGCGATCCGTGCGGGCGCTGCGACGACGGCGAGTACGAGGGCCACCGCGGCATCGAGGTCGGGCAGGTGTTCTACCTCGGTACCAAATACAGCAAGGCCATGGGCGCCACGTATCTCGACGCCGCCGGCACCGAACAGGTGATGGAAATGGGTTGCTACGGCATCGGCATCACGCGCACCGCGGCGGCGGCGATCGAGCAGCACCACGACGATCACGGCATCATCTGGCCGCTGGCGATCGCTCCGGCGCACGTCCACCTGATCGCCGTGAATCCGAAGGAGGCGGCGCAGCACGCAGCCGCCGAGGCGCTCTACCTGGGGCTGCAGGCGGTCGGCATCGAGGTCCTCTACGACGACCGCGATGAACGCCCGGGCGTGAAGTTCAAGGACGCCGATCTGATCGGCATCCCCTTCCGCGTCACCGTCGGCCCCAAGGCGCTGGCGCGCGGCGCCGTCGAGTTCAAGCCGCGCCGCGCCGCCCAAGCCGAGGATTTGCCGCTCGCCGGCGCGGTCGAGCACCTGGTCCGCCTGGTGCGCGAGGGGCTGACCGAATGAGCATGCTGTCGCTGCTCGGCGCCCCGCCGGGGCAGATGAAGGCGCGGCTGATCTTCGCGCTCGACGTCGCCTCGGTGCAGGAGGCGCTCGGATTGGTGGACCTCCTGCGCGACGAGGTCGGCATGTTCAAGGTCGGCAAGCAGCTCTTCCTGCACGCCGGGCCGGAGATCATTCGGCAGATCAAGGCGCGCGGCGCCGACGTCTTCCTCGACCTGAAGTTCCACGACATCCCGCGCACCGTCGCCAAGGCCAGCGCCGAGGCGACGCGGCTCGGCGTGCGCCTGCTCGACCTGCACGCCTCGGGCAGCGTGGCGATGATGAAGCAGACCATCGCCGAGGTGAACAAGATCTCGCGCACCGAGCATCTGGTGCGGCCGAAGCTGTTGGCGGTGACGGTACTGACCAGCCTCAACCAGGACGACATGAAGCACATCGGCGTGCGCAGCGGCGTCGAGTCGCAGGTGGTGCGCCTCGCTCGCCTGGCGCGCGACGCGGGCATGGACGGCGTCGTCGCCTCGCCGCACGAGGTGGCGCGCATCCGCAAGGAGTGCGGCCGGCGCTTCCTCATCGTCACGCCTGGCATCCGCCCGCCGAAGGGCGCGCTCGACGACCAGAAGCGGGTCATGACGCCCGAGGCGGCGATTCGCGCCGGCGCCAATTACCTCGTCGTCGGCAGCCCGATCCGCGATGCCGCCGACCCGGCCGCCGCGGCGCGCGCCGTCGTCGAAGCGATGGAACGTGGCGTCGGCCTGGCCACGACGCTGCACGCCTGAACGCCCGCGGCCGTGCTCAGCGCGGACGCAGCAGGACGACCGGAATGTCGCGCTTGGTGCCCGCCTGGTACTCGTCGTAACCGGGCCACTGCGCGGTCATGATCGGCCAGACGCGCGCCTTGTCCGCCGCCGTCCCGGTGCGAGCCGTGACGGGGATGATCTCGCCGCGCACCTGAATAGTCGCCTCGGGATGGGCGAGCAGATTGAGGTACCACCCCGGGTGCGTCGGCGCGCCGCCCTTCGAGGCGATGACGATGTAGTCGCCGCCGTCGCGCCCGTAGATCAGCGGCAGCTTGCGCGTCTCGCCGGACTTGCGACCGGCGGTGTGCAGGATCAGGCAGCTGGTGCCGTTCCAATCGTGGCCGACCGTGCCGTCGGTCGCTTCGTACTGGCGGACGTGCTCGTCCCCGAACAAGCTGTAGTCAGGCATGCGGCGAACCGTGCCACGCCGGCAGACGCTTGGCCACCCCTGCGGCGGATCTGGTTGTCGTCGGGCGCTTCCTTTCGTCACCAGCCGGCCGAGGAGAGGGCGTCATGACCGACGATCGCGTCACGCGACTCAACGACTTCGGCCACACCCGGCTGCCGGGCATGCTGGGCATGGAGATCCTCACCTGCACGGCGAGCGAGGTGACCGGCCGCATTCCGGTCACGGCGCCGCTGATCGCCGGGACCGGTTTCCTGTGGGCGCCGGTGGTCATCGCGCTCGCCGACACGCTGTGCGCCTACGGCGCTGGCGAGGCGCGGCCGCCGGAGGCGCGCAGCTTCACGACGGTGGAGCTGAAGACGAACTTTCTCGGCACGGTGGCGGAGGGCGGTGTCATCTTCGGGCGCGCCACGCCGGCGCACCTGGGGCGCACCACGCAGGTGTGGGACGCGACGATCAGCGACGAGGCGAACGGGCGGACGATCGCGTTGTTCCGCTGCACGCAGCTGGTGCTGTACGCGAAGGGATGAGGAGTGGAGGGCCCGACTCACGTTCGCCCTCCGTCGATTGGCTGTGCGGCGCCCCGTCGGAGCGACGCGACGCTGCAGTCAACTCAACGAGCGGAACGCCTCGGTGGCGAGGTTGAGGACCCACTGCGGGAAGAGGCCGAGCAGGATGGTCATGACGCTGGTGAACAGCAGCGTCGCGGTCAGGTACGGGCGATCCGTCGTGCCCTGCACCGCGCCGGCGCCCTCGCCCATGTACATCTGCATCAGCACGGCCAGGTAGTAGTAGATCGACACGACGCTGTTCAGCGCCGCGATCACCACCAGCCACACGTAGCCCTGCTCGATCGCCGCGCTGAAGAGGAAGAACTTGCCGGTGAAGCCGGCGAAGAGCGGGATGCCGCCGAGCGAGAGCATGAAGACGGTCATGCAGGCGCCGAGGAACGGATAGCGGAAGCCGAGGCCGGCGTAGTCGGAGATCTGCTCGTTCGGCTCGCCGCGGCGGCCGACGGCGATGACGACCGAGAAGGCGCCGAGCGTCATCATGGCGTAGGCGAGGGTGCCGTAGAGCACCGCGGCGCCACCCTGGGTGTCGGCGGCGACGAGACCGATGAGCAGATAGCCGGCATGGGCGATGCTGGAGTACGCGAGCATGCGCTTGATGTTGTGCTGCTGGATCGCGGCGGCGTTGCCGAGCGTCATGCTGAGGACCGCGAGCAGCCAGACGATGCCGCTCCAATCGACCGCCAGGCCCGCCAACGCGTACATGAAGACGCGCGCGAAGGCGGCGAAGGCGGCGGCCTTGACGCCGACCGCCATCAGCGCCGTCACCGAGGTCGGCGCGCCCTCGTAGACGTCCGGGGCCCAGGAGTGGAACGGCACTGCGGCGACCTTGAACCCGAAGCCGATCAGCAACAGTCCGGCGGCGGCCA
>Ga0163146_10006941_pt1 | contig 12622 bp, 10 predicted proteins | sample OliLakLV19MP7G1_FD_148648 | JGI IMG/M metagenome (GOLD analysis project Ga0163146, IMG submission 148648) | Freshwater microbial mat bacterial communities from Lake Vanda, McMurdo Dry Valleys, Antarctica - Oligotrophic Lake LV.19.MP7.G1 | ecosystem: Environmental > Aquatic > Freshwater > Lake >... | reverse complement strand
GGACGAATGCCACCGCAGCCAGTCGGGCAAGCTCCACGACGCGATGAAGGCGCTGCTGCCGCAGGCCTTGCTGATCGGCTTCACCGGCACGCCGCTGCTCAAGGACGACAAGCGCCGCAGCGTCGAGACCTTCGGGCCGTACATCCATACCTACAAGTACGACGAGGCGGTGAAGGATGGCGTGGTGCTGGACCTGCGTTACGAGGCGCGCGACATCGACCAGAGCATCACCTCGCAGGCCAAGGTCGATCAATGGTTCGACCTGAAGACGCGCGGCCTGACTGACGCGGCAAAGGCCCAGCTCAAGCAGCGCTGGGGAACGATGCAGAAGGTGCTGAGCGCGCGCGACCGGCTGGAAAAGATCGTCGCCGACGTGCTGATGGACTTCGAGACCCGCGACCGGCTCAAGAGCGGACGCGGCAACGCGATGCTGGTGTCGGGCAGCATCTACTCGGCCTGTCGCTTCTTCGAGATGTTCCAGCAGACCGACCTGGCCGGGAAGTGCGCCATCGTGACGTCGTATGCGCCGTCGCCAGCCGACATCAAGGGCGAAGAGACGGGTGAAGGGCTGACCGAGAAGCTTCGTCAGTACGAGATCTACCGCAAGATGCTCGCCGCGCATTTCAACGAGTCCGAAGAGTCGGCGATGTACAAGGTCGAGGCCTTCGAGCAGCAGGTGAAGAAGCGCTTTATCGACGAGCCAGGGCAGATGCGCCTGCTGATCGTGGTCGATAAGCTGCTGACCGGCTTCGACGCGCCCTCGGCGACCTTCCTCTACATCGACAAGCAGATGCGCGACCACGGCCTGTTCCAGGCGATCTGCCGCGTGAACCGGCTGGACGGCGAGGACAAGGAGTACGGCTACATCGTCGACTACAAGGACCTGTTCCGGTCATTGGAAGGCGCGATCAAGGACTACACCGGCGAAGCCCTGTCGGGTTACGACAAGGCGGATGTCGAGGGCCTGCTGAAGGATCGGCTCGCGCAAGGGCGGCAGCGACTGGAGGAGGCGCGTGAGGCCATCAAGGCGCTGTGCGAGCCGGTCGAGCCGCCGAAGGGATCGTCAGAGTACCTGCGCTACTTCTGCGCGGCGCAAAGCGGCAATGCTGCCCAGCTCAAGGAGAACGAGGCCAAGCGGGTGGTGCTGTACAAGCTGGCCGCCGGCTTCTTGCGCGCCTACGCCAATCTCGCGAACGAAATGCTGGATGCAGGCTACACGGCCACCCAGGCGCAGATGATCAAGCGTGAGGTGAGCCACTTCGAGAAAGTTCGCGAGGAAGTGAAGCTGGCCAGCGGCGACTACGTCGACATGAAGCTGTACGAGCCCGCGATGCGCCATTTGCTGGATACCTACATCCGCGCCGAGGAGAGCGAGAAGCTGTCCGCGTTCGACGACCTGACCCTGGTGCAGCTGATCGTCGAGCGCGGTGAGTCCGCCATCGACGAACTGCCCAAAGGGCTGCGTGAGGACCGCCGCGCGATGGCGGAAACGATCGAGAACAATGTGCGCCGTCTGATCATCGACGAGATGGCGGTCAACCCGAAGTACTACGAGAGGATGTCGGAATTGCTGGACGCGTTGATCGCCCAGCGTCGGCAGGAATCGATCAACTACGCTGCCTATCTGGCCAGGGTGGTCGAGCTCAGCCGCCAGGTCAGTCGGGCCGGCAGTCCGGGCGCATACCCGTTGAACATCAACGGACCATTCCGATGCGCGCTTTACGACAACCTGAAGGCAGTCGAGGGGCTCGCCGAACGTTTGGTCGCGCGCAACAAAGTCGCCGATGTGCCGGACGCCGCCGCGTCGGTGGCCCTGGCGGTGGACGATGCTATTCGCGCGGTGAAGAAGGCCGACTGGCGAGGAAACCGCTTCAAGGAGCGCGAGGTATTCAATGCCATTTGCAGCGTACTTGCCGACCGTGACCTCGTCGATCAGATTTTCAACATCGTGAAGGCGCAGCGCGATGGGTGACGCAAGTCGAATTGAAATCAGTGGCATCAGCGTCGAAGTGCGGCGGAAGGACATCAAGAACCTGCACCTGGGTGTCTATCCTCCTGGCGGGCGCGTGCGGGTTGCTGCTCCGCTGCTGCTGGGGGACGACGCAGTGCGATTGGCGGTGATCTCCCGATTGGGCTGGATCCGACGCCAGCAGGCGGCCTTCACTCAACAAACGCGGCAGTCTCAACGCGAGTTCGTGAGCGGCGAGAGCCACTACTACCGCGGCCGGCGATTCCGACTGGAGGTTGTGGAACACGCAGGACCGGTCTCCATCGTGCTGCGCAACAACTCCGTGCTGACGATGCGACTGCCCGCAGGCGTCGACGCGACCAAGCGCGCGGCGCTGCTGGACGGCTGGTATCGCAGCCAGCTGCGAGCACAGATTCCTGGTCTGCTGGAGAAGTGGCTGCCCAAGGTCGACGTGCAGGCCCCAGCGGTTCGAATCAAAAAGATGAAGACGCTATGGGGAAGCTGCAATGCCGAAGCGGGCAGGGTGTGGCTCAATCTGGAGCTGATCAAGAAACCGCAGCCCTGCCTTGAGTTCATCCTTGTCCACGAACTGGTGCATATGGTCGAACGGCACCACAACGAACGTTTCCTGCAGATCATGGATCGCGTCATGCCAACTTGGCGGTTGAGTCGGGAGGAACTGAATCGATCGCCGTTGGCGCATCAGGATTGGGTCTATTGAGCTAGACATTTGCTGGCGCTCAGAGAAGCGAAGCTATTCCTTCACCCGAGGTGGGCAGAGTGGGCCACCACCGTCGCGCCGCCTGACTGGGGACGGTTCTGCGCAAGGCCGGCGCTGCGGAGCGTATCCGCAGCGCCGACGCTCGTGACTTATGCGAGTGGACGTTCGGCCTGTTCTTGGAAATCCCACATCCTCTCGATGACAAGCTTTCCGGTTTCCGTCGGAAGCAGCGGTAAGTGTGGGGCGGTCTCGGAATACCTCTCCGCGGCGGTGAACGGCGGCCGATAGACCAACGCCGCGAGGCGAGCAGCATCGCTGAGTTGGCCCCGCAGCGCGCACTTCCCCTGTTGGCCTTCTATGCGGATCTCGACTTCGCTCGCAACTTGGTAAAGGCCAGTTACGATTCCAACTGAGTCCTTCAAATGCCCCGGGCCTTTCCCGTATCGGAAGGTCTTGGCGCTGACGTTGGGCAGTGCCAGTGGAGTGCCGTCAATCTCGAGTTGCGGAAGCATTCCCGAACTCGTGATCTGCGTCAGGACCTTCAACAGAGCGATGTTTACTCCGATGATTTCCGCCCAGTCCGAAACTTGGCAGTGAATCACGTCTTTCACACGGTCGTACCCGAGCAGACCACGAGTATTCGGGCCGTGAACAACCCGAATCGGAAGGCGCGCATCTGTTGCAAGCATTCGGTCCGCCAAGTCCGTTGATCGAAGATGCTCCGCCGAACCCAATAGTGCAGCCGTTTGCCTGACGCGATTTTCGATTTCTGTCCGTGACTCGAAGAGGCTGGGAGCTAGCCGGGACTTTTCATGAATTGCGCACGCCCTCGTTCGGCGGCTTCGCCGCTACGCGGGGCTTCCGCCCCGATGTCTCCTGACCGCACAGAGAATTCTCTTCAGTCGGCCGTATGGCCCGATACGCCGCTCCTTCAGAGAATCCCCTGTGCGATCAGTATGCTGCGCGATCATCGGACGCATTCATGAAAAGGCCGCGCTAGATCCAGTTCTCCCCACACGGTGACGCAGCCGGGTGAAAAGTTGGGAACCAGTTCGTGTGTTGCGAGTCGCTTCCGGCAGTGCAGGATGTCGGCGAGCGCGAGGACAAACGCCTGCGCCTGAAAGGCAGCGCCGCAAGCATCGAAGCTGGCGCTCTTTGATGTGAGCTTTAAGTTGATACGCATCGGTTTCTCCAGACGGGTGGGGCGCGACGGAGCCCGCGCACGATCGCGCGAGCGCTCTGGGCCTCTAGGCGCACAGGGTTATGGGTGGGTTCCGAGAGTCCATCGCGTGTGCTGGTGGCCAGCGAACTTTGGATGGTGTGGCGTCTCGGGGCGCAGAGTGTTTCGGCCAGCAGATAACTGGCGTGACGCACAGTTTCAAGAGCAACAGCCCTGCGACGGGCTGGTTCCGAACTTGTGCGAGCTGGGTGCGGGTCTTGCCCCGTCGCTTAAGCAAGCCTCAAAGGCGCGACGCCCGTTGGGGCGCTTCTTAGGGCTCGAAGAGTGGCTCCCCGAAGGAGCTAGATGACTCGGCGAGGCGCTGGAAAACCAGCGCGTTGTTTCGAAGGCCGAATGGGTCCGGCTATCGTCGAGAGCTGCGCCCTCTAATGGTTTTGCGTGTCGCCATTTTGGCGGCATTCTTAACGTGCATTAGGTTCGCCGCAGGTGGGCGATGCCGCGAGGGCGCGATGCTATGCGACCACGCTTTCACGGGTCTCACAAGGGGTCGGCCAAAGTTGACACTTTCCATGCGCAAGGACCGATCAGCACGTCAACAGCTCGGACGGAACGACGGGCTGGTGTAGGTTTTGGTGGTTTCGTCTGCGACCCCCGTCTGCCAAATCGCGCCTGTGACCTTGTCACAGGATTCGGAGGCTTAACTGTTCCCGCGAAACCTGAGCGGAAGGTCTGAGACGCCCCAGCAAACGCGCGCCGCGGCTGGCAGTCAGACGCAACGGCTGAGGCGCGTGTCAAGCCACGCGGACGCACTGCAAAAACCAGCGCCAAGCGCCGCCGTAGGCGCGCTCGCTGCGCATGTGTTCGGTTTCGCCAAGCTGGCTCAGGCGTGGCCGAATTCGATCCTGCAGACGCACGTGGTTGACGGCCATCCAGCGCGCGAATCCGGGTGTACGAGTCGACTCGAAATCGACTACCGCGATACGTCCGCCGGGCGCGCAGACGGCGCGCATCTGGTGCAGCAAGACATCCAGGCCCTCATCGACCATGCTCAAAACATAAGCAGCAATTACGATGTCAAATTGACCATCGCTGCTTGGCAATGGCAGCTCGCCAGCGCGCAAGCGGCAGCGTGTGCCAAGCGGTGCCAGGTGCTTTTGGGCGCGATCAAGCATGGCCGGCGAAAGGTCTACGCCAACGAGTTCGGCCGCAGGCAGCGCGCGCGCCAGCCGGGCCAGGTTGCGGCCGGTGCCACAGCCGACTTCCAGAATGCGCTGCGGACGCAACGCGGCAACCTGTTCGACCATCGCGTTGCGACCAAACAGAAACGCCCAGCGGCTGGCGTCGTAGATGCCGGCGTGCAGGCGGTAATAGCGCTGCAGCGCTTGCGCCGATCCGTCCACCGCGGGCAGCGCACTCATGCCGGACTCAAGCGCGCGCACAGCACACTGCCATAGGTGCCGACGCGATCCCGTTGATGCCAATGCGCGCAGGCTTCGGCAAATGGCTGCAGACGCGCCCGCGCGAACTCGGGCAAGAAGTCGATATCCAGGCTGGCCGAGCGCATCAGGACGCGGGTGTCCTCCGCGCTGCGCGCAATCACGAGCTGCCATTCCTCGTCCAGCGCGGCCGGCAGGTGCGCCGCCATCCAGTCCTGGTGATCGAGCAGGATGTAGCGATGAAACGGACCTTGGTTGGCCTGCAGGAACTCACTTAGAGTTCCGGTATGCACACGTACGCGCTCGGCACGCTGGCGCAAAGTATCGAAGTGTTCCGCGCGCAGATAGTTGGGACAGCAATCGCGGCGATAGGCACCATGCAGATACACCCGCCAGAAGTAGTTCTCGCGAATCGGCAGTTCGGTGGTCAGATAGCGCAGCTTGTCTTCGATGAAGGCGTTCAGGCCACCGGGATATTGGCGCTGGATCAAGGCCAGTTGCGCCCGCGGCACGCCAACCAGACTCAACATGGCGGGTTGTCGCACCAACCAGCGTAGCAGCGGGGTCCATAGCTTGGGCTCAAGCTCGGCGTAGATCTGCCGCTGCTCGTCCAGGCTGCTGGCCTCCATCAAGCGCTCAGCGGCACGCGCCAGCTGTGGGCGAAGCAGGCGCATGCCAATACGCGCCAGCCAAGCAACATCGCCGGCCGCGCCGCGAAAGTAGAATGAGCCCCGCCCGCGTTTGCTGAAAGCCTTCGGGTGAGCATCCCAATACGCTTGGCTTGAGGCCGACAGCAGCGGACGCAGACGCTGATACGCAGCGGCAAAATCGGCATGCCAGCCTTCGCCAAACAATTGCCAGAGCAGGGCGTGATCGCCGCGTTGCAACACCGCCAGCTTCAGCTCGAGCAGGGCGTTCTGGCGCGGATTCATATCGACGCAGTCCACGCTGGCGGGATCGTCCAACAGGTAGTCAAGTGCGTTGCAGCCAGCGCTGGTGATCATCACCACCCGATGCTCTGGCGCGAGCCCCAACAGCTCACGATCCGCGCGTGGATCCTCCCAGCAACTGTTGTAGATCAGCCGGGAGCCGTGGACTTTGGCAAACCAGGCGTCATAGGCACGATTCTTCAAGCTCACAGGCAGGCTCCGGCAGGATTCAACCCATGAGCTTGGCCCGAAGATATGACAAGCACATTTGCTGTTTCGCGTTGATCTGCGAGTAGGCGCAGATTGGCCTGATTAAAAAAGGTGCGACGGCTGATTATGATCGCTATGTCCAGTTCGCAACTACGCGCAGCGGGCTTCCAGCACCTTTTTTGGAAAGCGCCGGAACCCGTCCGCATCTATGCATAGTTGCAATGCGCTCAGGAATCGCTTGGGCGTGTCTGGTGCCCGGAACCGACGCAAGGTAATGTCTGGCGGCGCCAGCCGCGCGGGTGCTTTTTCTTTCATCGCGGATTGGCCGCAGAGACCACAGACGTCGCGCTCGAAGGGGCGTGGCACTGGCATTCCGTGACGGTGCGAGCCGGCCCATCGGTCAGCCATTTTATGGCATCGAGCGGTGAACGGCGCTCATGGCGGCCTCCGCTAGCGGCCCCCCTGCACCCAGTCACGAGAACTATGTCGAGGCGTGCAGGCTTGATCACATCAAACATCGCCTCAAACATCGCGTCAAAGCAGCGTCTGCGCCATCCATCTCGCAGCAACTGCGCATCGTTGCGAACTGTGCATAGGGGCCGATGACGGCCTTTGGAGGCGCCTACGAAGTGGTCGCAGCGAACGGCGGATCAGCATCCTGGTAGGCGCTTGTGGCCATTCGCTACTTTGCCAAGTGATCGTCGGCAGCACGACGAACAAGGTGCTGCGTCGCTGTCGGATTCTGATGTTGCTGCTGCACTGAGTGCAGCAGCAGGGGCAGGCCTCAGCGAGGATCGATCACGTCGGCGATCAGGGTCTGCGGCAACAGGCCGTGCGCCGTACCGCTGCCCAGATTCAACACTGCCGAGAACGTCAGACCGCCAAACGGATCGCTGATGTCGTTGGCGCTGAACTCGGTAGCGTCGGCGGTCAGTTCGCCTTCATTGACGACTGCTGCTGCCCCCTTCACCGCTTGCGATTTGCGGCTGACCGAGTTGCCGACGATGCGCGAGCGCTGCATGTCGAGTCTGCCGTGATTTTCGATCAGGCCGCTGGCGTCATCAATGCCATGAATCTGGTTGTAGCCGATCAAGCTATCGCGCAACGTCAGCGTGCCGAAGTTGAGGACGATGGCTTCGGCGTCTTCATTGAATGAGTCGGTGATCGCCACGTGGTCGAGCGTCAGCGTGCCGTGATTGCGCAACGCACCAAGGCTGCCTTCGGCGAGAGTCAGACTGCTGATGACGGCGGTGGCGCCAGCGGCGACCTCCATCAAGTACATTCTGGTCGCCGCGTAGCGACGGATTTCGGCGCCGTTGCCGTCGATCTGGACATCACCACGCAGCGGCGGCAGCGCGAGCCCCGCTGAATCTGTCAGCTCCAGCGTGTAAATGCCGCCTGCGGCGAGCGTGATGCGGTCCGGTCCGGGAGTCTGCGCAGACTGCTGCAGCGCGTGGATCAGCGCCGCCACATCGCGATTGCTGATCTCGAAGTCGTCGGCTTGGGCTGCGCCAAACGGCAGCAGGGGAGCAAGAAGGAGGAGGAGAGCGACGGGTGCGCGCATGGCGGCGGTCCTTTGGTTGAGACAGCCCCACCATGCCCAGCGAAACTAGAGCGAGCACTCAGGAAAACCGAAATGTCATGTGCCATTCAGCTTATTTGTGAACCAGGTCGCTTTTTTTCACTCGACGAGCGCCGGCGGGGCGTACTTTTGCAGGGCTTCCACAGCGTTTCGTCCAGCTCGGCGGCAGCGGGGAGCTGTCGGACATAGGTGGTCGAGCGGGTAGTCGCCTGCGGGGGACAGACTGAAACGATTTGCAGGCTCGTAACACCGCTAGAGGCGATGAATCGGCGGAAACTGATTCGACACGATGAGGGGAGAGGCGGACCCGCTAGGTAACCGCGGTGCGGTGAAATCGTCCGCGCATCGGTTGGCATCCCCTGCGGCTTGATTCCTGTCCGGTTTGATTCTGGTCAAGCCCGCTGGCCACACCGATGGTCGAGAATGACCGACCAGGGCAGATGCCAACTCTATGCCCCCGTCCGCAGCGAGATCCCAGCACGTGTCCAAATCCTTCAGCCCGCAGATTGCCCTGAAGCCTGATGAATGGGCTCGGCACGATCTGTCTTTACGCTACGGCAAAGCGCTTCCGAAGCCACCCTGGCCCAATCTCTCCCAGTCAGTGTTGCCAGTTGGTGCTTGCAGCATCATGCATTTCTCGCTGACGGGGGGAGCAAGTGCTGTTGCCAACGGCGAATGGCTGTTTCCGGTGGGAGGTGGCGACGGGAAAGTCGCTGCGAAGAGTGAGGGACCTGCTGATTGAGGGGCCTGGTCAGCCAGTCGAGTTCCTCCTCACTCCCGATGGCTGGATGCAGCTCATGTGAAATTTGCAACCCCAGTTCAAAATGTTTTTGATTCGGTGCGTCGAGCTGCTGGCGAAGTTCACAGGCAGCCACGACTTCCGCATGGATGGCTGTGGCTGTGTTGGACCGGGTCGGCTCAGATTGCTGTAGTTGGCGCATCAAGGTGTGCTGCTTGAGCGCAACAGTCGGCTTCAATCTCAGCCGCGATCCGGCCCAATGTCGCCAGCTATGCAGGGCTGGGGTGAGTTGCGCGTCACTGGCACTACACTTGCCCAATGAGCATTGAGGGCCATGTCCAACTTGCGTACGCGCCTGACGGCGCCAGCGAACTGTGTCTGCTGGGCGACTGGACGTTGCCGCACCTGCAGCGCTGCCGTGCGCAGCTGTTGGCACTCTCCAGCCTGCCCGAACGCTGGCAAGCGCAGGGGCTGGGCGCGCTGGATACCGGTGGCGCCCTGCTGCTGGCCTCGACCCGGCGCGCGCGCGGGCTGAGCACCGACATCAACAGCCTACCTGGGCTGTCGCAAGAGGCGCGGGCGCTGTTCGCCATGGTGCTTGAGCAGAGTGAGATGGTGGCACCTGCGGCGGCGCCGCTGAATGGCTTTCGCGAACTGCTGGCGCGGATGGGCCGGGCGCTGGAAAGCCAGTGGCTGCAGACCCGCGAACTGCTTGGCTTCGTTGGTCTGACCTTGGTCACCTGCGGACTTATTCTGACCGGCAAGCGCCGCCTGCGCTGGACCTCGACGGTCTTCCACATGGAGCAGTCCGGGCTGGATGCGGTGCCGATCGTCGCCCTGTTGTCGTTTCTGGTGGGCTCGGTCGTGGCCTTCCTTGGTGCCACCGTGCTGGGTGACTTCGGCGCCTCGATCTTCACCGTCGAACTGGTGTCGTATTCCTTCCTTCGCGAGTTTGGTGTGCTGCTGACGGCCATCCTGCTGGCCGGTCGCTCCGGCAGCGCGTTCACGGCGCAGATCGGCTCAATGAAGAGCCGCGAGGAGCTGGATGCGATCCGCGCGCTTGGCCTGGATCCGATGGAGATGCTGGTGGTGCCGCGGCTGCTGGCGCTGCTGGTGATGCTGCCGCTACTGGCGTTCCTGGCGATGCTGGCTGGCTTGGCCGGCGGCGCCATCGTCGGCAGTCTGGCGCTGGACATCACGCCGGGCATGTTCATTTCGCGCCTGTATGAGATGACCGAGGTACGGCATCTCTGGGTCGGTCTGTCGAAGGCACCACTGTTTGCCTTCCTGATCGCGGTGGTCGGCTGTCTGGAGGGTTTCAAGGTCGAAGGCAGTGCCGAATCGGTCGGTCGCCACACCACGTCGGCGGTGGTGCAGTCGATCTTCCTGGTGATTCTGTTCGACGCCCTGTTCGCGATCTTCTTCATGCAGCTGGATGTATGAGCGAGGCCGAGACAGTCATCCGCGTTCGCGACCTGCGCAGCCAATTCGGTGCCCAAGTGGTGCATGACGGACTGAACTTGGACGTCCGCCGTGGAGAGGTGATGGGAGTCATCGGCGGCTCCGGTGCTGGCAAATCGGTGTTGCTGCGCAGCGTGGTCGGGCTGCGCCAGCCCGATGGCGGCAAGGCGGAGGTGCTGGGTGTCGACCTGTCGCGCGCGGCTGCGGCGCAGCGGCAGGCGATCGAGCGCCGCTTTGGCCTACTTTTTCAGGACGGCGCCTTGTTCTCCTCGTTGACCGTGGCCGAGAATGTTGCACTGCCGCTGAAGGAGCAGTACGCACTGCCGCCGGAGCTGCTCGACCCGCTGGTACTGCTGAAAATCCGCCTCGCCGGATTGCCGGACAGCGCCGCCCACAAGTATCCGGCGCAGCTGTCAGGCGGCATGCGCAAGCGCGCCGGTCTGGCGCGCGCCATCGCGCTGGATCCGGAGATCCTGTTTCTGGACGAGCCGACTTCTGGCCTCGACCCGATCGGTGCCGCGCATTTTGATTCGCTGCTGGTCACCCTGAAGCGCGCGCTAAACCTAACCGTGTTTCTGGTGACCCACGATCTCGATAGTCTTTACGCCATCTGCGACCGGGTGGCGGTGCTCGCCGACGGCAAGGTCATCGTTGTTGATCGCGTCGAAGTGGTAGAACGGTTCCCGCACCCGTGGGTGCAGGAGTGTTTCCGCGGACCGCGCGCGCGCGGCGCGCGGCGCAATCAGGACGTCGCCTGACGGAGGTCAATTTGGAAACCCGGGCACATCATGTGGTGATTGGCGCGTTTGCGCTGGCGGTGCTGATTCTGGGCATGGCGTTTGCGCTGTGGATCGGCAAGAGCACGCTGGATCGGCAATGGCAGGACTATGTGATCGTCTTCAACGAGTCGGTCACCGGGCTGACCGTGGGCGGTTCGGTGCAGTACAACGGGATCCAGGTAGGTGACGTGCGGCGGCTGTCGCTCGACCCGCAGGATCCGTCGCGGGTGATGGCGGCGGTGCGCATCGACGCCACCGTGCCGGTGAAGACCGACACCCACGCCAAACTGACCTTTACTGGCCTGACTGGTGTGGCCCTCATCCAGCTCAGCGGCGGCTCGCTGGAGGCGCCGCGGCTGCAGACCTCGGCCGATACGCCTAGCGTCATCGTGGCCGACCCTTCGGCCCTGCAGCAGCTGATGTTGAGCAGTGAGGACATCGCAACTACCGCCAGCGAGGTGCTGCTGCGCATCAACCGCCTGCTCAACGAGGAAAACGTCGCTCGGGTCGGCTCGACACTCGACAACCTGGCGACGATCAGCGGCGCGGCCGCCGACGGCCAGGACGACATCCGCACCGTGCTGCGTGAGGCGGCGTCGGCCAGCCAGCGACTGGCCGAACTGCTCGGCGGTGCCGAAAAGGTGATGCTGCGTCTGGACTCCAGCCTGACCCGCGCCGACCAGGCGCTGAGCCGTGAGATGCCGCAGCTGCTGGCCCGGCTGGACGCCAGCCTCGGCTCGCTGCAGCGGCTCAGTGAAAACGCCGAAGGCCTGATCGCCGACAACCGCGGCGCAATCGCCGACTTCAGTCAGCAGGGTCTGGCCCAGGTCGGTCCCAGCTTGATCGAGTTGCGTGGTCTTATCGCTGATTTGCGGCGGATCTCGGCACGCGTCGAGGAGAGCCCGCCCGACTTTGTGCTTGGGCGGCAGTCATTGCCGGAGTACTCACCGCCATGAAGTCCGCTGTCATCCTGCTTTGCCTGCTGCTGGCGGGCTGCCTCGGCACGCAGAAGCGTGCGCCGCTGCAGGTCATCACGGCACCGCCGGCGGCGGTCAAGTCGACGCCCGAGGTCGCAATCGACCGCCAGCTGACCGTGGCACTTCCGAGTGCCGCCGCCATGTTCGATGGCCGCCGCGTGGTGGCGCGGCACGGCAACGGTGAGCTGGCCTATCTGAGCGGCGTGAGCCTGCCAGACAGCGCGCCGGCGCTGGTCCGGGATGCACTGATCTTCGAACTGCAGCGCGCCGGATTCCGCGCCGTCGAACGCCAGGGCAACGGCCTGCGCGGCGATCTCGCGGTCAACCTGCAGCTGCAGCGCTTCGAGGTCGACTACAGCGACAGCCGCCAGCCACGCGGGCGCGTGCACCTGCAGGTGCTGCTGATTGACAGCCACAGCGGACGCGCGCTGGGCAGCCGCGGATTTTCTGCCGAGCGGCCGTCTGCTGCCAGCGATGCGCAACAGGGCGTCCGTGCTCTGCTCGCCGCCAGCACAGAGGTGCTGGAACAGGCCAGCGACTGGTTGGTGGACGCCGCCGCGGCGTCAGCGCCGGCCGTCAGCAAATCTTCGAACACGCAGAACTGATCGCTGCCACTGGCCGGTTGCGCTGGCAGCGATC
>Ga0163146_10006933_pt1 | contig 12629 bp, 16 predicted proteins | sample OliLakLV19MP7G1_FD_148648 | JGI IMG/M metagenome (GOLD analysis project Ga0163146, IMG submission 148648) | Freshwater microbial mat bacterial communities from Lake Vanda, McMurdo Dry Valleys, Antarctica - Oligotrophic Lake LV.19.MP7.G1 | ecosystem: Environmental > Aquatic > Freshwater > Lake >... | reverse complement strand
GTTTGGGACCGGCCGGTAAAATGTCTGGTTTGAGCACCGCGAGTTGCAACGAACCAGATGCAATAGAACATGCCCTAATCGACAATTAGAGCCAGCGGAGGCCACGACCGGCATCTCGCAGAACCCGCCAGACTCTCTGCACCCCGCCCTGTTTGATTCACTTCAAGAGCGCTGGACCGATTCAGGATGCACCAGGTCTATAGGTACTAGAGGTAATACCCTAGACCTTTTCCAAAAATGGAACATGGCACTAGGGTGTTTTGCTTAGCGCGGGGTAAAAAGAATTAGCAAAAAAAAGTAGGGTTTGCTGTAGAATTCTTATAAGTAGCCGATGCGAACCGCACGTCCGAAGAGCCTACTGGAACGCAGTGCTAATACCGATCTTTGGCGCCATACGCTGTCACAGATTCCGGTACTGGCAGGACGTATAGTCTACCTAGCCACATTGCGAAGCCCGATCACCGGGCGCTATGAGCACCATGGCCTCGCATTGGTCTACGGCGACGAAGATGCGGGTAAGGCGATCCGGATAAGCCATCGGAAGGCGTTTCAAGAATGGCTGGCATTAGGTTTGCCGGAAAAAGTAGAAGATTTAGAGAGTTATCTGCAGTCGAGCGGCGAGGATCCGGGCCAGATTCTGCGGCACTGGTCGAGGGCGGAAGCCTGGACGGCGTTTATGCCGACGGGGTCGCTGCCTGCGGAGAAGGCGTTGTTCGCCAGCGATATGCGAGCCGCGATCAAGATCCTCCACCTGCGGTTCGGCGGCGCCGCGCAGGGTCATAGCGCATAGCGACGCCGACCACCTGCCCGATCACGTCGATTTCCTCGGGATACTTGTAGATCCGCGGCGAACACATCGACGCCGGATGCGGTTGCAGCACCAGACGGTTCTCCTCCAGGTGGCACCAGCCGCACGCGAATCCGTCGCGATGCTCGAAGAAATAGATAGGCCTTTCGAACTCGTTGGACCATCCATTCATTACGATGCGGCGTTTCGATTCATCGATCAGTACTAAAGATGTTGGCTGGATCAGTGGATACATCGACCAGTCTTCGCTCCCGATATAGGCGTATCGATGCGCCTTCAAGTCCAAACCGTTTAACAACATCAGCGGCAATCGGCCCCAACGTTGAATCATACGACTAAGGTAGGTCGTCTTCTCAAGATGGGTGTTTCTGACTAAAACCGCGAAAAGTCAATTTTGGGGTTGAAAACGCGGGTGGTCTTAGCGATTCGGGTCTTCCAGAAAACGATCGTTTACGAGACGGCGATTTGGGCCACCGCCAAGGGGTTGTGTTCGAGCCTGGAAATGCGTATTAACCCGTCTATTTATCAACGACTGATATTCGTATGAGATTGGCGCGTGACGGAGAAATAGCTGACCATCTTGTTGGCCATGGTGGAATCAAGGGCTCAGGCTTTCAATGCGAGCCTTTTCCTCGACTAGCGAAAAGACTGATTTCAGAGCAGCCGGAAGGCGTCAAAGGCGCGCCGTTGTTGGGCACGGGCGAATCGAACCTTTTCCCCCAAACAGCCGCGTTGATTGGGAACACTGCATCTTCAAGCGGTACAAATTAACTTTTCGCGGTTTTAGTCAGAAACACCCATGTACGGTCGCGGCGGCGACAGCCGGGCCACCAACCGTTCACGCAACATTCAGCTTCTTCGCGGCAACGAAACGAATCTGCACGCGCTTATCGAGAGCTTCGGCAATTCGCTTCAGCATGGAAAGGGAGTGCCCGTCATAGTCGGCATCTTCTAAACGGCAGATCGCCGATTTGGTGGTGCCGATCCGGGACGCCAAGTCTTGCTGCGTGAGGCCGGCCTTCGTGCGAAGGTTATAGATCTTCCGCGCGATCTCCGCGTTGATGACCTCCTCTTCGTAGGACTGTTCTCGCGCCGGATCACCGGCTACATATCGCTTGTACAGATACGCAGAGGCTTTTGAACTGAACTGTTTCTTTGGCATGCCCTTCTACTCCGGTTTGAACGTGAACTGCTTAAAGTTCGTCTCAACCTGCTCCTTCCGCTTCACAGCGAGATCGATCTCCTTCGGCGGCACTTCCCTTTCCTTGGTCAATCCATGTGAAACGACCACTACGGCCTTTCCCGCAAAGAAATACAACATTCGGTAGTGAACTCCCTGGTAGCTTGCTCGAAGTTCATAGATTCCGTCTCTCAGGAAATCGGCTTCCGGTCGCCGGAGTTCATGACCAAGTTCGCCCAGCCGATCAATCCGCTCGGTGCATTTGGACTGTGCCTTGGCGGGCATCTCGTCGAGCCAATCCAGCAGCGGCACGGATCTGTCCGGTTCCCTGAAGAAGAAAATGTCTGTTTGAGGCAACCACTCTCCCTGCGGTTCTCATTATTGCGAACCTAAACCAAGGGTACCATGTCCTCGCCCCGCCTTGAATGGCTCTGGTGCAAAGCGGTAGGGATGCGCGAAGATGGAGGAATGGCCCATTTGGTCCTCGGAGATCCAGAAACTGTTGAAAAGGTCGGGTTGCCTCAAATCCCAATCTTCTCGATCTCCTCCAAGGTGAGCACATCGGAGGTCCGGTCATAGAGCTTGGTGGTCCGCGGTGAGGCGTGGGCGGCGATGGCCTGCGCCTTCTCGATCGTGCCACCATTCTCGAGGTAGGCCGTAATTCCCGTGGCCCGGAAGGTGTGGCAGCAGGTCGATGCGGGCAGCCCGATGGCTTTTCCACGGACCTTCACCATCGCCTGTTAGCACCGACGCCGAACTGTGGCGTGGCTTGGCCTCGTAGAACCCCTTGGCCCCTTGCTCCCGGTACAGCTTCACGTACCGCTTCACCGTGATCATCGGTACGCCGGACGACTGCACGATCTCTTTGGGTTTCACCGTCCCATTCACGATCATCTGGCTGGTAAACATGCGGAAACTCCGCACGTCCCGTTCCTCGTGCTGAAACACCGGCATGTGGCCGTAGATGTACCACACCACCCCGCCTCTTTTTGGACTGCGATCACGCCGTTGATCTCTACCGCCCCGGCGGGAAACACCGGCAATTGCATTTGCGGCATTCCTCTCTTTTACCCCGTACGCGGTCGATCCGCAACTGCATTCCCGGTTCATTCCGTTTTCATTGACCCGCTAGATTTACTGGCCCGACTTTCGCAGTTGAATGAGGTTTTGCGCCTTTTTCGGTGAATAGCGAGGAGTAACCCTATCTGCTGCAACAAGTGATTTTGAAAAGTTGTGCGGTGAAGACCTGCCTACTATCTTTGTGACGGAGTATCTGGCATTCTGCGGTTGCGATGTTCTTGCGAAGCACCAACCGAAAAAAGGACGGCAAAGATCACCGCTACTTCAGCGTGGTCGAGAATCGGCGTCTCAGTTCGGGAAAGACAGCGCAACGGACGGTTCTTTATTTGGGTGAGGTCAACGACAAACAGGAGTCGTCGTGGCGGAAGACATTGGAGATTTTCGATGAAGACCGGCAGCGTTCGAGTCATCTGAGTCTGTTTCCCGAGGATCGCGAAATACCCGCCGATTCCGTCGATTCGCTCCAAGTGAAGTTGAGCGGACTGGAACTGCGGCGGCCGCGGGCGTTCGGCAACTGTTGGCTGGCCTGCCAGACGTGGCGGCAACTGGAGTTGGATCGCTTCTGGCAACAGCGCCTACCCGATGGCCGCGAAGCGGTGAGTTGGGAAAAAGTGCTGCAGTTGCTGGTAGTGAACCGGTTGATCGATCCGGGCAGCGAGTGGCGCGTGCACCGGCATTGGTTTCTGCACAGCGCGATGGATGAACTGCTGGGCGTCGATTTCGCGGTCGCCGAAAAAGACCGGCTCTATCGATGCCTGGACCGGCTGCTGGATCATAAGAAGGATTTGTTTGTCTGGCTGCGGCAGCGATGGGTGGATCTGTTTCAGGCCGACTTCGAAGTGTTGCTCTATGACCTGACCAGCACGTATTTTGAAGGAGCCATGGAGGACAACCCCAAGGCCAAACGCGGCTACAGCCGCGATAAACGCCCCGATTGCTTGCAGGTTGTGATTGCGCTGGTGGTCACCCCTGACGGTTTCCCGCTGGCTTACGAAGTGATGGACGGCAATACGTCGGAACGGACTACATTGCGCGGCTTTCTGGACAAAATTGAAAACACCTGCGGCAAGGCCAAACGCATGTGGGTGATGGACCGCGGCATTCCCACCGAAGAGATCCTGGCCGAAATGCGCGATCCTTCGCGGCCGATGTCCTACTTGGTGGGGACACCGAAGAGCAAGATCAAGCAACACGAGAAGAAGTGGCTCGACCTGCCGTGGCGCAAGGTTCGCGACTCGTTGGAAGTGAAACTGTTCGAGCCGGACGGCGAGTTGTATGTGCTGGCCAAAAGTGAAGGACGGCAATTGAAAGAGATCGCCATCCGGCGCCGGAAGCTGGTCCGTTTATTGCGCAAACTGCGGGCGATGCGCAACAGCTTGCCAACACGCGATCAGTTGATGCTGCGCATCGGCGCGGCAAAGAGCGAAGCGGGCCGGGCCTTCGGCTTTGTACGGATTCAGTTGCCGGAGGCGCGGCAACCGGTGACTCGCGAATCGTTTCGCTTCAGCGTGGACAAAAGTAAGCTGAAAGAGGCCGAACTGCGCGATGGCCACTACCTGCTGCGGTCCAATGCCGACGGTGAAGATCCAGCCGTCCTGTGGACGCGCTACGTTCAATTGACGCAGATTGAATCGGTGTTCCGTTCCTTGAAAAGCGAACTAGGGATCCGCCCGGTTTACCACCGGTTGGAACATCGCGTGGACGCCCACATTCTGGTGGCGTTCCTGGCCTACTGCCTGCAAGTCACACTGAAGAATCGGCTACGGCTTCACGCACCGGGTCTAACACCCGCCGCCGTGTTGGACAAACTCTCGGCTATTCAAATGATCGACGTCTGGGTGTCGACCGTCGATGAACGCTGGCTGATTTTGCCCCGCTACACGCAACCGGAGAAGGACACGTTGCTCCTCCTGCAAAAGCTTCGTCTCGAACTCCCCGCTCAGCCTCCCCCGCGCATCACGTCGCTCGCATCCGATGCGCAAACCACCGTTTCCGGGTCGGCTAGTTCTGATTTGTGGTGAAGACCTAGCCGATGCCACTGCTCAATCAAAAGCAGTTAGCAGCTTCCGTAGCTCCCAACTGCGAAAGTCGGGCTGGGATTTGCGCGGCGACATCAGGAGGTCTGAGACTAGGCTCCGGCAGGGCGTTCGCCAAGTCCTCGTCGGAGCACTTTCCGGATTGCCCGATATGGGAGTGATCCGAAGGTTGACCTCGGTCCGTTCCTGGTGCGAAGGGGATTTCGCAACAGTGATCCCACCGCAAGTAACTTCATGATCAGGCCCTGGTGGTCTGACAATGGCGGCGGCGCGCGTACGATAGAATAGTCTGCATCAGCACTCAGAGAAGTCGAATAGTGGGGGGGCTTCCGATGGTACGACTCTCGCGGGCGATCGTCAAACGAATCGATGCCCTGTGGGGCTATGACGTGTTCGTGGCACATCGCCGCATCGACGGTGCGGAGTATGCCCAGGCGCTTCACGATCAGCTCACCGAAGGCAAAGTCCGCTGTTTCATAGACAAGAACGTCTACAAACCAGGCGATTACTTACCTGCAATAACACAGCGCCATGTTGCCAAATCGACCATGCTCGTCGTGGTCGCATCCCCTGGCCTTCTGGAAACCCGCTGCCCAGATTGGGTACAAACGGAGATCGAGTTCTATCGAATCAATCACCACGACGATCCGAAGGTGCTAGTCATCGACTTCGCCGCTACGGTCGCCAGCAATCCGGACCACCCGATCGCAGCGGAACTCGCGGCGTTCTTGCGCGAGATGGCGGAGAAGGGCGACCTCCAGCGCGCACCGGCTCCGTCCATCGTCAAGGCAGTCAAGGACCAGTTGGGCCGAAGACGCGTGGAACGAGTCCGCCTGCAATGGTTCCAAGGCTTTGCCGCTGTCCTTTTCGTTCTTGCCGTTTCAATCTGTATTGCGACCTATAACGCTTACAAACAGCGGAAGGAGGCTCAAGCCCGAACCGGCCAGGCTTTGGGAGCGAGGGCACTGCAACTCCTCGAACAGCCGGTCACCCGGGAAACCGCCGCCGATGTTCCGGCGCTCGCGGTCCAAGGCTGGGCCCTCTCGCGGAACGCGGATGCTTGGAACGCCCTGCAGAGGCTGCCGTGGGCGGGCGCGGCGGTACCGCTGGGGAACTACGGGCCGATAACGTCGTTCGACGTCAGCCCGGACAACAGCCTTGTGGCGCTGGGAGCCAAGGACGCTTTAAGGATCTTCTCTAAAGAGGGGATTGAAAAGCCAAACATCAAGCATGACGGCTGGGTGGACGTCGTCACCTTCAGCCCGGATGGCCGGCTCCTGGCGACCGGTAGTGGCGGCCTGGTGCGGGTCTTCCAAAGCAAAGACAGTATCGAGGTCCCTGGTGATACCTACAAGTTCAAGGGTCCGATGCTTGGGGTGGCATTTAATCAAAACGGACGATTTCTTGCGGCCGTCGCAGGCGACGGTACAGTGCGACTAACGCGCATGGATGACAGGACATCGGAGACTGTCCTCGATCCTGGGGTAGGTGTCCGGCGCATTGCCTTCACCCCAGAGGGAGAATTGCTGGCCGTGGCACGCGTCGATGGAAGCCTCTGGGTTTGCGACCTCAAGACCAAAGAGAAGTATCGGGTATTCTTCAAGCCGAATACCGATATTTCGGCCCTTGCCTTTGGTAGGTATAGCGCAAAGATTCGTGAAATTTCGGACATAGTGACAACTGGGGCCAGAATGCAGCGAAGTCATATCCTGTAACCCATTCATTCTATCGCAGGGAGAGGTGCGGCGGCGGGAATCCGTACCTCTTCGCCTCGTTGAGTTAAGTGGTTGCCGCTCAATTACTTCCACACACCGTGTCCTTTTTTGTATGAATCTTTGCGCTACCCCCAGTTGGAGTATCGAGCGCTCGACCATCACATCAAGAATCTCGGCAAGGGAAAGATGGAGATCCTCATGACGGATCCGGTGCAAGGAACGCTGCATGGCCGTTTGCATGTGCGGCCGCCGGTCGAGGTGCCCGTACCGTGCCTCGACTTGCCGCTCTTTCCGAAGTTGCTTGGCTCCCGCGCCGACGAGCGCGGCGCTCACCTGCGTTTCAAGGATCAGAAGCTCGCGGCCACGATCGTGATTCCGCGGCGCTAGGAGGAGACATGTTGGCACGACGCATGAAGCAAGTGGCGCTCGCGATTGGTTTGGCGGTTGCACCGTTGTTCGCGCAGGACCCACAGCGCGCGCCGGCGCCGGAGACACCGGCGCAACGGAAAATGGCCGCGCCGCCGCGCACGAATTCCACCGGAGTTACGGTGAATCCGGCACAACCCTACCGGCCGCTACCGGTTGGCGGTGTGCGGCCGCGCGAGACGATCTTCGAGTTCTACTTCAAAGCGCTCAACCCGCGGAAGATTCATTGGGGCGACGAGATCGATCGCCGCATCGCGGTTCTCATTGACAACTCCGTGAGGAATCCCTTCTTCCGGTTTTGCGCCGTGCAGATGGGGGTCATTCTGATTCTGCTCGTGCTGTGCTGGGCGTGGTGGGACAAGCTTCGGCAGGGAAAGTGGATTGCGGCCGAGCAGTTAACGGACGCGCTCAACGCAAAGAGGTTTGCCGACCTGCGCGCTATGGAAGCAATCACCGCGCACAACCGGCACATGGAGTCCTGTAACCGCGTGATCGAAGAACAGCTGTCGGGTATTGGAAGGACCTCGAGTTCCGGACTCGGCTCTGATTTGGAGAAGTTGCGGAATGATCTCGCGGCGGCGAGAGCCGAGACTGAGCGGCTGAACGCTCAAATCCAGGACCGTGATGAAAAGTTGGCGAAGCAAGAGGCTCGTCTGCGCACGATTGAGAGCAAGATGTCACAGGCACAAGAGAGTCCCAACTCGGAACTGATCGCCCGGCTGGAGCGCGCCGAAGCTCAACTGAGTTTGCAAAAAGGCAGGAGGAATAGCGGATGATCGTGCGGGTTGTTTCGTTGGGAAGTCTGTGGCAAGAAAGCCGCCGTCAACACGTCTTCAATTCCACCGGGCTCGAAGGCGATGGAAGAATCAGGAGCCGAGCGAAAATATTCGGCCAGATTCGCTTTCATCCGGCGGATCTCCAGCAGATAATTGCCGGAGACAGGCTGTGTGGCTCGAATTGGAACGCGACGCAACTCGGCGAATACGAGGGCGTTCGTACACTTCACTTGCTTCGAGTTACGAACCGGCGGGAGAATGCGGAATGGCATCTGGTGACCGTCTCGGAGCAGTTGCTTGGCGCTCTCGGGCCGGGCAGTTGGAGCGACGAGTTAACGCGATTGATTTCGTTTTCCGAATGGGGCTCAAGGCAGCAGGTGATGCTGCTGACAAAACCGTTTTCCTATTTGCGCGGGGCGGCGGGCACGGCGGTGTTTCATCCGGCGCGGCTCGAACACCCATGGAATGTACACCGGTGGTGAGAATGCGATTCCTTACAGGTACGATCTCGATCTCAAGCGGCACGGATGTTCCGATTCTGCGGAAAGTGCATCAGGCTGGACATCTCACGACCAGGCAACTGTACCGTGCTTTGATGCCGGAATTGGGGAAGAACCAATGGGACAGTTTTAATCGGCGAACCCGTATCTTGAGTAACCACGGATACCTTGTTCGTCAGGCGGTGCGCGGATTGGATAGCCATGTACTCTCGCTCGGAGAGGACGGGGAAGAACATCTGCGCGCGCGGTCGCGCACGCTGGTGGAAGCGGTGTCGCGCCGAACGCGCAACGGAAAGCGCGGCCAAGTATTTCATGACGTCGAGTTGTTTGAGCTTTATCTGTCATTGGGACGCGCCAATGTCGTGACCGCGTGGCAATCTGAAACGGAGATTCGGGCGGACAACGATTTCACGACGCACGGGTACGTGAAAGACTACGATGCCGTCGTGACGTTCCAGTGCGGCGGCAGAACTGCGAAGGTGGCGCTAGAGTATGAGCGTACGCCGAAGACGTCGCGTGAGTACGGACGAATCGTCGCCGCCATAAATCGAGAAACGCGAATCCATGCCGTCATCTATCTGGTGTGCAATCTACACATGGAGTCCTTCCTGACGCACGCGCTGCGCAACGCGACGCAGCCGATGTACATCGCGCGGGCCGACGCATTCGCGAGTGATCCCGAACACGCAGTGCTCATTGATGTGCGCCGGCGTCGACAATGTTTTTTGGCCGATTCGTTTTGAACAACACTCGCGGGACGAACCCATTGCGGTCGTATTGGTGTCGGAATGGTGTCGTATTGATGCCGCACCGACTCCGCAACTATCAGCCTTATCAATCTCTTGCGAGCAGACATCCGGTAGTGTAAGGAACGTTTTCCGGAGGGAGAGCCGGAGGCGTTGTTCCAGAGGGGATCCGAAGGCCGGAATGGGAAGTGTATGGGGGGAAGGAGGGACGAAGTGCGCGGACGATGAACGCGAGAACAGGAAGATCGTGGGGGGTCTGGTGTGGCGGTCGAGGAAGGGAGAGAGGAAGAAGTTGAGTGGTGGGGGTCTAGGAGTGAGGGAAGTGGAGTGTGCAGTGCAGTGGTGTGCGCGGAAAGAGTTGGTAGTTGTCCGCGGTTCGACTGCGGCGTATTGAAAGTTGAGTGTGGTGTTGTTGACGGGTGAGCCGGCCGAATGCGGACGAGAGAGTGCAAAGATGTGCAGAGATTTGGGAATTGTTGGCGGACGAACGCGAAGTGATGTGTCGGTGCGAAGGCGTGACACGCGCAGGGTGGGTGCATCCAGGAGAACGACGACCGTGCGAAGGTCATGACGGGAAGCGCCGAATGTCTGGGACATCGCACCGACTGAGAAGTGCGGGTTGTGCGGTGTGCGAGATAGCGCAAGGTTTGGATCTGGTGTGGTTGTTCGGAAGTGCAGTGTGGGCGACGAGGTGCGGGCGCGGGATGTTGTTGCGGTGAGGCGATTGTGGTGCGATGCGCGCTGCGCCTTGCGAACGGAACGCTATCCGGAACTGTGGACACAGGAACGGGACGTGAGCGGCGGAGTTGGTGTGGCGCTCGTGCCAAAACGGAGTGGTTGGATGAATCATGTCGTTGGCGCGGTAATCGCCACGACCCGTGGTTGCAGCGAGTGTGAGCGAGTGGCGTGGCGAAATCCATTGCGCTCGAATCTCGTGGACTCGATCTGCGCGATGCACAGAGGGAGTAGCGCATCGGAGACGAGAAGAGGATAGCGGTCCGGGTGCAAGCCCGGGTGCGGCAGCGCGCCGTGGTCACACGGCGGAGGTGGTGAGAGTCGAAGTTTCAATTTCAAGACAAGGAGAGCAAGAACATGACGTACATGAATGGTGCGGCGCAGCGGGAAGCGAGGAATCCTGCCGCGGTGACCGCGCAGACTACAGCAGATGCGCACGGTGAACAGCAGTTTTCATTGGAGCGCCGAAAGGATATCAAGATGGCGCTCGAAGTGCCGTTTGATCCGAGTGAGATCAAATGGCGCGTGACGGCGACATCGACACAACAGACCAAGCTAGGTCCACAGAAACGCGGGCAGGTGGTCGCGTATGCGGATCAGCGAGCGTACACCGACCGGCTGAACGCCATCTTCGGCGAGTGGGGATGGACGAGGAACTATGACGTGCAGGTTGCCCAGAACTTCGAACGGAAGTCGTCCAGCGACAAAACGCAGACGGCGATCTCGGCGAAGGTTGTCGTCGTGTCCCGCGTCACGATCCATCAGCTTGGCACACACACCGGAGTTGGCGAGGAGTGGGCCGATGACGAGAATGCGGCGACGCGCGCCGAAGCGCAGTCGTTCAAACGAGCCTGCGCCTGTTTCGGACTGGGCCGGTACCTGTATGACTTCGACAAGGTCTGGGTCGACCTCGACCAGTACAACCGGCCGATCGAGACGCCGCGCTTACCCGACTGGGCATGCACGGGCAACGCAAAGCGGGAGGCCCAGCAACAGCAACGCCAACCGCAATCGGTCGTGCCGCGAGAGAATGCGCCACGGCAGAGCTTGGTGCAGCAGGAGACGCTCGCCAAGGTGCGGGAGATGTGCGAACAGGTTGGTCACAGCTTGTCGCAGTTCACGCTCAGAACCTACGGCGGTGTGACGGATCCAGCGAAGCTCGGGTTCGCGAAGCTGACGACGGTTCTCGATAAGCTCAGCGATCTTGTAAACGGGATCGCTCGATTGCAACGAGCGGAAGCGGCGTTGGGATGCGAGCGCTACGCAGAGATCTGCCAGCAATTGCGGCTGCCGAGCCCTTTGGTCGACGACATTCCTAACCGGGACGCGTTGAAGAACTTGCTGGCTCACGTCGAAGGCGAGGCCGGCAAGCAAGCTGCACCGTCAGCACCGGAGCGCGCGGCAAGTATCGCCGATGCGCGTGGCCGTCTGCTGCAGGCGGCGCGGAAGGCGGCGGAGAATCCGCGAAGTGGGTGGCCGCGAAAGTTGGGGGAAGTGATTAGCCGGGCATCCGGCGGGACACTCACGCTCGACAGGCTGAGGAGTCTGACCGACGCTGACGTGCCGACGATTGAATCGTTCATCGCCACGATCGAAGGAGGTGCGCGCTGAAAGACGTCAGTCTATTCACGGACGGTTCGTGTCTCGGCAGCCCGGGCGTCGGCGGTTGGGCGTGCCTGCTGCGCTGGGGATCGGCCGAGCGGACGCTCAGTGGATCGGAAAACCAGACAACGAATAACCGGATGGAGTTGCAGGCGGCGATTGCCGGTCTTGCCGCACTGAAGGAACGTTGTGCGGTGTCCGTATTCACGGACAGTCAGTATCTCCAGCAAGGGATGGGTCGTCACGTCGCCCGGTGGCGGACGTCCACCGGCTGGCGGAACTCGCGGGGAGAGCCAGTGGCAAACCGTGATCTCTGGGAAGAACTGATCCGGGTAAGCGGTAAGCACCATGTTACCTGGCACTGGGTGCGCGGGCACTCGGTCAACGTACACCAGAACCACTGCGATCGCCTGGCGAAGGCGGCCGCTCGAAGTGCGGCGCGAGCCGCATAGTTGGCGGGGCTCCTCCTTATATAGGTGCGGTGGATGCACGGCACTGCAACTGTCAATCCTCTTCGGTAGTCGTCCGGCTACCGTTTTCCCACAACACCAAGGCAGGCCCGCGCGGTTCCTCTCGCGAGGCCGGCGTGTGCCTGCCCGCAACTTTTCGAAGCCACAAGGAGAATCAATATGTTACCGACAGGTGTGTGCGCGAGCGAAGTTCTCAGCACAAAGAATTTGAATATGCGTCCGACACAGGATCTCTGCGAGATCATCGGACGCTTCATGGTCGCCGGCGAGGGCGTGGTCGCTCACTGGGTCGAATATGCGAAAGGCCTACTGCTCTTCGTCATGGCGCCGGGCGATGACCGGTCCGGTGAGTTCTACGTCTACGACCGGAGGCGGGGAAGCTTTTGGCTGCTCGAACTGCCCGACAACGTCTTCGGCGGGTACTCGAATACCGAGATGCGCCAAAAGATGCGCGAGTTCCGGCTGCTCGAACTGGCGGAGAATCCTTCCCTACTGGCTACAGCGGCGCGGCTGGCAAACTCGTTTTGTGATTTGCCGAAGGCGGTGTAAAGAAAG
>Ga0163146_10006921_pt1 | contig 12643 bp, 11 predicted proteins | sample OliLakLV19MP7G1_FD_148648 | JGI IMG/M metagenome (GOLD analysis project Ga0163146, IMG submission 148648) | Freshwater microbial mat bacterial communities from Lake Vanda, McMurdo Dry Valleys, Antarctica - Oligotrophic Lake LV.19.MP7.G1 | ecosystem: Environmental > Aquatic > Freshwater > Lake >... | reverse complement strand
GTCCAAAGATAGCAGCAGCACCGTCAATAGCATCAATAGCAGCAGTACAAGTAGCTTCCAACCCATCCATCATCATCCGTATGAGGGTTTCACACTCCGAAGCAGTTTGGTTGGCTTGTTGGCACAACCAATACAAATGAACTCCCAAAACCATGCGGAGGAAGACCCCCAAGGAGTAGGACCACTCACATCCGAACAATTGTTACGAGTGATCCATGATGCGCTTGGCGTGCTCGCAGAAGACGACGATGATGACATGGACGAAGACGCCTATGACTATGAGTTGTCCTCGTATCCGCCATACAATCCCGCACCAAGTACATAAACGGAGAGGAGGAAGTCCTTACTCGCGTCGCCGTCAAAGCGATGCCCCCCTCCCCGTCCCTCGTCTGTGAAACATTGATGTTTTGGTTCCTTTCCTTGCTTACTTGTTGATACATCATCATCCACAGTCTATTATGATTCTACATTTATATTTCATACTGCAAAAATACTACAGACAGTAGGAGAAAGAAGGAAGTTGGAACACGGGTGATGATGTATATATGATTGTGGTGAAAATGCATGGGCATCTTCTGGATCTCTATTGTTTTCGTTTTGCCCAAGTGGCTGGATTCCATTCGGATCGGTTTGTTGACTTTGTGTACAGACAACGAACGGCCCGTCCTTTGGGAGTCCATCCATGAACGTGAGAAACCACTCACGCACCTACCTACTATTACTATTACATACATCCTAATCACTCTATAACCTTTTGAGCTTCTTCCCATTTACATATTTATTTCAATAGATTCATATTCATTCCATGGTTTGTGTAGCTAGCATGCAATCGACTAGACTAGGTCAACTAGTTAGTATCCTGGACGGGCAGAGAAATGAGTGAGCAACCTAAGGCTTCAGTTCGCTTCTTGGTCAAGCTTTTCCCAGGACCGGATCATGTAGTTGCTTAGCCCGTCCGCTTTCTGTGCTCGGATTCTGGATCTGATGAAATGGTCGGAGGTACTGCCACACAACTGATCGTTTGGGGCAGCTAGTGGGAGTGAGAGAGGGTGAGAGGCAAGTCACAGTGCTTCCTGCCTGCATGAGTGGGATCTTGCTATTTCAGTTATCATGCGACCAGTGTGCATGTATCATATACTTTCACTGACCGTCCCATGGTCGACTAGTCTCTACTGCACTACAGGCTTGGTAGTAGCTTGCAAGTTAGCTATCCTTCTTTTCTTACTGCGGAGGCTCGACTGGCTAGCTACCAAGCCAGACGGCTGCGGGCGGACTAGTTCCTACAGTATCGTACTTAGGTAGCTACTTCGCTATGACATAGTACTAGCTAGCGCTAGCTAGCTAGCTAGGTCTATCGGTGGTTGCCATTACAATGTACCAGCTATTGATTCACTGGTCAAAAGGTCTCCAGTTACTGGGTCCTGGGTTGGCTACCCGCTTACTTTTTTGAATAGGTTAAGGTTACTGGTTACTAACCTATTCGCCAAACTGAATAGGTTACGGTTACCGGTTACTAACCTATTCGAAAAACTGAATAGGTTACGGTTACCGGTTACTAACCTATTCGAATAGGTTAGTAACCTGTAACCTGAAAAAGTAACCTGTTCGCAAAGCACCATGATGCATGGTGGCCAATGTTGCAAATTGCAATGTTGCAAATTGTTGCAATGACTTGTGCGCTCCCTTCATTGGGACTCTGAGAAACTCGCTGTTCTTGCATGCAAACACTTTCATTTGGAATGCAATGTCATGCTGTTTTGTGCTCAACTTGCCATCCATCTTGACCAATGTCATGACGAAATGCCCCAAAGTTCGTCCAAAAGTAACCTATTCAGCAACCTATTCGATAACCGGTAACCTATTGAAATAACCTGTTTGCCAAACTGAATAGGTTACTGAATAGGTTGCCGAATAGGTTGCTAACCTATTCGTTTTTTGAATCGGTTCCGGTTCCGGTTACCACGAACCGGTTAAATAACCCATTCAAAGTGAGCAACCTGTAACCTTTTGCGAATCGGGTAGCCAACCCAGAACGGGGGTGCCACAGAAACTTTGAAGGCAGTCTGTCATTGCCTCTGCTGTCATTGGGCGTGAATTTAGTTTCATTTTGATTTCTTTTATGGGAAGGGCAGTTTTCAGTTTGTGTTTTTTTTTGTCCACTGCATTGTGCTGCAGCATCCTGACTTGGCTTCTTGATCGAAGAAGTGGACAAAGACATCGACCAACATTCGGTTGCGTTTCAAATGTGCGTGTGATGCACTGAAGGCCAACACCATGCCATTGTCAGTCGTTTGGCTCTTTTGGAGGGGACGTTTCTGACAATCTGCTGCAATTTGATCCGCGATGGATTCCAACAACTCTGCAGAGTGTTTCCGTTCTGATCGGCATTCCTTCAAATCCGCTTCAAGGGCGTCAATGCACTTTCACATTGTGCCCATTTGTTCACTTTGAACAACAGCGGTTCCATGGAGTGATTGGAAGCAAACAACAATTTGATTGCAGCAGTCTGCAAACATGCAGGTGTTGATGTGAAAGTTGTCAACAACCTTTGGAGATTGATCTCGCAGCGCTTCTGTGGGCAGCGCTGGGATGTTGCGGCTTGCAAACTCATGCCTGATCTCCAACTGCCAGGCTTCAAATGTTTCTTGTGGGACATTTGTGCCTCTTGATGCATTGTTCACTCTGTGGATGAAACGATGGTGGTTCATGTTGTCACAAAGGTCATTGGGGTGAGATTTGATGATGGAGAGAAACTCTCCGCAACACCGGAGCAAGGAGGAGACTGAGAGATTCTGGATTGGGGGAGACCAGTCATCGTCATTTTCCCATGAAAACAAGATGTTGACAAAGTCATCAAGCTGATCATGATTTGTGTTCATGTCTTGAAGCTTTGGATGCTGACCACCAAGAATTGTGTCGCCAACCTTGCTGTGCCAGTTGCTGACCACCTTGCCGGCTTGTTGGGACATTCTCTCTGAACCTGTGACACAATCGAAGATTGTGCACGTGCCGCGGACAGCCCAAGCTGTCCTGAAGATCTGTGCCAGATCGGCGATGGATGATTCACCCATCTTCTGATTGGCTCCTGCCTCACCGTGATGGGATGTCAGTTTGTCATTGATTGGCTCCGCTAACGCTTTGAACATCTTTGACAAATCATTGAAGCATTCGGCCCGGAGTGCTGACACCTTGCTCTCGATTTTCCCTTTTGAATTGGTGTTTGAGACTTTGCCAGCAAACTTGGGAAAGAGGTGCTTTGACATGCTCAACATTGGATTCATTGCAATGAAGCACACGAGGGAAAAGCAAACATCCTGGTGGACAGAATCACGGTGTGGACAGACGGAAATTGATTGACGGGGGCCATCCTTTTGTCGAGTCTTCAGGATCTTGTGGGTGTGACACAGCTCGTTGACATCCGATGCTTTGATGTTGTCCTTCGCCAACAGGGACACTTCTGCACCTCGGCCGCTGCATTGCAGCATTGTGTTGTTGAGGTGGAGGAACTCTGCGGCTTCCACAGTGCCAAGCCAATGACAACCGTTTGCGATTGCATTGCGATCCGCATCCTCTGAGGCTTGATGACCATCAACCAGTGACTTTCCTGTGCTTTTTGTTTCCTCTTTGAATTGCACAAGCAGGTTGTTGCGCAGCTCTCTCCATTTTGTTGCACCAAACATGTTTGGCTCTGGACCTTGGTTGCGAAACTTGTTGATGTGGCAAACCTTGACGCTTGATGCGCAACCTGTTGCTGTTTCATGCGAGACTCAGCCTTCAGTTTGTCCAGGTCTCCACACTTGCAGGCATCTTTGTCCAGGCAGCTGAAGAAGTTTCCGATCATGTTGTCCCACCACATGTTGGCTTCTTCAAAGGTTCCGCTTGTTTTGACACCACAGTGCGCAGGGTGACAACAATCGACAAAGGAAGCACAGTTGATCTTCTTGTAGCAACCGGCAAGAAAGATGTTCAGGTGCTTCAGTGCATTCGACAACTTGAGTCACAGGACGCAAACGCAGCTGAGCGGGTGTCAAATGGAGCTTCACAATCTGGCTCTTTGTCTTCTGCTGCTGTTGCACAGCTGAGGGTCATCAACTCATCGCAAACATCCATCATTGCCAAATGCTGATTTCCATTTGGGGATTTGCTTTGCTTGAGTTGCTGCTCCAGTGTTTTGTTCCATGGTTTGTGTGTCTTCCGTGTCATTGCTTCTGGGACAATGGTTGAGCGTTAGGGGGTTCTCTGAGAAGTTGCTTGACTCTGCCAGTGCTACGCAGCAATCTGCAGGGAGCCCACCTTGAGGTGCCGATGATTTTCATTGGATGAGTTTGGTGCACAGGAGCGTTTGTCATTTTGATGAGACAGCATTTAACAGTGGATCCCCTAAACTAGGGGAAAGTCAAGGATTAGGGGAGAGTCTGAGACTCTCCCCTATCTTAGGGGAGAGTTTAAAACTCTCCCCTAAAATAGGGGAGAGTTTTAGGGGAGAGTCATTCAACATGAAAGAACTGTGGCATTTTTTTGCTTGTGTTCAAAACTCTCCCCTAAATTAGGGGAGAGTTTCATCTCCCCTAAGTTAGAGTAGAGTTTAGAGTACATTTTGAAACTCTCCCCTAAACTTAGGGGAGAGTCTTGAACTGTACTCTATTTAAGGGCTCTTTTGGCATTATGAGCAAGGCTCCAGTGCACCTTTTGTGAGTTTTGAGCAAGTGTGTGTCTGTTCAATGTTTATTGGGTTCGTGTGTGCGAACCCTTCTTTGTTACCGTCCTCCCGACCATCCTTTTTTTCTTTCGCAAAACCATGGACAACAACAAACATCCATCACCACAAAAAGTACTCAACAGCATTGTTATGGTGTTACATCTTCCTATTATTCTCTTATTAGTATAAGCATGTCAGATCCCTCTACTCTTCCCACCTTGACCGAGGACGCGTCGTCCTGGAAGGGCGCCAGCCTTTTGTCGGTTACCCAAATGACTCCAGCGGGTTTGCAGTTGATCTTTCAAGTCGCCAACCAGATGAAAACCTTGGTCCGCGAAAAAGGTGGCGATGATCGTCTTCAGCATCGTATATTGGGGACCGTCTTTTTTGAAGCCTCCACTCGAACGTCTTGTAGTTTTCAAGCCGCCGTCCAACGGCTCGGTGGTAAATTCATTCACGTCGATGGACAAGGCAATTCGTCGGCCAACAAAAAAGGAGAATCTCTCGAAGATACGATTCGATGTTTGGAATGTTATACCGATGCCACCGTGTTACGACATCCCGTGCATGGGTCGGTAGGACGGGTCATTGACATGGCGACCAAACCCGTCTTGAATGCGGGAGATGGCGTCGGAGAGCATCCCACACAAGCCTTGTTGGATGTCTTTACGATTCAAGATGAATTCACAACATTGTTTCAAGAGGCAAAGAAGCCATCCTTGACGGTGGTATTATTGGGCGATTTAAAACATGGCCGAACCGTACATTCCTTGGCCAAATTGTTGGCCCAATCTCAAATGACGTCCGAATTGACCTTGATCTACTGTGCACCCGTGGGGTTGGAAATGCCAGCCTCTGTCCAAGACTTTGTGGCCGGGTATGCGAATGTCAAACAACAAGTCGTCCCCAATTTGTCCGAGGCCATTGCGACTGCGGATGTCTTGTATGTGACACGAGTTCAACGAGAACGATTTGAGACGGATGAGCATTATGCGGCGGTCAAGGGCAGTTACGTGGTCAACAACGAAATCATGGCGCTAGCCAAGAAGGAAATGATTGTTTTGCATCCCTTGCCACGCGTCGATGAAATTGCGACCGAGGTGGATTCGGATGAGCGTGCGGCCTATTTTCGGCAAATGGAAAATGGCATGTTTGTCCGCATGGCATTGTTGGCATTGGTATTGGGTGTGGCATAATATAGCAAAATATAGCATTGCAGAGGATGGCAGAGCTTTCCAAAAGTGCTCGACGGGTGTTAGCATCTGGTTCTTGCCAATATTATAATTATATAATTCATCAACTTCTAGACCTTCGGCCCTTTATAATAATGACAGTAAAGCATGGTAGATACTGAGTACATAGACTCGATAGCCTTGTCTGCAACAAAATAGACGGCCTGTACAAATACATCAGAGACAGTACTCGTTTTCTTTTTTTCATTTCGACGCAGGCTGAAAAAAATATAGTCGACGAAATACTACAAGGCGTGGTTTCGTTCTCCGTCTCTAAACCCTCCACAAAATATACTTGTAGGTGTCTGCCGTTGATAGTCCAAAAATAGGACAGTCTGTCCCGCACTGCCTGCCAGGAGACTACTAGTACGGTAGGATGGAGAGGACTTCTTGGCAAAGGTAGCTAGGTGCCGTAAACACAAAAATAATAGAACATATGGAATGCAATGGTAACCTAGGGATATATCAACTGTGTACATTTTCTTTGAACATTTCACGACAACAAAATTCAAAAGTGGTGAAAGATAAATCCAATGAATCATAATAAATTTATATTTTTTATTATTCTTCCAATTGAATCGATTTCCCAAATCGACTATACAAGACCTTCTTGAGGGCGTCTTGTTTGTCTTCAATTTCTTTGACTTCGGCCTCGAGCTTTTTCTTTTTTTGTTGATATTGTTCTACCGTATCTTCGCAATAGGTGGTCGCGTCTTCTTCCGAGGTTTCAAAAAAGGCACCCCCCATGAACAACAGCACTTTGTCATTGTCCGCCATCATAATTTCCGTGGAAGCATCATCTATTCGTTCTAATTCTTTCTGTAGAATTGGCAAATACAATAAGAAAGATAATACTGTAAGACGAGAATAAGCAAACCAATGCTGTCGTGTCTCACCAAGATTATATCCTGCGAAAACATGCCTCTCAAAAAATGAATCAAAATCGTCCTGCCGCGTGTTTTTTCGCTTACCTTGAGGGCCTCTTGTTCGGCCTTGACGTCGTGAAGTTGGGCATTCAATCGCGCAAATTTATTAATATTGTCTTGATCTTCTCGTCGTACTTCGGCTTCGTTTTCTTCTTCGGCGGTCAACATGTTGTTTGGGTGTTAGTATTTTGGTTGTTGTTGTCAGTGGTCGAGGATGATGGTCTGATACTAGTATGTATGTACCCTTCTTCCGATACCAACGTGCGTTTCTATATTTTGATTCGGGTGCTGTGGAGAGCCTTCTTCGCGGTAATTTACAATACAAACTTGTCCTTTAGCCAAGGTGTGAGGATGGGTTTGCAATGTTGTTGTTGGCTGTGGATCAATCGATCGGCCATGGTGGTCGTTGTTGCACCATGTGCACGGCGGTGAAGTCGAATCAAATGGTGGTGGCCATATCCCATCCACCCGAGCTTATTGAAAAGGAACTTTGCACACACTTGCTCCGTTAGGCTCTGGATTTGTCTGTCATCAAAAGCATCAGGGTCATTCGCTCCCAAATGCTTCTTCAAGAGTTCATCAGTTTCCTTGTCATCTTCATTCTAATCGCGAGGTGCCAAGAGTTCATCATCATCCTCAGTGGCATCAGGATTCTTCAGAAGTTCACGACATCAACGTCGGAGACTTGTTCTGCAAAAAATTGGTCAAGGGCAGCCATTCAGAGAAGTTGGATCACGACAAAGACACACAAAACAGGTGCCGGAAGCCTTGACATCTTTTGCATGGTCAGAGTTGATGATGGCCTCCATGTCTTTTCATTGGGCTGTCAATGGTTTGGCCAAGACGACAAATTCGTTGGTGCTCGAAGCGCTCGTGCACAGAACACCGGAGGACACAATGGGATGCCACGTCTTTGAGCTTGCCCAGCAATTGGCCAGAAACTTTCCTGGAGTGTGACCCTGAGTGTTTCTGTTACCCGGCTGTGACGGCCTTCCTGTGGTGGTTGAGAAAATGATCAAAAACATTGTCTCTGCATGCATCAGGCCACAAAAATCCTGCATTGAAAATGCACATTTTGAAAAGACGACAAAGAAATGCAATCTGGACAACATCACACAATGCTGCAATCACCTGGAGCTTGTTTTCTGTGGGTGTTGCTGTCGGCAGAAGCACAAACACTTCATGAAACAATTTTGATTGCTTCCCAGTTTCTCATCCAAACTCTTGAATGAGCCTCATCAATCATCACTGTGTCCCATGTGAGGTGTCAATGTTTCTTCCCTTGTGGGAAGGAGAGGATCTTTGATGTGGTCTTCTGCTAGGAGGCAATTGGATGTGAGAACTGTCAATGGCCCTCCCTTGTTGTGTGCATTGTGGAGATTCTTGTTTCATTCTTGCTCACGAACATCAAAGAAATGAGCCACAACGTCCAAGTCAGCCTTGAGTTCGTCATGTTTTTGAACAACCTCGACAACTTCCGAACGGTGTGATCCAATGAGCCCTGGTGAGACCAAACACAGGACTCTTTTGGTGTGCCCTTTCCACAGAAAGCAGCAGGCTGGTGTTGCTGCCTGCCGTGTTTTGTCTCACCTCAAAACAAGGGAAACATGAGTTTCTTTGTCGGGAAAACCAGGAAGGAGAATGTGCTCAGCTTGTTGAACGCACCAAAACTCACCTTGCTCAAAAGCTTGGAGTGGGGCAGAGAGGGCACTTTTGCTGTGACCATTTTGGACAGAGTGCATCATGTCCTTGTCTTCCACACGGGTTGCCAAGCTGAGATCAATCAATGACTCTTCAATTCGTGTTCGCTGCTAGCACCTTTGCCTCGATTGTTTCCACAAGCTGGCCAAAGGTCAAATCAGAAAGATCAGATGTCACCTGTCCAATGGACAAAGCAGAAGCGGCGGACACATCCATTCACTCCAACCAATCAGCGCTGGTGAAAGCATTGTGTTGGCGCAACAAGATGCATTCCCATGAGGTCTCCAACCATTCCTCTGTCCCTGCTAGCTGCTCCAATTCCTTAGCAGGAGGAAGGCAGATGTGCCTGGTGCTTTCAGTCAGACACACAGTGGCAACAGCAAGTCTCTTGTAGGTTGGGCCTGTGACAGAGTTTGCCTTTCCTATGATGACCAAGGATGACATGTCGGCTAGGAGATCTTGTTCCATCAACCGAAGCTTCTTGTCACTGAAAAGCCAACATGGGCAAAGTCTCTGTTTCAAGTTTGTTGCAAATGACACTAAAGAATGTGCAAACATTTTGGTGCAGACAGTGCAACTGCAGCTACTAAAAAAGGGTACATTTATGGAGCACATGCTCTTTAGCTGTTGACAAATGTTGCCTCCATTGATGAACACTGCTAGTTAATCAAGAACATATGCAGCATTAAGATTGAAAAGTTTTCAGTCAAACAATTTGCTTTGAAGCTTTGCTCTGGGTGGCAATTCAAAGTGAAACCAAGAAAAAGGAAGCAGTTTTTACAACATTGCTCCCAGGATAATTCAAGGGCTTTGTAAGTTCTCTGCGAAACCTAAGGCTTGACTTCATAAATATCTATTTTTGTCTCCGAGGTTTTCTTGTGGGATCCCTCTTCATTCCGTACGACCACCTGCCTACTTGAAGACGTCCAAACCATATCGTCGTCATAACTGCAGCCGGTGCCTCCCGTACAATCGTGCAAATCCTCCTCAGCAGAGCATAGTCTGGCACCAGCGCGCTCGCAAATATCTTTGGCCTCTGAATTAGCTTTGACGGAGAAGCAACCATCGTCGGGGGCATCTGGGTCGCTTTGGAAAACAGACTAGGCCCAGACAGAGCGGGATTGTTTATTTTTGGAACGTGTAAAGCCACGCAGGGCTTTGTTTGCACAGCAGCGCACTTCATGTCGTTCCGTATGGCTTGAAAGTCTCGTCTTTGTTTCACATGACTGGTAGCCCTTGGAGCTACCACAAGCGACATAATTTTGGTCTGAACATGAAGAATGAAATGAGAGTGAGGGGGCATCCTGCTTGATTAGCAACAAAAAAAGAGCAACGAAGCCACAGTTGTAGCTCCCTCGTTGGCTTCAGGTAGTCGTTTGGAAAGAGCTTCTTGCATTGTCCCTTATCCTTGAAGCAAAACAATGCCCACGAGGCGAAGTGATTCAAACTATCTCTCCCGGGGTATTTCCATGAAATTGGACTGTCTGGAACTCGAGTCACCAACACTGCTCGAATTGCCGTAGTGGGTTTCTTGTAAGCATTCAAATACAAAAGGTGCTCCAATGTTTTGCTCTTCGCAATCCCATTGTCTAATGTGCAGTGGATCGGGTCATTAGACCTGACAATCGGTTCCGTACTCGTTGGAGAAGCCTACAGAATCTGGGCTGGATGCGCCGCGCCCAGGACAGATATCATGTTCGAATACGCATCCCCATTGTCGATTTCGTCAATGTTTAGATCGCCCAATATAATCACGGGGTAGTTATCCTTGACAGTGCGGTTCATGTGTAAGCTTTAAATTCCAGAACCTGAAGAGTTCTGTATTTGTACTGTGTCCGACTGCTATGCAGAGGTGTGTTGAACACATGGTAATATTTCGTGACTCCCTTGTGGACGTTCTGGATCTTTGTGTATAGGACTCCTTTGTTTGCGACTGCCTCGTTTTGGCCAGAAACGAGCCCTTTGACTGCCTTGGCAGTCCTACCGGGCATATCCCATTTGAGCTGTTTCCCTCCATAACCACTTCATACAAAGCCAGTTATTTGAAAACAAGACAAACATTAAAGTGAGAAGGCGGATATCCAACTTCAATCTATGCCATGCTCAGCGAAGAAACAGAACGCACCACGATGCAGTTTTGTACGCCTGAAAGTCATTTTCACGATCGTATGCCTGGTCGCTGTCATTAGGCCAGAATTCTGGCATGGAATGAATGGGGCAATGGCGCAAATGAGTTCCCACGGATCTAGAGAACAAAAGTAGGTGGTTTACTTCATTCGTGACTTACCAACATGCACATGGCGCCAAATGGCAGCATTTCAAACAACCTTCCGGCTCTTGTCGTTCACCAAAGGATATCCAGCTCTCTTGAAGGCTTTTGTAACCGTGTCTCGGTTATCGTCGCCCCATTTACTGAAATCGCCCAAACATTCGTTCCACACCTCTTGGACCGCCACCACATCGGGACGGTCATCGCTCATTGCATCTTTTCCTTTTTTCACCGCCACGAGGCCATTTCTTGGAGAAAGCTCTGGTCCCTGGAACGATTGTTGCTGCATTTCCCAAGGGCGAGTGATTTTGGAATCTGGCCGAGATTCCAACCGGCAATGGACAACGTCTTGGCATACGGGCTACTGATCATGTACTTTTGACCTTCTCCACGAGGATTGCAGGATTGCTTGGGTCGATCCGCCGTTGTGGAGGCGACCATATCCGCCGCATACGCCGAGTCGATGTCACATCTTTCAAAAGACCACCTTCACAAATGGTCAAGCGATTGCCACTCCATTTTTTGGTATGATCGGTAATGATATAGATGCCACCATCCGTCTCGCCATGGCTAGTGTCGAGAGGATACGAGGTGCGAGTATTCACGGCAGCATTCACCGCATCATAGGCAAAATTATCATTGTCGTCATGATTGTACAGCTCCTTGTCCTCAAAGCAATCCTAGCTGAGACTGCGACGTGGACCTGGATTATCAGATCCATCAATGCCTTGATGCGTACCGGGCCAAAAACGATTAACAGTTCGTCCCTTATTTTTACTTTTCAAGTAAATGTTGGTGAGTTTGGCACTCACAGGCGGCGTCCAAATATGAAGAAAGGTCTTGGAGTGTCCCAAATCACCGGCATCCTTGCAATGCATTTCTTGCTCCACATTGGCCTTTAAATTCTTGAGGTTGACGACACAGGTGTGATGACTGCCCTTGCGGTAAAAGGCAGGGCTGAGTTCCGGAAAGTGTTCCTTGGGTGTGATTTTAGTACCACGAAACGTTTTGGCGTCTACTAGAAGGACCCGACGACAACCAGAACAACAGTGCTAACAGTGCTAACAGTGCAAAGGAAAGTGCACATCGTAGTCCACAGCAGCAAAACAACGACATGCCAATCACAATCAGGCGACAAAATGATTCAACTCGGCAAGCATAAAAGGTTTATCCTCTCGGTAGTGGTCATGAGAGGAAGAACAAAAGAAATATGATTGTCAAGTAACAATGCTTTGATTTTAGCTGCTCATTGTTTTCGCTAACCTTCTAGTTGAGAACGCTACATTGTGGTTTGTGGATGTCGTTATTCATAGGTTGCAATAATCTTGCCCATGGATATATCTCATCTTGTTATTGGGAATGAATCTCAAGTAAAGTTTTTGTTTTCTTTTATTATATTGGGTGCATACTATTGTACTATATGTTGATTGACGTTGTCGGGCAAGAAAAATGAGAAGCATGTGACCACATTGACTCTCGCCATGCGCGAGCTATTGTGCGCCTTTTTAATTCACGTTGTTTCTCGTAGGCCATCGTATCTTCCGCACAAATTACATTTTGAAAGAAATGACCCCAAAGGATACCAGGTTCTTGTTGCAACAAGAATTAATTTAAGCCTAGCTAGCTAGTAATAGACTAGCTAGCTAGTATAGTAGTAGCTAATCAACTCTTTCTTCTGTCCCAATGTAAATACAATCTCTCACTAAATAGCGGGTTGATTCACTGGCAACTCATCACTGCTGACCAGCAACTGGCTTTCAAGTGTGAGCTGAGCCGAGCCGAACTGAGCTGTACAACCAGTTTCGCCCCCCTTCAT
>Ga0163146_10006913_pt1 | contig 12653 bp, 2 predicted proteins | sample OliLakLV19MP7G1_FD_148648 | JGI IMG/M metagenome (GOLD analysis project Ga0163146, IMG submission 148648) | Freshwater microbial mat bacterial communities from Lake Vanda, McMurdo Dry Valleys, Antarctica - Oligotrophic Lake LV.19.MP7.G1 | ecosystem: Environmental > Aquatic > Freshwater > Lake >... | reverse complement strand
GGAGTAATTCGAGCGGCGCAAATTCCATTACGGTGAGCGCGCCCGGCACCTACTGCGTCACCTGCACGGATGTGAACATGTGCACGGCCAGTGCCTGTGCCACCGTGATCCAACGCCCTTCGCCGAGCGTCAGCATACAAAATCCTGCAGAACTGTGCGTGGGCGGGAGCGGGAGTTTTACTGCCACCGCTACGCCGGGCAGCACGTTGCTTTGGCAGTCAGGCGCTACTTCCACCAGCATCCCCATCAATACGGGAAGCGCGGCGGTTTATTCAGTACTGGTGACCGCCACTTTGAACGGCTGCACGGCTACGGCGGTCGGCACGGTGACCGTGCATCCGCTGCCTCAGGCAAATGCAGGCCCCGACATCACCGTATGCCAATGGCAAACCCCGACCCTGACGGCCTCGGGCGGCACCAGCTATCAGTGGTCGGGAAATGGCTCGACGGCCAACCCGTTCATCACGCCGCCCATGCAGGTAAGTGGCACTTACACCGTGACCGTGACCGACGCGAATGGCTGCAAGGCTTCTGATCAGGTGAATATCACGGTGATAATCTGCGATTGCGAGCAGAATCAAATCGTCCAAAATGGAAATTTCACGCTGGGCAACCCATGCATTAATACCCATGAAGACATCAACAATGCGACTTCCTGGAACGGCATTTGGCCAGATGGCCCGGGTTTGAGCGTGGGCGATTTTTACAATACGACCACTTGTACGTCGACCGCGGCTTTCGGTTCTTTAGGAACTCCGGCGCCCGCCGCCTGTGGCAACTTTGGCGCATTCTGGTGCAATCCACACCAAACGCAGGTCGTGTGGCGGGAAGGTATCCTGAACAATCTCTCTGTGCCTATCGCGCCAAACTCTGGCAACTACATGGTGAGCATGAAAATGGCTTGCTTAGTTGGAGTGAGCGGCACCCCGCGCATGAGCGTGTACGGTGTGCGAACAGGGGCGGCCAGTACCGTACCCGGTACCAATCCATTGACCGCGACCACTCCGTTGAATCCCGGGCTGTTCAACCCGGCTGCCATATTGCTGGGCAAAGTCTACGTGTCCAGCACCTGCAACAATAACTACATGAATGTTGGCTTTAATTTCAATGCCAACATCTTGCCGGCCAGTATAAACCGCATTTTCCTGACTCGCGACGACCCTACTGGCACCGCCCCAAACATCAGTATTGGCGGCAGCACCTTTTTGGCGGTCGATAGTTTTTGCGTCAAACCCGTGTTCGACAGCACCTTGTGCGATTGCGGACCGCTCAATTTTGCTTATTTCTGGCAGCAACAGACGAACTGGATACAACCCATCAACAATAGCCAGCCTGCTCTCGCAGTACCTTGCCCGATACAAGGCGCTAACTATGTCGTTTTTGGAGAATTCCACTGCGCGCCCGACCAATGCGGCAACAACACGATAGATTGGAAACTGGATCGCCCAGGCAATTTGCCGGACCTGACAGGACAGAGCAACAACCTGGCGTATCCCTATTTTGGGCAGGTAATCAACCCCGCCGACTGTTCCCAATCAGGCAATTACCAGTTGACCGTCACGCGGCATTGTGGCAACAAACTTTGTAGCAAAGTCTTCAATTTCAAACTTGACGCCTGCCCTTGCCCCTGTGATTCTCTCAAGCAGGACGTTGGATACGGGTTTTCGGTATCGTCGGCATTATTGCCGCCTGACCAGTGCCGTAAAAAGCTCAAGCCAATCTCGCTGTGCGTGAATGATCAGGTAAGCTGGACCATATCGGGGATTAGTACTACCTTCACTTCAACTGGCAATGCGCCGCTCTATGTTAATTTCCCAGCCTCTGGCTCTTACTACATCTGCATGTTAGTGCAGCGCACGGAGCCGAATGGCACGATTTGCAAATGGAAATTCTGCCGCAAAGTGATTGTCAAATGCGGTTTACCGCCTGTGGAACCCGCCACAGTTTTCTGCCCCAACCCAACAGTCAGAAACAGTGGATTTACCGAGGGCACGACACCCGGCCTGCTCAATCAATGGGGTACGCTGGCCGACTGGGAATGGGCGCCTAACCTTGGCGACGGCTTGGTTTTCGTAGAAGACAGCAGTGGCTCGTTTGACGAAGGCCATGTGGTGCTTCGGGGTCGGCAAGGCAATTTTGCCGGTATCATGCAGGAAATAAATTTGTTGCCTGACAATTTCACTGTTATCCATTTTGAAGCCAACAACTACCAAGGCAGCGATTTGCCAGCGGGGACGCGCATCGAGGTGCGGCTACAAGAACTTCCGTATCTATATCCAGGCCTGAAAAAGCAGGTGCTTCTTTCGCAAACGGTGGTGGATACCAGCGGCTGGCACAGTATGGGTGCGGCAATAGACTCCACAGTGGATACTTCGCTGCACTATCTGGTCATCTGCCTGCAAAACGATGATCCAGAGCACAATTCGGTCGTTGGCATTGATAATTTTGAAATATGCTCCTCGCCCGTGAGCGCCATTCCGGTTGTACTCCAATCGCGTGTGCCGCTGCGCATTTATCCAAATCCGAATGCCGGCACATTCACAGTGGACCTACCAGATGCCGCTACTGCCGACATGACCCTTCGCATTATCGACCTCACCGGGCGGCTGATGCAGGTGCAACAAGCCACCGCAGGCAGCAGGCAGCAGATCATGGAAGCCAGTCTTTTGCCCGCAGGCCTCTACTTCCTGCAAGTAGTGTCAGAAGGTAAAGTACTGGCGGTAGAGAAGTTTGTGAAGCAGTAGAAATTTTAATTAAAATTCTGCCCGAACCTAAAAAAATTGGTTTGGGCAGAATTTTCAATTCCTCAACCATGAAAGCCAATCTTACTTTTTTATTTATGTTGGGATGCTTAATGCTAACAAGTTCTCAAGCACTTATAGCACAAAGCAAAATCATCGGCATATCAGAATCTGGCCCGTTGGGCTCGGATTATTCCGGAGGTTTGGTATGGGAATGTTCGGCGAATGGCGCTGAATTTAAGCCGATAAAAAAATTTGACGATCTAGCAATAGGCCGAGCCCCGTCTATCGTGTTCCAGGGAAGCGATGGACATATTTACGGGGTTTTGAAAGAGGGTGGTCCTAACGGATTGGGGGCTGTTTTTCGAATGAACCCGGACGGTACTGATTTTCAGCACATTTTGCCCAAATCCATGTATCAATTATTTGAGGGCAGTGACGGGTATTTATATGGTATTCGGGATGCAATCTACCGATTAAAAAATGACGGAAGTCAGTTTTGGAAAATTTCAAATAATAATGGGGGGAATACAGACCTGGTAGAAGCATCTGACGGTAAGCTTTACTTTGGAGGTAAAAGTTACCTCCAAGTACACGCTATCAATAAAGATGGGAGCGATGCAGAAATTCTTTCCGTGCCTTATGCAGGTGGTAATGATGGAGGCATTCGAAGATGGCGGATATTTGCACCGTCTATTGATCGAATTTATGTTTATCGCGATTATTTTACTATTATTTCTCCCACTGATCCAACAAGCCCGTATCATTTCCATCATTATGTCATGACCTTGGATGGACAAATTATCAAGTCAAAGGCTTCATCAGAGTTTTTTAGCTATGATTATACTGCTCCAGTTTCTGAGGTCATCGGCATTGACCATCACCTTTATAGAATGAATGGCAGGGAAGATACAGAAAATATCGAGTACACTCACCTACCTGATTTTGGTTGTGAGGGTTCGACCATAGGTAGAACAATTCGGTATACGGACATATTCGGAATTTTCTACGGCGAAAGTTCCCAAAACAATCAATGGGATCTGTTTTCCTGGAAACCTGCGGATTCCAGCTGTACAATTATCAGGCATTGGGACGAAAGTATGGGCTATAGCGGGAAGCCCCAGTATCAACGAATCGTTACCTCGGGCACTTCATCTATCTATCAAAACATCTCCCTCGGCATCTTCCCCAACCCCAACCCTGGCACGTTCTCCGTCGAATTACCCGAGCCTGCCCAGTCCTGCATGAACTTCCGCATCACCGACCTCGCAGGTCGACTTGTGCAGGAGCAAGCCATCGAGTACGGAAGCAAGCAGCAAACCGTTCAGGCGGGGCTTTTGCCTAATGGTCTCTACTTCCTTCAAGTGGTGGCAGACGGCAAAGTGCTGGCCGTGGAGAAGTTTGTGAAGCAGTAACGAGTAACTTTATTTCGACCGCGTTCCTTAAAGAAGTCAAGAGGGGATTAATGGTCGGCACCTTTTCGGCGTAAGCTTCTTTCGAAATTTTATCACCATTTAAAACCTCGTCATGATATGAAAGTCTTCAACATCAGTATTGCAACGCAATGTCCAACATTCAGCAAATATAGGCGGATGACGGCATTCCTTACCCTGTTTGCGTTGTTTTTTGCGCAAGGGGTTTCAGCGCAAGGCGGATGCACGGGCATCTCTTTCACTTTAGAACAGTACGAACCTTGTAAATTCCGGGCTAGTTATGTTAGTACCTCCGATTGCTTTACCGAAATCCGTTACATTCTTGAACAAGGCACGTTCGCTTCTTTCATTGTCAATTCGGCGGCGGGATTCACGGTGGATGAGATCAGCTCCTCCGAGTTGTGGATCCATCACATGAACGGATTTCTCCCTTTGGGCGACCAGACGCCCCTGCTTTTCACGCTTCCGTACGATCTCAATACTACCATGAACATCGCCTATCTGGACGATTGCGCGATGTTGGGCTGTGATCTCTTTGGCGGGATTCCCATTGAATCCTGTCCGGATCCGCGGAATGCGAGCATTATTGGAGTAAAATACAAGGAGTGCAGTGGTCTGCCGTACAACAACCAGACGCCCCTCTCGGGCTGGACGATCCAACTTTTGGATGCCGACGGAAACGTGCTCGACGAACAGCAAACGGCGGTAGATGGATCGTATGGTTTCTACGACCTTCCCGCTGGCGTCTATGTTGTAAGAGAAGTACAACAACCCGGCTGGACGGCAAATGTGCCTCCAACCGGGCAAACAACGGTTGACCTCAGTGCTTCGCAGCAGCGGATTACTAATTTTGGCAACTGCCCGCCGCAGCCCCCCCCTTGCGATTGCCCGGCAGGCACGCTACCCGGCGGGAACGCAGTGGTAAACGGCAATTTTTCTGGTTCCAGCGTTACCACCAGCTACATCTTGAACAACACCCCTGCTCTTCAACCCGGCCAATATTGGATTGGCAGCAACCCAAGTGCGATCAATGCAGGATTTGCGAATTGTGGCGACCATACAACGGGTTCTGGCAACATGATGGTGGTGAACGGGGCACCCAATCAAAATACCGCGATTTGGAGTCAAACCTTTAATGTAACGCCAAACACCACCTACAAATTCGAGGCTTGGGTAGCCTCTTTGTCAAGTGCTTCGCCGGCACAAGTAGGCACAATTCTTATGATTGGCAATAATCTGTTTGGGGGGCTGTCAGTTTTTGCGCCAGTCACGACTTGTAGCTGGGTGCGCCTCTGTAATGAATGGTACAACTTCAATGCCACCACGGTTACTATCTCACTGATCAACCAAAATGCCGCAACGGTTGGCAACGATTTTGCCATAGACGATATCAGTTTCCGCAAGTGTACCTCGCCCATTATCTCAGGAGTGATTTACCGCGAATGTGACAGCTTGCCCTACACAGATCAGCCCGTGCTTTCCGACTGGACAGTACAACTGCTCGACTCCATGGACAACCTCATCAGCGAGCAAGTGACGGACAGCAGTGGCGCGTACGAATTTCACGACCTGCCCCCTGGTAATTATGTGGTCAAAGCCGCTGTACAACCTGGCTGGACGCCTAATATTCCTGTGAACGGTCAGATCCTGGTAAACCTTGATCCCGGAGAAAGTGTGATGGGGGATTTTGGGTTCTGCGAAGAATGCGCCGTATGTCCGCCACCTGGCAATTTTACCGTAACACCCGTCAGTGCAACGGAAGTGGAGGTCTCTTGGGATCCTCAATCAGTCGCTTGTGGCGACCAGGTTTGTGTTTGGACCTGGTGGGAAGATGCTGACGGGTTACTCCATAAGGTATTCTTTTACTTCCAAATACTACCCACTATGGATTCCCATTTGTTTCCAGTAGAGCCTGGTTTTACAAACCATATTTTTGCTATGACTGTCTGTGATTCCATGATGTCGGTATCTACAGACACCGTTGTTTACTATTATCCTTGTTTTGGAGGTTACACCGATTGCCCCGGAAGTTTGTTGATCAATGGCGGTTTTGAAGGCCCAGGTAGTGCCGGTCTCCCCAACGCTGCCGATCAGATTGGCTTGTGCGCTGGCTGGCAAGCGGCCTCCAATGGAGCGGGAGTAACTAGTATTGCCGATTGGTATTCAGACGGTTACACCGCTCCGGGCTTTTGGCCGGGTTTGTACAACGACGTTCCCAATCAACAATATACCTACCTACACGCCTCTTGCTTATACCGCTACGCTGGTTTCGACCTGAACACCTGCGAGGGCATCACGACTCAGCTCACATCGCCTATTGGGGTAGGCTCGGGCTACACTGTCGGATTTTGGTGGTCGCCAAAAGAGCCGGTAACGTCTAATTTTACCTTTTTGGCAATCCTTTCTGCAGCAAACTGCACCATGAACACCGCCAACGGCGGCACGGCCTGTACCCACCAATGCGGCGGAGACTTCCACGTTCCGGTGACGGCAACCCCGGCCAACTTACCGGGCACCTGGTATTTCCACTCCTTCACGGCAAATGCTCCGATGACTGTGAGCCACCTCACTTTTGCAGCCAAGCAAGGTGGGCCAATCATAAACAACTACATCTATGTGGACGAAGTGTGTGTGCGCCATGTTTGGAATATCTGCAATGTCGGCAAACCCAAAATTGCCTACAACTCAACGCAACCCCATGCCTTCTTCGGCGAAGCTGATTTGGGCCCAGGCTCTATCCTTATTTCTGCTGTCTGGGATTTCGGCGACGGAACACAGGATTCCAGTTGCTGCTTGGGTAGTGTGATCCATGATTTCATGCCGGGTACGTACGAGGTATGTCTGACTGTTACGGCGATGGACACCTCGGGCATGACCTGCTCGAACTCGACATGTATTTCGGTGGACATTACCACGCAGAGTACCAAGTGCGATCATGTGGCCTCGTTTATTTATCCTTCGTTCATAGGCGATTGCTGTTTTTCCCTGAACACCAACAATACAGAGCCAAACTGCTTCACCCAACTCGACATTACCCTGAGTTCCGGGAGTTTCGTCAATGCGCAGTTTGGGTCGAATTGGAACGTTGCCATCAGCGGAAATGTAGCTTCGCTCACACCCGCTGGGGGCGGATTTATCCCTATTGGACAGGACATCCCACTGACTATTTGCGACCCGCTTGGACTCGACCCCTATTCACTGGATATTGATTTTGTATACGCCGGAGGCGTCTGCCAGCACACGATTGACTTCAGTTGTGGGGCCAATTGTGAGTGCCTGGGATTTACTAATTTGCAATTTACTACCCTGAGCGTGCCACCGCTACCGCCGGTGCCAGTGGATTGTGAGAATACAATCCCGGTTGAACTACCTTGTGTTGCCAACGATGTGATCTACAATTTTGAAGGCAATTTTGGCTGTACAAACGAGTGCGTTTCCAGTGTGCATTACCAGTTTTTTGACCAGAACCAAAACCAGATTCAATACGGGCAGGCAAACTACGACAGCGGACTTGATTATTTTAACCTAAATCCAGGCTTCAAATTCCCTCCAGGCACTTACCAACTCCAGCTCACGGGTTTGTGCGGCACAGGGGACACCTGCATCTGTACCGTAAATTTCACAATCCCGGATTGCCCTTGTTGCTCTGAAGATTTGAATGATTTTATTCAAACGGTGGACAACGCCACCAACATTTCGGAGGATGCGACCAATTGCAAGGCAACGCTTAATATTGGCAACTTGCCTTGCCAACAAATCGACTGGATTGACTGGGGCGATGGCATCCTTGTCAATGGGCCATTTTTGTCTGGAGCCATGCCCATGCACAACTATGCACACAGTGGGCCTTACATCATTACCTATAGGGCGACAGAGATCAACCCCTTGAGCGGGGCGCCTTGTTACAATAATTTGTTCACGGAAACTATCCAGATGGACTGCAATTGCGCCTGCGGCACTTTCGACATGGAAATCCGCTTGGGTGGGGCTTTAAATCAGCCCGTAGTTTGCGGACAAACGGTGAATCTCGGCCTGAATCAAGGCTTTGCATTCTATCCAAAATTCCAATGCCAAGGGAATTACTGCCCGCCAACGGCCCAGGTGGACTGGACGCTCACGGGCCCAGGGACGAACCTCAGTGGCACCGAAACGACAACGCCTGGAGTGGTTTTCACAATTCTACCCTTAAATCCGGGACAGTTCACAACGCCCGGCTTGTACACCTTGACGATGACGGGGCACTGCGACCAAAACCTTTGCCCTTGTGTGATTACGTTCAATGTGCAAGACCCTTGCTGCACCGATCAGGCTGCGTTCCTAGTCACTGCCGCTGCCGTGAACACTTTTGGCACATTGGGTACTTGCACCCTTAGCTTCCAGGCTGTGGGCTTGAACAATTGTATGCGTATCCGTTACGATTGGGGCGACAACACAAGCTCAGGACCTTTTGGCGATAATGTACTGGAGACGCATACCTATGCCGCAACGGGCACTTACAACGTGTGTACCACTATTGAAGAGGTGGATTTCTTTGGGAATGTCTGCTGGACGTATCAGTCGTGTGAAGATGTTTACGTGATCTGCAATGACTGTGTGTGCGGCTCCTTCTCCGAGATGTACGCCCGACCTACGGTGGGTGCGCAAAGTATCGCCCTCTCCTGTGGTAGTAGCTACAATTTTAGCTGTCCGAATCCGGGTTTCAGCATTCCGATCACAGGCAAATTCGAATGTCAGGGGACCAATTGCCCATCGTCCTCCCAGATAAACTGGACACTTGAAGGGCCAAACGGTGGGATCATCAACGGCACCATGCAGTCGGGGCCTTATTTCTATCTGCCTATATCCCCTATCCAGTACGCGGAAGCAGGCTTTTATAAGCTCACCTTGCAAGGCAATTGTGGCGGAATGGATTGCCCGCCGTGTATCATCAATTTCAATGTGGATTGCCCCAACCCCTGCCCTTGTGATGTGCCTCAGTTCCAAAAGGATGTGGCACAAGGCTTCGCTACCGCCTTATGGACCACTTCTTGCAAAGCCTGCTTCTCGCCGATTGCGCTGAACGATTGCGACATGGTGGAATGGAAAATCAATGGCGGGCCAGTGGTTGGGATGACGAATGGCAATCAATCATTTTGCCAAACATTTGCGGTTGCTGGAACGTATATTGTGACGATGATTGTGTCTCGTAAAAAGAGCGACGGATCGGCTTGTGAGACGTTCACGTTTTCAAAAACGATCAACGTCAATTGTATGCCGATACCAGTTTGTGCTCAATCTGTCTTCCGAAACCCTGATTTTGACGAAGGTGCAATAGATGGCGGTTTGGGTTCTGGGACGGGTGCTTCCGATGGTTGGAAAGCGGTCTGGGGAGACCCCCATGTGGATACCAAAGATGGTTTGCGAGTCATGGTTCTTACGGGCAATCTCGACACTGCCGATGTGCTGAGCAGCACAGAGTCCATGTGCCTGGAAAAAGGCAGTGGTACAGTCACGCTTCGGGGAAGTATTAGTACGTCGAGAAGCAACATTAAAAACATTGCAATCTTTTTCAACACAGGCGATAACTATGAATTCAATGTTTTCAATCCCGCAAGTTGTTTCAGAATTGCAACGCTTGATTTATCACCTTATGACTCCGCTTGGTTCGATTTGGAAATTCCGTACAATCTAAGCACTTGGGCGGCTTTAGATTTATGTGGAGACGCCCCACATGGAGTTTTGGTAAAGCCCATCGTGTACGTGAACAGTTTTCTTGGAAGCAATCAGGGAGGAGAGGAATCATGGGCTGAAATTGCGATTGATCACTTGTGTTTTGACAATCAACTCGTGTCAGTAAAAAATCCCTTGAGATTAGTATCGCTTCGCATTTACCCCAATCCCAACCCCGGCACCTTCTCGGTCGAATTGCCCGAAGCGGCCAAATCCGGTATGCGCTTCCGCATCACCGACCTAGCGGGGCGGCTCGTGCAGGAGCAGGCAACCGAGCAAGGCGGAAAGCAGCAAACCGTTCAGGCGGGGCTTTTGCCTAATGGTCTCTACTTCCTTCAAGTGGTGGCAGAGGGCAAAGTGCTGGCCGTGGAGAAGTTTGTGAAGCAGTAGCCAGTCTGGGTATCGCGGTGGTTTTGAATCATCCCGATACCCAGATTTCAATCTTCTAATTTTCACTTAAAGTCAAATACTTATGAAACGATTATTCAAACTGCCTGCGCTTCTGGCGTGGGGCTTTTGGCTGTTCTTTTCCTCAAACGCTAAAGCACAAGTGTGCGACAATCTGGCGATGGACTTTGACGGTGTGGAGGACTACATCTCTTTGTCCACCATCGGAACTCCTGTAACAGGTGATGCCAATTTCACGGCGGAAGCCTGGTTTACTATTGCCTCCCCCCCCAATCCTTCTTGCGGAAATACTTTCCGACGGCTAATCACACTGGCAGGCACGTCCTGGTTCGAGCTTGGCGAATGCGATGGGCAGTTAAAATTGTATTGGTTTACCGTCGGAATCGGCGGTGGACAGATCCCAACTGGCGTCACGACGATCTCTGGAGTGCTCACTCCAGTCTGTCACCATCTGGCCGTGGTACGCAACGGCGGGTTGATCCAAATCTATCTTGATGGTGCCACAACCCCGCTTTATACCGGGGCTTTGACCGGAATGCTCAATACCAATTTGTTCCGAATTGGGCATTGGGGTGGCGGAACGACGGCGGGCCAAGATTGGCTGGGATTGGTGGATGAAGTCCGCCTATGGAGCGTTCCGCGTACCATTCAACAGATTCAAGATTTCAAAGACTGCATATTGTCCGGCAACTCGTCGGGCTTAGTGGCGAACTGGACTTTCGATCAACGCCCTTCAGTGACACCAAATGGCAATAATGCAGGCAGCGTGGCCATAGACATGAGCGGCAATGGAAACAACGGCATATACAGTACAGTTGCGAACGGATTCGCTCTCAGCGGCACGACCAGCAACTTCGTTTGCAACCCCTGCCAGCCACGCTATGTGTTGGACATCTCTGACCAGATTTCGCTCTTCCCGGTTTTGTTGACCTCGATTTGCGAGGGCGACTATGTGCATTTTTGCGTGTCCGAAAACTTTACCCTCCCGGTCATTGTGCCATCTGGCACTACGGTGGTGTGGCAGTCCAGCGATGCGGGTGGGCCTTGGGTCACAGATGCTGATATGGCAGGTTACGCGCTTTCCACAAATGCCACATGCTTCCCCGTAAAAAAAGGAGTGATCACCAATCCAGATTGCGGCAACATAGGACCTGGTTTTATTGACCGAAAGTACCGGGCAAAAATCCTGAAAAAAATGGGGGCAGAGACCTGTACTTACACCACTAGCGAGCACAACCTGCGCATTTGTTGCAAGCCTACTGGAGGCACCATAACGATTGTGCCAAACATACCCGCCCCCTGGTGCGAAGGGGACAATATCAGCATGACCGTTTTTCTAAACCCTTCCGACCCCTGGCTTCCTTTTGGGCCAAACGTTACCGTTGACTGGTGTTTGATTGAAGGCAGTAACGTCACAGTGCTTCCATATCAAAATCTGCTGAGCTTTGGAGGTTTACAGATAATAGTTGGCACACAGGATATTTGTCTGCAAGCAAAAATATACAACTGCGGCTGCCCGCCTATTACGGTGGAATTATGCATTCCCGTTGACCCGAATCCCGTGTGCGGTCTGATAGACGTGGTGGCTGTTCCCCCTAAGCCGATTAGTCCGACTCCACCTGCTGGGTTTCCGTATAAATATGAGATTTGCCCCGGCGACTATTCGGAGCTTGAAATGGTGTCCCCATTCACTAACTGCGACCCGGTGTGGCAGTATCATTTTGGCCCGCCAGTACCCTCTCCGACCAGCCCCGGCTGGGTAGACTTGGGCGGCAGCAACACCATCCAAAACACCAACACCCTGCCTCAAAATGACCCCACTGATCCAGCATATTGGCCTCCGACCGCGACCTGTATTTACTACCGCATCGAGTGCCGCCCCGAGAGTTATCCAAATTCTGGTTGCGATCCTTGCCACAGCAATATGGTGGAGATTTGCTTGATGCCGCCTCCGCCTTCCGGCACCATCAGCGGGGCGCAGCAATTTTGTCAAGGTGGGTCTACCACGCTCACCATCACCCCATTCCTTCCCGGCAACTGGACTTATTGCTGGTATTGGAACGGGGTTCTGGAATTTACCAGCACAAGCCCGACCTTCAATGCTACCAAACCGGGAAACTATTGGGTAGAAATCAAGGACGGGTGTCAGGCGACCAAAGTCGGACCGTATCTGGTGGAGGAATGTGCCATCATACCCATAATAAAATGCCCCACAGACAATCCTTGCGCGTGTGACGGCCTGCCCATCACGCTCGACGGTTGTGATTCTTATGACACTTGCACTGGAACCACCCTTACCTATACCTGGTCTTGGAACGGCGGAACGCTGGTCAGTGTGAATGGCTGCATGTTGGAACACATA
>Ga0163146_10006909_pt1 | contig 12654 bp, 8 predicted proteins | sample OliLakLV19MP7G1_FD_148648 | JGI IMG/M metagenome (GOLD analysis project Ga0163146, IMG submission 148648) | Freshwater microbial mat bacterial communities from Lake Vanda, McMurdo Dry Valleys, Antarctica - Oligotrophic Lake LV.19.MP7.G1 | ecosystem: Environmental > Aquatic > Freshwater > Lake >... | reverse complement strand
GCCCTCAGCCATCTCCACTCGGCCCTCGGCCGTCGGCACGCCGCGCGCCGCACTCGGCACTCCGCACTCCGCCCTCAGCCATCTCCACTCAGCCCTCGGCCGTCGGCACGCCGCGCGCCGCACTCGGCACTCCGCACTCCGCCCTCAGCCATCTCCACTCGGCCCTCGGCCGTCGGCACGCCGCGCGCCGCACTCGGCACTCCGCACTCCGCCCTCAGCCATCTCCACTCAGCCCTCGGCCGTCGGCACGCCGCACGCGGCACGCCGCACTCGGCCCTCGGCCGTCGGCCGTCGGCCGTCGGCACGCCGCGCGCCGCACTCGGCACTCGGCACTCCGCCCTCAGCCATCTCCACTCAGCCCTCGGCCGTCGGCACGCCGCACGCCGCGCGCCGCACTCGGCCCTCAGCCCTCGGCCGTCGGCACGCCGCACGCCGCGCGCCGCACTCGGCCCTCGGCACTCGGCCCTCGGCTTCGGCCGTCAACCTCGGCCATCAACCTCGGCCGTCGCACAGTCGCACCGTCAGACCGACGGAAACCTGTCGACACCCGTTCGTCTCGAGCGAGGGACCGAGTTCGCCGCAACCGAGGTCGCTAGGTCCGGTGCGCACGCACAGTTCGGGCGCGCCGATGATTCCGCGCACATCCTCCCCACGTGTAGCCTCGCGGCCGAACGCGGGCCGGAAGCGTGTGCGGAACACCCGGATCCCGGCTCACGGAGACCTTGAGCCGCCCACTTGAGCTTCGAGCCTCCCCGGGAGCCGCCCACGTTGGCTTCGAGCGACTCCCCCAGACTTCGCCGCCGCTTCGAACGCTCGCGGGCGTAGGCGGCCCGATGCCGGTCCCTCCTCCGTCCAGCCCGGTTTTCGACTCGAGCGTCGGTTCGCAGTGCAGCCCACTACGCCGGACGGACTTCGGAGATCGCCGACGCTGCCAGCGACCTGAGATCGACCGAGGGCGGACGCTTTCCGCGCGGCCGAACTTCGGTGACGGGTACCCCGCGCCGCTGCTGACGGCCCACACGACTTCCCGAAGCCAAAGAAATCGAGCCAACGTCTCTGGTGTGGGACGAGTTGCGCCTGCGGGGCGACCCCGAGCCGGTGAAGCGACGAGTTCCGCCGCCGCGCGGCAACCTCGAGCCGGTGAATCCCGCGCCGGCTTCGAGAGCGCGTGAAGGTGTCGCGACCAAGCCGTCTCGAAGGCCGGCTGCGTCGCGCTGCGAGGCGAGAAACCGTGAGTGCTCCACGGGATCCGAGACTGCGACGGATCCTCAGCGTGTCCGCGCCTCGAGCGCGTGCTGCACGCCCGGGTCCGACAACAGATAGCGCAATTGCGCCATCTTGCCCTCGATGTCCGCGGCGCCGGACTCGAGTTCGTCGAGCAGTCCACCGCTCGACATCGGGCGTCCACTCGGCGAAGTCTTGCTGTTCGCGAGCGGCGCGCGCGGCTCGTCGATTTCGTCGAGCACACCGAGCCCTGCGCTCCACGTCGTGTCGTCGTCGAGGGAGACCTCGACGTGGATGTCGTCCTCGGCCGACACGAACCCGTCGTCGACGTGGATCTCGTGACCGACGCCTTCGAAGGCTTGGAAGTACGGATCGGCGAAGCGCGGCAGCGGTGCCGTCTCGGCCATGGGCCGCCGTGCATCGCGTTCGAGCGCGTCAGCGAACCACGCCCGCTGCGAGAAGATCTCGTGCTCGATGCGGCCGCCGAGCTGATCGAGGCTCGCGGCGAGACGGAAAATGGCCGCCTCCGTGTCGCGGCCCGAACCGGATTCGGACTGCGCGACCGACTGTTGCAGTCGGCCCAGTGCGTCCTTCACGTACACGAAATCGACGCGCAGGTCGTGGACGCCGCCGCGGAGTCGCGCGAGCTCGGAGGACATCTCCCGAGCCCACGGATCGTCCGCGAGACTTGGCGCGACTTCGCGCTCGGGCATCGAGATCGGCGCATCGAGCGGTCCTCGACCTCGCGATCCACGCGTGCCCGCGGCGACCGCTGCCACCGCGGCGAGGACGAGTCCGAATCCGCACACGAGCGCGCCATCGACGCCGTGTCGTGCCAGCGACGCGAACGGGCTCGCCGTGGCCGGCACGAAACGCGGCAGCAACAAGGCTGCGATCCCGCCGAGGAGCATCAGCGCGCTCGCGTAGCCGATCCAGCGTCCTCCGCCCAAGGCGGCCTTGCGCTCATCCAGCGCGCCTTCGTCCGAGGATCCGTCGTACGTCGCCATGGGGTGTCGGGACCCAGTTGTGCCCTGATGGTCGTCCGCGGATCCGGCGTGTTGCCAAGACCATCGCGGAGCTGCCTGTCGGGCATTCCCTCGACCTTCGGGCTGCTGGGACCAGGGTCTTGAGACCATCCCGGATCGTGTGCGGTCCCCCGAAAGTGGTCCACCGTGGCGGGATCCGTAACTCCGACGATCTGAAGGCTTCCTCAGAACGGTGTCCCGCTGTAGATTGAGACTTCCTAATCCGGGTGGTGAGAAAACCCCCGGGCGAGCGAGCGCGCCCCCCGCCGCCGAGGTCTGCGCCGCTCGCCAGGTCTTGCTTCGACCCTTCCGATTCCGCGGACTTCAGGACGATGGCGCACCACAGGATCGTGAAGGGGGTTTCAGTGGCGCCGGGCCTCGCGCTGGGGCCTGCCCACGTCGTCCTCGCGCGTCCGCACGTCGTGCCGACCTGGTGCGTTTCCGAAGAGGACATCGCGCGCGAGATCGATCGTTTGCGCGAGGCCGTCGACCAGACCGCCGAGGAGTTGCGACGACGTCAACGTGCCGTCGCCGCACAGATCGGCGAGCGCGACGCGGGCATCTTCGCGCTGCATCGCACGATCCTCACGGATCCGGTCACGCAGAAGGACGTCGAGTCGACGATCCGCGAGCAGCGCATCAACGCCGAAGCGGCGGTGCAGGCGCTCATCGATCGCGTCACGAAGCGTCTCGGCGCGACGGCGGCGGAAGGCGCGCGCGGTTGGTCGGCGGACTTCAGCGATCCGTGGCGAGCTGTGCTCGACGTGCTCATGCAGCACGATCGCGAGTCGATCGTGCAAGGCGACGAGCAAGTGATCCTCGCGGCGGCCGAACTCACGCCGCAAGTCGTCACGTTCGTCGCGCGCGAACGCGTTCTCGCGATCGTCACCGAGTCCGGCGGCCGTTTCTCGCACGGCGCCGTCCTCGCGCGATCGTTCGGCATCCCGTGCGTGGTCGGCGTCTCGAACCTGCTCTCGCGCTTGGAGCAGGGCATGCGCGTCCTCGTCGACGGCGATGCGGGCACCGTGCAACTGCGGCCGGATCAGGACGACGTCGATCAATTCCTCGTCCGACTCGAGCGACGCAAGGCGCGCGAGAAGAAGCTCGGCCTGCACGCCAGCCTCGAGCCGGTCACGACGGACGGTCATCGCTTCTCGGTGATGGTCAACGTCGAGAGCTTGCGCGACCTCGACACGTTCCCGCCGACGCACGCCGACGGTGTCGGCTTGTTGCGCACCGAGTTCCTCTACATGGAACGTCAGCAGTTCCCGTCCGAGGAAGAGCAGTACCGGCTCTATCGGCGTGTGCTGGAAAAAATGGCCGGACGACCGGTGACGCTGCGCACGCTCGACATCGGCAACGACAAGCAACTGCCGTACTTCAAGACGCCCCGCGAAGCGAATCCAGCGCTCGGATGGCGCGGATTGCGCATTTCCATCGAGTGGCAGGATCTTTTGCGCGTGCAACTGCGTGCCGCGCTGCGCGCCAGCGCTCACGGCGACCTGCGCATCCTCCTGCCGATGGTCACGTCGCTCGAAGAAGTGCGCGAAGTGCACCGGATCTTCGACGAAGTGCGCCGTTCGCTCGTCGACGGCGGCTACGACGTGCCCACGGAAGTGTCCGTCGGGATCATGATCGAGGTCCCCTCGACCCTGTTCGTGCTGCCTGCGCTGCTCGCCGAAGTCGACTTCGTGAGCGTCGGCACGAACGACCTCGTGCAGTACCTCTTGGCCGTCGATCGCGACAATCCGCTCGTCGCGAAGCTCTACGAGGTCCATCACCCGGCGGTTCTCGCAGCGTTGGCGCAGGTCGCGCGCGCGACGCAGCTCGCGGGGAAACACGCGGCCGTGTGCGGCGAGATGGCCGGAGACTACGCCACGGCGCTGCTCCTCCTCGGTCTCGGCTACGACGCGGTCAGCGTCGTGCCCATGCTCCTGCCCGAAGTGAAATACGCCGTCCGGGAGACTTCGCTCGTCGAAGCGCGCGAGCTGGCCGACCTCGCGCTCCAGCAGTCGACCTCGGAGGGCGTCCGAGCCGTGCTCACGCGCTGTCGCGAACGCCTCCACGCACGGCAAGTCTCCGAGGGCTCCGACCTCGCCGCGGATTCCCGGAAGATGGACGCGCGATGAGATCTTCCCTCGAGATGCGTGCACGTAGAGTGTGTGGAGAGCTCGAGCCTACGGCCTCTCAGAAACTTGCTGCGCCGCTGCGCGGCTGCGAGCCCGTGAATTCTTCACGAGTACTGAGAGCGTGTGAAGAAATCGAGCCTACACGCTCTCAGACACTCTCTGCGCCGCTGCGCGTCGCGTCGCCCGTGAATTCTTCACGAGCTGCGTGTTCCCACATTGATCGTCTCCAGACCAAGTTGGAGATCCCGTGAGACGCGTCACCTGGGGAACGGATCATTCGGGCGGTCCGCGGCGCGGTCGTTGGACCGCACCCGAGATCGCGCGGCTCAAAGAGCTGTACGGATTCCGCGACGACGAGAGCATCGCGAAGCTTCTGAACCGCCCGGTCGCGAGCGTGCGGAAGATGGCCGAGCAGATCTTCCAGCTCGCCACGCGCACCGGACCGTGGAGCGCGCGCGAGGTCGACGACCTGCGCAAGTTCCTCGGCGGCGTGAACTACGAAACGATCGCGCGCGTCCTCGGTCGCACCGTAGAAGAGGTCGAGCGCGAGGTCGAGGAACTGCGGCGCGTTCAGCAATCCGGACGCTGGACGCAGGAGGAAATCGTCGAGTTCAAGCGGCTCTATGGCACGCGGACGGACGAAGACCTCGCGGCTATCTTCGGTCGCTCGCTGGATGCGGTGAAGCGACTCGGTGCGCGTTACTGCCTGGCCAAGGACAAGGCTTTCGTTCGCAAACTCACGGGTTCCTCGGCCACGCGCATGCCGCGTTGGAGCGACGAGGAGATCACCTTGCTCGGCGAGATCTATCCGCTCACGCCGAACCTCGACATCGCGCAGCGCTTGAATCGATCGGTGAAGAGCATCGTCTCTAAAGCGCACAACCTCGGATTGAAGAAGGCCGACGAGAGGCTCGAGGAAATGGGCCGCGAGAACGTCAGCCTGCGCTATCAGGTGAAGAAGGGCTCTACGGGCGCGGCGTCGTGAGCGCGATGAGCAGACCGTCGCGCCTGTCACTTGGTGTCGTCGCGATCGCGTCCGCGCTCCTCGCGGGATGTCGCACGGACGCGGGGACTTCCGGTGCTCCGCAGTCGACGGAAACGGCCATCGAGGTCGTCGGCCCGCCGAAATCTGCCGCGGATCTCGCCTGGATGTCGGGCACGTGGACTGCGCACGAAGGGGACACGATCCAGGAGGAGCGTTGGAGCACACCGCTCGGCGGCATCCTCCTCGGAACCGGCCGCACCGTGATCGGCGGTCGCGCGCGGTTCTTCGAGTATCTGCGCATCGAGGAACGCGACGGCGGTCTCGTGTACGTCGCCAGTCCACTCGGTCGCGGCACGACGGACTTCCGACTCACGGACGGCGGTGCGCGACGCGCGCGCTTCGAGAATCCGGCTCACGACTGGCCGACTTCGATCGAATACGAGCTGCGCGCGGACGGTCAGCTCACGGCCCGCGTCAGCGGTCCGGGGAAGACCGAGGAGTACGTCTGGTCTCGGACTCCTTGAACCTCGCCGACCGCGCGTTCGCGTCGTCGTGGAGCGGTGGCAAGGATTCGGCGCTGGCCCTCGATCGCGCCGTACGCCAAGGCGGCCGACTCGCGGCGCTCTTCACGATGTTCACCGAGGGCGGTGAGCGCTCGCGCAGTCACGGATTGCCGCGATCCGTGCTCGCGGCACAGGCCGAAGCACTCGGAGTCCCGCTCGTCACGCGCAGCGCGTCCTGGTCGGGATACGAGGAAGCCTTCGTCGAGGGCGCGCGCGAACTCCAGCTCCCGCCGCACGGAGTCTCCGACCTCGTCTTCGGCGACATCGACCTCGAAGATCACCGCGCATGGTGCGTCCGGGTCGCCGCACGCGTCGGCGCGAGCGCGCATCACCCCTTGTGGCAATCGCCGCGTCTAGCGCTGCTCGACGAGGTTTTCGCGCGCGGTTGGCGCGCCGTGATCGTGGTCGTACGCGACTCGATCCTCCCGCGCGATTTCCTGGGCCGCACGCTCGATGCCGACTGCGTCGCGGACCTCGAGCGCGCCGGCTCCGACGCTTGCGGCGAGAACGGCGAGTACCACACGGTCGTGATCGACGGCCCACTGTTCCGCGCGCCGATCGAGCTCATCCGCCGCGACGTGCACGCCTTCGACGGATGCTCGTTCCTCGACGTGGGTTGACGACGGTGTCAGATGAATCCATCCACGCGCTGGCCTACGGGCCAAACGCCGAGGACGAGCGCGTGGATGGATTCATCTGACACCGTCGTCAACTGACACCGTCATCACTTCATGCAGCACTGCTTGAACTTCTTCGAGCTGCCGCACGGGCACGGATCGTTGCGGCCCGTCTTCGAGGCTTGGTGCACGAAGGGCTTCGTTGGCGCGGCGGGAGCGTGGTGCGCGTGTTCGCCGGTCGCGACGGCGTGTTCGAACTCGGGCAGCGTTTGGTCGAGCGCGCGGCGCAGCTCGAACATCTGCGAGACGACGGCGCGTTCGGCCAAGAACTCGAGGTAGGCGTGCATGACGGGCCCGACGTGGACGCTGAGCGGGTCCTTGCGCCCGAAGTGTCCCGGCAGCATGTGGCCGACGATCCCGTGCAAATCGTCGCCGTCGAGGTGACGCGGCGCCTTCCCGATCTCGTCGTAGCAGCACGCGAGGAAGCGGTCCGTGATCGCGTGGATGGCTTCGCGCTTCACGCTCGTGAGCGCGAGAGCTTGGGGCGAGTCGAGGAAGGCAGCGGTGTCGAGCGTGATTTCGCGTTGCGGCATGGAGGTCGGTGGAGTCTGGGTGCGTTCTGTGCCCAGTCTAAGCAGTACGGAGTCAGACTCCCCTCCGCCGTTCTGCCTCCGCTGCGTGCCTTGCCGCTACATGCCCCGCCCCGCGGCGCGCCAGATCGCTGAGCCGCTTCCGCACCCACTCCAGCACGCAGCGGGGATCGCTCCGTGAAGGTCGTCGAGCGGATCGCCGCCTCCTATGCGCGCACCACGGATCGCGTCCGGACTTCCACGCATGATCTCTCCGGCCCCCTAGGCTCGCGGGTGCGCGCGCATGCACGAGCACAGCCGTGCGGTCGCGGCGGAGTTCGAGGAGTCGCGTGGGTAGGGCAGAGCGGCGGAGGAGAGCCTGACTCGGTACCGTGACTCGGTACCGGTACTCTGGATCCAAGCTCTTGCCCAGCATGGGCTTCGGCTCATCGGTCGGGAGCCTTCGGTCCCCGCGCAGGCGGCCTCGGCGCGCTCCCTGGGCGTGATCGGGTCACCCCCTATCTGCGGGAAAAGAACACCAAGCTGTGCGTGAAAACGGTACTCATGGGTGCGGGATAACGGCGCTGGATCCCGAAAGATCCTCGGCAGCCGCGCCTCTCCCAGTCCCTCGCCACCATGAGCTCCTACGCAGCCCGACTCGCCGACGCGACCCTCGAGAGCCTCCTGCGCGAGGTGCCCGCGCTGCTGATCGTCGGCCCGCGCGCGAGCGGCAAGACCACCAGCGCCGCGAGGCTGGCGCGAACGGTCGTGCGGCTCGACCGCGCGAGTGACGCCGCGGCATTTCGCGCCGATCCCGACGTCGCGCTGGCCTCGCTCAGGACGCCGGCTCTCCTCGACGAATGGCAGGCCGTGCCGTCCGTGCTCGGCGCGATCAAGCGCGCGGTCGACGCCGATCGCACACCCGGCCGCTACCTGCTGACCGGCTCGGTGCGCGCCGACCTCGAGGCGCCGACTTGGGCGGGAACCGGGCGAGTTCTGCGACTGAACCTGGGCCCGATGACCGTCGCCGAGCGCCTCGGGCTTCGTACGCGTCCGTTCCTCGATCGCGTGGCCTCGGGCGCCGACCTCGAGCCCGCCCGCGCGAGCGTGGACCTGCACGGGTACCTCGAGTTCGCGCTCGCGAGCGGCTTCCCCGAAGCGGTCTTCGCCCGCAGCGAGGCCGCGCGCCGTCGCTGGCTCGAGAGCTACCTCGAACAGCTGTTGACCCGCGACGCAGAGGAGTTGGAGGGCGGCCGCGACCCGGTCCGGCTGCGCCAGTACTTCGAGGCCTACGCGCTGAACACCGCGGGCGTCGTCGACGACAAGAAGCTCCACGACGCCGCCGGCATCAACCGCAAGACCGCCCTCGCCTACGAGCGCCTGCTGTCCAACCTGCTCGTCGTCGACGCGCTGCCCGCGTGGACCTCGAACCGGTTCAAGCGCCTGACGCTCGGGCCCAAGCGGCACCTGGTCGACCCCGGTCTGCTCGTAGGCGCGCTCGGCGTCGACGTGCAGGCGGTGCTCCGCGACGGCGATCTGATGGGCCGCGTCCTCGAGACCTTCGTCGCGGCGCACCTCTGGGCCGAAGCCTCGTTCACCGAGCACCGTGCGCGGCTCCACCACCTGCGCACCGAGCAAGGCCGCCACGAGATCGACCTCCTGGCCGAGATCGGCGCCGGCGAGGTCGTCGCGATCGAGGTCAAGGCGACGAGCGCGCCCTCCGCCGCCGATGCAGTGCACCTGGCGTGGCTGCGCGAGGAACTGGGGGCCCGTTTTCTGCGCGGCGTCGTGTTGCACACCGGCCCACGTTCGTTCGTGCTCGGCGAGCGCATCGTCGCCGCGCCGATCAGCACGTTGTGGGCGAGTGGCTGACGAACCGCGGCGCACGAGCGCGCGACGGGAGGGGGAACCAGCGCGCCTGCACCGCGAGCGCCCCGGCCGTGAAACGTCGCGCGCTGCCGCCCGCTCTCGGAGCGCTATCCGCCGAGCGGGTCACCCCGCGCGGCGTGGATTCGGCCGCGGACGTCGGTCCGCGGCAGGGGAGGCAGGTCTGGGCTGCGACGCACGACCTCTCCAGCCACCCGAGCTCGCGCTCGTGCGCGCACGCACGCGCGAGCGCCGCCGTGCGGGTGGCGCGGGAGTTCGAGGCGTTGAGTGGGTAGGGCAGAGCGGCGGGGGAGAGTCGGACTCTGTACTCCACGGCGCCACCTCCGCGGTGACGGCGACGGGTTCTAGCTCGGCGACCGCATCGGACTGCGGCGCCATCTCCGGCGCGTTCGCCGCGCTCGGATCCGGCCGAGGCGCGGGCGCGCTCTGGCCGTGCAGGCGCTCCAGGATCGCGCTGCCGCAGCGTTCGATCTTGCCCGGCCCGAGGCCGTCGATGTGTCCCAGGGCCGTGGGGGATTCGGGGCGTCGGCGGACGAGGGCGACGACCTGCTTGTCGGTGAGCACCAAGTAGGGCGGAACACCGTCGTCGCGTGACTGCTTCGAGCGCCACTCACGCAGGTGGTTGAACAGCGCGCGCTCGGAGTCGTTCAGGCCAGCGCACGGGTCGGGCCGGCCGTCGCGGCGCTGGAAGTGCTGCGGGTTCGACGGCGGTCGAGCGGGAATCTCGCGCGCGGCTTCGAGAGCCGCCCGCGGCACGATCGCGTCTTGGTAGTGCACGATGCAGGAGAGGTGCGGCACTTCGTTGACCACGTAGAAGTGCTCGCGGAAGGCGATCACTTCCTTGTCACGCGCGAAGTCGACGAGCGCGTTGTCGTCGAAACCGCCGAGGGTCGCGGAGTAGCGGAAGGTCAGGAGCTTGATGCGCATCGTGGGCTCGAATGCGCGCAACCTAGCAACCACCCTCTGCCCCCTCCCATCCACCCAATAACGTCTCGAGGCAAAGCGACAAAATCGGAAAACCGCACGGCTTCTGCAAGTGCCCCGGTCCCGCGACCTCCGCTGGCGGCTGCGCACGCCGCTCGGTCGCCGGACCTCGCAACGGACCAAGCTGCGTCACTTCGGAGGGTGAAGTGGTGAAGAAGAAAGGCGCAGAGCCCTGGAGGGACGGAGACCGAGGTTGCTGGCCTGGACCGCCGGCGAGTTGAAGTCGCGGTTCGCCGAGCGCGCGGACGAGGCAGCGTTGTAGAAGCTGCCGCCGCGGGTCGTGCGGCCGGCGGAACCTCGCCACGGAGACACCGGGTCCTTGCCAGCCTTCTTGCCGTAGAAGCCAGAGTCGTACCCGTCGAGGCACCACTCCCATACGTTCCCGTGCACTTCGTGCAGCCCGAACGGATTCGCTGCGTACTTGCTCACAGCCGTGTGCACCACGCCTCCGTCCTCGAGGTCCGGCCAATCCTGGATTTCGCTCCAGGTCGCTCCAGCCTTCTTGGCCGTCTGGTCAGCCAGGTTCACCATGCCGCGCAAGCTCTCGCGCTCGGGGCCGGTCCACCACGGCGTCGACGTTCCACCGCGGGCGCCGTGCTCCCACTGCGCCTCGCTCGGCAACGACAGCCCCAGGCGCTCCAGCAACTCGAAGCACATCGTCCAGCTCACCTGCTCCACGGGGTGCAGCAGCGAAGGCGCGAGTCCTCCGGGCGGCTGGAAGTAGCTCGGATTGCTCGCCGCGATCCGAGACCACTGCCCCTGCGTCATCTCGTACTTCGAAAGGAAGTACGGGCTCAACTCCACTTCGTGCACGGGGCCTTCGTTGCTGCCTTTCTGCGGATCGTAGTTCTGCCCGGCCGGGTCGATCTTTTGCGCGCTCATCCAGAACTTCCCACCCGGGATCAGCACGAACACCAAACCCATACCGTCCCTCAGCACGAGCTTCCCGTCCGCACCGCGCACGGCGGGTTCGCCCGTCTGCAAGTGCGCGAACTCGAAGAGCTGCGAGTCGGGATCCATGCCGATCGGCACGAGGCCCATCTGCGGCACGACCTCCAGGCCGCCGTACTTCGGAGAGGTGCGAATCGCCGCGATCGCTTCGTCCCACAGGCGCTGCGCGTCGGGACCGTCGACGCTGCGCTCGGCGATCGACTGCGCGAACTCGTAGCGCTTCGCCACGCCCCAGCCGAACGGTTCCGCGAGCACGTTGCTCATCAGCCCTGACTGCGGGTCGCGCAGCGCTTCGATCTCCGCCACCAACTTCGAGAGCTGGCGGTTCCACCATTCCCGCTCCGGATCCTCGAACTCGAACGTGCGCCGCTCGTTCACGCTGGCCACGAGCCGCTCGACTTCGGCGGCGAGCGCGACCTGCGCTTCGCGACGCTTGGGCAACGCGTCGCCCTGCCAATCAGCGACGGCCTTCTCCAGATCCGCGTTGGACTGCGTCAGCGCTTCGCCGCCCGGCTCGGAGAGCGCCGTCCGTTCCTCGGCCAGCGCCTCGTCCAAACGCCCGAGCTTGAACAGCGCCCACGCCAGACTGTCGCGGATCAGAGAGCGCTTCTCGTCGCTCGCCGCGGCCACCGCGCGGCGCGCCAACAGCAGCGCGCGCACTTCTTGGCCGTAGGTCGGCTTCGCCGGATCGACCAGCGGCCGGGCAAGCGCATCGAGTGCGTCCGCGTCGCTCGGCAACGCTTCCGACGCGAGCTGTGCCTCGATCTCCGACTCGCTCGGCCAGGTCGCGAGACCCAGCATCCGCGAAAGCCACGCGAGCTCCGACGCTTTCGTCTGCAACGCAGCGTACTTGGGGTGCGACTCCCGGTCCGCCTGGATCTGCTCGGCCGTCAGCGGCTTCGCCGACTGGCGCAGCTCCGACAGCTTCGCCCGGTGTTCGGCCAAGCTCGGCCGGCGCTTCAACCCCTTCGACTCATCCGCCGCCCGACCGTCGATCAGCTCGTTCGATTCGTCAGCAGCCCGACCGTCGACGAGCTCGTTCGCAGCGCGCAGCCACTCTTCGTACGCCGGAATCATCTCCGGGTGCGCCGGCCAGAGCGTCTCGGCCTCGGCCACGAGATCGTCCAAGTCCTTCTGCGCCGACAGCGCCAGCACGTCGTTCGCCTTCTGCGTCGCTTCGTTGCGCGCGAGCTGCGCGGCTGCTTCGCCCCGCTGCGCGCGCTCCGCGTTCTCCCGCGCCGCCTGCTCCCCGCGCTCCGCTCGCTCCGCACTGGACTTCGCCGCCGTCTCGCCCTGCTCGGCGCGCTGGGCTTGCACGGTCGCTTCCTTGGCCTTGAAGGCGAATGCAATCCCCCCGATCAAGACCGCCTGCAGCACGGCCGCCGCGAGTGACGCAGCCAGCAGCTTGTTGCGCCGCACCCACTTGCGCGCCTCGGCCCACGCACCGGACTCGTACGCGTGCACCACGCGCCCTTCCAGATACGCCCGCAGGTCCGCCGCCAGGGCCAGCGTGTCGGGGTAGCGCCGCTCTGGCTCGCGCGCCATCGCTTTCTCGACGATCGCAACCAGCTCCGCCGGCACATCCTGACGCAGGCTCGTGAGCGCTGCCGGCGGGCCGTCGAGCACGCGCGCAAGCACAGTGCGGTTGCTGATCCGGACTCCCGGCTGCGTGTACGGCGCGCGTCGCGTCAAGAGGTGGTAGATCATCGATCCGATCGCG
>Ga0163146_10006894_pt1 | contig 12673 bp, 14 predicted proteins | sample OliLakLV19MP7G1_FD_148648 | JGI IMG/M metagenome (GOLD analysis project Ga0163146, IMG submission 148648) | Freshwater microbial mat bacterial communities from Lake Vanda, McMurdo Dry Valleys, Antarctica - Oligotrophic Lake LV.19.MP7.G1 | ecosystem: Environmental > Aquatic > Freshwater > Lake >... | reverse complement strand
GCTTATGGTGCTCATGGTGCTCATGGTGCAGGGGGGCCGAGTCCGCCTGCCCGTGGCAGCATGGAGATTCAGCCACCTTGGAAACGGCCGCCTTTGCATTGCAGCAGCACGTGAGCGGTCCGAAGACCGACGTCAGGCTGAAGCATGCAATGAGGAAAAGACGGCTCATGTGGCGAACTCAACGCAAACAGAAAACACGTCGCAGACCCCATCTTACGCAGGCGCAAGACCGGCGGTCAAACGCCGAGGCGTCGCGGGCCACGCGCGCACCGTGTTTGCAGGCGGCCGGCCCTTACGGGCGAAAACGGCTGTGCGGGCTGCTCCGATTCAAGCGAAAGCGCCGGGAATGCCGATCGTAGGAGTGATGCGATGGGGTCGCTTCGAGCGGCGAAAGCGTGAAGCCTTAGGGCTGTAGGTACGACGATGGCGCTTGACCCGATCGACCGGAAACTGCGTGCGGCGGTGCTCCTCGTGGCGACCGTCTCGGTGTGTGCGTTGCCGGAAGTGGCTTTCGCGCAGAAGCAGCTCGCAGACGATCTCATCGTCTTGAATTCCGGGCAGCGAGCGGTGGAGAGTCAACGGGCGGCCGGCGACCGCGGCCCCGGCTCCGACTACAACCGCCTGGTCATCCCGCCGGGCGAGGCTGTCCCTGGCCTTGAGCCTGTGCCAGGGGCCGCTCATGCGTTCACTCGCAATCGGGACGTGCTCGCGGCCGCCGCCAATCCGATTGCCACGGCGATGGCGAGGCCACGCGTGGAGGCGATTCCGACGCCGATTCCGCGCACGCCTGCGGCCCTGCCAGCCGGCGGGCCTCTCGAGATTCCGTCCCACGAAGACGCCGGGCCTCCCGATGGCCTGACGCTCGAGTCGGTGATCACGCTGACCATCGAGCGGAACCAGTCGCTCCAGACTCGCTTTCAGGAGATCCGCAAGGCCGATGCCGACGTGCTAACCGCTGGGCTTCGCGGCAACCCGTCCGTCTTCGGGAGTGTCGACAGCGTGCCGTATGGCAGCTACTCGCCAGAGCGGCCTGGGGAGCCGGGGTATTCGGTGACGGTCATCCAGCCCTTTGACGTCAACAACAAGCGCGGCTATCGCATCATCGCTGCCCAGCGGGCGAAGAGCGTGATCCACGCCCAATACCAGGATGCCGTGCGTCTCGAGATCGACGCGCTCTACACGCTCTACACCGACGTCCTCGCGGCCCGGGAGACGCTCAGGTACGTCGAATCCAGCATTGTCGGGCTGGGTGAGGTCCGCGGTACCGTGGACCGGCTCGTCCGCGGAGGCGAGCTCAGCAGTCTCGAGCTCGATCGCATCGATCTCCAGCTGGATGCTGCTGACATTGCCCGCGCCGAAGCCGCCGTGGCGCTTGCCAAGGCGAAGCAGCGGCTGGCACTCGTGACGATGCTGCCAGATCCGGGCGAGGTGCCGTTCGACATTCGCGGCACGCTCCACACGGATACCAACGCGATTCCTCCTGCGGACCAGCTCGTGCAGGTGGCGCGGCAGAACCGACCCGATATCCAGGCCTTCTCGCTCGGGGTGCAACGGGCTTCAGCGGAGGTTCAGCTGGCCGTCAAGGAGCGGTACCCCGACGTGTTCGTGCTCTACACGCCGTGGGGCATGGTGGACAACACCGCCCTGGGTGCCCAAAACGCGACTTCATGGGGCGTCAGCGGGATGGCGAGCGTTCCACTCTTCAACCGCAACCAGGGAAGCATTCGCCGTGCGGAGGCAAGCCGCTCCCAGGCGGAGATCGAGCTGGACCAGCTCTGTCGGAGGATCGACATGGAGGTGCGTCAGGTTGCCTCGGAGGTTGACGTAGCCCGAAAGCGGGCCGAGCGACTCGAAACGACGATCGTCCCCCGAGCGCGTCGGATTCGCGACCTCACGCTCGCCCAGGTGCAGGGGGGCCAGGCCGACATGCTGGCGTATCTCCAGTCGCAACGGGAATACGTCGACGTCGTGCGGCAGTATCGTGACGCCCTGCTCGATCTCCGCCGCGCGGCGCTGCGGATCAACACGGCGATCGGCATGCGGATCGTCTACGACCCGGTGGAAACCCGCTTCGCGCCCGCTGCCCCGCCGCAGTGACAGGGAACGGAAGTGGCAACTGGGCCCACGACCGGCACGCCTGCCGCTCGCCATCGTCGCCTATAGGACCCGCAAAGAGGCGGGTGGTGCAGCGGTTTCATCAGTGGGCGATACAGGACTCGAACCTGTGACCCCTAGCTTGTCGAGCTAGTGCTCTAACCAACTGAGCTAATCGCCCGAACAGTCGGAAGCTCAAGTGTCGCGCGTGAACCAGGGGCAGTCAAGCCAATGCCGCAGCGAGCGACCGTCGAGGCTTGTCGGGTAACCTTGCCAGTGCAGAAGCTGACATGCCGGGCCGTGGGAATCTCGGCCATTCGATCTGTTCAGGAAGGTGGGTTCATGATGCAGAGTGATCGAAGCCAAGACCCGGTTCACGGTCCCATGAGTTGCGGCCTGGGCGCGGCCATCGTGCTGAGCGTCGTCGCGGGCTTGAGCGCGACCGCCGCGGAGCCGCCGCCCAGCGCACGATCGCGGGTATGCAACGTGCTGGACTATGGCGCGGTGGGGGATGACAAGACAGACAACACCCAGGCCTTCGCCGCCTGCCTCGAGGCGCTGATCCAGGCGGGTGGTGGGCGGATGGAACTGCCGGAGGGTGTCTTTCGCGGCAGGATCATCATTCCACCGGTGTCGCGACCGCTGCCAAGCTGGATCACGGTGGAGATCGTGGGCGGGCGCCCGCCGACCCATGTCTTTGGCACGATCGGTTCGTTCCCACTCCAGGATCACGGCACGATTCTCAAGTGCACCGACGAGCAGGGCCCTGCGGTCATCACGGCCCTCCCATCGCCGGCGTCGCTCTACGGGGGGTTCTCGGCGGTCAATGTCGTGATCCGCAATCTCGACATTCGTACGACTGACAACCCTCGCATCGGCGGCGTCGATCTGGGGTCGGCGCTCCAGTGCAAGCTCGAGGATGTCTTCATCAATACCGGCGTCTACAACGTGCGGGCCTCCGAGCCGGTCCACGGCACAGCCGGCCTGATCACGCCGGCTGCCAACAACGCCGCGTGGACGGTCCTGCGGAACGTGACCGTCACCGGCTACGACACCGGCATCGTGGTGAACGAGCACACCGACGGCGACAACATCGTCATCGGAAGCAATATCCACGGCCTCCGTTTTGCGGCCGCGCATCATGCGTCGCGATTTGCCCGGGTTTCGTGCTGCCGGAACGTCCATAGCGTGACGGTAAGTGGCGCCCACGGCTTCTCGATCGAGCAGTTGAACATCGAGCAGCCAGGCCCGAACCAGACCGATCCGCAGAACGCCTGGCAGGCGACCGAGAGCGACGTCAACGACCCCGATAACCTGGCAAAGGCTGACATCAACTACTGGGTCGTCATCGGCAACGTCGGCGCGCAGGACGTGTTCCTCAAGAAGGGAGGAGCATCGATCCAGACCCGGCGGATCGGTTCCCCCCGCGTGCCGTGAGCCCACGAGGTCCGTTCAGAAGATCGCCGCCGCCGCGACCCCGGGGCAACGACGGTGACGTCCAAGAGTTGTGACGTCCCAGCCAAAGTGCCCCACACCGCCGTCGATTGACAGAAGGTATGTTGCACTCCCCAACGTTCTCGGCCTGCTCGTGAAGCTCGAGCCAACGCAAGCAGAGATACTGGACGCCATCTGCGATGGCCGGAAGATCCCGCGGGCCGAGCTCGAAGAGGCGGGCGCGCTGGAGTGCCCGCCCAAGTGGAAGAAGGCGATGCGAGCCGAGGCGGCCTCCCTCTTCGACGACCACGACGACGAGCCAGCCGAAAAGTGAAGGTCTTGCGGACACGTGGAACGGCATCGTCTGGGCGCGACGCCAAGGCCGATCAACGATCGCCGGCAAGCACCTTGTTGCCACACCGCTCGTGAACCGCTTCCAAGACCGATAGACGGACGGACGGCGAGAGGTTGACGAGGCGGACGTTCTGCTTAAACCAGTCTGCGCCATGATCGGCGACGAGGACCGCGATGGCGTCGTCGGCAAACGAGTCGCTCAGGGTCCGGACGCCCTCGAAATCGAGGGTGACGGGGCTGATTCCAGCGGCCGTCTGCGCAGTGATGCCCACGCGCAGTTCTGCCGCACACTGTCGGCTCGACAGATCGGTGCCAAACTCCGTAGCGATTCGGACAAACGGGGTCATATTCCAAGCTTCTCTGCGAGTTGGTCGAAAACGTCTCGCCGCGCGTCGGTCACCAGCGAATTTCTCGAAATCGGCAGTTCGACTTCGACGGCGACCCCATCCCAGCGCGGGTCCAAGGAATGGTAGGACACCCCGCTGGCTTTTGCCACATATCGACATTGCGCACCTCCAGAGGCTACCCAAAACCGGCCACCGGCCGCCTCGACGACCTGTTGCAAATGCCACAAACCGAGCCCCTGGTGGTGGTCGTCTCGGGAAATTGTCGCGACGGCGGTTGGGTACGGGCTGACAAGGAAGTCGTCCGGAAGCCGCTGCGCCCATTCATCGGTGTCGGACGGCGCGGTCGTATTGCCACGCTGAAGGCACCACTCAATCGCCGCTTCGTCGGTTGTGATCCCTGGGATCCGCTGCCTGACATTGTGCAGCATTCCCACGCCACCGTCCGCGATTGCGAATTGCACGACATCGGTATTCTCTCGCTGGTATCGCTGCGCGCTCGAGAAGCCCGTTCCGACAGCGTGTGAGGCCACGTTATCGTGCAACTCGCCAACAACCTTGCTCAGAAGCCGCACGAACTGTTCAAAGGGGTCGCCGAACTGTTCATGGAAGAGGCTGTTGATGATGGCATTACAGGCGTCGACTTCGTGTGCGCTCGAAAGCCGCGTGAGGCAGGTATACGTGAGGCCTTGCTGGCCGTGCCCCGTCGGATAAGCGTAGTTCCCCTCCAGAACGGCTGTGAGCCCGCAGGTATTCGCGTACGAACGCTGTGTGGCGGAGAGCCTGAGGCGATCGCGAAGATCGTCCCGAACTCTTATATCGCGAGTGGCCAGCGCCGCGAGTGTTGTTGCGACGACAGGAGACAGCCAGGGGATGGACACGGCCCCCCGCGAGCGTCTCAGCGTCTCAATCAAACTCACGACGCTTTCATGGTCCATGACGCTGCATACCCTGGCCCTGGGAGGCTCGCGAATTCGCGATAGAACGACGCGCGCGTCCGTGACTTCACAATTGATCCACGTCGAGGTCGGGGCACTCGCTGCGGTCATCCGCGGACGTGATCTGATCCACGAGCCGCTCGAGCCCAGCGCCATGGGCCTCACTCGTCCGCCGCCAATCTTGGTTGTCGTCGAGCTCGTGCAGCACGAACCGAGCCAGCAACTCCTGATCGCCTTCCGGAAGCTGCCGCATCCGAGCGATCGCGTCTTCCAAGGCCTTGACCATACCTCACCGTGCGACGACGGGTCCAGTGGCCAACACAATCCATCAGTGGGCGATACAGGACTCGAACGATCCCACGATTCCGCGGGAAAACTCTGTCCCGACCGCCTGCGTGGCACCAAATGCGGCACCACGGAACAAGTCTACCCTGACCTCACGGCTGTGATCGAGGCCTGGCACCTGCTACCGGCAGAGATCCGGGCGGAGATCATCCGCATCATCGCCCAGGCTGACGCCACGCCCAGGGCGACACCGTAGCCAAGCTCCTGGCGGATCATCCCGTCGATCCATGGGGAGACGGGCTGACGCCCGCAATGCTGCACTCAACGTCCCGGCGCGAGTCTCGAAGTGGACAGAGCCGGGATCGAACCGGCGACACACGGATTTTCAGTGCGAAAAGACGGGTAAATTCTTGCACGGATATCCGGCGGATGCTTGTTTTGGGGCGGAATTCGGTGGGTAGATAGATTCGTGGATTCGTGAAAAATCACGCTGCGCCTAGCGCGGCGCCTATCGCGGATTCGTGTAAAAAATGGGTCCACCTCGTGCCCCCCCAAGATTAGTAGGTGATTGGTGCGATTGAAAGACGCCGTCTGTCCCCAAGGATTCGAGTGATGGATGTCGAGCCGTCAATGCGTTGTTTACGGCTCGGCATCTCCCAGCATGCATCCGGCAAGGATGCGGAAGCCAAGGCAACTCTGCGAGAGGCGTTGGCCGCCCGTCAAGCGATTTATGATCCGCTCGATCCACGAAGCGTCGAAGGGCTGAATCAAGTAGTAAACGACCTAAATAGCCTGCTAAATAGCCTGCTAAATAGCCTGACCCCCCCCACGTCTAACGGCAGCGATGGACGGTCCCGCGACCCCGCAGGTAACGCCGGCGGCTCAACTGGATATACCGAACTGATCCACTTGGCCTGTGGCTTCGCGATTGCCTCTATTTTCCTTCATTGGATAGGGCTTATTCCTCTAACTGGCTTAGTCTTATCGATAACATCTTGCTGAAAATCGGGCGGTAACGGGTGGGCTGTAGCAGCGACGTTTGTTAACGGCATCTTTTTGGCGTTGAACGCTCATCAGAACGGGCATTTTCGCTGACAGCTCCAACTCCGGGCCGCGGGTAGCTCCCGCACCGGCCGGCAGGTAGCGCGTTCCACTTCCTCGCGCTGCCGGCCGGCCACCCCGGACGGAAAGGAAGTGGACATGGCCGAAGCCAGTGTAAACGGCCCGCTACTTTTGCGGACGGTTCAAGCTCTTCGTGAGCGATTCGCGGCGCTTCGATCCGCCGGCCGGGTGTTTGCGGTGATGCAAGAATCTCCCCGTGGGGGAGAGACCCCCAAGGATCCGAAGCCGAAGGATTCTGGCCTAGAAATACCCCCCTTCGATACTTGGGAGAAATCCACGCTACGGTGGCGGGGTGGTTCCATTGTGGAACGCGGGGACCGAAGGGATAAGGATAGGGCGGTCAACGGCACTACCGCAACGTGGTGATGGCTGCGGGTCGGATTCTGAGCGTAGCCGAATCGGGCTCGAGGCTGTCTTGTGCGCGACGGCCGACCTTCGATTCCTGTGAGAACAGCCGTGGGAGCCTGGTTTTTCACGGTGGGCGAAGCCACTTCCGCCGCAGCCCTTGGCGGGCACTTCAGAGTGAATGGATGTCGATGACTGGCATCTCGTCGGGCGAAGCCATCCTGGCCTTCGTCCGCTTGCGAACCTCCGGTTCGAAGTGAGCCGGCTCCAGCCGGCGATCTGCGCCGCTACGCAATGAGCCGGATGTCGCCGCCGCAGGCTGGGCACACAATTGGAAACGCCTCGGCAATCCGCGCGAGCAGCTTGGCCCACGCGATCCGGGAGGTGTCGTGGGATCGATGCTTGTCATCAGCGTCGTGTGCCGACAGGGCAGCGGAGCCACCCTCACACCGGCCCTCTCCCGGAGGGCGAGCCAAGGACAAGGTTGGTTTAGCATGGACTGGAATTCCTCCATGGACTTCCCTTTACTGGGAAACTCACGGGTTCCGCTCCCAGTTTGCCGAGGTTGCCATGGGCTGGCTTCTTGCCTTCTTTTTCGTCATCACCACCGGGCTCCTTGCCATGGTGCTGTTCATTCACTGGGATGCCTGCCGAACGACCGCGGCCCAACTCAAGGCGGCAAGCGAGAGGCTTCAGTCGCTAGACAAGCAGGGCGCTGACCTAACCCGCCTCCAGCAAGAGCGCGACTCCATAGCACAGACCTTCCTGCTGGTTAGAAGCCGCGTCAAAGACTTGGATCACGCTGAGGCCGAAAAGCAGCGAGTGATGGCCGAGGCAAAGGGATACGTAGAAACGTTCAATGCGCAAGTCGCTGAGGCAAAACGGAAGTTCCAAGAGCGGCAGGCTCGTATGGACGAAGAAATCAAGCGATTCACTGCCGAAGTCGCCGTGATGCAGGAAGAGCATCGCATTTTGACGGAGGAGATGAACCTGCGACACATGGGCTTCTATGAGGCCCGTTATAGTTACACCACATCCCTGGCCTATAAGGCCGCGTTGGACGAAAACCTTGCCAGGCAGCAGGCGATGATCAAGGCCAAGGAGGCTGCGAGATGCACCCTGAGTCTCGCCCTTGCCGGAAGCAGTGCCGCGGCACGAGCTCAAATCGCCAAGTTCCAGTCGCTGATGCTTCGCGCCTTCAATGGGGACTGCGACTCTGCGATATCAAGGATAAGAGCGAACAACTTCCCTGCGATAGAGAGCCGCATCAACCGGGCCTTAACGGCGATCAACAAGCTCGGTGTGCCGCAGGCCTGCGAGATCACTGCCGAGTTCAGGGAGTTAAAGATCGACGAGTTAAGGCTCTCGCACGAGCATGCCCTGAAGATACAGGCTGAACGGGAGGAGCAGCGGGAGGTGCGGGAGCGGATGCGAGAAGAGGCGATTGTCGCGCGTGAGCAGGAGAAGGCCGATCGGGAGGCTGCAGAAGCGGCTGAGCAAGAGCGGCTGTACGACGAGGCCTTGCAACGTGCTAGGCAGGAAGTTGCGACTGCGACCGGCGAGCAACAGGCGGAACTGCAGGCCAAGATGGATGAACTGGAGCGCCAAGTCGCCGAGGCTCATGCAAAAACCGAGCGGGCCATTTCCGAAGCCCAACTCACTCGGATCGGCCACGTCTACGTGGTGAGCAACATCGGCGCCTTCGGGGAAAACATCTACAAAATCGGAATGACTCGTCGGCGCGACCCGATGGATCGCGTCTGGGAACTGTCGGACGCTTCGGTGCCGTTTGACTTCGACGTTCACGCCTTGATTCGCGCCGAGGATGCTCCGGCACTTGAGGCCGAGCTACACAGGAGGTTTAACGATCGCCGCGTCAACATCGTCAACGAGCGCAAGGAGTACTTTCACGTGACGATGGATGAGATTGCCGAGGTTGTGCGGGATCGATGCGGCGACATTGAACTCACTCTGGTCGCTGAAGCAGCAGAGTTCTATCAGAGCGAGGCATACCGCAAGGCCAAGCAAATGCCGCTCCTCTCGCAACGGCAGTGGGTTACAAGCCTGGAAGAGGGCATCGCATGATTACTTCTGTCCAGCCACCACCACAGGAAGACAAGTGGTTCTATGTGCGAGATGGTAGGCGATTCGGCCCGACCGATTCGGCCGGCTTGCAAATCATGGCAGACAATCTGCACCTCCTTCCTGAGTGCCAGGTTCTACGGCATGGCAGTTCAGCGCCGGGCAAGGCGGCCGATATTGAAGGCCTAGTGTTTCCGCCGACGGCTCCGCCGGCGCTGCCGGAGAGAGACTTGCGGTATGACAGGTTTTACCGCAGTAGCGACGAGCGCCTTGTGCTTGGCCTTTGTAGTGGTCTGGCACATCGATGGGGTGTGCCTGTGCTGCTGGTAAGGGCGGGCATTGTTGTGCTCGTGTGCCTCATGGTCGGGTGGGCATATCCTTTCAGCGTGATATTCCCAGCGATACCGACCAAGCACGTGCGCAAAGCACGTTAGTTTTGCAACCGCCATGCGAAAAGGGGTCTCGCCGGAGACGGGGACTGGCCTGGCAGCGGTGATCGCAGCCCGGCATGGGCTGCCGGCGGAGACCCGGGCGGAGATCATCGAGGCGGTCGCCCGGGCAACCGTCACGCCCAGGAGGTGACGCCCCCCCCAGGTATCAAAATCTGCGGCGGCGCGCAAGCCGTACCCCGACGTGATCCCTTGGCGGTCGCCAGGAATTGAAAAACGTCCGCCGCCGGAGGCGTGATTGGAAACACCGCTTTTGTGGCCTCGTTTGACAACCGCCGCCCACTGATAGGATGTCGTTCCTTTCAGTTTTCCATCATCCCCGAAGAGATCTTGGCGATGGCAGTTCCAAAGCGAGTTGCCGACCGGCTGTCGGCGGGCCTCAAGAAGTTCAAGCCTGTCATCGAGGCGGCAAAGGCCAGGGACGTGAACGAGTCGGACACGTCGATGATCGTGACCGACATGCTCGCGGATGTATTCGGCTTCGACAAGTACAACGAAATCACTCGTGAGTACGCCATCCGTGGCACTTACTGCGATCTGGCCACGAAGAGCGAAGGGAAGCTTCAAACGCTGATCGAAGTGAAGGCGATCGGCGTGACCCTGCGGGATTCGCACATGAAGCAGGCCGTCGATTATGCGGCCAACCAGGGCGTGGAATGGGTCGTTCTCACCAACGGCCAATACTGGAAGGTCTACAGCGTCTCATTCTCGAAGCCCATTTCTGCCGACTTGGTGCTCGATATCGACATCCTCGACTGCAACCACGGAGACGAGGACGCGATTGAGGACCTGTTCTTGCTCTCGAAGGAAGGCGCTCAGAAATCAGGCTTAGACGCATACAACGACCAACTACGGGTCCGCAGCCGATTCAACCTGGCCGCGATCATCCTGGGCGACACGGTTCTCCACACGATTCGCCGCGAGCTGAAGCGGCTTTCGCCCGACGTGCGGATCTCCGTGGAAGAGATCGCCGACGCGCTCTCACATGAGGTTCTCAAGCGAGACGCCCTTGAAGGCGACAAGGCCACCGAGGCGCAGAAGCTCGTCTCGCGGGCCGCCAGCAAGGCCTTGCGTCAGAAGAAGGCCAAGGCTTCGGAGGATGGCGTCGTGGTTGCTGGCCTTGAGGCATCGGACGATCCGCACGAACCCGGCAACGCCTGACGCCTCTTTCGGTCGGCTCCGGTACTGGATGCGCAGCCAACACAATGCTGGCGGCGTGAGGCCGCTGGCTCACTCCCCAGGAGCGGAGCGAGATCATCCTCATCGCGTCTTAGCACGGGCTCGCCCGCGCGGCCCGCGCGGGCCGCGCGGGCCGCGCGGCAGGGTGATAAACTGACCGAGCGAGTAGGTGACTGGCCGTCACCGAAGCCTTCCCGCCCGGCCGAGCGTCCTCCCAGACTCCAGCCGGCGGGAAGGCGATCATCACCTGGGAGGATTCTTTGTGGACGCGCTGTCCAAACTACGTCGCCTTGAGACGATCATCGGCAAGCTTGCTGGGAGCAAGGTGCTCATCGACGAGGCGATAGCCCACATCGAAGACCTCGCGGCGATCCAGCCGCCTACGACCGAGTGGTGGGACGCTCACGGCCCAATTCGCGGGAAGCAGATAACGGGGATGCCGAAGTCGCTCATCGACCTCGTGGTCGCGAGCGGCAAAGAGCCTCTTACTCTCGCGCAGGCCGCGGCAATCTTGAAGATAGAGTCCGAGTACGCGCGACGGCTCACAAGCCGAGCCGACACTCAACTCCACGACCGAGGGGCGAGCGCTAGTATCTCGATCGATAACGGGGTTATTCGCACGGCATCCACGAGCATCACCTCGCTCAGCTACATACCTCCGGCAGATAGGACAAACTTGTCCTAGTGCTTTGTCACGGCTAAAAAGCAGGATTGCTTGGCTCGCCGAAATTGGCGATTCTGCATTCAACACAAGGAGGTGTTTTATGCAGAAGAAGTATATCGTTCGCCTGACGGACCAGGAGCGATCGGAAGTGGCGGAGACGGTTCGCAAGTTCAAGGGCACGAGCCAAAAGGTTCGGCTGTCATTCGGCGAGCCCAGATTCTCCTGAAGACTGATTGCGATGGGCCGAACTGGACTGACCTTCGAATCGCCGAGGCGTTCGGTTGTCGGACGAAGACGGTCGAGAACGTTCGCCAGCGGTTGGTTGAGCGTGGCTTCCGCGTAACACTCGACGGGGTCCGCCGCGAGCGGCCACCGGTCGAGAAGTTGCTCGATGGTGATCAAGAGGCGAGGGTCATTGCGACCCGCCTGTCGCCACCACCACGAGGGTACGCCAAGTGGACGCTACGTCTTCTGGCAAAGAAAGTCGTCGAGTTGAAAATCGTCCGCCGCATCAGCCACGAGACGGTGCGGCGGACGCTCAACAAAATGGGATGACGAATCGCAAGATTCAATACTGGGTGATCCCTCCGGAGGCAGACGGCGAGTTTGTCGCGCAGATGGAGGACGTGCTGGCGACCTACGCCACACCGTACGATTCGGCGTGTCCCGTCGTCTGCATGGACGAACAGCCGGTGCAATTGCTTAAAGAGACGCGCGCGCCGATTCCGGGTAGGTCACGCCGTCCGAAGCGGGTGGACTACGAGTATGAGCGAGCGGGAACTGCCAACATCTTCATGTTCACAGAGCCGCTTGCTGGCTGGCGAGAGGTCACTGTTCGCGAAACGAGAACCCGCATCGACTGGGCCGAGGAGATTGCCCGATTGCTTGAGGGTCGCTACGCGAAATGCCCGAGGGTGATCCTTGTGTGCGACAACTTGAACACGCACACCAGGGGTGCGTTCTACGAGAGGTTCCCAGCGCCGCGAGCCAGGAAGCTTGTCGAGCGTCCGGAGTTTCGGTACACGCCGAAACATGGAAGCTGGCTGAACATTGCCGAGACTGAGTTGAGTTCCCTGACGCGACAATGCGTGGCAGATCGCCGCTTCTCGGACACGGCGACCCTCCGGAGAGAGACGCGTGCATGGTCGACCGACGTGAATCGCACGCAACGCGGTGTCGATTGGCAAATGAAGATCAGTGACGCCCGTGCGAAACTCCGATCAGTCTATCCTAACATCAAGACGTGACACAGCACGAGTGCTCTAACCAACTGAGCTAATCGCCCGAACAGTCGGAAGCTCAAGTGTCGCGCGTGAACCAGGGGCAGTCAAGCCAATGCCGCAGCGAGCGACCGTCGAGGCTTGTCGGGTAACCTTGCCAGTG
>Ga0163146_10006873_pt1 | contig 12712 bp, 9 predicted proteins | sample OliLakLV19MP7G1_FD_148648 | JGI IMG/M metagenome (GOLD analysis project Ga0163146, IMG submission 148648) | Freshwater microbial mat bacterial communities from Lake Vanda, McMurdo Dry Valleys, Antarctica - Oligotrophic Lake LV.19.MP7.G1 | ecosystem: Environmental > Aquatic > Freshwater > Lake >... | reverse complement strand
ATTCTGTGCCGGTCTCGCGCCAAGTAGAGCGCCGTGTCGCGTCCGCTCCGGTCAAGGCCCACATGCCGGCGCATTCGCCACGTCCCGCCAGCCGAGTACTCCGCGCCGGTCTCGCGCCGGTCTCGCGCCGGTCCCGCGCCGGTCCCGCGCCGGTCTCGCGCCGGTCCCGCGCCGGTCTCGCGCCGGTCCCGCGCCGGTCTCGCGCCGGTCCCGCGCCGGTCTCGCGCCGGTCTCGCGCCGGTCCCGCGCCGGTCCCGCGCCGGTCCCGCGCCGGTCTCGCGCCAAGTGGAGCGCCATGTCGCGTCCGCTCCGGTCAAGGCCCACAGCATGAGGCTACCAAATAGCGGCACGCATCTACTCAACTCGAGACGCGAGGGACGTCTCAGTTCGACACGAACTGAAACCAGCCGCGGGACAGTGTGTCACGCGGCCGGAGCAAGCTATCGCGGTTGGATGTGGGCCTTGACCGGAGCGGACGCGTCAGGGCGCTCCACGCGGCTGGAGACCGGCACGGAATCCTCCGCTGGCTGGTGACGGCGAATTCGCCGTCACGGGGCCCACAACATCGCCACCCCATTCGACAAATTGAAATTCGACGCCGTGCAAAACGGCATCGCGTCCCGATGCCAAGCCTGGTAGTAGCGATAGCCACCGACCACAGGAACTCCACCGGCGACATGCAGCGCCGAATCACCACTCTCCGGAAAGTGCGAGTTCGTGCCGAACTTGATCGCCATGCGCGTGATCGCGCCCGCGACACACAAGAGACCGTCACCGAACGCCGATCCATTCAAGTTCGCGGCCGTGCCCTGGAAATACAGCGCCGGCGCACCGGGCGGCAACTGGGTCAGCGCCAGGACGGCGTGGTCCGCCGAGACGAAGAAGTCCCCCGCCGCGGTCAAGAGTGCACCACCGGTGACCGCAGAATTCTCACAGCCGGCGATCCCAGCGCCGCCGTTGCCGCACGGGCACGCAGCGACCGTGCCTGGGCAATAGGCGAAGCCGCCCGCGTTCCTGGGACTGTCGTACACGCCGACCAGGATGTCGTAGAGGTTCGACGCGCTCTCCGTTTGGAAGGCGATGTACGTGCGGTAGGGATTGTTACTGCCGAACAAACTCGCGATGCGCGGGCGAGTCTCGCTGAACGTGCTCGAACTCGCGATCGATTGGGGCGCAGCCGAGTAGTAGAGAACCCCGTCGATCGAAGACAAACTAGCAGCGATGACGTCGCTGTCGGGAAACGGAAAGACGTTGACCGCGCTGCGGTAGACGAAGTGCCACAAGCGCCCGTCCGTCGTGACGTCCGGCTCACCGTAAGACACGAACACACTCGGCGTCAGAGTGTCGGTCAGCTGCACACTGGTGCCGAGAATCGTGCGCGTGCGCAGCGCCGAACCGAACTCGTAGATGCACAGCCACGGGCGACCGGCGCCGTGGTCGTCGAGCACTTCGGACGCCGTCGGGTCGCGCTCGTCGGTCGTGGTCGAGGCGACGATGAACAGCGCGTTCGTCACCGTGCCGTCAAAGTGGATGCGCGCGCCTTGGATGTCGCTGTCCGACGACGTGACTTCGTGCTCGAACACGATGTTCCAATCGCGTCCCGTCGAAGGCGCGCGGCCGTTCGTCTTGCTGATCGAAGGATTCGAGTCGAGCGTTGCGCCGCTGTTGACGAGAAAGATCACTGTCCCGCCGACGACCGTGCCGTCGTTCTCGACGATGCGTGCGTGGATGTCCGTGTCGCTCGCCGAGAGATCGCGCTGCCAGACCACGCAGTAGTTCGTGACGCCGAGCACGTTGTTCGTCACGTCGCCGCCGACATCGGCATCGTGCTTGTCGCCCGACTCGACACCGCTGATCGTGAACTGAGCGCTCGCACCGAACGGGCTCAACTCGACGAGTCGACCGCGGATGATGCGATTGGGCGAGGCGCCGGCGGCAGCCACGCACAGCCAGTTGGCCGTGTCGAAGTTGCCGGCGACGCGCGGATCGGTCCAGTTCGTCGCTGTGCCGTCGATCACGACGCTGGATTGGAAGAGTTGGTCCGCGTAACGCTCGGCGTAAACGTCGCCGTCGGTCGCGCTGAAAGCGTACTCGTACACGACGAGCGCGTTCGAAGAGCCCGGTTCGAAAGCCACGTCCGGATTCGTGTCGTCCTGTGCGTCGGTGTCGACCGCGAACGTCGCGACGTACGGGTCGATGGTGAGCGGAAGAGCCGCGCGCTCGGCGAACGCAGCCGGAACGACGAGTCGAATGTCGCCGTCGACGAGCTGCGACTCGATTTCGATCTTCTCGCCGCGTGCGTCGAAGGCGTACGCGCGACCGTAGCTCACGAACCCGAGATCGTTCGCGAATTGGAAGCCTTCGGTCGCGACGCTCGCTTCGAGTTCGCTCGTAACGTCGATCGTGACGACGATCTCACCGCGCGCAGGCAGCGCCTCGAACACGAAGCGCTGCTCCATGCCGTCGCGTGCGATGGCATAGGTCTCCATCACGAAACCGCGGTCGAAGGACACGTTCGAACCATCACGCCGCGCAGCGACTTCGGCCGCGAATGCCACCGAAACTCCGCCGATGTGGATCGACTGCGTGCGCATCGAGACCGGAAAATTGCGCGGCGCGCGGCTGCCGAAAAACGGCACGTACGTGGCGCCTGCGGTTCCGAAGCTCGCTTTGTACGTCTCGCCGACCGCCCAGAGCGCGCCCGCTTCGTCGACGTCGTAGAGCGGCAGCGACTGGAGTCGTTGCGAGACGCGCGACAGCGTGGGAGCCGTCGAACGCACCGACGCGTCGCCTGACCGGCTCGGGTGCTGTGCGTCGACCTCGCGCTCGTAGGGAAGCGGCGCCCACTTCGGTCCCTCTTGCGATTGGATGGGAAGGGCTGCGGCGACGCCAACGAGCTGTTGTGCCGCGCATGCGACGAGGAGCGAGGATGTTCGAAGCTTCATGAGATTCACTGTTTCCGTGGAGAGACTGGACGCGGCCGTTGCGAAAAGACCTCCGCGAGGCCTCCGACTCGCGCCCGACGGGAGGATCTGCCCCCGCCCGTCGGGTTTGTTGGTTACGTCTGGAGCCATCCAGAGGCCTGCTGCTGCGTTACACACGAATCTCGATCGCCTCGCGTGAAGCTCTCCGATCACTCAGGTCGTCGAGCGCTCGGACGAGGAATCGCACGCGCCACCTTTCGGCCCGAGCGACATCGTTGGACAATTAGCCACGAGCGCGCGCACGCAGCAGGCGAGAGCGCACAGTCACTCCATCGCAGCCGCAGGAAACGATCTCATGCACAGCACCTCTCTCACGACCCGCGCCCTCGCGTGCTTCACACTGTGCAGCGCCTCGCTCGCGCAGACGAACTTTCCCGAGGTCGAACCCAACGGATTGAAGGCCGAGGCGACGCTCTTGAACGGCATGAACGGTGGCGACCGGATCACAGGCACGACGACGGGTGTGACGACGAGCGCCAACACGACGACTGCGGCGACGGTCGACATGTTCCGCGTCAAAACAGGCACGCTCCCGGTCGGCATCTACAAACACACGCTCACGCTCACCTCGGCGACGAGCGGACACACGGTGACGGTGCGCGGACTGCTGCAAACCGGCGGAGTCATCGGCTCGGTCGACACGACTTTCCAAACCGGTGTCACCTTGGTCGGTTCGGAGCGAGCAGCTTCGTGGTACGGCTTCGGCCAGCAGGAAGAGCTGTACTACCGCGTGTCGGGCAGCGGATCGACGACAGCCGGGTACTCGGCCACCCTTGCGACGACACCTGTGTCACCGATCGTCGTGAGCGGTGTCTTCATCGCGGGGCCGGTGACGGTCACGACAGCGGCGCAAGGTCACACGACGGACACCGAAATCTACGTTTACGACGCGAACTTGGTCCCCGTGTCGCTCGCGCACAACGACGATCTGGTCAACGGGATCGCGAGTTCGTCGACCGTGACGGTCACTCTTGCGCCGGGCACGTACTACGTCGCGTCGAGCAACTTCAATACGGCGAACAACCTCTCGGACGCGACTCCGGGCGAGGACTGGCTAGAAGGTAGCGTGATCGATTTCCCGAATGCGCTCGCGAACACGAGCTCGACGGCTGGAGTGAATGTCGCATTTGCCGTTTCGGACGGAGTGACGACGACGAGTGTTGCGGCGACGAAGGTGAACGCGTTCGAAGTCGCCTGGGGCACGTTCACGGTCTCGAGTAGCAACACACCCTCGACGCCGTTTTGCTTCGGCGACGGCACGGGAACAGCGTGCCCGTGTGCGAACTCGGGTGCCGCGGGTCATGGATGCGCGAACTCGACTTTCCCGCTGGGCGCGCAACTCGTGACGAGCGGAGTGGCGGGTGCCTCCAATGCGACGGACACGCTCGTCATCACAGCGACGAACATTCCGGGGCCGGGGCTGTTCTTCCAAGGCACAGGCAACTTTGCGGGTGGAGCGGGCCTCGTCTTCGGAGATGGACTGTTGTGCTCCGGAGGAACGATCACCCGACTTGGTGTCGTGTTTCCGACAGTGAATTCGGCGTCGGTGCCGGGTGGCTCGAATCCAAATCCGATCCATGTCACAGCAGGGACCGCGAGTGGAGACGTGCGCAATTACCAGTGCTGGTATCGAGATGCGGCAGCGTTCTGCTCGGTGTCCACGTTCAATTTGACGCAGTCGGTATCTTTGACTTGGGGGCCTTGAGCTGGCGCGTGGGTCATGGGGTGATTTCGATTGGCGGAGTGCGCTCGACCGACACGCTCGCGCGTGCTGCATGTTTTCGAGCGATCGGGCAGTGCCCAACTCGAGCAGATCAGCACACTCGGTCGGCACAACCAGCATCACCGGAACGGACGTTTCCATTCCGAGCAACTCGGCACACTCGGCCGCCATCCCCAGCTTCACGGCAACCGCCGCTCCCAGTCTCAGCAACTCGGCACACTCCGCCGCCGCGCCCAGCTTCACCGGAACTGACCGTTTCCATTGCGACATGGAGCCGCACTTGGTCGCCGGGCCAGCACACTTGGCCGCCACGCCCCTTTTCCTCTCTTGACAGAATTCCTGGCAGGTGAATGGCGGTACTCCGCCACTCACCTGTCAGGAATCAGCGCTGCGGAGCACGCTTGTGTAGTCCTTTGCTTTCAGTTGCCTTCGTTCTGCTCTTCTGCCTCGCGGTTTGAGAGGGCACGCCAGCCCGACAATTCCAACTGACAAACATCTGTCGACGAATCACCGCTCGGAGTTCGCTTCGTTCGTGTCGGTTCGTCGGTCTGATTCGGCAGACAGCAATCGAAGGGCGTGAGCGCACGAGGGAGAAGAGCAACGCGAGGGCAACTGAAAGCAAAGGACTACACAAGCGTGCTTCGCAGCGCTGATTCCTGACAGGTGAGTGGCGGAGTACCGCCATTCACCTGCCAGGAATTCTGTCAAGAGAAGAAAAGGGGCGTGGCGGCCAAGTGTGCTGGCCCGGTGGCCAAGTGCGGCTTCATGTCGGAATGGAAACGTCGTTTCCGGTGAAGCTGGGCGTGGCGGCGGAGTGTGCTGAGTTGTTCGGAATGGGAGCGGCGGTTGCCGCGAAGCTGCGCGTGACGGCCGAGTGCCGCTCCTTTTATCGGAAGGCCTGGATCCCCTCGCACGGGTTCTTCCGAACTCCACCGACGACACAGCGCACGCTGGCAGACTGCAGCGTCGCGAACTCCACGGAAAAAGGAGTGAATCCAGCTCACCCTGAGAAACGGCTTCAGCACCAAGCGGGCGTCCAACCCTCATCCCTGCGGACCCAGCGACACCGCCCACGAGGAACTCCCGCGGAGATTGACTCGCTTCCCTGCATCCGCTTGAATCCTCGCCCACATGCCCTCCCCCTCATGCGCGTCCACGCTCGTTCGCGACGCTGCCGAAGCTCCTCTCCTCCGCTCTGGAGCCCCGACTCATGGTCCAGCTTGAAGCCCTGACCCGCCGCGGGTTCGGCGAGACCTCGCGACGTGACAACTGGTGGATCTCACCGCTGCTCGTCTTCCTCGGGTTCGCCGCATTCATCGTCTACTCGACGTGGGCCGCCTTCCAAGCGCAAGACTACTGGCTGAGCGGTACCAACTACCTCTCGCCCTTCTACTCGCCCGAACTCTTCGGCGACTCGCCCCACAGTTGGTTCGGACCGAAACCGTCGTGGATCCCCGAGTGGGCACCCTGGTCACCCGCCTTCTTGATCCTGTGGGCACCGGGCGGCTTCCGCTTCACTTGCTACTACTATCGCGGCGCCTACTACAAAGCATTCTGGGCCGATCCGGTAGCGTGCAGCGTCGGTGAGCCACGCGATTCGTACCGCGGCGAAAATTCGCTGCCGTTGATCCTGCAGAACGTCCACCGCTACTTCTTGTACGTGGCGATCGTGTTCATCGGCCTGCTCGGCTACGACGCGTACAAGGCGCTCTGGTTCGACAATCCGGCGGGCGGCGCGCAAGTGTTCGGGATCGGCGTCGGCACATTGGTCATGTCCGTGAACGTGATTCTGCTCGGCTGCTACACGTTCAGTTGTCACTCGTTGCGCCACTTGATCGGCGGCGGCAAGGACTCGTTGTCGAGCGAGCCCGCGCGCATGAAGGCGTACGCCTGTGTGTCCTGCATCAATCGCAAGCACATGGTGTTCGCGTGGTTGTCGCTTTTCTGGGTCGGATTCACCGATGTCTACGTGCGCCTCTGCGCCAAAGGCATCTGGCACGATTGGCGGATCCTCTGATGAGTTTCGAATTCAAGACGCACGAGCACGACGTGCTCGTCATCGGCGCCGGTGGTGCGGGTTTGCGCGCGGCCATCGAGGCGGCGGGCACGGGATTGAAAGTCGGTCTCGTGTGCAAATCGCTGCTCGGCAAAGCGCACACCGTCATGGCCGAAGGCGGCGTCGCCGCAGCACTCGCGAACGTCGACGACCGCGACGGTTGGAAAGTGCATTTCAGCGACACGATGCGCGGCGGCCAGTACCTGAACAATCCGCGCATGGCCGAATTGCATGCGCAAGAAGCTCCGGCGCGCGTGCGTGAACTCGAAGCGTGGGGCGCGCTGTTCGACCGCACGCAGGATGGAAAAATTCTGCAGCGCAACTTCGGCGGTCACCGCTACCCGCGGCTCGCGCACGTCGGCGATCGCACGGGTCTCGAGATGATCCGCACGCTGCAAGATCACGGCATCCATCAGGGCATCGACGTGCACATGGAAGTCACGGTGATCGAGCTCTTGAAGGACGGCGACCGCGTCGTCGGAGCGTTCGCGTACGACCGCGAATTGGGCCGTTTCCGCGTGTTCAAAGCGCGTGCGATCGTGCTGGCGACAGGCGGCATCGGACGCGCGTTCAAGATCACGAGCAACAGCTGGGAGTACACCGGCGACGGTCAAGCGCTCGCGTACGAAGCCGGGGCCGAACTGATGGACATGGAGTTCGTGCAGTTCCACCCGACCGGCATGGTGTGGCCGCCGTCGGTGCGCGGAATTCTGGTCACTGAAGGTGTGCGCGGCGAAGGTGGCGTCTTGAAGAACAAGGACGGTCGTCGCTTCATGTTCGACGACATCCCCGACAACTACAAAGAGCAGACCGCCGACAACGAGGAGGAAGGTTGGCGCTACACGCAGGGCGACAAGAACTCGCGCCGTCCGCCGGAATTGTTGACGCGCGATCACGTCGCGCGCTGCATCAACCGCGAAGTGAAGGCCGGTCGCGGCTCACCGCACGGCGGCGTCTTCCTCGACATCGCATGGATCAAGTCGCGCCTCCCGAACGGCGCGGAGCACATCAAGAAGAAGCTCCCGAGCATGTACCACCAGTTCAAGCAACTGGCGGGGCTCGACATCACGACCGAGCCGATGGAAGTCGGTCCGACGACCCACTACCACATGGGGGGCGTACGCGTGGACGGCGACTCGCAGATGTCGAACGTGCCCGGACTTTTCGCAGCCGGCGAATGCGCGGCAGGTTTGCACGGTGCGAATCGATTGGGCGGCAACTCGTTGTCCGACTTGATCGTGTTCGGCAAGCGCGCGGGCGAGTACGCGGCCAAGTTCGCGAAAGAGAATCGCTCGGGCTCGATCGACGAGAAGGCGGTCGAAGAGACCGCGAAGCGCGTGCTCCAACCGTTCGAGCGCGCGAGCGGCGAAAACCCCTACACGATCCAGCACGAGCTGCAAGATTCGATGCAGGACCTGGTCGGCATCGTGCGCACGCAGAGCGAAATGGAACGCGGGCTCGAGAAAGTCCACGCACTCCAGAAGCGCGCCGCGAACGTCAAGGTCGAGGGCAACCGCGAGTACAACCCGGGTTGGCACACGGCGCTCGACATCAAGAATCTGTTGATCGTCTCCGAGGCGCTCACGCGCTGCGCGATGGAGCGCAAAGAAAGTCGCGGCGCTCAATTCCGCGACGATTTCCCAGAGAAAAGTGCCGAATTCGGCAAGGTCAATCACATCATCCAAAAGGCCAAGGACGGCTCGATGAAGCTCACGGCTCGTCCGCTGCCGCCGCTGGCCGGCGATCTGCAAGCGATCATCAAGGAGATGGGCTGATGGTGAAGTCGGTGTTCAAGATCTGGCGCGGCTCCAAAGCGGGCGGCGCGATGAAGGATTACACGACCGAGATCGGCGAGGGCATGGTCGTGCTCGACGCGGTGCACCAGATCCAAGCCGAATCCGCCGGTGATCTAGGTGTGCGTTGGAACTGCAAGGCCGGCAAGTGCGGTTCGTGCTCGGCCGAGATCAACGGCGTGCCGCGCTTGATGTGCATGACACGTCTCTCGGATCTTCCGGCGGGCGAACCGGTCACGATCGAGCCGATGAAGGCGTTCCCGTCGATCAAGGACCTCGTCACCGACGTGACGTGGAACTACGACGTGAAGAAGAAGATCAAGAAGTTCAAACCACGCAAGCCTGACAACGCCGACGGCACGTGGCGCATCGTTCAAGAGGACGTCGAGCGTGTGCAGGAATTCAGGAAGTGCATCGAGTGCTTTTTGTGTCAGGACGTGTGTCACGTCTTGCGCGAGCACCACAAGCACAATGAATTCGTCGGTCCGCGTTTCTTGACGTACACGGCTGCGCTCGAGATGCATCCGCTCGACGTCGAGGATCGTCTGCCCGACTTGAAACAGAAGGACGGCATCGGCTTCTGCAACATAGGCAAGTGCTGCACGAAGGTCTGCCCCGAGAACATCATGATCACCGACAACGCGATCATTCCGCTCAAGGAGCGCGTGGTCGATCGCTTCTACGACCCGATCGCGAAGTTGTTCGGGTTCTCGAAGAAGAGCTGACGCGCTCGATCTCCGCCTGTGCGCGCTTTTCGGGCGCACGTTCCCGGCGTATGGGCTGGTCGGAACGCAGAAAGGCCCGATCCAGACGGGCATTTTCATTTTCGTGGCGCCGATCAGGGGCCTGATCCTCGGGTGGATCTTGATGGTCGCGACGTACTGGATCTGTCGATGCGCCGTCGCGAGTGGGCCAGATCTTCAAGCGCTTGCAGCTCGTCTCCGCTGCTGCGTACAGCCTCGGACACGGCGGAAACGATGCGCAGAAGACGATGGGCATCATCTTCATAGTGCTGGTCGCATCGGGCAATCTCTCGAGTGACGCAGACGTGCCTGTGTGGGTCGTGCTCACCCGTCATGCCGCGATCGCGCTCGGCACGCTGATGGGCGGCTGGCGCATCGGGAAGACGATGGGTCAGAAGATCTGCAAGTTGCAACCCGTCCACGGATTCGCGGCGGAGTCTGCCGGCGCGTTGACGCTCTATGGAGCGACGCACTTCGGGATCCCTGCGTCGACGACGCACACGATCACGGGCGCGATCGTCGGTGTCGGGTCGACGCGCGGCTTGCACGCAGTCAAGTGGGGCGTGGCGACGCGCGTCTTGTGGGCGTGGGTCCTGACCATCCCTGCGGCGGCGGGAGTCGGCGCCCTGTGCTGGTGGCTCTTCTCGATCTGCGGGTGGAAATGAATCGTCGTCGCGCACTTCTGCGCGACAGCAGCGGTGAAATCGCTCGCTCCGTCGTTGCGCATTTCTCCCGCATCGACTCCAATCCCCTCCCGTGATGCAGGACGACAAGCGCAAGCCCAAGGGTCTCACCCACAATCCGTTCGCGAGGCTGCGAGCGGACGGCAAGCCGGCGCAGCCCTCCGCGCGCGAAGTGGCGAACCCGACCGCGCCGATGGCACCTCTGGTCTCGAAGGGTCGCATCATCGTGCGCCGTGAGAAAAAGGGTCACGGCGGCAAGACGGTCACGATCGCCGAGGGCGAAGGCCTCTTGGGCGCCGACTTGACTGCGCTCGCGCGCGAGGCAGCCCAGGCACTGGGCGTCGGAGCACGCACCGAGGACGGCGCGCTCCAAGTGCAAGGCGACCAGTCCGATCGCTTCGTCACCTGGCTGGCTGAGCGCGGTTTCGGCCCTATTTCCCGCGGAAATTGAGGCCAAAGCGTCCGTGACGCTTCCGACGCCGACCGGGTGTCGCGTACTCTGTCCGGCTTCAAGCTCTCACGCCGAACGTACCGCCATGCCCTCGCTCGAAAAAGACGTCGCTCGCCGTCGCACGCTCGCGATCATCAGCCACCCGGACGCGGGCAAGACGACGCTGACGGAGAAATTGCTGCTCTACGGTGGCGCCTTGCAGATGGCCGGGTCGGTCCGCGCGCGCAAGGGTCAGCGTGCGACGACGTCCGACTGGATGGAACTCGAACGCCAGCGCGGCATTTCGATCAGCTCGACGTTGTTGCAGTTCGATTACGACGGTTACCGCGTCAACTTGCTCGACACTCCGGGGCACAAGGACTTCAGCGAAGACACCTACCGCGTGCTCACCGCGGTCGACGCTGCGGTGATGGTGATCGACGGCGGCAAGGGCATCGAGTCGCAGACGCAGAAGCTCTTCGAAGTGTGCGCGCGCCGCGGCATACCGATTTTCACGTTCATGAACAAGTTCGATCGGCCGGCGCGGGATCCGCTCGAACTGCTCGACGAGTTGGAGCGCGTTCTCGGCATCGGTGCGTGCGCGATGAATTGGCCGCTCGGCGACGGAACCCAATTCCGTGGCGTGTGGGATCGACAGACGACGGAACTGCACCTCTTCGAGAAGGTGCCGAACGGAATGTTCGTGACGCCTGCACGTGCCACGAGCATCGACGATCCGCTCGTGCGCGAAAAGCTCGGCGACACGTTGTTCGAGCGTGTGAAAGGCGAGATCGAGATGATCGAGGGCGCGGGGCACGCGTTCGATCCTGCGCTGGTTCTCGCGGGCAAACTGACCCCGGTGTTCTTCGGTTCGGGAGTGAACAACTTCGGAGTGCAGCTCCTGCTCGACAATTTCCTGCGCTATTCGTCGCCTCCTACTGCACGAAAGAGTGGCGACCGCACGATCGAACCTACTGACGAAACGTTCTCTGCGTTCGTGTTCAAGATCCAAGCGAACATGGATCCGATGCATCGCGATCGGATCGCGTTCGCACGCATCGTTTCGGGTCGATTCGAGCGCGACATGCCGGTCACGCACGTGCAATCGAAGAAGAAGGTGCGCCTTTCGTCGGCGCACAAGTTGTTCGGTCGCGATCGTGAGACGATCGAAGAGGCGGTCGCAGGAGACGTGATCGGTATCGTCGGAGGCATCGAGTACGGCATCGGCGACACGATCTCGACGGATCCGTCGATCCGTTTCGCTGAAATCCCCCGCTTCAGTCCGGAACGATTCGCGCTGCTACACAATCCGGCGACGTCGAAGTACAAGCAGTTCCGTGAGGGCTTGCGTCAACTGCTGCAAGAGGGAGTCGTGCAGAGTTACGAGATCGAGGGCTCGAGTGCCAAGGTCCCTTTGCTGGCCGCCGTCGGTGAGCTGCAATTCGAAGTGCTCCAATACCGCTTGGAGAGCGAGTACAACGCTGAATCGCGTTTAGAAACGCGGCCGTGGACAGTCGCGCGTTGGTGGCGCGAGAAGAAGGATGTTGTGGCGAAGGACACGGTTTGGCCGACGGGTTCGGCGCTGGCGATCGACCCGGACGGCGGTCGGATCCTGCTTGTCGAAGAGACTTGGCAGCTCAACTATTTCGCCGATCGCAATCCGCACATCGAACTGTCGGTTGCGCCGTTCGAGCAAGACGTCGTCGTGTCGAAGTCGAAGTAGAACTAGAACGCGCATCTGGTTGAGGCGGGTCGCTGCGTTGCTGCACTTGGTCGCCGGGCCAGCACACTTGGCCGCCACGCCCAGCTTCACCGGAATTGACAATTCCGTCCCGAGCAACTCGGCACACTCCGCCGCCACGCCCAACTGCACCCGAGCTGACGTTCCCATTCCGCCATGGAGCCGCACGTGGTCGCCGGGCCAGCACACTTGGTCGCCACGCCCAGCTTCACCGGAACTGACGATTCCGTCCCGAGCAACTCGGCACACTCCGCCGCCACGCCCAACTGCGCCGGAGCTGACGTTCCCATTCCGCCATGGAGCCGCACTTGGTCGCCGGGCCAGCACACTTGGCCGCCACGCCCAGCTTCACCGGAATTGACAATTCCGTCCCGAGCAACTCGGCACACTCCGCCGCCACGCCGAGCTGCACCGGCACTGACGTTCCCATTCCGCCATGCAGCCGCACTTGGTCGCCGGGCCAGCACACTTGGCCGCCACGCCCCTTTTCTTCTCTTGACAGAATTCCTGGCAGGTGAATGGCGGTACTCCGCCACTCACCTGTCAGGAATCAGCGATG